>Ga0302279_10001151_pt1 | contig 38368 bp, 32 predicted proteins | sample III_Bog_N3_3_FD_194541 | JGI IMG/M metagenome (GOLD analysis project Ga0302279, IMG submission 194541) | Peat permafrost microbial communities from Stordalen Mire near Abisko, Sweden - III_Bog_N3_3 | ecosystem: Environmental > Terrestrial > Soil > Wetlands > Peat | place: Sweden: Abisko...
CATCCCCCTCCCACAAGGGAAGGGGGATATTTTTTGCTCTTATCGCGTTCAATGTTGGCTATGTCGTTCAAACCGTTACCGGAATTTTATTGCATCGCCTGTGACGTCGGCAAGTCCGCGGTTTTTGGCACGGCGTTAGCCAGCGGCCGGGGCAGCACCGCCAATGGTGAAAAAGGCCGAGGCGTCTGCCCCATGGCAGCGACGGGCCGGACGCCGTATTTTTCATGGTCGTGAACCTTCGGGACTTCGTGCCTTCGTGGTAAAAAAAGACTCGCTAATCGCCGCCGGCGTCCCGGCGGATGGGCCAAGTTTAGCGGATAGGAAGGTATTTTTCACCACGAAGGCTCGAAGTCCCGAAGGTGGTCCACGGCGGGAACTCGTGGATATGGATGCACCACAGCGCCCGGCCGAACCTGGTCGCGACGAGCCTGGCCGGGGCGGCGACGAGCGGTTGGCTCTGTTTTCATGGTCGTTAGCCAGCGGCCGGGGCCGCACCGCCATGAGCGAAAAATGGCCATGGCGCTCCTGCCGTGCCGGAGAGGGGCGGGCGGCGCTATTTTTCACAGGAGGAAGAACGAGAGCCACGGAGGCGCCCGCACTGTCAGGCAGTCGGAGATCAGCTCTGAACGAGCCCCGGGCTCCGATGAGTGTGATGCCCCGACCGGATTCGGCTATCGCCCGGTGGGTATGACCTCCGTGGCTCTCTGTGGTCTTCGCTCGTCCTCTGTACTAAAAAATCGCGGAGTTGCCGACGTCACCGGCGATACCTGCGGCGGACGCGATACAAGCCAAACTCCAGGGCCGAACCGCTCAGTTCAACGCGACCTCGAACCCTTTTTTCGTCCCCGGGCGGGCCATGATCGTTTCGTACCAGCGCTTGACGTTCGGGAAATCCGCCAGATCGACCTGGTGGCGTTCGTGCCGCCAGGCCCAGCCCAGGATCGCGAAGTCGGCGATCGAGCAGGCGCCGGCGACGTAGTCCCACCCGTCCAACTGCTTGTCCAGCACGCCATACAGCCGGCGCGTCTCTTTCGAATAGCGCTCCAGCCCGTAGCGCCGGTCCTGTTCGTTTTCGACCTGCAAGAAATGATGCACCTGGCCGGGCATCGGGCCGAAGCCGCCCATCTGCCACATCAGCCATTCCAGGACCGGCACCTGCTCGCGCGGATCGGCGGAATAAAACCGGCCGGTCTTTTGCGCGAGATAAATCAGGATCGCGCCCGATTCGAAAACGCTGATCGGCGCGCCGCCGGGACCGTCGGTGTCGATGATCGCCGGAATGCGGTTGTTCGGGCTGATCTTGAGGAAGTCCGGCGCGAATTGCTCGCCCTTGCCGATGTTGACCGGGTGGACGTTGTAGGCCAGCCCCATCTCTTCCAGGGCCACGCTGATCTTGCGGCCGTTCGGCGTGTTCCAGGTGTAGAATTCGATCATCGCGCTGCCCGCCCTTGATGTGTCTTCGCCGCCAGTCTGCCAAGGTACAGCGCTACGGCGCAAGCCGACGCCTTGCGGGCCGGCAGCGGTTGCCATACACACGATCGCGTTGGTGGCGCCGAACCAGAGCCGACAAGCCACCTCATAACGGGTCTGGGGAAAAACGATGGCAATTACAACCGCCGGCGGCATCGTTCTGTCGCTCAACGGTCAAGACGTCACCTTGTCGCCGTCGAGTACCGGCGACCTGAAAAAGACCGGCGCGGAATACACACTGCCGGAACCCATTGCGATCGGCAGCGCCAAGGATATCAGCGCCTTCCTGTCCGACACCTTCGGCGCCCCGGCCCTGCCGGCCGCAAGCACGTTCCCGTCGCCGCTGGATCAGGTTTACAACAAGCTGACCGACCTCGTGCTGACGGTTGACGAATTCAGCCTGAAGGTGCCGCCGACGCAGAACGCCGATGGCTCTGACATCCCCCCTGCCACCCGCAAGGCGACGTCATTCACGGTCGGCATTTCGGCGATGTGGCCGCCGGGGCAGGAGGTCAACCTGATCACCGGCAAGCTCGCCGTCAAAGGCATCTATTTGTCCGTCAGCAAAGACGACACGCCGTAACGCGGTCCGCGGCCGTCCCATGCCGGTCGCCGCGCAGGTCTCCCTGCTCTACACTGCGTCGTTCGACATCGGGGCGCAGCCTGTCCAGCTCCTCGGCGTCATCACGGCGGGGCAGGACGGGTTCGACTTCGACCTCGGCTCATCCATCCCCGCCGGTGCACTGCTCGGCCCGGGGGTGGTGCCGACGCAACGGATCGAGGCGCCCCTCGGCCTGACCGGCGTCGCACTGGACCTGCCGGTGCTGGCCGGAACGATCCGGCGTGCGCCCGACGGGTCGGCCAGGATCGATTTCTCCATCAGGGCCACCGCGACCTTTCCGTCGCTGCCCGGTTTCAGCCTGACCGGCGCGATCGAGTTGGAGAACAACCAGGCGATCCTGGCCCTCGCCGTGCTCCAGGCCAGCCCGCCGCTGACTTTGACCGGGTTCCTGCGGTCGGTGTTCGGCGGAACCCTGTCCTGGGCGGACGTGGTGACCGATCAGTTCGCCTTCGGCTTCGGCCTGCTCTACCGGCTGAGCCCGCCCGCGGGCAGTCCGGCGGACTACACCCGCCCCTTCACCTTGCCGGGTGGCAAGGTCATCCAATGCCGCCCCGGCTACCGGGTGGAGGGCGCGTTCCGGGTCTTCGGCGAATTCGACTTCGCCATCGCGCTGGAAACCGCCGGCAAAACCTTCACGCTTGTCACCACGATCGCGAGCCAGATCAACGTCTTCGACTTCATCGTGCTGACCGGCACGATGCTGGAAATCGCCAACGCCGCATCGGGCACGCATCTGCGCCTGAAGACCGGGATCGCGGTCCTGAGCACGCCACTCTCGGCGATCGTGACCGCTGACTACAACACGGAATCCGGCGAATTCCGCGGCTCCGTGCAGGCCGATCTGGGCAACATCGCCGGCGCACACGTCCAGCTCGGCATCGATTTCGCCTGGTCCCGGAAATCCGGCGCCAGCGGCGGGCTGCGGATCATCCAGTTCAGCGGCCTGCCGCTGGCGACGCTCGACATGGCGCGCGAATTCCTGGGCAAGCTGAACGCCGGCGGCAACTGCAACAAGTTGGTCGGCGACTGGCTGAACAATTTCGCAAGCTCAAAATTCGCGCCGTCGCTGAACGGCAGCCCGACCCGCCGGAGCGATGGCCGCATGTCGGTGCCGCTGAAGCTGAGCTACACACTCAGCGTCGTTGGCGGCGAAGCCTTCTCGGGCCAGGTCACGGCGAGCGCCATCATCACCGTGCCAGGCCGGCTCAGCGATTTCCCCGAGGCGCTGCTGGTCAGCATCGGCGAGAGCGCGGCGCAGATCGCCGCCGACGTGCTGAGCAACCCGAACGCCTACCGGATCGTTGCACTCGAAGCGGCCAGGGTCGGCGGGTCCGCCGCACTGGCTCGTTTCATTTGCCGAGCATTGGAGCAGGGTCTGGAAAATCTGGCGAAGAGCCTGGCCGATGCCGCCGCCTCGGTTGTCGCCGACAGCATCGCCGCCGCGGCCGAACTGGCCGGCCAGTTGATTTCGGTTGCGTTGCTGGGGGTCAACGCGGTCGTCAGCTTCCTCAAGGGGATCCTGGACGAGATCAAGAAACTGTTCGGCGGCGGCTCCAGCGAGAAGGACGAAGCCGAGGCCAAGATCCGCGCGGAACGCGCCAAGGCGGAGGCCTCGGTCAAGGCCGTGGACGACCGCATCGCGGCGATGAAGCAACACATTGCGATCCGGACATTGGTGACCTCGCTGGACGATCAGGGCCGGGTCGTGGCCGATGTGACCTGGGCCGCGGGGACGCCTACGGGGTTGGATGCCGGGACGAATCTGGCCTGCACACTGGATCTTCTGGCGGGCGGGACGGTGGTGTTGCACAAGACCTCGGCCTGGTTCCCGGATGTGACTCCGTTGGCGGCGCTGCCGGCGGGCACCGACTACCGGATGAATGCTCGGGCGCAGTCGGTGTTGACCGGCGTGACGTTGCTGGATTCCCGCACCCGTTCGTCGATGGATGACGCGATCAACCAGCTCAACAGCATCGACAACGGCGTGGCGCAGGATTTCGCCCGCTATCTGGCGGGCAAGCGCGATGAGTATCTGGGTTACAGCCGTTCCGGGATCGCCTCGGACTGGGTGTATGCGACGACGGACGTTCCGCCCTTCATGACCATCGGTCGCAGCCGGATCGGCTTCAACACGCGGATTGCCGCGTGAGCCGCAGCAGAGAGAGATAGTTTCGATGCCGAGCGATCCTGTCAATACGATCCTGCGCGAGGGTTATTACGATCAGCAACTGTTACGGGTTGACGATTTTCAGCGCGAGCAGGACTTCAACGTCCGCACGCGCGCGATCCAGAACCAGTTGCTGATCCAGCATGGCGTGCTGTCGGGGCTGGTGGTTGTTGCGACGGCTTCGCCCCCCGGTATCGGGATCCTGCCGGGCATTGCGCTGGACGCGGCCGGGCAGATCATTCTGCTGGCGGATGTCGCGACCTTGAATGGCGGGGCCCTGGCCACGTCGGACGGCGTGTTCGCCATTCCGATGCAGTCGCCGGTCTGGTACACGATCGGGCAACCGCGGCGCTGGCGGCTTTCGATGGAATTCGCCGAGGCGCCGGTTCCCGGCGCGCAGAACCGGATCCGCCAGGTCCCGGCGCTGACAGCCAGCATTGTGACCCAGCCCGCGCCGACCGACGAGCTGGTGCTGGCGGAGTTCACCGTGACCGCCACGTCGCGGCCGGGGGCGACGGCGGATGCGCCGCCGGTGGTGACGGTGTCGGTGACCGTCGACGACCGGGTTGCCCGGGTCGCGACCGTGCGGCCGCTGCGTATTCCGCCGCTGGATGCGGGCATTCTGGCGACGGGAACGCTCGATGTGGCGCGGCTGCCGGCGATTCCGGCGGCGAGCCTGGCGGGAACGATCGCGCCCGATCAACTGCCGCCGATACCGGCCGCGACGTTGACCGGGACGGTCGAGCCGGGTCGCTTGCCGCCGCTGCCAGCGTTGACCGGCACGCTTACCCCCGAACAACTGCCGGTTGAGGTGTTGACCGGGACCATCGATCCGGCGCGGCTGCCGCCCATCCCGGCCGCCAGGCTCACCGGCACGATCGAGGCCGCCCGCTTGCCGCCGCTGCAAGACCTTGCGGGAACCGTTGCGCCCGCCCAGCTTCCCCCCGAACTGACGACGGGCACCATCGATCCCGCCCGGCTGCCGCCCATTTCGGCCGCCAGCCTGACCGGCACGATCGAGGCCGCCCGCTTGCCGCCGCTGCAAGACCTGACGGGAACCGTCGCGCCCGCCCAGCTTCCCCCCGAACTGACGACCGGCACCATCGATCCTGCCCGGCTGCCGCCCATTTCGGCCGCCAGCCTGACCGGCACGATCGAGGCCGCCCGCTTGCCGCCGCTGCAAGACCTGACGGGCACCGTCACGCCGCAACAGCTTCCGCCGGGCCTGGCGACCGGGACCATCGACCTCGCTCGGCTGCCGCCCATCCCGGCCACCAGCCTGACCGGCACGCTCGATGTCGGCCGTCTGCCGCTGCTGCAAGCGATGGCGGGCACCGTCACGCCGCAACAGCTTCCCTCCGGCCTGATGACCGGAACGATCGATCCCGCTCGTCTGCCGCCGATCCCCGTGACCAGCCTGATCGGCACCATCGACCCCGCGCGCCTGCCGCCCTTGCAGGCCATGACCGGGACGATCGCGCTGCGGCAGCTTCCGCCCGGCCTGGCCCCCGGCCCCATCGACCCGGCCAACCTGCCGCCCATTCCTGCCGCCAAACTCACCGGCACGATCGATCCCGCCCGCCTGCCGCCGATCCCGGCCGCCAGCCTGACCGGCACCATCGCCCGCTCGGCGCTGCCGGGTCTGGATGCCGCGCAGATCGTCTCCGGCATCATCGATCCCGCCAGGCTGCCCGCCGCCGGGGGCGAGCGCTACGTGCTGCTGCCCCCCGGTTTTCCCGCCGCGGCGGTGAAGATTGCCGCGGTCGGCCCGCCCACCGGCGGCAGGCCGTTCCTGTATCAGATGACGACGGCGGCGGAGACCCAGGACCAGGACCAATCCCGCCACGATGGTGGTGGCGGCGCGGCCGATAACTGGCAATCCTTCACCGCCGGGTTGACCGGGCTGATGACCCGGCTCCAGGTCATGGTCAGTTCCGGCCTGGGGACCGGCCAGGCGCAGACCGGGTCGATCCGCTTCTATCAGGGGGAAGGCACCGGCGGGCCGTTGCTGTCGGAGCAGCCTTTTACCTTCCAGCCGGTGCTCACCAGCTTCCAGACCTGTTCGATCGCCGCGCCGTTTCCGGTGGTTGACGGGCAGCGGTATACGTTCCGCATCAGCATCCCCATCCTGCGGGTCGGCTGGGTCAACACCGGCCCGGCCGGCTTCTATCCGCGCGGCACCGCCAGCCTGCGGAACACCGCCCTTGTGTTCCGCACCTTCGTCCTGCACTGACTCCGCACCCAATCGGAGGCCGGACCCGGATGAAGATCGCGACCTGGAACGTCAACTCCATCCGCCAGCGGGAGGGCCATGTCGCCCGCTGGCTGGAACGCCGCCAGCCCGACCTGCTGTTCCTGCAGGAGATCAAATGTGAGGCGCCAGCCTTTCCGGCCCTGACGTTCCAGGCGCTGGGCTACCGGGCCGAGGTCGTCGGGCAGAAATCCTATAACGGCGTCGCGGTGCTGGGCCGCATTCCCTTCACCGTGACCCACCGCGCTTTACCCGGGCTGCCGGACGACGATGCCCAGGCGCGGTACATCGAGGTCGAGGCCGATGGCATCACCGTCGCCGGCATCTATCTGCCCAACGGCAACAGCCGCGGCGAGGACGGATTCGCCTACAAGCTGTTATGGATGGATCGCCTGGCCGCCCGGGCGCAGGCGCTGCTGGAGGCGGATACCCCGCTGGTCATCACCGGCGATTTCAACGTCTGCCCGACGGATGAGGACTACGCCCCCGGCGCACTGTCGCCGACCGATGCCTTGGTGCGGCCCGAAAGCCGAGCCGCGTTCCGTCGGTTGCTGTGGCTGGGCCTGACGGATGCAATCAGAGCGGTGCAGCCGAAGGGGGCGGTTTATACGTTCTGGGATTATCAGGCAGGCGCCTGGCAGCGCGACATGGGGCTGCGGATCGACCACGCGCTGCTGTCGCCGACCCTCGCCGAACGGCTGGAAGCCGCCGCGCCGGACAAGCAGGAACGGGACCAGCCGACACCGTCGGACCACGTGCCGGTGATGATTACGCTGCGGTAGCGCGGCATGGTCCCCCCCTCGCAAGGAGCGGGGGACACACGAGCGAGGCGGTTATTCCCAGTGGGCGGGGACCCACTCGTAACGGCCGTGGCGCCAATCCCAACGGCCTGGCTCGTAGTGGCCGTAATGGGCGCGGCGCTCGATGTAATGACCGCCGAGCCAGACGTAGCGGACACCATCCCAATGCCAGTGGCCGGGCTCCCAGATGAAGTGCTCGCCGCGGGGTGGCGGGACAACTTCGACCCGGGGTGGGGGCACGGTCGCATAGGGCGGCGGCGGCGGTTGGGCGATCGCCGGTCCGATGCCGATCAACAACAATGCCGCAACGGCGGCCATGCGCTTCATGAGTTCGCTCCTGCTTTGCCGAGGTCCGGACCATGCCACCGATTCGTATGACGCGGCGTGGCGGACTGTAACGGCGCGAGACCGGGCAGCGCAAATCCCGTGATTTTCATTGCCGCACGCTCGCAGCACGCTGCCGGTCACGACCCCGAACCGTATCCACCGTGCCACTCTTGCCGCCATCACCTTTGCGCGACGCCGGCGATGAAACCGTTGGCACGGACCGGGTCTGTCAAGCCGGCGTCCTTCACGAGGCCCGCGGGCGGGTCGTGCCTAGGTAGTTTCCGGTCCTGTGCCGGCCAAGTCCCGCCCCCATGTTGCGTCGGTTGCTTGCGCGGCCTGTCTCGGGTCGGGGCGGCGACTCCAGGCATGGTGTCGTCAATGCCGTTTGCAATTGCAACGCGACAATCTGAGCGGCCAGGTCGGCCGTTCAATTCATTGGAGAGTAACATGAAGTCTCGTAATTTTATTGGCATGCTGGCTATCGGCGCCCTGGCGCTCGGGGTGGCCGCGAGCCGTCCTGCGGTTGCCAAGACACCGGTCGCCGGCATCGTCGGGCAAACCGCGTCATCGGTCGCCGATTGCCCGAATGTGATGTGGCGCCTCGCGCGCCATGACGATGGGGCGATTACCGGGATCTTCTTCTACTCGGACCTGAGTGGGACCAGTCAAGCCACCGGCACCGAAGACGCCAGCGGCCGGTTCCATATCCAACTGACCTCGGCCATGGGAAACGGGCCAGTGGGGGTCGTCAATGGCCAGAGATCGCCGGATGGCAAGGTTGTTGCCGACCTGGTGGGCCAAGGCTGCGCCAACGATCATTTCCTGCAGATGCGGGCCGTGACTGATCTGAATACCGCCGCTTCAATCCCCGGCGGCTGATCGCCCCGCCGGGCCTGGGATGGCACCACGGCCGCGGCTGTGGTGCGGCCTGACCGGGTGAGCATCGGAATGGCAGGCTGACCGCCCCGGCCCCTCGCCATGCGGGGGGCCGGCGGGATCCAGTCCGTTTCGTGCACCGGCAGGCGAAGGCCGGTCAAATGTCGGCGTAACAATGGGTCTCGGCCGCGGTGCCGGGATGGGTAAGCGCCCCCAGATGGGCGGGTCCCACCAGTTGCGCGTATTTCCAGATCGCCCCCGCATTGTAATCCGTCCGCCGCGGCTGCCACGCCGCCCGCCGAACGGCGAGTTCCGCATCGGACACCAGCGTGTCGATGGTACCGGCTGTCGCGTCGATCACGATCTTGTCACCGTTGCGCAACAGCGCGATCGGCCCGCCCACGGCCGCCTCCGGCCCGACATGCCCGACGCAGAAGCCGCGTGTCGCGCCCGAGAAGCGGCCATCGGTGATCAGCGCCACCTGCTCGCCCATGCCCTGGCCGTAGATCGCGCTGGTGGTGGACAGCATCTCGCGCATGCCGGGCCCGCCCTTCGGCCCCTCATAGCGGATCACGATCACGTCGCCGGCTTTGTAGGCGCGCGCTTCCACCGCGGCGAAGGCTTCCTCCTCCGAGTCGAAGCACAGAGCGGTGCCCTCGAAGCGCAGGTTGTGCATGCCGGCGACCTTCACGATCGCGCCATCGGGGGCGAGGTTGCCGCGCAGCCCGACCACGCCTCCGGTGGGGGAGATCGGGCGGCTGACCGGATAGATCACGTCCTGGTCGGTCGGGAACACCACGTCTTTGTGGTTCTCCGCGAGGGTCTTGCCGGTCACGGTCAGGCAGTCGCCGTGCAGCAGGCCGCCATCCAGCAGCGCCTTGATGATGACCGGGATGCCGCCGACCTTGTGCACGTCGAAGGCCACATATTTCCCGCCGGGCTTCAGGTCGGCGATGTAGGGCGTGCGGCGCATGATCGCCACCACGTCATCCATGGTGAAGCGGATGCCGGCCTCGTGCGCGATCGCCGGCAGATGCAGGCCGGCGTTGGTCGATCCACCGGTTGCGCCGACGATCACCGCCGCATTCTCCAGCGCCTTCAGGGTGACGATGTCGCGCGGGCGGATGCGGCTCTCGATCAGGTGCATCACCGCGCGGCCGGATTCGACGGCGAAACGGTCGCGTTCCTCGTACGGCGCCGGCGAGCCGGCGGAACCGGGCAAGGCGAGACCGATCGCCTCGCTGACGGTTGCCATGGTGTTGGCGGTGAACTGCCCGCCGCAGGCGCCGGCGGACGGACAGGCGACGCACTCCAACTCGTGCAGTTCGGCGTCCGACATGGTGCCGGCGTTGTGCTGGCCCACCGCCTCGAACAGATCGACCACGGTCACGTCGCGGCCCTTGTAGCGGCCGGGCAGGATCGAGCCGCCATACATAAACACACTGGGCACATTCAGCCGCAGCATCGCCATCATCATGCCAGGCAGCGACTTGTCGCAGCCGGCGAGGCCCACCAGCGCGTCGTAGCAGTGCCCGCGCACGGTCAGCTCCACCGAGTCGGCGATCAGGTCGCGGGAGACCAGCGAGGACTTCATCCCCTGATGCCCCATCGCGATACCGTCGGTGACGGTGATGGTGGTGAACTCGCGCGGTGTGCCGCCGGCCTCGTTGACGCCTTTCTTGACCGATTGCGCCTGGCGGGAGAGGGCGATGTTGCAGGGCGCGGCCTCGTTCCAGCAGGTGGCGACGCCGACGAAGGGCTGGTTGATCTCGTCCTCGGTCAGGCCCATCGCGTAGTAGTAGCTGCGGTGCGGGGCCCGGCCGGGGCCCTCGGTCACGTGGCGGGACGGCAAGCGGCTTTTGTCCCAGCGACGGTCTGGCATCGGTGGAGTCCTTCCTTGTTTGTAAGGGGGTTATAGCGCGGGTGGCGCGGCCGGGAAATCACGGGGGTAGCAGGGCGTCCACCAGGGCCTCGATTTCGGCTGCCACGCCGTCGGTGGCGAGGGCGGTGCGGATCGCACGGCGTTTCGCCGTAAAATGATGCGCTGCCGTCAGATCGACACCGGCCGCGACCTGCTCGGCACGCGCTGCGGCCGCGGAGAGGTCGCGGTGAAGAGGATCGGCGTCGTCGTATTCGGGAATGGGGAGGGTCCAAACGAGATTGTCGAAATCGCGCTTGTCGCGTTGGCCATGCGACTGGAGATCGGTAATCTTGGCCAATGCGGCGGCGCTGTTGAGCAGTGCCACGAGATAACGTGCCTCATGGGCCGAGCGCGCCGGCGCCCAATTGGCCTTGTGCTCGACAATGGATGTGCGGCAGGAACCCGCCACCGCACTCAGGCGGGTTCCGGACGCGGTATAGAGTACGCGGATTTTTGACTGTTCAATCTGCGATGAAAGCTTACGCATGTGATTCAGTTGCGCGAGCAACGTCATGCGCGGCGCGCCATCTGGTTTCTTGTTGCAATGCGCTGCCCATTTTCCTTCCACGTCCCGCAACCAGGCTGCCAGGTAGCGATACCCTTCATCGCGTGCGGCGGCGGCATCCAACAGTTTTTCACCATCGAGGGGAAGGACGCCGTTCACGGTCGCCGGCAGCCGGAAAGGCGCGATGCTTTCGCCGAGAACGATTTCATGAAGAAACCGTACCTCGATCGGTCCATGCGGTGGTTCCACCGTTGTCCAGGGATGCTTGTCCAATGGCCCGACCCGTCCACGCATCCGCGGCGCATCGCGGCGGGGGCCGAGCCGGCTGACCGGCTCCGGATCGACAATGAAGAAGCGCCGGGGGACGATCGTGGCGCCTTGCCGGAATCTGGCGCGGTACGGGGAAACCCCGACCAGCGTCCGCGGCCGTGGCCAGGGCGTGCGGCCATGGGTCAACGATCGGTCGGCCTCCGCATCATTGGCGTCGCGCCGCGGCAGATGCCCCACCCATCGGTCCATCTCTGCCGGAAGGGAACCCGCGGGGCCGCGCCGGCCGAACAACACGCAGGTGCTGGTGGTGCTGCTACCCGATTGCGCGCCGAAGATCGGCCAGACGCGTTCCAGCGACCAGGCGCCGGTCACCTTGACCTCAACTTGGCGCATCCGCCCGCTTCGCAGCCCGGCAAATACTGGCGCATTCAGCACCGCGAAGGGCAGCACGAAGGCAATCCGCCCGCCGGGCACCAAATAGCGCTCCGCACTGCGTGCCCAGAACAGCGCACACATGTCCTGCTGCGTCGCCAGATTGCCGCCGACCCATAGATCGTAGGCGCGCAGCCCGTCGCGCAGCCGGTCCTTCATGCCGGCGCTGAGATGGCGGTAAACGATCCAGGGTGGATTGCCGATCAGCACGTCCGCCAGTTGCTCCGGCCGGGATAGCGCAACACGAAGGTCCAGATGCCGTTGCGCCCCTCGCGATACAATTCCAGCAGACGCGCATAGGTGGACGTCATCGCGCCGGCGTCAGCCGCGGTCGCGCCCTCGATCCGGTGCAAGGCACGGCCAACGGTTTCCGGCGCCGCATCGTCCGCCAGCCCCTGGTTGAGCGCCTCCAGGCCCTGTTCGAACAGCGCCTGGTCCTCGGCAAAGCCGGTGGGTATCTGTAATGGCGCCGAGCCTGGCACCTCCACCAGCACGTCCGCCCGATCGACGTAACGGCGCAGGTTCCACTGCATCGCGTCGCCCAGGAACACCGGAACGTTCAGCCGCGCCGGCCGCTCGGCGATCAGGTTTCCCAGCGCCAGCAGCCACGTCACACGCGCCAGGGTGACCGCCACCGGGTGCACGTCCAGGCCACGCACTTGTTCCGAGCATGCATCGATGATGCGCGCCGCCGGCCACCCGGCCGCGCGGGCGGCGGCGATCAGGCGCCGCACCGCATGGAACAGAAACGTGCCGGACCCTCACGCCGGATCGAGCACCCGCTGCTGCAACGGCTGCTCCACGGCCGCCGTGACGATCCGCGCGGCGAGCCAGTCCGGCGTGTAATATTCCCCCAGGTCGTGGCGCTGGTCCGGATCGACCAGGCTTTCATACAGGATTTTCAGCACGTCGGTTTCGACGTCCGCCAGGCGGAAGCGGGCGGTTTGCAGCGCGACGTGACGCACCAGATCCGACCCGGCCGGCAGCCGCAGGGGCCAGTCGAAGAAATCGGCTTCCACCGCGCCCAGTATGCCCTCGTCCGCCAGCGCGCGGCCCGACAGCAACGCCGCGGGGTCGGTTACCGGCAGGTCCAGCACGCGCGCGGCGATCGCCTTTACGACAACGGTCAGGTAGGTGTGCTGCAGGAACAGCGAATCGTCGCCGACGTCCTCGCCATAGGCTTCACGCAACAGCCCGTCCCACAGCTCCCGCTTCAGCCTCACCTCGGGATGGTCGCGCAGTTCGGCCCACAACGCCTCCAGCGTCATGCGGCTGCGGCCGAAGATCACGCTGTTGCGACCAAAGGGCTGCGCCACCACGCGTGGCTCCGGCACGAGATCCGGCGTGTCGGAGAGCAGCAGTTCCAGCCAGGCCAGCAACTCGTTCCGACGCTCCGGGTCAGTGGCATACCGCGCCAGTTCCCGCAGCGTGCCGTCGCGCAGCACATAGGCGATGAACGTGGCGCCGTCGGTTGCCAGCCCGGTCACCGGACGCGGACTTCGGGACCGCCGAGCGGCATCGGCGAGGTAATCCGGCATGCGCGCGGGCACGTCGTTCAGTTCGCGCCGCAGGTCGCTCTTCAACTCGATGACCGTGGCGCCCCACATCGTGTCGATGCGGCCACTGCGGTCCAGCAGATAGACCTCGTGACCGATTTCCTCATACGGCGCGTCGAAGCCCGACCGCAGTAATTCGGTGATGTGACCACGCAACGCCTCGTGCCGCGGCCGCAAGGCGAGGGCGCGCACGATCTCCGGTAACCTGTCGTGTCGCCAGCCGGTTGTCACAGCCGCACGATGGGTGATTCGCGGGCGTTTGCCAAGGCTGTCGTCTGCCAAGGCTGGGCCGACTCGGAGATGCCTGCTAGACTGGCGGCCATGAGCGCATCGCAACCAGACCTGTTTGGAGGCCCCTCACCCGCCCCGGCGCAACAGCTCACCGAGGAGGAGCTCGTGTTGGTGCGCGGCCGGCTGCATGCCGCGCTGGCCCTGGTCAAGTCGGCGAAGGAAATGCCGTGGCCGGATATGTCGTCCGTTATCCGCGAGGATAATGCCTTCCGCTACGCCAAGGGCCTGCTGCCGCCGGCCGAGGGGGCGGCGCTGTGGGCCGAATTCGACGTGGAGATGGACCGGCTCTACGCGATCATGAACGAAGGCAAGGACACCGATACCGGCTATTGACACATCGAATCGTGCCGCCGTGCGGCTCCTGTCCCAGCGCCTGATTGGCATCGGTGGAGTCCGTCCCGGCTTGTCCGGGCGTTATCGTGCCGGCCAGCCGGCGGCGGGCTGGCGTTCGGGTTTTAAGGTCCTCGACGCAGCGGTCGGGCGCAAGCGTCCCTCACCTTGATCTGAGTCAATGCGGGTTGACACCCCCAGCGTCACTTTTGGGTGACAACCGGGGAGTTGGGCCTTTGCGTATCCTGCTGATCCATCCGAACTACCACTCCGGCGGCGCCGAGATCGCCGGCAACTGGCCGCCCGCCTGGGCCGCCTATCTGGCGGGCTCGCTGAAAGGGGCCGGCTTCTCCGACATCCGCTTCATCGACGCGATGACCAACAACCTGTCGGACGACGCGCTGCGCGCCATCCTGGCCGAGGAAAAACCCGACGTGGTCGGCGCGACCGCCATCACGCCCTCGATCTACAAAGCCGAACGGGCCCTGGAAATCGCCAAGGAGGTGCATCCCGACGCGATCACCATCCTGGGCGGCATCCACGCCACCTTCATGTATCAGCAGGTGCTGACCGAGGCGCCCTGGATCGACGCTATCGTGCGCGGCGAGGGCGAGGAGATCCTGCTCGACGTGATCCGGACCATCGACACGGGCCGCTGGCCAGAAGATCGCAAGACCATCAAGGGCATCGCGTATACCGCCGACCAGAAGATCGTCGCCACCGCCGCGGCCCCGACCGTCAAGGACCTGGATGCCATCGAAGCCGACTGGGGCATCCTGGAGTGGGACAAATACCGCTACATCCCGCTGAACTGCCGGGTCGCGATCCCGAACATGGCGCGCGGCTGCCCCTTCACCTGCTCGTTCTGCTCACAGTGGAAGTTCTGGCGCGACTACCGTGTGCGCGACCCGAAAAAGGTCGTCGATGAGATCGAAACGCTTTACAAGAAATACGACATCGGCTTCTTCATCCTCGCCGACGAGGAACCGACGATCAACCGCAAGAAGTTCATCCAGTTCTGCGAACTGCTGATCGAGCGCGGGCTGAACGAAAAGGTCCTGTGGGGGATCAACACCCGCGTCACCGACATCCTGCGCGACGAGGAGTACCTTCCCCTCTACCGCAAAGCCGGCCTGATCCATGTCTCGCTCGGAACGGAAGCCGCGGCGCAGCTGAAGCTCGACCTGTTCAACAAGGAAACCAAGATCGCCGACAATAAGAAGGCGATCAAGCTGCTGCGCGACGCCGGCATCGTCGTGGAAGCGCAGTTCATCGTCGGCCTGGAAAACGAAACCGCCGAGACGCTGGAAGAAACCTACCGCATGGCGATGGAATGGAAGCCCGACCTCGCCAACTGGTCGATGTACACGCCCTGGCCCTTCACGTCCTTGTTCCAGGAGATGAAGGACAAGGTCGAGATCTTCGACTTCGACAAATACAACTTCGTGACGCCGATCATCAAGCCTGCGGCGATGGACCGCAGCGAACTGCTCGACCGCGTCATGAACAACTACCGCCGCTTCTACATGAAGAAGGCGTTGTTCTCCTACCCCTGGGCCGGAACCGGCCAGCGCCGGCGCTATCTGTTGGGCTGCCTCAAAGCCTTCCTGAAATCCGGTTTCGAACGCAAGTTCTATGACCTCGGCAAGGTCGGCTACTGGGGACCGCAGTCGAAGAAGAAGGTCAACTTCCACTTCGATGAGGGCCGCAAGCTCGCCGAGGCGCAGACCGCGGACTGGGAAGCCGCGGCGGACAAGACCCGCAAGGCCAAGGCCCGAGTCATTCCGGCTTCGGTGATGGCCTGCGGTGGCGGCACCGAACACATGGCGGAAACGGATGACGTTCACGCAGACCACGTCCATTGATCCCGCCAGGATCGGACCGAACGCCGTTCTGCAACTGATGGCGGCGCTGAAAGCCGCGGGTCTGACGCGGCTTTCAGCGCCGGCCTTCGCCGCGGCGGGCGTGGCAGAGTGGCTCGACACGCCACCAACGACCATGGTGGAGGAGCATCGTGTGGCGCGCCTGCACCAGACCGTGCGTTCGGTGGCCCCTGAAGGCGAGGGCATGCTGCTGATGGCGGAGGCCGGGCGATTGACCGCGGATTATATCCTGGCCCACCGCATCCCCAGGCCAGCACAAGCCCTGCTGAAAATCCTGCCGGCGCGGCTTGCCGCTCGGGTGCTGGTGCCGGCGATCGGGGCGCATGCCTGGACCTTTGCCGGCTCCGGACGTTTCTCGGGTTGTGCGGGTCCGCCGACTGTGTTTGAACTGACCGGCAACCCGCTCTGCGCCGGCGAACGAGCGACCGAACCGGTCTGCGCCTGGCACGCCGCGGTGTTCCAGCGGCTGTTCCAGGTGCTGGTCTCACCGGCCGCCAGGGTCGCCGAGACAAGCTGCGAGGCACGCGGCGATAGCTGTTGTCGTTTCGTGCTGGACTGGCGGGGCGCTTAGTGCGTTGACACCGTGACTGGACAGCCGCCGCCAATTCGCCAAGGCTGAGCTTGAGCCCATGGGGGTCAGAGTAGCGGCGTGGCTGGAGAAAACACCGAAGACTCCCCCCTCCCCTTGTGGGATTGGGTTGGGGGGAGCGGGAAAAATTTGAACGTTGCCGTAGTGACGGTCTCGTTTCAAACAAATCATTCCCCTGCCTGACCGTCCGCCTCGTCGTTGACCGCCCCAAGGATCAGGCCCGGCGGCAAAACCTCGTCGTAGAGGCTCATCTGGTCGGCCCGTCCGAACGCCTCGTAACCCCTGATCTTACCCACCCGGCCGAGGGGAACGCCGGCCTGTTCCAGCTTGCCGGCAATGAGGGTGCGCAGCGGCGCGGGCACGTCCAGGCTTCGGTCGCCGACGACGCGTGCCGCCCGAAGGAACAGGGTCTGCATATCCACCAACAAAGGCGCAGCCCAATCAAACCCGGAAAACGCCGCGTAGGCGCGCCCGACGAGTTCGGGTGGAGCAACCGTCTCCGGCCCGGCCCGCAGCGGCGCTCTGTTGAGCAGATGACCGAGTGCGGAGAAATACGCCGCACACGGCCGGCCCGCATCGGCCAGCGCGGCCGCGGTGTCGATGAACGCGGTGATCAAACCCACCTTCGTCTCGATCGGCAGGCGTTCCAACGCGCCCGCCAGCCGCACCAACTCCTCCGGTGCCTTGCCGCTGCGCAGCCGGTCCAGCTCGCCCGTCAGCAGCCGGGTCTGGCGTTCGCGCGACAGCCCGCCGGCCACCCGGCGCCAGAGGATGTATTCCTGAACCTTGATCCGCCGGCCGGGAAAGCGGGGCCCGGTCCCGTGCAGCCGCCACAGGCTGTCGATGCGAAGCTCATCGCCGCCGACGCCGAACCCCGGACGCAGCAGGAACCCGGCGAGGATGAGCCAGGTCTCCTCGTGCTCAACCGACAGTCCGCGTCCCTCCAGCCGCTCAACCAGGGCATGCCAGAGCGCGCGCAGCAGCGGGCCGTTCCAGGCGTTCCTCGGCAGGCCAAGGATCCGTTCCAGGTCCTTGAAAAGCTGGCCCGACGCCGGCTTGTCCGCGGTGCGGACCGGACGGGAAAATCGCACCCCGATTCGTTTCTGCGCCGCGGCCAGCGTATCCGCCGTCGCATTCGCTGCAACCGGGGCGGCGGGCGCCGCCACGGCGGAGGCCTGCTCGTTGGGGCGCAAGTTGAATTCCAGTGGCCAGATCTGCGGCCCGTCGGGGCCCAGACTGACGCATGAGACCTGCAGCAGACCCAGCGCGTTCAGCTTCGCGACCAGCCGGACCGGCACGCTCCCACGCGTCGCGGAGCCTGGCGGCCCTCCGGTTCTGATGATTGTCTGCAACGACGGCAGCGGGTCAACCGAGTTGGCGAACCGATCCACGATATCCCCGGCTCTGCTGCTTCCGTGCCGGGTTGACGAAAAGGCTCTGAAACGCACCGGCTGATCGGTGCGGATTTCCAGACCGGGAACGGTGATTTCAAACACCGCCTCGGGCGCGGCGCCGCGTGGCAGGATGCAGACGAGGGAAAGGCTCGTCTGCTGACCATCCCGCGGCGCCGACGCCTGAACTTCCAGAAACACGGCTCTGGCCGCGCCCGCCGCGATCAGGGCCGTCTGCCGGTTCACCAGGGCGCCATAGCGCGCGGCCCCCCGCGCCACCGCGAGCGCCGGGTCGGCATTGTCCAGAACAAGGGGTTCGGCGCCGTCCTGCCACCGGCCGATCTGCGCGCGGATCCGTTGGCGCAGCATCACCGGCGTGACCGACCCGCCGTTGAACAACACCGCATCGACGCGCGGGCGATCCTTCAGGAAGTCGGCGAGGTGCCGGGTGACCGCGCTGTCGGTGGCATAGGGCAGCCCCCATTCCTGTAGCGCGCCCTGCCTCTGGTGCGGCCGCGCCGCCTTGTCGCAATCGGGAAAGAACCCGTTCAGCAACAGGCTTTCAATGTCCCCTCGGGTCAGCGTCGCCGTCTGCGCGCCGCCGAACAACCCGGACCCGCGGCTGGCCACCGCGACGGAGAACGGGTCGTCCGGCGCGCCGGTCCCCGCCAGCACCTGCTCCTTCAGATTGCGGCAGGCGGAGACCAATTGTTCCCACCGCGCACCGGAGAATTGGGCGGTTGCCCCGCCGGTCAACTGCCGTTCCACCCGATGGGCAAGGGCCAGATCGATATTATCGCCGCCGAGGAGAATATGGCCGCTCACGGCCACGCGCTGGATGGCGGGGATCGGGTTCGCCGCGTTCGGGCGCAGTTCGAACAGGCTGAAGTCCGAGGTGCCACCGCCGATATCGACCACCAGCACGTGCCGCACCCCGTCGGCGCCCGGCTGCCACAGATCCCTGGCCGGATCGTGCCCTTCCAGCCAGCAGTAGAAGGCCGCCTGCGGTTCCTCGAGCAGCCGGACACGAGCGGGGTATCCCGCCTCCTCGGCAGCAGCCAGTGTCAGCCGCTGCGCCGCCGCATCGAAGGATGCGGGAACGGTGATGGTAATGTCCTGATCGCCGAAGGCCAAGCCGGCCCCGGCGAACCGGCGGTCCCAGGCGCCGCGCAGATAGTTGAGGATCAGCGCGGCGGCGCGAACCGGCGAAATCTTCTGCTCGCGCGGCAGATCCGTTGATCCCCACGGCAAAATCGGCTCCAGCCGGTCAACCGCATGGTGGCAAAGCCAGGATTTTGCGGAATGAACCACGCGTTCGGGGGTTTCGCCCGCCTTTGTCCGCGCAAAGCGGCCGACGATCCACGCGCCGGTGGCCTCATCCCGGCCCCGAAGCTGTTCGGCGACCGCGTCCTCCGGCAGATAGAGGAACGATGGAAGGGTCGGTCCCTCCGACAGGCCGACCAGGCTTTCCCATTGCGGGATCGGGAGAATTTCAGGCGGCGCCGCACCAACCATCGGCACGGAAGCCAGCACGGAGTTGGTCGTGCCAAGGTCTATGCCGATAGAGTAACGGGCTTGAGCCATCGAAACCGACCTGATCCTATTCCGTGCGGACCTGGAATTCAACTTTCCAGCGGCGGTTCGAATTCACGTGCTGCATCCAGAGTTCCAGCGTGCCCAGTTCCGTCACGACCGCATCGATACGGACCGGCACCACCTGCCCGGCCGGAAAGTCGTCGAGCGCCGGAATCTCGATTTCGAGGAGGCTGGTCTCCTCGAGTGCTCGTTCGGCGTCGGGAAGAACCTGACCCGGAACGTCGCCACTGCGCACGGAGGACGAAAAGAAACGGAAATCCGCCGGGCGGCCGGTCACAAGGCCGAACTCGCGGCCTTCGATCAGCAGGTCGGTGCCTTCCTGCATGCCCTGGGGCACGACGCAGAGTGCCTTCACCGGCGGCCGGTAGCCGGGAATGGCGGGCATCGAGGTCTCCAGGCCGATGTAATAGGACCGCGCCGCGCCAGCCTTGATGCGCATGCCCTGGCCGGTCGCGCGATGCCGTCCGTAGATCGCCGCACCGCGTGCGACGGCGAGATCCGGCGCAAACCCTTGCAGTTCCCGGATCGGCTGGCCGCCGTTCCAGGATGCCAGAAGATCGAGCACCCGAGCGCGAATTGCCGCTGCCTTGAACACGCCGCCATTGAACAGCACCGCGGTCGGCATCAGTGTGCGGGTCGCGGCACCCCAACCGACCAGTGCGGCGAGTTTCTCGCTCGCTTTGACGTTCTGCAGGCTGCGGGCGTGGAAGCGCGCGATATGCTTGCTGACCACCGGATCGGAGGCATAAGGCAGGCCGAATTCCTGCAACCCGCCCCTGCGGGCGTCAATTGGCAGATCGTCAAGGCTCGTCTTGGCAAAAAACCCGTCCAGCACAACCTGCTCCAAGGTGGCGCGATCGAGCGATGTCGAAATCGTGGAGGCAAACAAGCTTGATCCCCGCGCGGGGATTGCGATCGGCGCTTCGGTCAGCGCGTTATCCTCGAACAGGGTGATCTTGGCCTTCGATACCGCGTGCCTGAGCGCCAGGAACTGCCACGAATCGAGCGTCTTCCCCTCGGCATCCAATTTGGCTCTGACGGTGTAGGCGAGTGCCAGGTCCATGTTGTCGCCGCCGAGCAGGATATGCTCGCCGACGCTGATGCGTTCCAGTTCGACGCGGCCTTCGACATCGGTGACGGCGATCAGGCTGAAATCGGCCGTCCCACCGCCGACGTCGCAGACAAAGATGACGTCCCCCGGGGCAACCAGATGGTGCCAGGTCTTCCCGGTCTGCGCGGTCCAGGCGTAAAATGCCGCCTGCGGCTCCTCCAGCAATGTTACGTCGCCGAGACCCGCGGCTTTGGCCGCCTCGGCGGTCAGGCTTCGCGCCACCTCGTCGAAGGAGGCGGGAACGGTGAGGACGATCTGGCCTTCGGACAGGTCCCATGCGCGCCCTTGCCGCCCTTCGCTATACAGAAACGCCTGTTTGAGGTGTTGCAGGTAACGTCTGGAACATTCGAAGGGGGACAGCTTCCCGTCTTTGAGGTCGGATTGCCAGGGCAGCAGCGGCTGTCTGGGGTCGATATGCGGGTTGGACAGCCAGGACTTGGCCGACGTGATGAGACGATCCGGCACCAGAGCGCCGTGGTCGCGGGCGAACTGGCCGATGATCGCGGTGTCTCCGGCCTCGGCCCAGGGCATCGCGAGCCCGCCGGGGAATTCCGCGGGGTGGGGCAGGTACAGGGCGGATGCGAGCGTCGGCCCTTCGCCGATCTGAGTCTGGCCGACGATCTGGGCAACTTCGACGATCCTGGTTTGGTCGCTGTCGAGGTCGCAGACCGCAATCGCGCTGTTGGAAGTGCCAAGGTCGATTCCGAGACTGAAACGGCGGGTCATGGGTTAGGGTCCTGGTTGCGCGACGCCAGTTCGGGGCCGTCTATTTGAGTTCTACCTCGGCCGGCGCGATCACCGGAAGCCGATCCGTTGAGCCGCGCAGGATCGTCGGCAGTTTCACGACGTCGGTCTTCCAGCCGTGATGCACCAGCGTGCCAGAGAACGGGGGCTGACCGCTGATCTTTCCGAGGAGGCGATACTCGTCGGCCGGGTAGTTGGCTGGCACTTGCACGGCCGATTGTTCGGCGCCGTCCTGGACCGGGCGGATGCGGAAGTGCTCATCCAACACGGATTTGATGCCGGCGTGCACGACGCGGGCCGCGGCGCCAACCTGGGCGTCGTTGTAGGCGTTGATGTCGCCCATGGCGAAATCGACCAGGCGGCCTTTTGCTTGCAGGGTTGCCAGGAAGCCGACGATCTCGGCGTCGGCCTGCGGTGCCTTCGTGGGAGCGGCCACGGGCAGCGCCGGGGTCGCAGCGGCGCGGTTGCCGCCGGCGGGTGTTCGCGCGGCCAGGATCGTGACCAGTGCGATCACGCCGAGTGCCAGCGTGGCGATCAAGACATATGGCAGGACCGCGGCTGCCGCGGCCAGCGCGACGAAACCGTTCGATGCGAGCGCCAAAGCAAATGCGTTCGCCAGGAGCAACAGTGACACTGTTATGACTGAAACTGCTTTCATCGCACCCATGTTGACTGTTTTCTGATCGCGGGCATCGCCGCCGCCGGTTTTTATCAGGTCCAGGCAAGCGTGCAAAGGTGCCCGCCATAGGCCAACCCGAGTTGACGGACAACGCCAACCCGTTCAGCCTTCCCCCGGGACAAGACAGAGGGGGGATACGCACATGCCGCTACCAGCGGATACCGACACCACCACGCCCAAATACCTGCGCGATAAGTACGCGATCGTGGGAGTGGGGGAGACCACTTATACGCGTGGCTCCGACAAGACCACGCGGGCGATGGGAAGCTGGGCCCTGCGCAACGCGATTGCGGACGCCGGGATCAAGGCGACCGACATCGACGGAATGCTGGATTACTCCGGTAACGACAGCACGTCCGCGACCTTCATTGCGGGCGACATCGGCACGCGGTTGAATTTCTACATGGACTGCATCGGCGGCGGATCGTCCACCGAGGCGCTGATCGGGCTTGCCATCGGCATCATGGAAGCCGGGCTGTGCAAGTGCGTGGCGATCTTCCGATCCATGAACGGATTTTCGCAGGTGCGCATCGGCGGCACCGGGGCCCGGTCGCTGGCGCCGGTGAATGGCGATGCGCTCCACAATCGTGCCTATGGCTGGCAGAGCGCGGGGCAGAGCTTCGCGCCGACCTTCATGCGGCATATGTACGACTACGGCACCAAGCCGGAACAGGTGGCGATGGTGAAAGTCGTGCATTCGGAACACGCATCGAATAATCCGAAGGCCTATTACAAGAAGCGCTATACGGTGGATGACGTGCTGAACAGCCGCATCATCTGCAAGCCGCTGCACCTGCTGGATTGCTGCGTGGAAACCGACAACGCGACCGCGATTATCGTCACGTCAGCAGAACGGGCGAAGGACATGCGCCACGTCTCGCCGCTGATCCGCGGGATCGTCGGGCGGTGCAGCAAGCCGCGGATGGACATGCACTATCAGCACGGGCCGATCTCCACCGTCGCCGGCTACTATGCGAAAAACATTCTGTGGCCGAATTCCGGTGTCGGGCCGGAGGATATCGATGCGGTCGGCGCCTACGACGCCTTCACCTTCACCTCCATGCTGCAACTGGAGGATTACGGTTTCTGCAAGAAGGGCGAGGGCGGCGAATACGTATCGTCGGGCATCACAAGGCTGGGCGGGCGGCGGCCGCAGAACACGTCTGGTGGGCATCTGTGCGAAGGTTACACACACGGGATGAACATGGTGATCGAGAACGTGCGCCAGTTGCGGCACGACGTTGACGATTCCTGCCCGGTCGGGCCGGACGGCAAGCGCCTGCACAGCTACGACTACCGCGAGGGCGGTTGCCGTCAGGTGAAGGATATCGAAGTCACCGCCAATCTCGGCTGGGCCAATCCGATGACCGGATCGGCCATGGTCATGCGCCGCGGCGCCTGAGGGGAGGACCGAACGATGCCAGTACGTGGCGAATATCTGGGAATGGCGCTGACGATCGACGACTTGGACGGCGAGAACGTCACCTATTTCAAGCACTGCGCAGAGCACAATTTTCATTTGCAGAAATGCGATGAGTGTTCCTTGGTGCGGTACCCGCCGACCTCGGGGTGTCCGTGGTGTTCCAGTCCGAAATCGACCTGGGTGCCGGTGGAGGGCAAGGGCGAGGTGCATTCCTACAACGAAGTGCACCACGCGATCCAGCCGGCCTTCAAGGCGGTGACACCCTATATGTTGCTCCTGGTCGATCTGGACACGCAAAAAGGCCAGCCGTCGGAGCATGAGGCGTTGCGGGTGGCGGGAAACCTGATGACGCCGGACGGGAAGTTCGCGCCGCCGGAGATGGTGAAGAAGGTCGGGATCGGATCGCGGCTGCGAATGGTGTTTTCCGATGTGTCCCCCGGGCTTTCGATTCCGAACTGGACGATCGACGAGGACGCCAAACAGCCCGAGAAGCCCTGGCGGTATCCGCAGGAGTAGAACCGGCCGGCAAGGGCGGATCGCCGCTCTTGCCACTCGCCGCAATACGCCTAACCATGGCGCCAGCAGGATGGAGAGAACCCATGGTCGATCTGGTACTCCGTGGCGATACGGTGGTCACGCCGCAAGGAGTTGGCGCTTACGACATCGCCATCGCGGGCGAAAAGATCGTCGCGGTTGCCGCCAAGGGCAGCCTGCCGGTCCCCGCGAGTGCGCGCCTGATCGACGCTGGCGGCAAGATCGTGATGCCCGGCGGCATCGATCCGCATGTGCACTGCAAGTGGCATCTGCCCAACCCGGACGGCAGCGCCGGGCTGACCGAACCGCCCGACGTGGTGAGCAAGGCCGCGGTGCATGGCGGCACCACCACGATGATCGATTTCACGCGCGCGAGCCAGGGCGCCACGGTGCGCGATGCGATCGAAAAGCGCGAGGCCGACTGGAAAGGCCACTGCGCCTGCGATTACGCGCAGCACATCATGGTGGAGGGCGCGCTGCCGGTCGATCTGCCCGGCCAGATCGGCGAGGCGATCCAGGCCGGCTTTCCCACCGTGAAAATCTTCACCACCGACATCACGCCGAGCCGCAAAGGGCGCATGGTGGATTTCGGCGACATCTGGGAAATTTTCCAGGTGCTGGCGGCGAACAAGGGCCTCGGCGTGATTCATTCCGAGGACAATGACATCGTGATGCACATGTACGGCAAGCTGATCCGCGAGGGCCGGACCGGCTTCGAACACCTGGCCGAGGTGCACAATACGCTGTCGGAAGATATTTCCTTCCGCCGGGTGATCCGCCTGGCCGAGAAAGTGCCGGGCACCGCGCTGTACATGATGCATGTCAGCGCCGGAACGGGTGTTTCCGCGATCCACGAGGCGCGTTCGCGCGGCACACCGATCTATGGGGAATCGCTGCACCAGTACATGCTTTATACCAGCGAGGACTACAAGAAGCCGCGTGGCCAGATCTATCACACCTATCCGTCGCTGAAGTCGCCCGAGGATCAGGCGGCGCTGTGGGCGGGGACTCTGAACGGCGCGATCAATTGTGTCGCAACGGATGAAATTTGTTGCACGTTGGCGAAGAAATTGCAGGGATCGCGAATCGACGACACCACGGGCGGCAATGCGGGGGTCGAGCCGCGGGTCGCGCTGATGTACACCGAAATGGTCGGCAACCGCGGCTATTCGTTACAGCGTTATGTCGATCTGGTCTCCACCAATGCGGCGAAGATCATGGGGCTGTATCCGCGGAAGGGCGCGCTGGCGGCGGGGTCGGATGCCGATATCTGCGTGCTGGATCCGGCGGACCAACGGGTGATCTCCGCGAGCGAACTGCACGAGGCCGACTACACGCCCTGGGAGGGCCGCAAGATGGAGGCCTGGCCCTGCCTGACGTTGCTGCGCGGCAAAGTCGTGGTGGAACAAGGCGTGTTCAAGGGCAGCCTGGACGACGGCAAGTGGCAGCACCGCAAGGTCGCCGACGAGATGTTCGCCGGCCCGCAGCTTTGACGGATGCCGAACTGCGCATGCTGCTGCTGGACTGCCTGCATTTGTGGGCGGTGCCGGGGCGGGTCGTTGTTGACGATGACTCGGTAACGATCATGGCCGCGGACGGCGCGTTTTCCGTGCGGCGCGCCGATCCGGACCTGCGCCCGGTGCGGTGGTTCCTGCAGACGCCGGAACGATCCGTGGCCGGACGGCCGCCGCGCGCCTTGCCCTCGGTGGTCGCGCTGCTGTCGGCGTTGCGCAACGCGCTGGGTGGCGAGGGCGGACGGGCCTTGCGGGTTGGTGGGACGGGGTGAGGGGCGGTGCACACGTATGTATGTAACGACCGGCCTATGCCCTGCTAACACTTCGTTCATCTTTCCCTTGTACAGTGCAGGCCAGGGGGTACCGCGCCTATGAACGATTTTCCGGTTGAAATCCCGCCACCAGCGCCCTATCCTCAGCCTATGGAAGCCCGAGTAGCCGTTCTGGAACAGCTTGCCCGCACCACCGCCGCGACGTTGGAGCGGCTGGAACGCCGTATGGATTCCATGAGCGATCAGATGAACCGCCGGTTCGACGCGATCTCGCAGGACCAGCGGGCCGATTTCCGGTGGATCCTGGGGATTATGCTCACCGGTATGGGCGGTTTGCTGGCGGCCATGGCTGGTCTGCTGACGGCCATGATCCGCGGCTTTCACTGGTACTAACCAAACCGCTCCAGCCGGTACGCCGGATCGACCGCCTCTTTGTGCAACAAAGCATCCGCCGTGATCCGCCCGGCCACCGGTCCCAAGGTATAGCCATTGGCCGTTACCGCATTGAAGAAGCCCGGCAGTCCGGGTGCCTCCCCCAGCAACGGCGCGCGATCGACCGCCGTATTGATCCCGGTCCAGCTCCGCACAAAAGACAGCCCGCGCAACGCCGGCAACACGCGGTCGCAGACCCACAGATTCCCCTCGATATTTCGCCGTAATGGACTGGTCCGCCCGCTGGCCGGATCGAACCCGCCGAACCAGCCGCCGCCGACCAGGAACCCGCCGCTCGCCTGCTGTTTCAGCGACAGATGCCGGTTCGCCAGCGCAATCAGATGGCGGGTCAGGGGTGGTGCCGGCTCCGTCACGATCACCTGCTGCACCGTGCCGGTCACCGGCAGGTCCAGCCCCACCATCCGCCCGATCACAGCGGCCCAGGGGCCGGTGGCGTTGACGACCCGTCCGGCGGTGACGAGGCCCTTGGAGGTCCGGATTTGCCACACCGAGCCGGTGCGCTCGATCGCCTGCACCGCCGCCCCGCGCAGCAGTCTTGCGCCCGCCTGCTGCGCCAGACGCAGGACCGCCATCGTGCCGCGCAACGGGTCGCCGTAGCCCTCCTGCGGGACGAAATCGGCCCCCAGCATTCGCGTCGATAAGGCCGGGGCCAAAGCGCGCAATTCGTTCGCGCCGAGCACGTGGCTTTCGATTCCCCAGCGGCGTTCCATGGCGGATTTGCGGCGCAGCCAGGCCATCGCTGCCGCGTCCTCGGCGAGCATCAGGCCGCCCTCGGTGCGGATGCCGAGGTCTTCCCCGGCCGCGGCGGCGATGTCTTTCCACAGCGCGATGCTGCGCGGGGCCAGCGGCAAGGTGTGCGCCGCGGGGCCGCCGTCTTCGGGGGTGTCGTCGGTGAAGTCGTAAGACAGCAACTGCACGTGCAGGCTGCCCGCATTGGCGGTGCTGGCGGCCATGCCGGCCTCGTCACGATCGATCAGCAGCACGTCGGCGCCGCCTTGCGCGAGGTAGAGCGCGGTGCACAGGCCGACCAGTCCGCCGCCGATCACGGCGATGTCCGCGCACCTTGTTTCGACCGGCAGCGGCGGCAGAGCGTGCAGACGGATCGTCGCGGCGGGTTCGGTCAGCAGCGGTGCCTGGAACTCCGGTGCCTCGAACATCAGGGCCGCGGCGGGCACCGGGCGCAGGGGGGCTCGGGGCGCGGCGAAGGCGTCCGCATCGGGAAGCGCCGGGCACAGTCGCGCAATCGTCGCCGCACAGAAACGTCCCTGGCAGCGTCCCATGCCGGCTCGGGTTGCCTTCTTCAGCGCGGGCAGTGACCCCAGGCCGCCCGCCAGTTCGGCGCGCAGGCGGCCGGCCGTGACTTCCTCGCAACGGCAGACGATCGTTTCGTCCGCAAGTTCCGGCGGCGGCACCGGCGGGAACAGGCCCGCCAGCGCGGTCTGGAACCGGCGCGCGCGCGACAGGGCGGTTTGCGCGCGCCGGTCTGGCGGCACCGCGCGGCCCAGATCGCGCGCCGCCGCCAAGCCGGCCAGCCGCCCGCGCGCCATGGCGACCCGAGCACCGCCCAGTTCGGCGCCATCGCCGACGGCGAACACGGAAGGGACCGAGGTGCGGCCGTCCGCGGCGGTCTGCGTCGCCAGATGCCCCGGACCGGCATCGACATAGCGATGCAGGGCACCCAGGGCTCGGGCCAGCCCGACCTCGGGTTGGAAGCCCAGGTTCATGGCGACGACATCGACCGGCTCCGACCGGTCGCCGATGATCGCCGCCTGGACGCGGCCGTCGCCTTGCAACGCGGTCACGCGGGAGGACCACAGCACCGGCACGCCGGCGCGGCGCAGGGTCCGGACCATGCGGATCCCGTCGGCCAGCAGGTCCGGGGCTGTGGCCAGCATCGGCAGGATCTGGCGCCAGGATGCGGCGGTTGGTCGCGGCGCGGCCTCCACCACCGCGATTGGGCGGATGCCGCCGGCCAGCAGTTCGCAGGCCAGTTGCAGGTTCAGCGGGCCGCTGCCGGCGATCAGGATGCGCGCGCCGGGGGCCACGCGCTGGGCGCGGACCAGGGTCTGCAAGGCGCCGGTGGTCATCACGCCGGGCAGGGTCCAGCCGGGGATGGGCACTGGCGCTTCGTGTGCGCCGGGGGCCAGGATCAGGCGCTTCGGGTGGAAGGTGACCGCCTGGCCGCGCACCAGGGCGGCGATCTCGTCGGGGGCGAAGGCGCCCCAGACGATCGAGTCGGTCTCGATCCGGACCTGCGCGGCCTCGGCGCGGGACCGCAGCGCCAAGCCGAGACGGAACTGCCGGTCGGGGGCGGGGTCGGTGTGGCTGGCGGCGAGCGGCTTGGCGTATTGGCCGCCCGTCGCGGCGCGTTCATCCAGGACGATAACGGCGGCGCCGGCCTCGGCGGCGGCGATGGCCGCACTCAGGCCCGCGGGACCGCCGCCGACGACCAGGATGTCGCAACGTTCGTCACGCGCAGGAGTGGTGTTCGCGATCGTGGCCAAAGACGGGGGCGGTGCGCCGGCGACCTGCATGCCATCCGCCACCCTCGTCAGGCACGCGCGCTGGCCGATGCGGCCGTCCACCGTCACCACGCAGTCCCAGCAGGCGCCCATGCCGCAAAACAGGCCTCGCGGCACGCCGCTGGCGGTCTGGCGTAAGGCGACGATGCCGGCGGCAGAGAGCGACGCGGCGATGGTCTCGCCGTCCAGCGCCGGGATCGGCTGGCCATCGAAGTGGATCGTGATGGGGCGGCCGGCGGGACGAATCGTCGGATGGGTCAGGCGCATGGCGCGTACCATGCCGCAACCGCAGCCGATCCCGCCAGAGCCTTGCGCGGCGCCGTCCGCGGGTTAGGGTGCGGTTGGACCGATGGGATGGATGAGGATGACGACGGAGGCGGTTGCCAGGCCGGCGGCGACAATATTGCTGCTGCGCGATGGGGCGGAGGGGCTGGAAGTGTTCATGGTGGTGCGCCACCATGCGATCGATTTTGCCGCCGGTGCGCTGGTATTTCCCGGCGGGCGGGTGGATGAGCATGATCAGGCCTTTGCCGCCGGCGGGGTCCCGGACATGGCATTCCGCATCGCGGCGATCCGCGAGACCTTCGAGGAGTGCGGCGTGCTGCTGGCGCGTCCGGCCGGATCGGACCGGTTGGTCGATGCGGCACAGTTACGGTTTGTGGAAGACGAGCACCGGGCTGACCTGGCGGCCGGGCGGGTGCGGTTCGATACGGTGCTGACGGCGCACGGGCTGGTCCCGGCGGTCGATCTGCTGGTGCCCTTCGCGCACTGGATCACGCCGGCGCATCAGCCGAAACGGTATGACACGCGATTTTACCTCGCGGCGGCGCCGTCAGAGCACCTGGCGGTGCATGATGGTCATGAGTCGGTCGATTCGGTCTGGATGACTCCGGCGCGTGTGCTCGCCGACACCGAAGCCGGGCGGTTCAAACTGGTCTTTGCCACCCAGATGAACCTGGTTCGGCTGGGGCGGTCGGGGACGGTGGCGGAGGCGATGGAAGCCGCGCGTGCGTCCGACGTCGTAACGGTTTTGCCGCAGATGATCAAAGCCGAGGGGACGCAGCGGCGGTTGGTCATTCCGGTGGAGGCCGGGTACGGCGGACCGGAATTCGTTGTCGATAATCCGCCGGCGTCATAAGGAAACGACCATGCAACAAGATGACGTCACAATAACGCCGGAAACGCTGGACCTGCTGCGGCGGGTCAGTTCGGCTACCATCACGACACAACTGATCAAGAACCACGGCCTGCGCAGCCGGTCCATCCGCGGGGTGAAGCCCGTCGATCCGAGCCGAGCAAAGTTTGTCGGTCCGGCCTATACGTTGCGCTATGTGCCGGCGCGGGAAGATCTGAGTCTTGGCGGCAAACGACCCTTGACGGAAAACCCGGCGCAGACCGCGATCGATGCGATCCCGGCGGGCAGCGTCATGGTGATCGACATGAACGGCGACACCGATGTCGGCGCGCTGGGCGATATCCTGATCGCTCGGCTGGTGTTTCGCGGCGCGGCCGGGGTGGTGGCCGATGGCGGCATGCGCGATATCGATCCGGTGCGGCAAATGTCGCTGCCCGTGTTCTGCCGCGGCTACGGCGCCCCGCCAAGTTTTGCCAGCCTGCTGGCAGTGGAAGCGCAAAGCGTGATCGGCTGCGGCGGCGTGCTGGTAATCCCCGGCGACATCGTCGTCGCCGATGCCGATGGGGTGGTGGTGATCCCGCGTTACCTCGCCGACCAGGTCGCGCGCAACGGTGACGACCAGGAACAGATGGAGGCCTGGGTCCGCCGCAAAGTCGATGCCGGCGCGCCGGTGGGCGAGGCCTACCCACCCAACGACCATTATTTGGCCGAATACAAGCAATGGGTGGCCGCGGGCCGCCCGGAGGCCGTGTGATGCGCGTCGGTCTGTTTGTCACCCTGGAATGCGAGCGCTCGCAAAACCCCCTTGCCCACCTGGCTGAAATCAAACAGCAAGTTCAGACTGCTCGGGATGCCGGTTTCGATTCGCTGTGGTTGCCGCAGCATTTTGTTACTGGTCCGACAATGACGCAGTTTGCCGCGTCGCCCATGCTGGGGTTCCTGGCCGGGGTGGCCGAGGGGATGCGGTTGGGTACCGCCGTGCTGCTGCTGCCAATGCTGAACCCCGTTCTGCTGGCGGAAGAAGCCGCGACCTTGGACTACCTGACCGGCGGGCGCTTCGTGCTGGGCGTGGGCCTGGGCTACCGCGACGGCGAGTTTGCCGCGATGGGGGTGGAACGGCGATCGCGGGTGCCGCGGTTGCGCGAATATATCCAGGTCATGCGCCGGTTGTGGACGGAAGACACGGTGACGTTCCATGGCCGTTACATCAAGCTGGACAATGCCAGCCTGAGCCTGCGCCCCACCAACCCGGCCGGCGTGCCGCTATGGGTCGGCGGCACGGTGGAGGACGCGGTGAAACGCGCCGCCGAACTCGGCGATTCCTGGCAAGGCGCCGGAGCAATGTCGATGGCGGAAATGCAGCGCTGGTGGGGCCTGTTCCACGAAACCCGGGTCGCGCTGGGAAAGCCGCTCGATTATCCGCGGCAAGTGTCGCGGGAGTGTTTCTGCGGCCCCTCGATGGCGGCGGCGATCGAGATGGCGAAGGGCCCGCTGTCGTCGAAATACAGCCGCTACGCCGGGCATGGGTTCGGCGGGTTCGACGGGTCAGAGGGCGACGCGTCATTTCGCCAGTTCGCGCACGATCGTTTCGTGGTCGGGGACGAGGCCTATGTGCGCGACGAGCTGCAGCGCTACCGCGATGCGCTGGGGGCGACGGAATTCCGGTTCCGGATGGGCTGGCCGGGACTGCCGCAGGCGGAGGTGCTGGCGAGCATCCGGCGGGTGGGGAAGATCGTGGCGGGGTTGTGAGGTGGTTTCATGGGCGTTGGATACGCCGTTTCGGCGTTGTGGCGCCAGCGGACCCGCCTGCGACCCATTGAACCGCTGACCGCCCTGTGCCGGAGGATGACGTCCTCGCAGAGGCGTGGCAAGCGAGCGATACGATCTGGCGGCTCTGCGTAACCGCAACCCGTCTGCACATTCCCTTCTGGACAACGGGTTGCGGCTGCAACTGCTATGCAGAGCCAATGACGTTGCCTGTGCGGTCGGGGACCGCATTAACCTGTTGGTAGCGCGGCGCGTCGGTAAGCTCCAACCTCGGCCTTGCGCTCGACCTCATCCAGCGACTGCCCCAGGTCCGGCATATAACCGAGAATGCTGATAACGTCTGCCTCGGTGAAGCCGGCGAGGATCATGCTGTTGGCGACCGAAAGATCGAAGATCGGCGTCAGCTTACCGGCTTCCCCCGCCTGGATCGCAATTACATCAGCCGCTGGAATACGTCTGGTCATGACTTCATCCACTCCTCGAATCGGTCGCGCGAAAGACGGTTTTCGAGAGCCATTGTGCCAACCCAGTTCGACCCTACCAGTAAGGCCTTGCCAAGTTCCTGTTGGGCAGCGCCGCCGGCATCCAGCGCATCCGCCAGAGGAACCGTGTCCCGAAGCGCAGCAAGCGCATGGATAAGGTGCGGTGTCTGCTGACCGGCCGACAACAAGTCGTTGACCTGGACAAACCGCTCGGGTGGAATATGCCGAGCGAGCCCGACGAGCCGACCCACAACATATTGCTGGATCGCCGGCCATGATCCCGTATCCGGAACAAATCCCGCTCGGGCCCATAGGTAACCGCCGACGTCCTCCGCCGCGATGCGGATTGCGGACAAACCCAAACGCGTCACGACCTCGTAAAGATCCGCGGCGAGCGCTTTCGCGACGCCGAGCAAATTCTGCCCCTCCTGGCGTTCCACCCGGTCCCACAGAAACCAGTTGCGCCGCAGTTCCAAAACCGGCGAGTGAAACGAGATGCGGCCGGAGTCGTTGGTTCCGGTTACCTCAAGTTCGAAGCTTTCGTCGATGTGGTTGAGATAGCGGTAGTGGAAGCGCTTCTCGCCGGGGGCTCGGCGGCAGAGCAGTTCGGTCATGTCCAGTGGTTGAAGCCCATGCGGTTCGAAGAAGCGGGTATGCCACCAGGCGGCATCCGCGCGGCCCGGTTCGCGCCCGAAGGTGAGACGATTGCCTGCGCGGAAACTTTCTGGCCAGCCGGGAATTTGGGTATCAGGCATGGTTGATGGAGATCACGGGTGCGGCCCCCTCCCCCCAACCCCCTCCCACAGGGGTAGGGGGAGTTACATTGCGCTTCCCCATCCCCCTACTCCGCTGCCGCGCGCCGTTCGCCGAGCACCTCCGCCGTGTGCTCGCCCAACCGCGGCGCGGGCAGCCGCACCGAACCGGGCGTATCCGACAGCTTCACCGTCACGCCCAGCGTATGGAACGGCCCGGTCACCGGATGGTCGGTGCGCGCCACCATCTCGCGCGCCAGGATGTGCGGATCGGTGAACACCTCATCGTAGTGCAGCACCGGCCCGGCCGGGATGCCCGCCTGTTCCAGTTCCGCCAGCCAATGGGCGGAGGGTTGCAAGCGCAAAGGCTCCGCCAGCAGCGCCACCAGCGCATCGTTATGCGCCACCCGGTCCGCATTCGTCGTGAACAGAGGGTCGGTCAGCAGCTCCGGCCGCCCGACAATCGCGCAGAAGGCGGCGAAAAACTTCGGCTGCGAGGCGCCGACGGTGATGTGGCCATCCGCGGTGGCAAAACATTGGTAAGGCGAGCTGCCCCGGTGCGCCTGCCCGATCCGCGCCGGGCGGGTGCCGGTCGCAAAGTAATGCGCCGATTCATAAACCGCCAGCGACGTCGCCGCCTCCAGCAACGAGGTCTCCACCCGCTGGCCGAGACCGGTCCGATGCCGCGATTCCACCGCCGCCAGCACGCCGAACGCCAGGAACATGCCAGCGGCCACGTCGGAGATCGCGATCGGCAGGCGGAACGGTTCGCCCTCGGCCGGACCATTGGTGCTCATGAGGCCCGACATCGCCTGGGTGATCAGGTCGAAGCCGCCGCGCGAACTGTAAGGCCCGGTCTGGCCAAAACCCGAGATCGAGGCCAGGATCAGCCGCGGATTGCGCGCATGCAGCACGTCCCAGCCCAGGCCAAGCCGATCCAGCACGCCAGGCCGGTAATTTTCGATCAGGATATCGGCTCGATCCACCATGTCCAGCAGCGCCGCACGGTCGGGCTTCTGCTTCAGGTCCAGCACCACCGACCGCTTGTTGCGGTTCCACGTCATGAAGGGCGCGCTCTCGCCGTTCACGAAGGGCGGCATCGCGCGGGCGGAGTCGCCGGCGGGCGGCTCGATCTTGATCACCTCGGCACCGTGGTCGGCCAGCAGCATGGCGCAGTACGGGCCGGACAGATGGCTGGTCAGGTCCAGCACCAGCAGATGATCGAGCGCGCCAGCCATGTCGTGCGGTCCTTTGCAAAAATTTCCGGGAGCATGATGGCATAAACCCGCGAATGAGGCATCATCGGGGTATGGACCAGATGATCAAGTTCCTCGACCCGGCGAAATTCCGCGATCCCGTCACCACCGCGAAGGGAGAGACGCGCGCGACTGTGGCGCTGCGCGGGCTGGACACGCTGTGGTTCAACACCGGCACCTTGTGCAATTTGACGTGCCACAACTGCTATATCGAGTCCTCGCCGCGGAACGACCGGCTGGCTTACCTGTCGCGCGAGGAGGTGCGGGAATACCTGGACGAGATCGCGCGGGACGGCCTGCCGACCCGGCTGATCGGCTTCACCGGCGGCGAGCCGTTCATGAACAAGGCCATCATCGGGATGCTGGAGGACGTGCTGGCGCAGGGGCTGGAGGCGCTGGTGCTGACCAACGCCATGGCGCCGCTGCGGCGGCTGCGCCCGGCGCTGCTGGACCTGCTTGGGCGCTACGGTCAGCGGCTGCGGATCCGGGTGTCGCTGGATCATTACAGCCGTGAGGTGCACGAGAACGAACGCGGGCGGCGCAGTTGGGGGCCGACGATCGACGGGCTGGTCTGGCTGGCGCGCAACGGCTTCGCGCTGGACGTGGCCGGGCGTCGGTTCACGGATGAACCAGAACCGGTGTTGCGAGCCGGCTATACGCGTCTGTTCGCGGAACTGGGCATTGCGATCGATGCGGCGGACCCGGTGCGGCTGATGCTGTTTCCGGAGATGGACCCGGCGCGCGACGTGCCGGAGATCACCACCGCCTGCTGGGGAATCCTGCACAAGTCGCCGGACGACGTGATGTGCGCCTCGGCCAGGATGGTGGTGAAGCGGAAGGATGCGGCGGGGCCAGCGGTGGTCGCGTGCACGTTGATCCCGTACGATGAACGGTTCGAATTGGGTGCGAGTTTGGCCGAGGCTGCCCGGCCGGTCGCGCTGAACCACCCGTACTGCGCGTCGTTCTGCGTCCTGGGTGGGGCGGCGTGCAGCCGTTGAGGAGGGTGTCGTGGCGAAAGAGCATCATTACACGGTGACGGTTGAATGGACGGGCAACCGGGGAACCGGGACCTCGGGGTATCGCGCCTATGGGCGGGAGCACGTGATTACCGCCGAGGGCAAGCCGCCGATCGCGGGATCGTCCGACCCGGCGTTTCGCGGGGATGCGGGGCGGTGGAACCCGGAGGAGCTGCTGGTGGCTTCGTTATCGACTTGTCACAAGCTGTGGTACTTGCATCTGTGCGCGGATGCGGGGATCGCGGTGTCGGCTTACCGCGATGAGGCGGCAGGCACGATGGTGGAGGATGCCGACGGTGGCGGGCGGTTCAGCCGGGTGGTGCTGCGGCCGTTGGTGACAGTGCGCGCGGGGGATGATGCGGATCTGGCGCTGCGGTTGCATCACGATGCGCATGCGAAGTGTTACGTTGGGAATTCGGTGAATTTCCCGGTGGAGATCGAGGCGGTGGTGGAGCGGGAGGAATAAGCGGGGCGAGCTTCACCCCATCCGATCCGCCACCCCCACCAGATACCGCACCGGTTCCCCGGCCAGCGCCCGCCGCACGTTCGCGATGGCCCGCCGCAACCCCACCGCCCCCGTCCCCGGCACCTGGGCCGAATTATGCGGCGACCCGATCACGTTCGGCAGCGACAGAAACGGATGGTCCATCCGGAACGAGCCATGCCGCACCGGCTCTACCCACCACGCATCGATGCAGGCCACAAAGCGCGGATGCGCCTGCAAATGGCCGAACAGCGCCGCTTCGTCGATGATTTCGCCGCGCGCCAGGTTCACCAGGATCGCGTCGTCCTTCATCAGCCCGAGCGCGCGCGCGTCCAGCAACCCTTGGGTCGCGCGGGTTAGGGGCGTGCAGACCACCAGCACGTCGGAGGCGGCCAGCATCTCATCAAGCCGGTCGGGGGTACCGATCCAGTCCACCGATTCCTCACTGGCGCCGCGCCGGTTGATCGCATGCACGCGCATCCCGATCGCCCGCATCAGTCTGGCGGTCGCGACGCCGATGCCGCCGAAGCCGAGAATGCCGCAGACCTTGCCGGCCAAAGAACGATTGCGCGTGTGCTGGTTGAACTCGCCGCGTTTCAGCGCCTCGTGTTCCACCAGCAGCCGTTTCGCGGCGGCCAGGGTCATTGCCAGCGCGTGTTCGGCCATCGGTTCGGCGTAGGCGCCGCCGTTGCTGGCGACCGGGACGTTGGCGGGCAGGTCGTTCAGCGGGACGAAATCGATCCCTGCGTTCACGAATTGAATCAGGCGGGCGGACACGATCTGGGCGGGTTCGGCGGGGTGGAGTTCGCGGGCGGTGTTGCGGGACAGTAACGCTGTGGCACCCTGCAATGCTTCAAACCGGCCGGCGGCGTCGAGGTCTGACAGGTAAATCGGGGTCGCGGCGTCGCCCAGGGCATCGGCGACGATGCCGCGTTCGCGGGGGCCGAGGTCGAAGGTGATCAGCAGCGTGGTCCCCCCTCCCCGGCCATCCCCCACAAGGGGGGAGGGAGAAGAAATGGTCATCAGAACCATGATCCTTTATCCACCGGATTTCGCAACGCCCGCCCCGCCGCGAAGGCTCTGCAATTATCCACCATGATCTGGAAGCGCCGGTCGTTCAGGTACGGGCCGTGTCCGGCCATATGCGGCGTCAGCAGCACGTTCGGCATCGTCCATAGCGGGTGATCGGCGGGCAGCGGCTCCTGTTCGTACACATCCAGCGCCGCACCGGCGATTTCCCCCGCATTCAGCGCCGCGACCAGGTCGTCCAGCTTCGTCGTCATGCCGCGGCCGATATTGATGAAGAAGGCCGTCTGCTTCATCTTCTGGAAACGGGCACGATTGAAGAAACCCTCGGTGGCCGGCGTGTGCGGCACCGTCAAAATAACGAAGTCTGCGCGTGGCAGCAACGAATCCAGGTCCTCCGGCCTGTGCAATTCCGCCACCCCCTCAGGCGCCGTCGTGCGGCGCGCGTCGGTCGCCAGCACCGTCACCCCGAACGCCGCGAGCAGACGCGCGGTCTCGGCGCCGATGCCGCCGACGCCGACGATCAGCGCGGTCGCCTCCGGCAGATGTAACACATCGCCGCTTTCCGTCGCGCCCTTCTTCCACTCGCGCCGGAGTTGCTGCGGGATGAACACGTGCAGCCCGCGCGCGAAGGCCAGCACGAAGGCCAGGATATGGGCGCTGATGTGGTCGTTGAAAATCTCGCGGAAATTGGTCACCGCCAGCGGATGCGCAATCAACTCGGGATAGTAGTAGCCGGCGGCGGGCGCGGCTTGCGGCGCCTGCAACCAGCGCAGCTTCTGCGCCTTCCCCAACAGGTCGGCGCCCAACCAGCCGAAGGCGGCCTCGGCATCGACGATCTCGCGCGCGGCGGTGGCGGCATCCTCGGCTATGACGACGCGCGCTTCCGGCACGGTCTCGGCCAGGCGGCGGCCCCAGTCGCGGGTGGTCTCCGACTGCGGCGGCAGCATCACGAACTTGAACGAATTGGTACCCGACATGGCGGTCTCTCCCCTGAAGCCCCACCTTGTATAGGCCGCTCGGCGCGGTCCGTCATGACCGCCTGATTCGGCCGACCTGGAACAAAATAAGAATCGTCTTGTCTCCCCAAACGAGAGGCGCCGATACTTTGGAGCCGCGTCCCGAATGGTGAGAGGGGCGCGTGGCCGATGTGCAACAGGTGACCGCGTGAACCCCTCATTTAGTGGACAAAGCCCCCCAATGCCGCCGTATCTTGTTGACCCCGAATCCACCAACACGACAGAAGGACCGTCCGCGATGATGACGCCAGGGGAGGCCGCCGTGCTTGATACCGTCCAGATGCCGGGTCGCTACCAGGTCCAGGTGGACCGCACCCGTGACGCTCTCCTGACCGATTTCGGACGCGCCACCCTGACCGACCGGTATCTGATGCCGGGGGAGGAATTCCAGGACCTGTTCGCCCGCGTCGCCTCCTACTACGGCGACAACCAGGCGCACGCCCAGCGCATCTACGACTACATGAGCCGGATGTGGTTCATGCCCTCCACCCCCGTGCTGTCCAACGGCGGCACCAACCGTGGCCTGCCGATCTCATGCTTCCTGAATGAGGCCTCCGACAGCCTGGACGGCATTCTGGGCCTGTGGAACGAGAATGTGTGGCTGGCCTCGAAAGGCGGCGGGATCGGGTCGTACTGGGGCAATCTGCGCTCGATTGGGGAGAAGGTGGGCGCGGTCGGCAAGACCTCCGGGGTGATCCCCTTCATCCGCGTGATGGATTCGCTGACGTTGGCGATCTCCCAGGGATCGCTGCGGCGCGGGTCGGCGGCGGTCTATCTGCCGGTCTCGCACCCGGAAATCGAGGAGTTCGTGGAAATCCGCCGCCCCACCGGTGGCGATCCGAACCGCAAGGCGCTGAACCTGCACCACGGCATCCAGATCCCCGACGCCTTCATGCGCGCGG
>Ga0302279_10001155_pt1 | contig 38333 bp, 45 predicted proteins | sample III_Bog_N3_3_FD_194541 | JGI IMG/M metagenome (GOLD analysis project Ga0302279, IMG submission 194541) | Peat permafrost microbial communities from Stordalen Mire near Abisko, Sweden - III_Bog_N3_3 | ecosystem: Environmental > Terrestrial > Soil > Wetlands > Peat | place: Sweden: Abisko...
AGATCGACATCGGCGACACCCTCGCCGCCGACGAGAACGCCCATCCCCTGCCCTTTACCCAGATCGATCCCCCGACCCTGGAGATGGAATTCTGCGTCAACGACGGGCCGCTCGTCGGGCGCGAGGGCAAGCTGGTCACCTCCCGCCAGCTGGGCGAGCGCCTCTTCCGCGAGCTCAAGACCAACGTCTCCATCCACGTCGAGAACACCGACAAGGCCGGGGTCTTCAACGTGAAGGCCCGCGGCGCGATGCAGGTGGCCGTGCTGGTCGAGACGATGCGGCGCGAGGGTTTCGAGATGCTCGTCTCCCGGCCCACCGTGATCGAGAAGATCGTGGATGGGCATCGCCAGGAGCCTTACGAGAGCCTCTGGATCGAGGTCCCCGACGAGTGCGTCGGCGCCGTCATCCAGAACCTCGCCAACCGCAAGGGCGTGCTGACCAATATGGAGAAGCACCCCCACTCCACCATGATCGAGGCCACCATCACCACCCGCGGCCTGATCGGCATGGAGATCGACGTGGTCAACGCCACCAGCGGCCGCGGGGTGATGAGCCACCTGTTCAAGGAATACGGGCCGTACGCGGGCGAGGTGCTCACCCGGCTGTCCGGGACGATCATCGCCACCGAGGCCGGCGTCACCACCGGCTACGCGCTGGAAATGGTCCAGGAGCGGGGCAAGCTCTTCGTCGGCCCCGGCGAGGACGTCTACCAGGGCATGATTGTCGGGGAGAACCCCCGCAACGAGGACATCTCCTGCAACGCCGTCCGGGCCAAGGCGCTGACCAATTTCCGCTCCCAGGGCTCGGGCGTGGCCACCGGTCTCACGCCGGCGACCAAGCTGTCGCTGGAGCGCGCGATCGAGTACATCGCCGCGGACGAGTTCGTCGAGGTGACGCCGAAGAACATCCGCCTGCGCAAGCGCGTCCTGAGCGAGACCGATCGCCGCAAGGCGGCCCGCAACGCCAAGGCGGGCTGAAGGGTCAACCGGTCAGCTTGGCATACGCCGCTGCGTCCAGCAGGCTGGCCGCTTCCTTCGGGTCGGACACCTTCAGCTTGAGGATCCACCCCGCGCCGAACGGGTCCCGGTTCAGCGTCTCCGGGGCCTGGTCCAGCGCGGAATTGGTCGCAATGACCGTCCCGCCCACCGGGGCGAAGAGGTCCGAGGCGGCCTTGACCGACTCCACCACGCCAAACATCGCCCCCGCGGCCAGCCCGGCGCCCACCTTGGGCAGCTGCACGAAGGTGATGTCGCCCAGCGCGCTTTGCGCGTAGTCGGTGATTCCGACGGTCGCGGTGCCGTCGTCGTCGAGCTTCGCCCATTCGTGGGTCTTGGCGTAGCGCAGGTGGGGCGGGACTTGGTTCATGGGAAATCCTAGCTGAGCTTTTTCAGTTTTACCAGCGGGGGAACGGCCAGATGCAGCGGCAGCCGCACCCCCCGGATGTCGGCCAGGAGCAGGCGGGGCAGCGCCGCGGCCACGATTAGCGCGGAGCCGATCGCCTCGTTGAGCATCGGCGACAAGGTGCCGGACAGCACCCGGCCCACCACCGCGCCGCTGGAATCCAGCACCGGCGAGTCGGCGCGGACGATCCGGCGGTCGCCGGTCTTGAAGAAGACCACCTGGTGCGGGGAACCGTTGGCCCGTTCGGCCCGCAGCGCGTCGCGGCCGATGAAGTCCTCTTCCTTCTCGAGCTTTACCGTCCAGGCCAGGCCCGCGGTCAGCGGCGAGATGTCCCGCGTGAGCTCGTGGCCATAGAGGGGATAGCCCGCCTCCAGGCGCAGGCTGTCCCGGGCCCCCAGGCCGCAAAGTTCGAGCCCGCGCGACACGCCCGCCGCCAGCAGCGTCGCGGCCAGCGTCTCCGAGTCGTCCGGCGCGTGGTAGAGCTCGACCCCCTCCTCGCCGGTGTACCCCGTGCGACTGATCAGGCAGGGGATGCCGCCCACGGTGTTCTCGGTGAAATGATAGTACTTGAGAAAATCCAGCTTGGCCTCCGTGAGGGACTGCACGATCGGGATGGAGCGCGGACCCTGCACCGCCAGCAACGCATAGTCGAGCGAGCGGTCGGTGACCGTCACGGCCAGGCCCGCCGCCTGCTCGCGGATCCAGGTCAGGTCCCGGTCCACGTTGCCGGCGTTGACGCAGAGGAAATAGCTCCCCGGCCCCCGCATGTAGACCAGCAGGTCGTCCACCACGCCGCCCGCGGGCAGGCACATGGGAGAATAGAGTACGCGGCTGGGAAACAGGCGCTCGACATCATTGGTGACCAGCCGGTTGAGAAACCGCCGCGCCTCCGGTCCGGCCACGTCGATCTCCCCCATGTGGCTGACATCGAACAGCCCGGCGGCCGCGCGCACCGCCTTGTGCTCGTCGAGGATGCTGCGGTACTGGACGGGCATCTCCCAGCCGGCGAAATCGACCATCCGCGCGCCATGCGCGACATGAAAATCATACAGGGGCGTCCGCCGGAGTCCAGCCATCGGCGGAGGTTAGACCATCGCCCCGCCGATACCGCAAGAAACTTGTGATTTCCCCGGCTTCCCGGCTTAACTGCCCCATGCACTGGCTCGTCCTCGCCATCGGCCTGACCCTGGCGGTCTCCTTCGTCTGTTCGCTCTTCGAGGCGATCGTGCTGAGCGCGACCACCGCGGAGCTGGAGGCGCTGAAGAAAACCCATCCCCGGCGCGGCCAGCGCTTCGAGGTGATCCGCGCGGAGCTCGACCAGACGATCTCCGCCATCCTCACCCTCAACACCGTGGCCAACGGCGTCGGCTCCGTCATCATCGGCGGCCTTTGCGCGCACCTCTTCGGCAACCACGCCCTGATCTACCTGACGCCGATTTTTGCCGTGGTCCTGCTCGTGGGGTCCGAGGTGCTGCCCAAGAACATCGGGGTCGCCCACCGCCGGCGCCTCCTGCCCGCCATCGTCTTCCCCTTGTGGTGGCTGCGCCGCGCGCTCACGCCCGTCACCTGGGTGTGCAACCTGATTGTCCGGCTGGTGGTGCGCACCCCCGCGCACCTCTACCGTTCCGACGAGGAGATCATCCTGCTCGCCGAGCGCGGCGCCCAGCAGGGCACCCTGTCCCGGAGCGAGTCGAGCATCATCGCCAACGCCCTCTCGCTCGACGACGTGCGCGTCGGCGCGATCATGACGCCGCGCACGGTCGTCGCGGCCCTGCGCGCCAAGGCGACGGTGACCGACGCATTCCAGGAGTTCCCCGACCTGCGCTTCGGGCGCTTCCCGGTCTACGGGCGGAATCTCGACGACATCGCCGGCGTCGTCCGCCGCCGCGACCTGCACAACGCCAAGGCCAACGACCAGGACGGGGTGCTGGTCGAACAGCTCATGCACGAGGCGCACTTCATCCCCGAGACCGCCACCGTGGCCGATGCCCTCCAGGTCTTCCTCAAGGCGCACCAGAAGCTGCTGGTCGTGGTGGACGAGTTCGGCGCCACCTCGGGCGTCATCTCGATGGAGGACGTGATGGAGCACATCCTCGGGCTCGAGATCTTCGAGAAGGACGATGTCGCCGTGGATATGCGCGAATTCGCACGCCAAGCCGGGGAGCACAAGCGGTGATCGCCTTCTGGGTCGACAACCTCCCGCCCTTCCTCGGCCCGCACTGGGGGAATTTCGGCATCCGTTTCTACGGGCTGGCCTACGTCGCCGGCTTCCTGGCCGCCGCCTGGCTCCTGGACCGCTACGCGCGGGCGGGGCGGTCGCAGCTGCCCTCGGCCAAGATCGGCGACTTCATGGCCGCGATCGTGGCGGGCGTCCTGCTCGGGGGACGGCTCGGCTATTTCCTGCTCTACCAGCCCGGTTTCCTGCGGACGGACCCGCTCGCCTTCTTCCGCGTCTGGGAGGGCGGGATGGCCAGCCACGGGGGCTTCCTCGGCGTCGCGGTCGCCCTCGGGCTGTTCGGGCGCGCGCAGTCCATCCCGCTCCGGCATCTGGCCGATCTCTCCGCGTCGGCGGCCTCCGCCGGGATTTTCTTCGGGCGGATCGCCAACTTCATCAACGGTGAGCTCTGGGGCAAGATCAGCTACGTCCCCTGGGCGGTGATCTTCCCGCGCAGCGCCGCCCCAGACACGCCCCCCTACCTGATCGCGCCGCGGCACCCCTCGCAGCTCTACGAGGCCGCGCTCGAGGGCGGCCTGCTGCTGGCCTTCATGCAGTGGCGCTTCTGGCGCAGCGACGTCGTCCGCACCCAGCCCGGTCGCCTCGCCGGCGAGTACCTCGTGGCCTATGCGGCCGTGCGCATCTTCGGCGAGCTGTTCCGCGAGCCCGACGCGTCGCTGATCCTCGGACTCAGCCGCGGCACCTTTTACTCGATCATCCTCGCCGGGGCCGGGGTCGCACTGATCGCGCACGGCGCCCGCCGCGGCTCGTCCCGCGCCGGCGCGGCTAGTCGCTAGCGGAGTCGTCCGCCGGCCCGGATTGCTCGTCCAGCAGCACCTCCAGGATGTCGATCTTGCGCTGGAGCGGGGCGGTCGCGCGGTTGACGATGGCGGATACCGCAAAATTGAAGCTGAGGAGGGCGCAGCCGAAATTGACCGCCGGCCAGCCGTGGCTGACGAAGCCCTTGTAGCTGATGACGCCGCAGATGGCCGACATTGGCCAGAGGAAGTGCCCCACCCACTCCCAGCGGTAGGTTGGGATCGGCTTGCGCAGCTCGCGCAGGAGCATGGCGCGCGTCCATGGAGTTCCCGCGGAGTCGGTGGCGATGGGCGGTGGCTTGTCCATGATGATTCGATCCCGGAAGGGCGGGTTACGCTTCCGGCGATGCAAAAGGCGTGCCAGCGCGACGGGAATTGTTCACCCCGGATCCGACCGCACCGGGGCCCCGCTGGTTCCGTGAACCGGCGGAGATCGCCCTAGTTCCGTCCGGCCGGCGAGGTCGCGGGCACGTCGTGCGCGCGCAGGAACTGCTCGAGGGCCAGCAGGTCGCCGGCATCGGCCGCCTCGGCCGCGGACCCGCTCCGGTCCGGGTGCTGCAGATAGCTCCGGAGCCACTCGACGATCAGGTCACGCCGCGGGAGCACCGTGTCCGGTGCGCCCTGGATGTCGGCCAGGATCGACTGGGCCCGGGTCTGGTCCACGGTTAAGTTGGGCATGGCGGGGACCGCGGGTCCTACAGGTTGGCGAGCTCCGCGGGGGTCGCGAGCTCGTAGCTAATCTTGCCCTCGATGATCTCACGCAGGGCCGTGTCCTCGGGCGAGAGCTTTTCGAGCGACTCGACCAGGGGCCGGTTTCCCCGCTTGAGCTGCTTGACGCGGCGCGAGACCACGTTGACCAGGATATTCGGATCATCGACCACCTTGAGGGCGTCTTTAAGGTAATCGTCTCTCATGGCGTTATTCTACAAGCGCCTCCCCCGGAAAACGAATCCTATTGCGGATCGCCCGGCGACACATCGGTAATGGGTTCGCCGGCCACCCGCTTAGACCGATAATACCCGGCGCCCCCGGTCCGAGACGCGGGTTTCGCCTCGCGCCCGGCCGGTCCCCCGCTTTGATCGACCCAGAAGCGCCATGACGCCACGGCCGGCCATTTTCATCTCGGCGGTGAGCCGCGAGCTCAAGACTGCGCGGCAGTTGGTCGCCAATACCTTGACGTTTCTGGGCTACGAGCCCGTGTGGCAGGACATCTTCGGCACGGAGCAGGGGGACCTCCGGGCGATGCTCGACCATCAGATCGATGCCTGCCAGGGGGTGGTGCAATTGGTGGGCCGCCGCTACGGCGCCGAGCCACCCGAACCGGACCGGCAATTCGGACGCGTCAGCTATACCCAGTACGAGGCGAAGTATGCCGCGCAGCGCGGGAAAAAGGTCTGGTATATGATTTTGGACGACGATTTTCCCTCCGACGCGGGGGAGCAGGAGCCCGAGGAGTTGCGGCAATTGCAGCTCGCCTATCGCCGCCATTTGCAAGCGGACGCGCAGATCTATCACCCCCTGGAAACCCGCGAGGCGCTCGAGAGCAGCGTGCTCAAGCTGCGCGACGAACTGACGCGCCTCCGGCGCGGATTCCGCCAGTGGGCCACCGCGGTGATCGCCCTGCTGGTGCTCCTCGCCGGCGCCATGACCTGGATGGTCCGTGCACTGATCGTCGACGGCGCGATGCTGCAAAGGGCGCTGGCCCAACGGCCCGCGGTCGGCGCCCTTCTCCAGGAGCAGCCCGGGGAAACCGCCGCCGCGGCCAGGCAGCGCGCGTACGCCGCGCTGGCCGAGCAGGAGGGTGGCGACGCCGCCGCCCTGGCGCGGAAATTGCCGGGGTTCGCCGCCCGCGTGCTGGCCGACTCCCATGCCCCGACCCTCGACCGCGCCAACGCCGCCTTTGCGACCGATGATTACGCCGGCGCTGAACGGCTCGCCCTGACCGCGGCCGACCCGGCCGGGGCGACCGCGACCGCCACGCGCGTCACCGCCTTGGAGCTCGCCGGCTACGCCGCCGAGGCCTTGACCCGGTACGGCGACGCCCTGCGCCACCTGCGGGCCGCCGAGGCCTTGACCGACCGGGCGCGGGATGGCCTCGAGTGGGCCGGGTGCCAATGGGCGATCGCCCACGTGCTCGAGGAGCAGGGACACTATGAAGATGCGGAAGCCCATTATCGCCGCGCGTTCGGGGAGTACCGCCTCGCCCGGGGCGGAACGGACCGCCTCGTCCTCGCCCTGCGCGCCAATGTGGCCATCACCCTTGGCGAGCAGGGGGAATTCGCCGCCGCGGGCGCGGAATTGCAGGAGGTGATACGGATGCAGGCCGCGGCGCTGGGCCGGGAAGACCCCGACACGCTGGTCAGCCGGCTGGATCTGGCCGGGGTGCTCGATGACCAGGGCCGATACGCCGAGGCGGAAGGGCAGGATCGCGACGTGCTCAAAATCGACGAACAAGCGCTGGGCCCGGAGAACCCCGCGACCCTCAATGCCCGCGCCCGATTGGCCACGGCGCTGTGGCACGAAGGCAGATACGCCGACGCGGAGGCGGAGTGCCGCGGTGTGATCGCACTCCAATGGCAATTGCTCGGCCCGGAACACCCGGACACCCTCAAGAGCCGCATGGTATTGGCCAATATCCTCGGCGATCAGGGGAGGTACGCCGCCGCCCGGATCGAGTTCGAGAGCGTAGTCCGGCTGCAGACGGAGGTGCTGGGGCCGGAACACCCCGACACCCTCCAAAGCCGGGAGTTTCTGGCGAACGTCATCCTGGAGCAAGGGGACTACCGCGGCGCAGAAGCACAGTATCGGGCGGTGGTCGATCTCGCCGGGCAGGCTCTGGGCGCGGAGCATCCCCGGACCCTGCGGTACCGCTACGACCAATCCAGCGCCTGGCGCGCCGAGGGCCGGTACACCGAGGCCGAGGCGGAATTGCGCAACGTGGCGGAGATCCAGACCAACGTGCTCGGCCCCGGCCATCCCGAGACGCTCGCCAGCCGCAACAACCTCGCCAGCGTGTTCCTGGAGCAGGGTCGGATCGCGGCCGCCCGCTCCGGATATGTCGCAGTGATCGCGGCCGAGACGGCCGTGCTCGGCCCCGACCACCCGCAGACGCTCAACAGCCGGAATGATCTCGCCGACGTGTTCCTCCTCGCGGGCCAGGGCGCCGCCGCGGAAGCGGAATATGCCGCGGTCATCGGGCTGCGGACGAGGGTCCTCGGGCCCAATCACCCGGAAACCCTCAAGAGCCGATACAACCTGGCCGAAGCGCTGCGCAGCGAGAGGAAATATGTCCAGGCCGAGGCGCGTTACCGCGAAGTCCTCGGACTGGAGGAGGACGCGCTCGGCCCGGAACACCCCGAGACGCTATGGAGCCGCCGGGGACTGGCCAATGTGCTGCGGGATCAGCGAAAGTTTGCGGAGGCCCAGGCGGAATACCGCGCCACCCTCGCCCTGGACGAACGGGTCTTCGGCCCGCAACATCCCGAGACCCTGCGCACCTGCTACAATTTCGCCATCTGCCTGGACGCCGCCCGGGAGCCCGGCTTGGCGCGGGAATTCGCCCGCCGCGCGGCGCTGGGAATGGTGGCGGCGCTCGGGGCCGACCATCCCGATGCGGCCAGGTATCAGGCATTTTGGCGGCGATTGGAGGCCGCCGGGCGCTGAGCGTTCGCCGGCCGGAGCGAAGTCCCGGCTGGCGCCGGATGATTTTCTCGCCGAACGCGGGATCAGCTGCTAGCCCAACGGTACCACCAGAAGATGCCAAACGTTGCCCATCCTCGCGGGCCCGCGCCGGACAGCACGCGGCGACTGGCCCTGTGCCTGCTCCTCGGGTCGCTCGCCGCCGCCGCCCTGGGGCTGGCTTGCCTCCACCAGGCCTGGCTGCCGCCCCTCGCCGTCTTCGGAATTTTTGCGGCGGCCGAGCTGGCGCTGGCGGGCGTGGCCGCCGTCCGCATGGTGCGATCGGCCGACGCCTGCGCGCAGGCCCTGGCCGACACCGCGGCGCGGCGCAGCGCGATCGACGACCTGCAAAGCCACGCCGTCGCGTTGCTCGAGGAAACCTCGGTCAAGTCGCGCGAGCTCGACGACGCCAAGGCCAACCTGCGCGCAGCCACCAAGGTCAACGCCCTGCTCGCCCTCGTCGCGCAGCACATGCCCAACGCCGTGCTCATTGCCGACGGCCGGGGCATGACGCTCTGGACCAATGTGGCGTGCGAGCAGCTGTGCGGCCTGGCCCAGGCCGAGTCGGTCGCCCGGCCGATCACCGAGCTGCTCAGCCGGGCGATGAACGAATTTCCCCCGGAGGATGCCCGACTGCTGGTCGAGACCGGCCAGTCCGCCTCGATCGTCTCGAAAAACATCTCGCCCGAGGGCAAGATCCGCTGGTTCTCCGTCACCTTCCAGCCGGTGCGCAACGCGGAGCAGGAACTGGTCAACTTCATCGTGCTGGTCGACGACTTCACGTCGTTCCGCGAGGCCCATCTCCGCCAGCGCCACAGCGAGGAGATCGCGCTGCAGGTGAGCCGCCTCGCCCAGATCGGCGCCTGGGAGCTCCTGCTCCCGGCGCGCGAGATGCGCTGGGAGCCGGAACTGTACCGGATCTGCCAGGTCGAGCTGGGCTATCTCCCGACGGTGCCGGCCATGGCGGGGTTCCTTCCGGGAAAGGAGCGGGCGGAGTTCCTCCGCCAACTCGAGCGGGCCATCCGCGACGGCCAAATCTTCGACCTGGAATGCCCGCTGCTCACCGCCCGGGGCGAGCAGCGCTGGGTCCAGATCTTCGGCTGGCCGGAGGTGAGCGCCGGCCGCACCGTCCGCCTCTTCGGAACCGTCCAGGACATCACCGGCCGGCACGCCGCCGAGACCGAGCGGCGGACCCTCGAGGGGCAGCTCTTCCAGCTGCAGAAGATGGAGACCCTCGGGACCCTGGCCGGCGGCATCGCCCACGACTTCAACAATCTCCTGACCGGCATGATCGGCAACCAGGATCTCGCCCTCGAGGACCTGGGCACCGACCACCCGGCCCGGCGCCGGCTCGAGGAGGCGCGAACCGCCACCATCCTCGCGTGCGAGCTGGTCGAGCAGATCCTCACCTTCAGCCGCCAGACCGGTGCCGAAAGGGTGTCCACCGACCTGGGCGTGGTGATCGAAGAGGCCAGCCGCTTTCTCCGCGCCAGCGTCCCGAGCACCATCCAGATCGACATCCAGATCGAGCCGGGCTGCGGCCGCGTGATGGCCGACGTCCCCCAGTTGAACCAGTTGCTGCTCAACCTGGGCACCAACGGCGCCCACGCCATGCGGGCGACCGGGGGGGTGCTCAGCATCTCCCTGGCCACCACCGCGCTGAGCGCCACCCAGGCCGCCGCCCACGGCAACCTGCCGCTCGGGCGGTACGTCCGCCTCAGTGTCCGGGACACCGGGCACGGCATGGACGCCGAGACCCAGCGCCGGATCTTCCACCCCTTCTTCACAACGAAGCCCCCCGGCGAGGGCACCGGCCTCGGGCTGGCGATCGTCCAAAGCATCGTCCGCGCCCATGGCGGGGGCATCGATGTCATCAGCTCCCCCGGCGTCGGCACGTCGGTCGACGTCTACCTGCCGATGGAGGAGTCGGGTGAATGGGTGGCGGACACGGCGACGCGGGCACCCCCGCCGCGCGGCTCGGGCGAGCTGATCTGCATCGTGGACGACGAGCAGATCGTATCCCGGACCGCCCAGATCACGCTCGAGTGGCTGGGCTACCGCACGGTGGTTTTCAGCTCGCCGCGGGACTGCCTGGCCGCGCTGCAGGGCGACGGCGAGCCCTGCGCCCTGCTGCTCACCGACCAGACCATGCCGGACATCGACGGGATCGAGCTCACCCGCCAGGTGCGGGAATTCGCGCCCCAGCTGCCGATCATCATCATGTCGGGCTATTTTTCCAAGATCACCCCGGCGGCGCTTGAGCAACTCGGGCGCGTGTCGCTGCTCGCCAAGCCGTTCCGCAGCGCGGACGTCGCCTGGGCGGTGGAGCGGGCCCTTAAGGTCGAGGCAGGGGTGGTCAGCCCTCCTGGGTCAGGCTGAGGACGCTGCCCGCATCGACGCCCCCCACCGCCGCCAGGGCGGCCGGCGGATTGGCGGCGAGCGCGGCGGTCGCGGCCTGGGTGGCCTTCAGCGCGGCGGGAAAGTCGGTGAGGGTGGAGTATTGGTTCTGACGCTCGACGTCCTGCGCGGCGGCCAGCCGGCCCTCGTCCGACGACGGACCGGAGAGCGAGAGCACGTCCGGCGCGGCCGGATCCGGGGCCCCGCTCGCGCCGGGTGCGGCGTCGCAGGGATCGTTGGCGGTGGGGGGCGGAGTCGGGGCCGCCAGCCCCGAAAGGGCGCCGGCCAGCGGGGAGGTTGGGCTGGATATCGTGTTCATGCGGGATGCGAGGGCTGGGATTGCGGGGAAACCGGGTTGAGGCGCGGCAGGGAGAGCCCGCCCAGGGCGGGGTTGGACTGCGCCGCCAGGGCGGAGGCGCGATTGGCGGCGGCGATGTCGACCTGCACCTCCTTGCGAAAGATCGGGATCTCGCGCGGGGCGTGCACCCCAATCTTGACCACGTCGCCGTCGATCCGGTTGATCCGGATCTCGATCGAATCGCCGATGATGATCGCCTCGTTCACCTTGCGGGTTAGGACAAGCATGGCGGGGGTGGGTCAGGCCGAGGCGCTGGCGGCGACTTCGGGGTGGACCAGGACGTGGCGCGCGCTGTAGCGGGAATAGTTGGCGATGACCACCTGGCGGCCGATGCGGGTGCGCCGGTTGACGATGATCGGGCCGACGAGGTTGACCGTGGCGTGGAGCGGATTTTGCCGCTGCACGGTGACGATGTTGAGGATCATCGTCTCCGCCGGATCGGTGATGTCGAGGGCCTCGGCGTCGTTGTCGAAGATCTCCAGCTCGTAGCCGGGGATGATCCCGCCGGGCTCGATCACCACGAAATTGACCGCGCCCTCCGGTCCCGCCAGCTTGAGCCAGAGATAAGGGAGCTGGTCGGGGAGGTAGAGCAGCTCGGCCCGGGAGTAATCGGCGAACCCGATCAGCCCCTGGGGCAGGGCGAAGGCGTTGGCCCCGATCGTGTCGGGGGGGCTGACATAGAGCTCGGGCAGGACTTTCATGCGGGGGGGCGGTGGGCGGTTAGGTTGATGACAGGTTGATGTAGTTGAGGATCGAGAGATGCATGACGGAGGCGGACGACTGCAGCGCGGCCTGGTAGGCCAGCTGGGCCTGGTTGAGCTGGACCATGAGCGTGGGCAGGTCGGCATCCGCGGCGTTCGAGATCATCGTCGCGTCCTGGCTGGCCAATGCCTGCTGCTGGGTTTGGTCGGACTGGATGCGCGCCTGGACCGCCCCGTTGTCGGCGACCGCGGTCGTGATCACATCCTCCGAGGCCGAGAGGTTGGAGTTCGCGGCGCTGATGCCCGTGGCGCCGCCCGACTGCAGTGCGTCGCGGAGCGAGATCAGGTTGTTGATGAAGTCGGCGATGCCGGAGTTGGTCTCCCCCGACGTCCCGGGCACGACGGTCGAGGTCTCCGAGATGGGAATCGGGGTCGCGCCGGAATTTCCCGCATAGCTGACCGCCGTGATCGTGCCGGAGGCATTGGTGGTGGCGGCGATCGGCGGCGAGCTGTCGGCGGTCCCGGCGAACAGGTAGCTGCTGCCCAGCTGGGTGTTGCCGACCTGGACCGCCTGCTGGATCAGCTGGTCCACCTCGGTGGCATAGGCCTGCTGGGAGGTGCCGTCCACCGCGCTGGTGCCGAGCGCGCCGAGCTGCGAGGCGCGGTCGTAGATCTGCTGCAGCGAGCTCAGGCCGGCGTACGAGGCGTTGGCGACGTTGAGCGCCTGGGTGGCGTTGGCGTCGAACTGCTGCAGCTGATTGCTCTGGCCCTGCAGTTCGATCACCTGGCTGAAAGTCTGGGGATTGTCCGAGGGCTGGGTGACGGCCAGCCCGCTCGACACCTCGGTCTGCAGGCTGGATTGCTGGGTCTCCAGCTGCTGGAGCTCCGTCATGATGGAGCCGGTGACCATGTTGTTGGTGATGCGCATGGCGGGAATCAGGCTGAGGTGAGGTCGGTCATCAGCGTACTCAGCATGTTGTCCACCACTTGGAAGACCTCCGAGGACGCCTGATAGGCCTGTTGATAGGTGACGAGGTCGGACATTTCCTGGTCGAGCGACACCCCGCTCACGCTCGCCCGCTCGTTGGTGATGACCGTCTGGACGCTGGTCTGGTCAGTGACGGCGCTGTTGGCCGTCGACACCGCCTCGCCGATGCCGGCGACCGCGCCGGCATAGGACTGGGTGATGGTGCCGTCGACGGCATCGCCGTTGGCGGTGGAAAACACCTGGTTCGCAACGCCCGCCACGGCGAGCGCGGTCGAATTGTCCCCCGCGCCGCCGGGTCCGGCGACGAGATTCGCGGCAGTCAGGCTGGGATCGAGCGCGATCGTGCCCGCGGTCGTGCCCGCGGCGTCGAAAAAATTGCCGCCGGCGGTGCCGGTCGGATTGTAGGCGGCGTTGACCGCGGTGACGATCTGGCTCGCGAGCTGGTCGAGGCTGGTGCGCAGCGCCTGCATCGAGCCGGAGGACACCCCGAGGGCGTCCGGGGGCGATCCCGCGTACAGCGCGCCGTTGGAGAGGGAGATCGGGTTCACGACCGCGGCGTTGGATACCAGCGTCACGCTGTTGCCCTGGCTGTCGGTCGTCGCCACCGCGTCCTCCCCGCTCGGGCCCTGGGTGACGGTGACCGGCAGGTAGCCCGCGAGCTGTTCCAATACGCCCTCCCGCTGGTCGACGAGCTGGAGGGCCGATCCGGAATCGCTGGTCTGGAGGCTGTTGATCTGGTCGTTGAGCTGGGCGACCTGCGAGAGCAGGCCGTTGACCGTGGTCACGTCGCTCGCCACCTTCGCGGTGGCTCCGCTCTGCACCTGCGCCAGGTTCTGGTCCACCTGTTGAAACCGGTCGGTGAGGACGCCCGCCTGCTGGATGACCGACTGGCTCTGGGTCGCGTCGCTGGGGTTGGCGGCATAGCTCTCGACCGCGTTGAAAAAACTGCCGATCGCCGCGCTCAGGCCGCTCTCGGAGGTGGTGTCGCTGGCGCCGCTGGTGGAGCCGGCGGTGATGTTCTCCCCGAGGGAGGCCTGCGCCTGCTGCACCACCGTCTGCTGGGCGGTGTAACCCGAGGTGAGCGAGCCCTCCTGGCGGACCATCTGGTCCAGGATCGCGTCGCGCTGCTGGGTGACGCTGACCGACAGCCCCGTGCTCTCCAGGCCATCGTCGGTCTCCACCGAGGCCAGGGGCTGGAAATCCACCGTCTCGTCGGAGTAGTCCGGGTTGTTGACGTTGGAGATGTTGTTGCTGGTGACCGCGATCGCCTCGCTCTGCGCGTTGAGGGCGCTGGCGGTGGAGCCGAGGATCGAGAACAGTCCGGACATGGCGGGAAGGGGTCGGCGGAATCAGCCGCCCGCGTGAACCGCGGTGTGGGGGCGCACGGCGGCGACCGACACGCGTCCGTCCGGCGCGTAGGTCTTGGTGAACGCATCCGGGCGCAGCCGGCGCAGCAGCTCCTGGTGGCAGTCCACCACGCAGTGCAAGAGTTGGTGGTTCCGCCGCGAATCGCGGCGCACCCGGTGGATAAGCAGATTGATCTCGGTGATCAGCGCCTGGAGGAGCGGCCGCGCCTCGGGGTCGACGCAGGTCAGGAGCGAGCGCAAGGTGGCGGACGCGGGCCGGCCGCAGCGGGCGGCGAAGGCGGCGACCGCCTCCTCGCGCCGGCCCCGTTCCCGCTCCAGGGCGTGGACCTGCGTCTCGATCCGGCGGCTGGCGTCCAGGACGCTGTGGGGCGCGTGGCGGAAAATGAGGCGGTGCTGCTCCTCGAACAGGCCGAGCAGCTGCCCGTACTCCGCGATTTCGCGGCGGAGTTGCTCCGCCACGGTTTGCCATTCGATGTTCATGGGTTGTCCTCTTCTTCCCCGCCCGTCGCCGGGGCGGAAGACCGCGGGCCGAGCTGCGCGGCGATCATCGATGCCAGGCCCATGCCCCCGCCCGCCGCCAGCTTGGAGGCGAGCACGTCGGTCACGAGATAGCCATAGACGCTGCCCGCCGGGGTGTCGTCGCCGCCCAGCATCGACCCGACGCTGTCGCCGAGAAACTGCCGGAGCATGATGGCCTCGAACTGCCCGGCCACGGCGGCGCGCTGCTGCGCGGGGGTCTGGTTCGCGCGCACGCCGGTGTCGCCCAGGCCGCTCCCGGGCACCGTCGCGGAACTGATCGGGGAAAGATTCATGGACGGCTCAGTTGATGATCAGCTCCGCCTGGAGGGCGCCGGAACGCTTCAGGGTCTGGAAGATCGCCATCATGTCGCGGGTGGAAACGCCGAAGGCGTTGAGCGCCGCCGCCAGCCGCTCGATCGTCGGCGGCTCGTTCAGGATGGTGAAGCCGCCCTTCACCTCATTGACGCTGGTCTGCGTGCTGGGCACGGCGGTGGTCTGCCCGTTGCTGAAGCTGTTGGGCTGGCTGACCCCGACGTTGGAGGCGACGGTGATCGTGAGCGAGCCGTGGGCAATCGCCACCTCCGAGATCCGCACGGTGGCGGTGGCGACAATCGTCCCGGTGCGCTCGTTGATCACGATCCGCGCCTGGGTGTCGGGATTCACCTCGATCAGCCCGAGGTCGGCCACAAAGGCGACATTGTGGTGCCAGTACCGTTGCGGCAGGTGCACCTGGATGGTGGCGGAGTCGATCGGGTCGGCCGCGTCGGGCCAGACCGCATTGATCGCCTCGGCCATATCCTCGGCGGAATTGAAGTCCGGATTCTGCAGCAGCAGCCGGAGGACGTTGTCGTGGACGAATTCGGCCGGGACCGGCCGCTCCACGATCGCCCCGTTGCTGATCGCCCCCACCGTCGGGTGGTTTTTCTGCACCGTCGCCCCGCCCGGGCCGCCCGCGCCGCTGAGGAAGCCGCCGATGGCGATCGGCCCCTGCGCCACCGCGTAGGTCCGGCCGTCGGCCCCGAGCAGCGGGGTCTGGAGCAGGACGCCACCCTGCAGCGTCTTGGCGTCGCCCATCGACGAGACCGTGACGTCGATCCGGGCGCCGGGCTTGAGGAAGGCGCTGATGTCGGCCGTGACCATGACGGCGGCCACGTTCTTCGACTTGAGGTCGGTCAGGCTGACGGTGATGCCGTAGCGCTGGAGGATGTTCGCAATCACATGCAGGGTGCCATTGGAGTTGCTGTCGCCGTCGCCGGCCAGGCCGACGACCATGCCGTAGCCGACCAGCTGGTTGTCGCGGCCGCCCTCGAGCAGGGTGATGTCCTTGACCCGCGCCGCGCGCAGCGCGGCCGGGAGGAGGAGCAGCAGGAGGAGCGCCCGCGCGACGCGCTCAAAAGGGCCGGAGCATTTCATAGATCTTGCTGAACCAGCCTTGTTTCTCGGCGTCGGACAGCGCGCCCTTGCTCACCACCTCGATCCCGGCATCGGCGATGTTGGTCGAATTCACGGTGTCGTCGCTCGCAATGTCGTCGCCGCGCACCACGCCGTGCAGCACCATGTACTGGGTCTCGCCGGAGAAGGTGATCAGGCGGATGCCCTCGATGACGAAGTTGCCGTTCGGCAGGACATCGGTCACGACCACGGCCGCCCGGCTGGTCACCGACTGGGAATTGGTCACCTGGCCGCCACCGCTGTAATTGGAGGAGCCCGACACCTGCAGGCTGGGCGCCTGGCCGGCATGCGTGCCCAGGCCGCTGCTCGCCGGGGTGAAGACGAACTGGCCGACCGCGTCATTCAGGGTCGAGGCGCGGGTCGACTGCTTGTTCTGGGTCGACTGGGCCGCGGCGGCCTCCTCGACGACCACGGTGACGATGTCCCCCACCCGCGAGGCCTTGTGGTCCGCGTAGAGGCTGAGGTGGTCGCCTCCCGGGGTGGTCCAGAGCGAGTCGGCCCGCCCGGTCAGGGCGAGCCCGAGAGCGAGCGGAAGCAGGAGGGTGCGCCGGGCGGGACTCATGGGACTAGAAGCTGATCTCCACCCGGTTGTCGTCGATCACCCGGCCCGAGATCTCATTGTGGGACTCGGGATTGCGCAGGGTGATGGTGTCGCCGTTGGCGCCGTTTTCCAGCGCCACCGCCTTCATCGAGACGAAGAGCTCGCCTTCCCGGGCCTCGGCTTCGACCAGGTCGCCCTTGCGCACCAGCGGCCGGCGGGCCAGGTCGTGCCAGGTCAGCATCCGATCGGCCGCCACGTCGCGCGCCATTATCAGCGACCGGTCCCCGGCCGTGGCGGGCAGGGCGTCGTGGACCCGGAAGCAGTCGACCCGCCTGGCCTCCAGCAGCGCCGGATCGAAGACCGTGCCGGCCGGGACCGGCTGCCGGGCAAACCAGACGTCGCGCCAGAGCGAGGCGCGCACCATCACGCTCTCGTCGTCGGCCGGGACGCCGTCGGCGACCAGGCGGCAGCGCAGCACCATGAGGCCGGAGGCCTCGGAGGGAAAGTCGGTGAGCACCACCTGCCAGATGGCGGCGGCTTGCGCGGGGGGACTCCAGGGACGGAGGAAGTCGACCTGGAGATCGCCATCGAGGTTGAAGTGGGCCGCCAGCAGCCGGCCGAGTTCCGCGCGGAAGCGGTCCGCGTCATAGGGGGCGGGGGCCGCCGGCGCGGGCCCGGGCGCCGGCGCCGGGTGGAGCGCGGGGGAGATGGCGGCGAAGGCCAGGGCGAGGAGGACGAGGCGGAGTCTCATGACTGCTTCATGTTCGCGACATTCTGGAGCATCTCGTCGGAGGCCTGGACCGACTTGGAGTTGATCTCGTAGGCGCGCTGCGCGGTGATGAGGTTCACCATCTCCTCGACGATGTTGACATTCGAGCCCTCAAGATAGCCCTGCAGGATGCTGCCGTAGCCGTTCTGGGCGGCCTGCCCGGTCGAGGCGGTGCCGCTCGCGGCGCTCTCGGCGTAGAGGTTGCCGCCCAGGCTCTGCAGGCCGGCCTCGTTGGCGAAGCGCGCCAGGCTGAGCTGAAAGGTCGAGGTCCCGTTGGCGCCGGTGATCGAGACGTTGCCGCTTTGCGAGATGTCGATGGCCGTGGTCCCGGCGGGGATCGATTGGAACCCACTGAGGACCGGCAGGCCGTCCGCCGTCACCACCTGCCCCTGGGCATTGAGATTGAAGGAGCCGTCGCGGGTGTAGGCGATGGTGCCGTCCGCCTGCTGGATCTCGAAGAACCCGTCGCCCTGGATGGCGAGGTCGAGCTGCTGGCCGGTCTGGGTCACCTGGCCCTGGGTGAAGACCTTGGAGGTGGCGGCGACGCGGGCGCCGTTGCCCACCTCCACGCCCGTCGGCACCAGGTTGCCGTTGCCGGTGTCCGTGCCCGAACTGCGGGGCTTCGTATAAAGCAGGTCCTGAAATTCGATCCGGCTCTTCTTGAAGCCGGGGGTGTTCACGTTCGCCAGGTTGTTGGCGATGGTGTTGAGGTTCAGCTCCTGGGCCTCCATGCCGGTGGCCGCTGAGTAAAGCGAGAGGTTCATGTCCGGGCGGGAAAGGCGGCCACGACTGGGGCCGGCGCGCCCCCATAGCGCGCTCGGCCGTGCAGTCGTGATTGCGGTTGTCTATCTGGGGAAATCATGGGGGCGCGGCGCTCAGCCGAGGGCGTCGAGGGTCTTCTGCATCTCCTCGTCCGCCGTCTTGATCAGTTTCTGGTTCGCATCGTAGCAGCGGGAGATCAGGACCATGTCCACCATCTCGCGCATGGGAGTGACGTTCGAGGCCTCGGTGTAGCCCTGCAGCAGGTCCGGGGCCTCGACCGGCGTGGGCGTCGCCCCGTTGACCGGGACGAACAGGCTGCCAGCCACGGCCTTGAGCTGGCCGGTGTCGGCGAATTGCTGCACCGCCAGGCGGCCGACCGTGGCCGTGCCCTGCTGGATCGTGCCGTCCTTGTTGATCGTTACCTTCTCGCCGTTGGGGGCGAGGGTGATCGCCGAGCCGGAGTCGCTCATCACTTCCGCCCCGGATCCGTTGACCAGCGTGCGGTCCGCGCGGATGCTGAACTCGCCGTCGCGGGTGTAGGCCAGGCTGCCGTCCGGCGACTGCACCTCGAAGAATCCCGGGCCCTGGATCGCCACGTCGAGGTCCCGCCCCGAGGGCTGGGTGTCCCCGCCCTGGTAATTGATCCCGTTGGTGGTCTTGGGAAACTGGGCGATCTGCGTCGTGTCTCCGCTGGTCGAGGCGCTCGGATCGAGATTCCACTGGCCCCCATCCTGGGTGGAGAACTCCACCGTCCGCTTGCGATATCCGGGCACCCCGCTCGAGGTGATGTTCTGCGACACGGCGTCCTGCCAGTGTTCGAGGGCAGTCAGTGATGCTGCGCTTTGGTAGAGCCCGATATTCATGAAGAATCGGAGCTCTCTTAGCACTACCGATGCCAAAGGCGGCATCTCGTGTGCTAGTTACTTATTTTCAATAGGTTAAAATATATGTTTCCATCCTGACTTAAGGCGCAGAACGCGCGGAGGCACCGGCAGGAAAAAAATGCCGGAGGTCCACCGCCCTCATCCCGCCGGATAAAGGCACTCGACCTCGACCCGTTCGCCGCAGGCGCAGGTGATGATGAGGCGCACCACCCGGTCGCCCTCCTTGACGGTCTCGATCTGCGTGCCGCTGTCGCGGCTGGGGGAAAGCGGGGCGCTGCCCAGCGGCGGAAACGCCTGCCGGCTGGCGGCCGGGGAAGGGGCGAGCGCCGGCACGCCCGAGGGTTTCTTGCCGGGAAGATAGGTTTTCATGAGGAAGGGGGGGTGAAGGCCACCGGCAGGGCGGCCGCGCCGGCGGACGGCGCGGGCTCCAGCTCACGCTTGAGCGTCTCGCTGGGGTGCTCCCGGGCCACCAGGGTCAGGCTGATGGTGATGCGTTCGTTCGCCTCGGAAGACGGCGGTTCGCCCGGGACGGGAATGGTGTCGGCGTACCCGGTGACCCGCTCGATCAGGCCCGGGTCAACCGCGTAGTGCACCAGCGTCCGCCGCGAGGTGTTGGCCCGGTCCGTCGAGAGTTCCCAGCCGGTGTAGTTCTCATGCGGGAAGACCATGTTGGACCGGGTGTGGCCGTCGATCGTCACGAAGAAGTGGTGCCGGTCGATCAGCCAGGCGAGGTTCTGCATGACGAACTGGCCCCACTCGGTCAGGTCCGCCCCGCCCTCGGTGAAAAGCGGCCGCTTGGCGCGGTCGAACAGCGTCACCCGCAGGCCGTCGCTCGTGACCTGGACGTCGATGGGTTTGTTGCTGAGGTCCTCGTCGAGGTGCAGGAGGCGGTAGAAGTCGGCCGCGACGGCATTGAGGAAGCTGAGCTCGATCTGTTTATCCTTGTTCGACGGCTGCTGCTGGCCCGAAGGCGTGTCGTCCTTGCTCGAGCTCTCCTCCCGCTTGTCCTGCATCTTCTCGAACGGCATCACGCCCGAGTTGGCCGAGAGCGGACTGCGAAAGGGGCTCTGGAAGTAGCGCGAGGTCGAGAGGAGGATCTTCTTGTCCTGGGCGCAGATCCACAGGACCATGAACAGGGCCATCATCGCGGTGACAAAGTCCGCGTAGGCGACCTTCCAGGCCCCGCCGTGATGTGCGCCCTTCTTGGCCATGGGGGACGGGATTACTTCACCGCGGCCATGGTCTTGGTCGCGGCCTCCAGTTCCTGGGGGCCGGGCTGGACCGAGCTGTCGAGCGAGCGCCGCGCGATCTCCACCGCGGTCAGGGGCGCCAGGCCCTTGGCGAAGCCGCTGACCGCGATCTTGATGCAGCGCAGGCACTGCGACTCCGCGTTGTTGTTCAGCTGGATCCGGTTCGCCAGCGGATTGACGAAGCCGTAGGCGAGGAAGATGCCCAGCAGCGTCCCGGTCAGCGCCGCGGCCACCCGCTCACCCACCACCTGCGGGCCGTCCGCGATCGCCGCCATGGTGTTGATGATGCCCAGGACGGCGGCGACGATCCCGATCCCGGGGAGGGAGTCGCCGACCAGCTGGAGCAGGTGCACCGGGTGATCCGACTCATCCGCCTTGGCCTGGAACTCGGCCTCCATCAGATACTCGAGCTGGTCGGGCTTGATCTTGCCGTCGATCACCGGCTTGAGGCCGTTGCAGAGGAACTGCAGCCGCTCGGGATGGTGCAGCAGCGTCGGGTAGCGCTGGAAGACCGAGCTGTTCTGCGGGTCCATCACATGCTCGTCGAGGGCGATCAGGCCGTTGCGGCGGCCGGTCATGAAGAGTTCGTAGAGCAGCTTGAGCAGCTCGAAGCACTCCGTCTTGCCGGCGGTTTTTCCCGAAATGGCCTGCTTCGTCTTGTGCAGGATCTCGATCAGGATGTGCCGCGGGCTGGCGATGATCAGGACCCCGCCGGCCACGCCCACGATGACCACAAACTCCGACAGGTGCATCAGGACGAGCGGTTTGCCGCCCGCCATCATGAAGCCGCCGAGAGTGGAGACGATGACGATGACGACGCCGACGAGAATAAGCATGCTGAGGGCCTGGTGGCTGTTGCAGCCTCCGTTCAGCGTTGCTGGGCGCGACCGAGATAAGCGCGGAGGCTAAGGATGGTTTGGGAGTGGATCTGGCAAATACGGGACTCGGTCAGGCCGAAGACTTGGGCAATCTCCGCCAGACGCATGTGCTCGAAGTAATACATCGCGAGTATCTTCCTGGGTATATCGGGCAATTCCTTCATCCGTTGAGCGAGAAGTTCGAGCAATTCCTGCTTTTCCATCCGCTCGCGGCCGGTCTCGTCGTTTTCGTCGGGCAGGGCCTCGTGGAGCGAGGGGCCGTCCGCGTCCTCGCCCGCGGTTACCTGGTCGATGGCGATAAAGGTGACGGGGCGGGACTCGTCCAGCCACTTGGCGTAGTCGCGGGCGCTGAGCCCCAGTTCCGCGCAGATCTCCTCCTCGGTCGCGGTGCGGCCCAGCCGCTGCTCGATGCCGCCGATCGCCTCCTTCAGCTTGCGGGTGCGGGCCCGCACCCGGCGGGGACACCAGTCCATCCGGCGCAGTTCGTCGAGCACCGCCCCGCGGATGCGGGTGGCGGCGTAGCCGGCAAAGGTGTTGCCCTGGCTGGGATCATAGCGGCGGACCGCGGCAATCAGCCCGGTGACGCCGACGCTGTAGAGGTCGTCGGCGTCGACGTGCGCCGGGAGGTTGAGCTTGATCCGGTCCACGACATTGCGGACGAGGGGGAGATACCGCTCGATCAACTCCTTTTCGTCGATCGCATCGGTGGAGACTCCCTGGTAGGCGCGCCAGGCGGCGGCGGTTGAGGCATCCTTGCCGGGTACGGTTTCTGCGGTATTCATAAGATGGTGGGTTCGGGGACGGGATCACCCCGGGGGCTTGGGGGCCGCGGGCCCGGCGAGGGCCGCGCGGCGGGCGAGGTAGGCCTGGCGGATCCCGCGCAGCAGGACCGCCCAGAAGGCGCGGAAAAGCAGGCCGCCGGCCAGGCAGCCGACGGCACCGTCGAACAGGATGCGATCGGCGGCGTGCCCGGCCCAAAGGCCGGACGCGGCGGCCGCCGCCAGGCCGCAGGCTCCTCCGCTCAGGACGATGAACCTCATGGCGGGAGGGCGCGGCCCGGGACCGCGGCGGTTTCGGTTTCCTCGGCGGCCGGTGCCGGGCCGGCAGCGAGCGTGCGGCGGATCACGGCGCCGAAGACGTCCTCCTCGCAGTCGCCGGTGAGCGAGGGCCCGTTGGCGAGAAAGAGCGGCTCGAGCGCCCCGTCGAAGAGATAGTCCCAGAGGGCGCCCCACTGTCCGACCTCATCGAGGTGGGTGAAGACCAGGTGGGTTGCACCCAGCGCCCGGCCCGCCGCGTAGGTCGCGCGCAGCACGGCGTGGTCGTAGGCGGCGTTGATCACCAGCACCCGCTGGGTGATCGCCTCGCGGACGAGGAAGTCGCCCAGGGCCGCATTGGCCTCGGGGCGGGACAGGGACAGGCTCGGTAGCTCAAAGGCGACAAACTCCCCCGGCGCGGCCGGGCCGCCCGGGGCGGCATGGCGGCCAAACGCCAGCCCGAGGGCCTCGCAGAACAGGGGCAGCGGCCCCGGGGAATTGGGACGGTCCAGCTCGACCATCACCACGTGTCCGCGGCGCCCGCGGCGAAAGACCTCGGCGCCGAGCCATTTGCACAGGGCCGTGGTCCGGCCCGAGCCCGGGGAGCCGAGGAACGCGACCCGGTTGAGCGGGGCGCGCGGCCACCGCCGCTCGGCCTCGGATTGCAGTCTCCGGCCGGCTTCCACCAGGGCGCGGTGCAGCGGGGCGGCGGCCAGCTCCGCCCAGTATGGCGCCATCTGCAGCCGTGCCACCGCGACCTCGGACAGCCCGGAGCGCCGAAGCAGCGCGGCCAGGGTGGGCGCGGGGCGCGCGGGGGCGATCCGCGCTTCCGGCGCGGGGGCCGGCGGGGCCGGCGCCGCGCCGGTTTCCGGCTCACCCGGCTCCTCGGGGACCTGCGCAATCACCTCGATCCTTGGCGCTGACCAGAGACGCCGGAGCCCGGCCGCCGCGACCGTGCGGACGGAGAGGACCTGCGCGTCCGGCCCGAGCCGCTCGCGGATGATGCGGGCAGCCTCGGCCGCCGACTTGACGACAAAGCGGCAGGTGACCCCGGGGGTGGTGATGGCGGTGGGGGAGTCCATGGGCGTGGGGGCTCAGGCGGCCTTGAGCGCGGCCTCGGCGCGCGCGGCCAGCGCCGGGGGGACGGGGATCATGCCCGCGTTCTCGATCTCGGTCGCCGGCGGCAGTTCGTTGAACGCCAGCACCGCCAGGCGGGGAAATGACGGCTCGAGGAAGCGCCGGAGGGGCAGCCGGATCTCGGTGGAGACCGCCAGCACCGCGGGCAGGCCCTGCTGCACCATCTCCGCCGTGCGCCGGGTCAGTTCCTCGAGCAGGTGGCGGCCCGACGCGGGGTCGAGGCTGAGGCCGACGTCAGTCGGGGAGCGGAGGATCTTCCCCGCCAGCCATTGCTCGAACCGCGGCTCGAGCGTGACCGCCTTGATCACACCGGGGCGCACTTCGTACTCCAAGGTGAAATACAGGCCGAGCCGCCGGCGGACCAGCTCGGACAGGTCGTCCGGGTTCTTCGACAGTGCGGCGAAGTCCGCGATGCCCTCCAGGATCAGCGCGAGGTTGAGGATGGCCAGGTTCTCGCGCAACAGGTTCTGCAGGACGCGCTGGATGATGCCGAGGTTGACCAGGTCGGGCAGCAGTTCGGCGATCAGCGCCGGGTGCGCCGGCTTGAGGTGGTCGACCAGCGACTGGACCTCCTGGCGCCCGAGCAGGAGGTGGGCGCTGCTTTTCAGCGTCTCGGACAGGTGGGTGATCAGGACCGAGGAGGGGTCGACCACGGTGTAACCGTTGAGCTCCGCCGTCTTCTTCTCCGCCTCGTCAATCCACGTCGCGTCGAGCTTGAACACCGGCTCGCGGGTGGGCACGCCGCGCAGGCGCACCTTGCTCCCGGCGACATTCATCGCCAGCCACCGGCCCGCGACGATCGCACCGCGCGCCACCGGCTTGCCCCGGATGAGGAAGCGGTAGTCGTTGGCGTCGAGCTCGAGGTTGTCGCGCACCGAGATCGGCGGCACGATGATGCCGCGTTCCCGGGCGAGGTTCTTGCGCACGCCCGTCACCCGGGCGAGGAGGTCGCCCCCGGACTTCGCCTCGGCCAGCGCCAGCAGGCCGTGGCCGATCTCGATCGCGAAGATGTCGACCTCGATCAGCTTGCGCACGTCCTCCCCCGCCGGGGCGGCCGGGGCCGCCGCCGGCTCCGCGCCCTTGGCTCCGGGCCGGCCCGGCTTGCCCCGGGACCCGGCGAGCGGCGGCCGCGCCGCCGCGGGGGCCTCCGCCGGCTTGATCGTCTTCGCGAGGAAGCCGGCAACGCCGGCCAGGAGGAAGAAGGGCACCACGGGCATCCCCGGCATCAGCCCGAAGACGGCCATCATCCCCGCGGCGATGCCCAGGGCGCGCGGGTAGCGGAAAAGCTGACCCGCGATCTGCGAGCCGAGGTTGCCGTTTTCGGAAGCCCGGGTCACGAGCAGGCCCGCGCCGATCGAGATGATCAGGGCGGGAATCTGCGAGACCAGGCCGTCGCCGATCGAGAGCAGGGTGAATTTCTGCAGGGACTCGCTGAGCGACAGATCCATCTGGAAGACGCCGATGGCGAAGCCGCCGACGACATTGACCAGCGTGATGAGGATGCTCGCGACCGCGTCGCCGCGGACGAACTTCGAGGCGCCGTCCATCGCGCCGTAAAAATCGGCCTCCTTCTGGATCTTCAGCCGCCGGGCGGTGGCCGTGGCCTCGTCGATGATCCCGGCGTTCAGCTCGGCGTCGATCGCCATCTGCTTGCCCGGCATGGCGTCGAGGGTGAACCGGGCCGAGACCTCCGCGATGCGCCCGGCGCCCTTGGTGATGACCACGAAGTTGATCACCACCAGGATGACAAAGACCACGACCCCGACGATGTAGTTGCCCCGGATGACGAAGTGGCCGAACGAGTCGATGATGTGCCCGGCGTAGCCCGCGATCAGGATCTGCCGCGTCGAGCTGATGTTGAGCGCGAGGCGGAAGAGGGTGAGCGTGAGCAGGATGGTGGGGAAGCCGGAGAATTCCGGCGGGTCCTTCACATAGATGATCGCCAGCAGCACGAGCAGCGAGAGCCCGATGTTCAGCGACAGCAGGATGTCCAGCATGAACGGCGGGACCGGCAGCACGAGCAGCAGCACCGTCCCGAAGAGGCCGAAGGTGAAGACCAGGTCGGCGCGTTCCAGCAGGCGGGCGGCGAGATTGTTGGGGCTGGCGGCCATGGCTCAGGCTGCTTCGGCCACGCGGCGGGCGCGGAGGCGGTGGAAGTAGTAGCGGTGGGTGCGGTAGACCAGGGCGAGGATCTCGGCGGTCGCCTGGTAAAGCTCCGCGGGGATCGTCTCCCCCACCCGGCCGAGGGCGAAGAGCAGGCGCGCCACCGGTTTGTTCTCGACCAGCGGCACGCCATGGGCCTCGGCGATCTCGCGCAGGCGCAGGGCGAACCGGTTTTCCCCCTTGGCCAGCACCACCGGCGCCGCGTCCTTGCCCCGCTCGTACTTGAGGGCGACCGCATAGTGGGTCGGATTGGTCACGACCACGTCGGCCGTGGCCACCGCCGAGAGCATCTGCTTTTGCATGAGGCGGCGGGCCAGCCGGCGCTGGGCCGCGCGGATCTTGCCGTCGATTTCGACATTGCGCAGCTCATCCTTCACCTCCTGGCGGGTCATGCGCAGGTCCTGCAGCACCTTGAATTTCTGGTGGGCGTAGCTGAGCGCCGAGATCACCGCCAGGGCCAGCAGCATCCGCCCGAAGAATTCGATGGTGGCGCGATTGAGGAAGGTCCCGAGATAGGCCACTTCGACCGGGGAGGTGAAGAGCGGATCGTGCAGCAGGTTGCGCGCGCCGATGTAGAGCGTGGCGCCGATCGCGCCGACCTTCAGCACGTCGAGGCCGAAGCGGACGAAGATGTCCTTGGAGAAGTGGCGCTCGAATCCCGCGCTGGGGCTGATCCGCTCCCAGTGGAAGCCGATTGCCTTGGAGGCGATCTGGAAGCCGCCCTGGACGCCCCCGGCGAACAGCGCGGCGCCGGCGCAGGCCAGGAGGACGGGCGTCAGGATCGGGGCCAGCAGCAGCAGGATGGCGGCGAACTGGGCGACCACCGTCTCCTTGCGGACCGCCAGGCTCGGGAAGGTCGAGAATGTCGCGACCGCATACTCCGCGAGCCGCTGGGCGCTGGCTCGGGCGGTGAACGCCACCACCGCCAGCACCGCCGCCAGGGTGCAGAGCGCCTGCAACTCGGGCGCGCGCGCGACCTGGCCGCGCTCCTGCGCCTCCTGCAGCCGTTTCGCGGTCGGAGCTTCCGTCTTTTGGTCTTTCTCTTGATCGGCCATCCGTGGGCCAGCTTAAGCAATGGTGATGCCAACGGGCACAAAGCGTTTGCTAGTCATTGTTTTCCAAGCAATTAAACTTAATAGACTCGCCGCGGGTGCGCGCCGGAGGCGGGACGGTTCCGCTCCCGCCCGCGGCGGAAAAAATTGCCCAGGCCCGCCCCCGCCCTCAGCGCAGCGGCAGCAGTCGGAGCAACGTCAAGGGCAGCACCGCGAACTCGGCAAAGAGGTAGCGCGCGATCAGCGCGCCCGCGCCGCTGAGCAGCCCCAGCCCCACCAGACCCCGCACGGGCGCGCTGAGGACGAAGACGCTCATGCGCGGCACGGCGCGACCGAGCACGGAGAACGCCAGGGTGACCAGGAAGTTGAGCGCGATGAATGGCGCCGCCAGCCGGACCCCGAGCTCGATGACGTGTCCGGTGGCCTGAATCACCTCGGCCGCGGCCGCCGCGCTGACGGCCGGCTGCCCCGGCGGCGCGAGGACGAAGCTCCGGGCGAAGGCGGTGATGACCGCGAGATGGCCGCCGCAGAGGAAGAAAATCACGACGGCAAAGGAGGACAGAAAACCGGCGAGCGGCTCCGACGCCATCTCCGGGGCGGACATGCCATGCGTGGCGGACATGCCGATCTCCGGTGACATGATCCGGCCCGCGAGCTCGACCGCCGAGAAGGTGAGCTGGGCCACGAAGCCCATCGCCAACCCGAGCAGGACCTCGCCGGCCGCGGCCGTCACAAGCGACCCGAGGTCGTAGCCGAGGTGGGCCGGCGGCACGATGCCGACGAGCAGGGTGGCCAGGCACAGTGCCATCGCCAGGCGGATCATGATCGGCGGGGCGCGCCCCGACATCACGGGCAGGAGGAACATCACCCCCACCCCGCGGAGAAAAATCATCAGCCAGGTCAGGATCGTCTCCAGCGGCATGGCGCGGCTCCGACCCCGCTCAGTGGGCCAGGGCGGTCATCCGGCCGAAGGTCGCGACCGTGAATTCCGTCAGCGAATGCAGGAGCCAGGGCGCCAGCAGCAGGGCCAGGCCGGAGAAGGCGATCAGCTTGGGCGCAAACGTCAGCGTCGACTCCTGCACGCCGGTGACGGACTGGAACAGGCTGGTGAGCAGCCCGACCACCAGCATGCAGATCAGGAAGGGCGCGGCGGTGTAGAGCGCGAACAGGATGGTGGTCTTGAAGACATCGATGGCGACTTCGGCATTCATGGTGGGAAAAGGGGGAGCTGGTCAGGTGGTGAAGCTTTCCACCAGCGAGCGGACGATCAGGTGCCATCCGTCCACCAGGACGAAAAGCAGGAGCTTGAACGGCAGGGACACGACGTTGGGCGGCATCATCATCATGCCCAGCGCCATCAGGACCGAGGAGACCAGGAAGTCGATGACGAGGAACGGCAGGAAGAGGAAGAATCCCATCTGGAAGGCGGTCTGCAGCTCGCTGATGACAAAGGCGGGAATGACCACGCGCAGCGGAACGTCCCGCACCGAGGTCGGGCCGAAGCCGCCGAGCTCGAGGAAATACTCCAGGTCGCGCGTCCGGGTCTGCTTGAGCATGAAATCCTTGAGCGGCACCGCGGCGCGCTCCATCGCGTCGCCCGCGGCGAGGGAGCCGTTGAGATAGGGCGTGAGGGCCTCCTTCTGCACGCGGTCCACCACCGGGCCCATGATGAAGAAGGTGAGGAAGAGGGAGAGCCCGATCAGGATCTGGTTGGCCGGGGCGTTGGGCACGCCGAGGGCCGAGCGCACGAATCCCAGGACCACCACGATGCGGGTGAAGCTCGTCATGAGGAGCACGAGGGACGGCGCCAGGGTGAGCAGCGTCATCACGACGACGATCTGCACGGCCACGCTGAGCTGGCCCGGCTTCTCGGAGCCCTCGAGGTCGAGCGTCAGGCGCAGCGGCGAACTCGCGGCGGGGGCGGCGGCGCCCGCCCGGGGGGCGGCGGCGAAGGGGGCAAACGGCGCGAATCCCGCCGGGGCCGGCGCCTGCGCCCGGACGGGAGCAGCCAGGAACGCGGCGATGGCGCACAGGACGGCCAGCAGGCCGGGGCGCAGGCAGGCGGCGCTCATGTTCAACGGGGCTCCTCGTCGTCGAGGGGCGCCAGGAGCTCGATCCGGGTTGGGCAGACGCCGAGCAGAAACCGGCGCTTGCCGTAGCCGGCGACCACCAGGTACTGCCGGTTGCCCAGCGGCCGGGTCTCCGCGACGGTGAGGAGCCGTTCCCCGCGGCCGCCCCCGGGGCGGTGGCCGCGGTAACGCGTCCAGAGCAGCCAGACCCCGCCGGCGGCGGCGAGCGCGGCGCCGATCAGCCCGGCCGCGCCCATCCCGGAGCCCTCGCCGCCCAGAGCGCCGGACGGGGCCGAGGCGTGCGGGTAGAGCATCGGCGAATCCGCCGGAGCGGCGCTGAGGTGGCCGGAGAAAAGGACCGCCGCCACCCAGAACCGGGAAATCCTCATGACGGAGCCCGCGTGCCGCTGACCAGCTCCGTGATCTTGATCCCGAAGTTCTCGTCGATCACCACCACTTCGCCATAGGCGACCAACCGGTCATTCACATAGAGGCCGACCGGGTCGTTGGCATTCTGGTGCAGCTGCACGATCGAGCCCGGGGCGAGCTCGAGCACTTCGCGCATCGGCAGCAGGCAGGAGCCGAGCTGGACGGTGACTCTCACTTTGACGTCGAGGACGATATCGAGCTTGTCTTCAATCGAGGCGGGCATGGGGATTGGGCTTAGGCGGTGGTTAATTTGCGTCCGATCTGCACCGCCACGTTGTCGCCTTCCAGGCCGATCGTGCCGACGAATTTCGGGGTTCCATTGAGCAAAATCCGGGTTTGCTGCAGGAGACTCTCCGGCAGCTCGATCACGTCACCCACCCGCAGGCAGGCGATCTCGCGCAGGCTGACCTCGCAGCCGTCCCACTCGGCGCGCATGGGCACCGCGACGTGGTCGAAGGCGCTGTGCCATTGCAGTGCGGCGCGGTCCGCCACGGGACGCGCGCCCTCCTTCTGGCGCCGGGAACGCAGTCCCCGGACCAGCGGCTCGATCGTGTAATAGGGGATGGCGATCTGCATGGTCCCCGTGACCTCGCCGACCGCCGCCTCCATCCGCAGGGCGAGCAGGTTCGCGTCCTTGGGCGAAGTCTGGAGGAAGCGGCCGTCGTTCTCGTAGCCGACGACCAGGGGCCGCAGGGCGGGCTCGGCCTTCCACTGGCCGCACCACTCCTCCAGGATGAGCTGGATCACGTCGTCGATCAGCCCGATCTCGATCTCGGTCAGGCGGCGCTCGGCCGCCACCGCCTGGCCGCGTCCGCCGAGCAGGCGGTCGGCGATGGCGAGCGCCAGCGAAGGGTTGAGGTCGAGCAGGCCGATGCCGGTCAAGGGCTCGGCCTTGAACAGGCAGAGGTGGGCCACCTCGGCCAGCTCCCCGGTGAAATCCCCGTAGGACATCGTGTTCAGCCGGGTTAGCTTCAGGCTGAACTCCATCCGGAGGAACAGCGAAAGGCGGGCGCCGAGGAAGCGCACGAAATCCTCGTGCAGCGAGCGCAGGTGCTGGAGTTCCACCTCCTTGAGGAAGATCGGCCGGCGGAAATCAAATTTCTCGGGCGGGGGCTGGGGGGCGGCGGGCATGGCGGAGTGGGACTACTGCACGACGAAGTCGGAAAAATAGACCTGGTCGGCGACTTTCCGGCCCAGCGCCTCGTTGTAGGCCGTCACCAGCTTTTCCCGCAGGACATTCTTCGAGCCGGGCTCCTCCAGGTCCGCCAGGGTCAGCGACGAAAGCACATTGAGCGTGACGTCGGTCAGGCGGGCCTTGTTCACGTCGAACAGCCCTTTGAGGCCGTCGGCGCCCGTGACGACAAAGCTGGTCTTGAGGTAGCGCGTGCCCATCGTGCCCGCGAGGTTTACCACCACGTTGCTGAACTCGTAGGTCGGCGGCGTGGCGCCCTTGCCGTCGCCCTTGTCCTTGTCCGGCTCCGGCGGCGGTGCCGGCGTAAATGGCGCATTGAGCTGCGCCCGGAGGCGCGGCAGGAGGACATACTGGGCCACGGCCCAGCTCGCCGCCGGCGCAACCACGATGATGGTCAGCGCCAGGATCCAGGACCGGAGGTCGGTGCGGCCCGCGGCGGGGGCCGCGGGTGCGGCCGGGGCCGGCGCCTTTTCGGGCGCCGCCTCCGCGGCCTCTTTTGCTTCCGATTTTGCGACCATGGGGGGATGCGCGGCCGCGGCTTAGTGGGTCTTCATGTTGACCACGTCTTCCAGCACCGAGTCGGAAACGGTGAGGAGGCGGGCGTTGGCCTCGAAGGCCCGCTGCATCGTGATCATGGAGGAGAATTCCTGGGTCAGGTCGACATTGGATTGCTCGATCGTGCCGCCCTGGACGGTGCCGAGGCCGCCCTGGGCCGGGGCATTGGTCGAGCCCAGCGTGCTGGTGAGCGGGCCGGCTCCCGTCAGGTTCGAATAGAGGTTGTTACCCTGGGAGGTGAGGCTTGAGGGATCCGTATAGTTCTGCAGCAGGACCTGGTTGGTGGTGGCCTGGCTGCCGTCCGAATAGGTTTCCACCAGGTCGCCCGTGGAGCTGAAGCTCACCGACTGGAGGGTGGTGCCGGTCGGGGGCGTGCCGAGCTTGACGTCGCCGAGCGTCGCCGGCGCCGTGCCCGCGCTGCCGCCGGTGAAGCCCTCGACGCGGTACCCCAGGCTGTTGACCAGGTAGCCGGTGGGATCGAGCGTGAAGCTGCCGTCGCGCGTGGCGAATTCATTGCCCGAGGTGGGATCCTTGACGATGAAGAAGCCGTTGCCGGAGATGCCCAGGTTGGTCGGGATGCCGGTGGAATTGAGCGCGCCCTGCGAGAAGTTGGTGCTGGTCGCCTCGACCTGGGTGCCCAGTCCGGAGAACGTGTCGGCGAAGCTCACCGAGGAGCTCTTGAAGCCGTTGGTGTTGATATTGGCGATGTCGTTGCCGATGGTGTCGAGCCCGGTCGTGAAACTGTCGAGCGCGCTGACGCTGGTCGTGAGGGTGCCGAGGAGGGACATGATGTGATGAGGTTGAGGATTGGTGATTTTGGAAGTTAGGGAACGATTTGGGAAATGATCTGGCTGCCGACGGCCTCGGCCGTGCTTTGCAGGGTCGACCCCGAGGTGGCGGGAGCCGCCGCCGCCGCGGCGGTGCCTCCGGTGGTCGCGCCGGTCGAAGTGCTTACGGTCGTGGACGCCTGCGGGTAGGTGACCTGCGAGACTTGGGTGAGCGGGTACTCCTGGGTGGCTCCGCTCACGATCAGGGAGGGGGTTCCGCCCGAGGCGACGGCGGACGAGTCGATTGCCGTGACCGTGCCGGTGAAGGGTGCCGCCCCGTTGGTCCCGGGGAAGGTTACCTGGGTGCCCAGGAAGGAATTGGCCGCCGCCAGGCCCTGGGTCTGGGCGAGCGTCGTCGTTTGCTGGAGATTGCTGAATTGCGCCAGCTGGGTCATGGTCTGGGTCGGGTCCATGGGCTGCATGGGATCCTGGTTGGCCATCTCGGTGCTCAGGAGCTGCATGAAGTCCTGGGTGCTGATGGTCTGGGAGGAGGACTGGCTGGCCGCGGACGCGGTGGCGCCGCTCGAGGCGGTGCCGGAGGATGTGACGGAGTTCACTTGCATAAGATCAGGCGACGGTGTGGAGGTGGCGCGCGGTCGCGGGTATCGCGGCCGCGCGGGTGTCCGGTTCGAGCTCACGATCGGCCGCGGCCGACCGGGCTCCGGACGGGTGATTCGGGCCCGGGTCACGGGCGGAGGACGGCTGGCGGTCGCCGCCCGGGCCGGACCCGGTGTCGGACCCTAGCCCGTCCGCGTGGGTGAATTGCGGACTGGAAAAGTGGTAATTGCGCCCCGTTGACCCCTCGGACAGTCCGGGCCACTCCGTGGCGATGGCGAGCCGCAGATCGGCCGAGTCGGTGCTGAACTGGGTCCGAACCTCGCCCTGCCGCATTTCCACCCGGACCGTCAGGTTGTCGCTGCCGAACTTGAAGCCGAAGCTGACGACGTCCGTCGACTCGCTCTGGCCTGCCTGGGCATCGGCGATGCGGGTGATCGTCTCGATCGCGTGGCGGGCCGCCACCATCGCCGGGGGGCCCGAGTCGTCGGCCGACGCTGCCGTCGCATTGCTCAGGGAACTCGCCGGCAGCATCGCTGGAGCGGCCGCCGAAGGAGATACTTCAGGTGTGACGAAACGGGAAGTTGCCATGGCAGGAGCGGGTTTAGCACCGGTCGTGCCAACGTCGTTCTGCTGATTTGTAACATATTTACTGACAGTCTCTAACGATGTTTTATTGCCTGCCGATTGCGCGGACGGCATCGCGGTTGGCGCCGCGGTTGCGCCACCGGCAATTTTTGCACCCCGACTCCCGGGAGTCGCGGCGGAACCAGCCGCGGCCGGCGCCGTGCTCGCGGGACTTTGGCCACCGCGGTTCCCGCTCCGGGCCTGGGTCAGTGCCGCGGGTGACGACCGGTCCCAGCCTTGGAGGCCAGCCGCGCTCGCCTGAGCCTGTCCCCGCTGGTCCTGAGCCTGTCCCCATGGATTGCTCTGAGGCTGTCCCCAGTGATCCTTCGGCCGATCCACCGGCTGTCCCGACCCCAAAGCCCCATGGGCCGCACCGGACCCGGATAAGACGCTGAGCCCCGTGACGCCAGCCGCCGTCGCGAGGCTGGCCGCCGTCGAGGTGCTCAGCCTGTCCCCAGCACTGTTACTTAGGCTGTCCCCGGCACGGTTAATGTCATCCCCCGGTTCCCTGAGGCTGTCCCCAGCAGTGCCAACCCCAGCGGTGGCAACGCTGTCCCCGAGCTGTTTTAGCCTGTCCCCAGCAGTGCCGTCCCCAGCAGTGCCGTCCACCGCGGTGCCGGTTCCGACGCCGGCCTGAGCGGTGCCGCGGGTGTCGCCCGGGGAAAACCGCCCCGGCGATCCGAGTTCGAGATCAGCCGGAGGCTGTCCCTGCGCTACGGTTGCCTCAGGCTGTCCCCGGGATTCTGCCTGAGGCTGTCCCCGGGATGCTTGAGCCTGTCCCCAGGGCTCCTGAGCTTGTCCCTGGGAAATTGCTGTAGGCGGTCCCTGGGGCGCGGTTGCCTGAGGCTGTCCCCGCGGCGATGGAGCCTGGCCCCGCGAAAAGGGCCCGGGGCCACCCGGCATCGCGATGGCAGACGACGACGCACTCGATCCAAAGCGATCCGTCGCGCGACTACGGGCTGCGTAAGGCGATGCCGCCGGGGTGGCATCGGGTACCGACGAGTCCCCAGTCGGTCGCGAAGAGCCCATCGCCGCCAACCCCGGCTCGACCCAGGGGGACAGGCTCGCGGCGATCCCCGGCGGGGACAGGCTCGGCGCGGTTCCCGAGTCCGCGGAGGCCGATGGGGACAGGCTCCGGGAGGTCCGCGAATCCGACCCGGTCGCGGCGGACCGCCGGTGGGGCGTCGGTGAAGCTGGTGCCGCCAGCGGTGAACCGACCGATGGGGACAGGCTCTGGGGCGAGGGAAAGAGGCTCGGAGAGACCGAGGGGGCCAGGCCCTGCAAGGCGCGCAACGCCGATGGGGACAGGCTCCGAACGATGACGAGGCCCTCGCCGCCGGCGGCCTCGCGGGCTGGTACGTCCCGCGTCGGGGCCACCGCAGCGGACAGGCCCGGAGACGTCGCCCGTTCGGACGCGTCGGTCTCCTCCGCGCTGAGGGTGCGGCTGAAGCTGCCGGTGGTCTGGGCCACCGGTGCGGGTGATCCACCGGCCTCCGCCCCGAGGGAGGCCAGCAGCGCCGCGATCGGACCGGACCAGCGGGCCGACGCATGCGCGGCCGCGGGATCGGGGGATGGACCGCCGGACTCGTCGGCGGATCGGGTGGAATTCAGGTCTACCATGGTGGGGATGGCCGCAGCTTCAGGGGGTGGTGGAGGCCGTGGCGGGCATCACGCCCGACTTCATCAGGCGGAGCTTGTCGGAGAAGACCGCCGCCCGCCGGGCGAGCGATCCGTCGGGTCCCGACGACCTCGCCATGTCCTCGAAGATCGGGCCGACCACGTCCGGCTTCATCAGCGACAGGATCTTCACCGCGGTCGTGTCATCCAGCTCGTTGAGGATGATGACGGCGGCATGCGGTGTGAGATTGGTGTAGGTCTGGGCCAGGCCTTTCAGGTTCTTCGCCTCGTCGCGGTGAATCGCCACCACCCGGTCGTCGATCTCCCGGCGGATCGACTCCACGTCGGAGCGGATGCGATCGAGCTCCTTGCGCTCCGCCTCCAGCCGGGCCTCGCGCTGGTCGAGCTCGTCGGCCCGCTGGTGCAGCCGGGCTTTCTCGTCGGCCAGTTCCGCGGAGAGGTTCTCGATCTCAATCGTCCAGAAGTCCCAGCCCTGCGACCGCCGCTGCTGCTCCTTGTCCGCCTTGTCCTTGTCCGCCTGCCGGCGGACGGCGACAGCGCCGGCCACCACCCGCGTGGCGTTCAGCCAAAACCAGCCGCCCCCGGCGGCGAGTCCGAGGACCACGGCGATCGCCGCCGTCGGGAGGGGATTCAATTTGAAGGCGCTCATATTCCGATCCTTTTTCTTCCGACTCCGATTTCGTCGAGTTGCTGCTGTTCGCCGGCCAGCACCGCCGCCCGGTGGGCCGCGCGCGCCTTTTCCTCCAGGCGGGTGATGACTTTCAGCTGCCGGCTGGCCTCGATGCATTCCTCCCGGCGCCGCGCGACCTCGGCCCGCGCCGCCGCCGCCGCGGCCTCCGCTTCGGCCACTGCGGCGCATTCCCGCCGGTGCGCGGCGACAAAGACCGCCTGGTCGCCCGCGCGAAAACTTCCGGACCGGCCCGAGGCAATGGCCCCCGCGGTCTCGCCCGCCCGCGCCAGCGCCTGGAAGCGGCGCGCCTCGGCCTGGGCGCAGGCCTGGTTCGCCCCGGCCAGGGCGAGGCGGGCGCCGAGCTCCCGGTGCCGGCGCATGACCGCCACCGCGCGCAGGGAAAAATGAAAGCGCTTCATGACAGGATCTTTCGCAGCTGCGCGAAGGCCTCCGCCCGGGGGGTTCGCTCGCCCACCCCCTGGCGGAGGAATTTGCGCAGCGGCTCCTGCAGCGCAATGGCCCGGTCGAGGGCCGCGTTGGCCCCCTTCTGGTAGGCCCCAATCGAGACCAGGTCCTCGTTTTTCCGAAAGAGCGCGAGATGCTCCCGCGCCAGGCCGACCGACTCGAGCTCTTCCGGGGCGCAGATCTCGCGCGAAAGCCGGCTGACGCTCTCCAGGACCTCGATCGCCGGGTAGTGATTGAAGTTGGCCAGGGCGCGGGAGAGCACGATGTGCCCGTCGAGGATGCCCCGGACCGCGTCGGTCACCGGCTCATTGAAATCGTCACCCTCGACCAGCACGGTGTAGATGGCGGTGATCGAGCCGTGCTCGCCCGCGCCAGAGCGTTCCAGCAGGCGCGGCAACAGGGCGAAGACGGAGGGGGGATAGCCCCGGGTGGTCGGCGGTTCGCCGACCGCCAGCCCGATTTCGCGCTGGGCCATGGCAAACCGGGTGACCGAGTCCATCAACAGCAGCACGTTTTTCCCCTGGTCGCGATAGGACTCGGCGATCGCGGTGGCGGTCGAGGCCGCGCGCACCCGCAGCGGCGCCGGCATGTCCGAGGTGGCGACGACGATCACCGAGCGGGCCAGACCCTCCGGGCCCAGGTCCTTCTCGATAAATTCGCGCACCTCGCGGCCGCGCTCACCCACCAGGCCGACCACCACGACGTCCGCCGCGGCGCCCCGGGCCAACATCCCAAGCAGGGTGGACTTGCCCACGCCCGAACCCGCGAACAGGCCGAGGCGCTGCCCGCAGCCGATGGGAATGAAGGCATCGATCGCGCGCACCCCCGTGGGCAGCGGCTCGCGGATGCGCCGCCGGCGCAGGGGATGCGGCGGGATGGAGCTGCGCCCGTCGATCCGGTCGACCGGCAGCAGGCCAAGGGCGTCAAAGGGCCGGCCGAGCGCATCCACGACCCGGCCCAGCAGCGCCGGGCCGACCCGCGGCAGGGTCAGCCGGTCGGCCGCCTCCACCTCGCAGCCGACATGGAGCCCGAGGGTCTCGCCCAGGGGCATCAGCACCACCCGGTGCTCGCGGAATGCCACCACCTCGGCCCGCACCGCAAAATCCGTGCGCGGGGAGCGGACCACACACAGGTCGCCCAACCCCACGTTGGGACCTTCCGATTCGATCACCAGCCCGGCGACGCCCGTGACGGTGCCGACGCGCCGCGCCCGGGGCACGTGCCGGACCTGGGAGCGGATCATGTCCGCGAGCGGGGCGACGGCGTTGGTCATGGCAGGGTGCGGATCAGGCGCCGACCAGGGCCTGCTCCAGGCTCTGCAATTTGGTGTTCTGCCGCGCATCGATCAGGCCGAAGCGGCTGCGCACGAGGCAATCGCCCCGCTTCAAGCCGGGGTCGACCCGCAGCCGCAACCCGGAATACCGGCGACGCCATTCCGGGTTGAGTTCCTCCAGCAGCTCTGCGTCCCGCGCGCACAGCGCGAGTTCCAGCCCCTCGGTTTCGGGAAACAGCTGATCGAGGGATTCCCGCCAGAAGCGCTCGATCACCTCCGGCGGCGGCTCGAAGTCGGCCAGCAGCCGGCGGGCGATGTCGAGGGCCAGGGCCGGGAGCGCCTCGCGCAGCTGGGTGACCAGCAGCGCCTCGATCCCGCCGATCTTCTTCAGAGCCCCCTCGCTCAGCTGCACCATGTCGGAGCGAAACTCGACCAGCTGCTGGTCGGCGGAGGCGCGCGCCGCGTCCGCCCCGGCATGATAGGCGGCCTGGAGGCGGCCGGCCACCTCCGCCTCGCTCAGCAGCGGCCCCCGCTGGCCGGGGATGACGGCGCCCCCCAGCGGCCGGTCGAATGAAATCAGTTTGACGAAGGCCATGGCGGTCAGGCGACGGCCGGTTCGGCGGCATCGCTCTCGAGCGTGATCTGGCCCTCGTCCTCCAGCCGGCGGACGATCTGGATGATGGCGTCCTGGGCGGTCTCGATCTCCCGGTGCTTGACCGAGCCGAGCAGCTCGAGCTCCTCCCGCAGGCCCTCGGCCGCGCGCTTGGTCAGCGCGCCGCAGACCTTGGCGCGCATCGGCTCGCTCGCCCCCTTCAGCGCCGTGGCCAGCTGCACGGTGTCGACCTCCCGGAGCAGGCGCTGCATGTCGCCCGCGGAGAGGCGGCCGATCTCTTCGAAGCCGAACATCTGCTTGCGCACGGCGGCGCTCAGGGTGTTGTTGCGCTCATCGAGATGCGCGAGCAGCGTCTTGGAAATCGGCTTTTCCAGCTGGTTGAGCAGCCCGGCGACCGACCGCACCCCGCCGCTGTGATGAAAGGCGGGCTTGAGCCGGCCGTCGAAATGCCGCCCCAGGCTCCGGGCGATCTTGTCGACCAGGGCCAGCGAGGTCGACTCGATCGTCCCGAGGCGCTCGATCAATTCGTCGCGCGAGTCCGGGCTGAAGAGCGAGAAGACCTCCGCCGCCTTGCTGCTTTCCAGGTGGGAGAGCACGAAGGCGATCGTCTGCGGGTGTTCGGCCTTGAGCAGGTTGAAGATCTGGCGCCCCTCCATCTCGCTGATCTCGCCGATCACCTGCACCGGACGGCCGACCGGGCCGAGCCGGCCCATGATCGACGAGGCCTTGTTGTCGCCCTTGGCCAGTCCGAGCGCCTGCTGGGCGTAAGCCAGCCCGCCGAGCGTGGCGGTGGCGCTCTGGGCGACCAGCGCCGCGAACTCCTCCAGGGCCTCGCGCTGGACGGTCTCCGGGATCATCGGAAACTGCGACATCTCGCGGCAGAGCTGCTCGGCCTCCTGGTCGCCGAACTGGCGCAGCACCTCGGCGGCCGCGTTGGGCCCGATGACAATCAGGAAAATCGCCAGTTTCTGCTGGCGGGACATCTTGGCGTAGTCGAGCTCGGCCATGGGCGGGGCGGGGTTAGTTCTGGTTGGACCCGACCCAGTCGCGCAGCGC
>Ga0302279_10001156_pt1 | contig 38327 bp, 41 predicted proteins | sample III_Bog_N3_3_FD_194541 | JGI IMG/M metagenome (GOLD analysis project Ga0302279, IMG submission 194541) | Peat permafrost microbial communities from Stordalen Mire near Abisko, Sweden - III_Bog_N3_3 | ecosystem: Environmental > Terrestrial > Soil > Wetlands > Peat | place: Sweden: Abisko...
GTTGACCGATCAACGTTCACGAGACTTCGTCGCAGACACGACGTCGACCACTGCGTGGCAGCGGGTTGCCATGGCCGTCACGGCGCTCGCCGCCTTCGGCGCGTCGGTCATCCTTGGCTACCTCCTCTGGCGCAACATCCAGACGACGCTCGGCGCCGAACCCGAGCAACTCACGCGCGATCTGGGCCAACTCGCGCAGGGCGATCTGTCCGTCCCGGCCCTGCATGCACAGATGCCGGCGGGCAGCCTGCTGGACGCGATGACCCGCATGCGCATTCAGGTGCGCGAGGTCGTGGAGAAGGTGCGTCACGCCACGGATTCCATCGCCGTCGGCACCAAGGAGATCGCGAGCGGAAATGCCGACCTGTCCCATCGCACCGAACACCAGGCCAGCAACCTGCAGCGCACGGCGGCAGCCATGGAGCAGATGAACCACACCGTGCGTCACAACGCGGACACGGCCAGGACGGCGACCGATCTCGCGACCGCCGCCAGCGGCTCCGCCGCAGAAGGCTCCGACGTCATGCAACGCGTTACCGACACCATGGCCGACATCTCGCGCAGCAGCGCGAAGATCGGCGACATCATCGGCGTCATCGACGGCATTGCCTTCCAGACCAATATCCTGGCGCTCAACGCCGCGGTGGAGGCAGCCCGCGCGGGCGAGCAGGGTCGCGGATTCGCAGTGGTTGCCTCGGAGGTACGATCGCTCGCCCAGCGTTCCGCGGAGGCGGCGCGGGAGATCAAGACGCTCGTTTCGGCCAGCATCGAACGCGTGGAGATCGGCACCGGCCTGGTGACCGAGGCCGGCTTGAAGGTGGGCAACATCGTCCATGAAGTCCAGCGTGTGGTGGCGTTGATCCATGAGATCGGCCAGACAGCGGGTGAACAATCGACCGGCATCGCCAATGTGTCAGGCGCTGTCAATGAACTCGACCAGGGTACGCAGCAGAACGCCGCGCTGGCCGAACAATCGGCTGCAGCGGCCGACAGTCTGCGCACGCAATCGGAGCAGCTCGCCGCTGCCGTGAACTACTTCAAGTTGTGAGTGGCCCGATCCGAGCGATGTGCCAGGCGGACATCAAAGCCTGAAGCAACGAGCGCCCGCGCCCGACACGAACACCCGCGAGCCCATGAACACCGACCTCACTTTCCTCGTCGTCGACGACTTCTCGACGATGCGCAGAATCGTCGTCGGGCTGTTGCGGCAATGCGGCGCATCGAGAGTTCTCGAGGCCGAGGATGGTGTGGAGGCACTTCGGATCATCGAAGGCAATCCCGTCGATGTCGTCGTCTCCGACTGGAACATGCCCCACATGACGGGGCTGGAACTGCTGAAGGCCTTGCGCGCCACTCCGAAGTTCGCCCGCATGCCCTTCCTCCTGATCACGGCGGAGGGCAAGAAGGAAAACATCGTCGAAGCTGCCCAGGCCGGCGCGGACGGCTACATCGTCAAGCCATTCACGCAGGACACCCTGCAGGAAAAGCTGACGCGCATCCTGGTGAAGTACGACCTCATCTCAGCGTGATTGGAATGAAATGACTGAAACGACCGAACTTGTCCGCCCCGATGCCTTCAATCAACTGGGCGCCATCGCGCGTGATCTCCTGGAGTCCTTGCGCGAACTGGGCTTCGATCGCTCACTCGGCGCTGTCGCGGCGGAGATCCCCGATGCTCGCGACCGACTCACCTACGTCGGCAAGCTGACCGAAGAGGCCGCGCACAAAGTGCTCGCCACTGTGGAACGAGGCCTGCCCGAATGCAACCAGGTGGCCGAGCGGGGGCGCGAGCTGGCGCAGACCATCCGCCGGCGGGCACAGGGCGACCTGAGCCCGATGATCTGCAAGGCGATGATGAAGCAGTGCGCTGACTACGCCGATCGGGCCGCCGGATTTGCACAGGATCAGAACGCGCTGCTTACCGAGATCATGATGACCCAGAGTTTCCAGGACCTATCCGGACAGGTCATCAAGAAGGTCGTGGACATCATTTCTCGAACCGAGAACCAGTTGCTCACGCTGCTTGTCGACACGGCGCCGACCTCGGCCGTCCACAAGGGTGAAGGCAGCGAACTCCAGGGCCCTCAGGTGCCAGACAAGGCTCTCAAGCAGGACGATGTCGATGACTTGCTCGCCAGCCTGGGATTCTGAGCAACGGCCAAGTCGACCCCGCCCGAGTAGTCGTCGCAGACGAGAGTACCGTGCCAGCCGCTGAGCGTCACCGTTCCCGTGGCGTCGCGGGGCCAGGCGAACTTCCCAGTGTTCAAACGCCGCTTCGCCGGCCAGACGCCTATGCCGTCGCGCACCAGCACCTTCATTCGATTGGCGCGACGATTGGCGAAGAGGTAGGCCGTGTGCGGTCGCGCGGCGCCGAACACCGCCGCAGCACGCGCCAACGCCGACTCGGAGCCGCCACGCATGTCCAGTGGCTCGACGGACAGCGAGACTGCCTCGACGTGGGTCACCGACGCATACAGTTCGCGGACACCAGCAGCGGTCATTCGGTCCTCGTCGACCCGAGGCTGCGTCGGCACGCGTCTCGAACGTCGCGAAGCCGCTCCAGACCGGTCGCTCAGCGCAGCCATGTTTGCGCTGCAGATATCGCGTCAGACTTGGCGAGGGTGCGTCACCACGGGTCGCTCGGGCGGCCCCTGCGGACAACTGGCGACCGGCTCCAGTGCCAGCGTTAGCAGACGCGGCCTCAACGCAAGAGGCTTGTCTCAACTTGCAACCGGATGCCCACCAAGCAGTCGTTCGAACAGCCGTCTCATCCCGCGATCACCAAGACAGTCGAAGCGCGCGCGCCACCGCCGCCTCGCTACCCACCCCGCGCAAACTCCGGACAGTCCGTCATCCCCCCGTCCACCGTCACCTTGCTGCCCGTCGCATAGCTCGCGATGTCGGAGCACAGCACGACCGCCATGTCCGCGATCTCGCTGGTCTTGCCCATGCGACCCAGGGGGATCTTGGTGAGCAGGTCGGCGGCGGCCGCGGGGTCGGCCCAGATCGACTGGTTGATCGGCGTCTGGATCGCGCCGGGGCCCGGCGCGAGCACGGGGATCACCTCGTGCACCGAGCTGATGTTCAGGATCACGCCGCGGCCTTGCGGCAGCATGCGGGCGAGCGCGTGGTGCGCGCAGTCGAATGCGCCCAGCAGGTTGATCTCGATCACGCCGCGCCAGTCGGCCATGTTGGCGTCCTGCGCCGGCGCGCGCACGCCGTCGATGCCGGCGCAGTTGACGAGGATGTCGATGCCGCCCCACTGCGCGTCCCATCTCCGCGAACATCGCATCGAGCTGCGCATCGTCGGACACGTCGACGTGCAGCGCGATCGCCTCGCCGATGCCCGAGTTCGCGCAGGTGACGAGCGCGCGGCGTCCCGCCAGCGTGACGTTCATCGCAGGGCTCCCGGCGGCTGCGTGCGCCGCGCGATCGCCTCCGGCTGCGCGGCGGCGGGCGGATCGAAAGGCTCGGGGGTGGCCATCGGCGCGGCAGGCGCGGCGTCGTCCGCACGCGGGATCGCGTCGAGCCAGCCGCCGGCAAAGCCTGCGCGACGCAGGCCGGCCACCAGCGGCGCGCAGGCGCGCATCGTCTTCCACGTCATCTGGCTGCGATGGTTCTCGATCATCACTACGGTGGGCCCTTCGTTGATGCCGAAATGGAACGGCGAGACCCAGCCGACCGGGTGCTTGCGGTCGCCCGGATAGCTCGGGTTGAACGACGCCTTGAAGCCATACGGGTTGGCCACGTGCAGCTGGATGTGGCGGTAGTTGGCGATGGTGGGCAGCACGATCTCGGGCGCGAACGGCAGCGAGGCGACGGCGGCCCAGGGCGCCAGCGTGCCGTCGTCCGGGCCATCGGGCACGCCGCGCGCGACGTAGTCGAAGAACGGCGCCTCGCCCTGGCCGTGCCAGCGCGCGGGGCCGGGGCCGTCGCTGGCGGTCACGCCCCAGCAGAACTCGCCGTACATCGCGTGGCGGCGCGGATTGCGCATCGCATAGCGCTGCTGCACCTGCGTGCCGGCGCGGCTGTTGAGGAAGTAGTCGCTGCCGTGCTCGCGCATGAACCTGTCCTGCAGGCCGCGGAAGTCCACCCACAGGTGCGACATCTGGTGGATGAACAGCGGGCCGGCGTGCAGGTACTCGATGCCTTCGACCTCGCACCAGCGGTAGGTGGAGCACCAGGCGTCGTACGACGCGGCCGGCACCGGGTGCGTGGGCGATCCGAGCGCCAGCAGATACAGCACCAGCGCCTCGTCGTAGCCTTCCCAATGCCACGGCAGCTTGCCCGTCTCCGGCTTCCAGCCGTGGCAGATGGTGCCGCGTTCGCCCACCAGCCAGTCCCATTCGACGCGTTCGTAGAGCGCGGTGGCGAGCCGGCGCACCTCGGCTTCATCGTCCGACGCGCCGCGGAAGTAGGCGGCCGCCGCCAGCACGCCGGCCATCAGCAGCGCGGTGTCGATGCTCGAGAGCTCGCACTGCCAAGCGCGGCGGCCGCTGGTCATGTCGACGAAGTGGTAGAAGAAGCCGCGGTAGCCGGCGGCTTCCGGCGAATCGCTCTGCTCGGCCGCGAGCAGGAAGCGCAGCGTCAGCAGCGTGCGTTGCAGCGCCTGCGCGCGCGTCATCAAGCCGCGCTGCACGCCCACCGGATAGCAGGTCAGCGCCATGCCCACCGCGGCGATGCTGGCGGGCCAGTTGGGCGCGGTCTTGTCCATCACCAGGCCATTGGACTGGTTGACCTCGTGCACGAAGTAGCCGAACGACTCGCGCTGCAGGTCGGTGAGCATCGCGTCGCGCGCGATCGCCTCGCGGCGCGTGAAGCCGTGCAGCACCGCCTGCTTGGCCTCCTGCGGCGTGACGCCCAGGTCACGCGGCGCTTCCATCACGCTGCCTCCCACTCGATGCGCACCAGCGCCATCGCGTTGGCCGGCAGCGGCAGCGTGAAGCTCGCGCCGCCGGAATCGGCCGTGACCGCGATGCGCTCCGGCGTCACCAGCGACGCCACTTCCAGCGCGTCGACCTGGTGCTGATGCGGATACTCGGGACTGCCCAGGCGCAGCCACGCGGCCTGCGGGTTGGCGTGCGTGTCGTCGATGCGCGAGAGCAGCGCGGCGTTGGGCTTGCGGCCGGCCAGGCCCTGCAGCGTGACGGTGACGACCTCGGTGACGACGGGATGGCGCGGCATCGCCACGTTGATCAGCAGCACGCTGGTGGCGCCGTCGTCGTCCGGCGCGCCCACGTGCACCTTGACGGTCGGATGTGCGCTGTCGACGATCCAGCGTCGCGTGCCCAGTTGATCGAGCATCTGGAAGCCGCGGTACACCGGCTTGGGTACGCCGTAGAGGTTCATCAGCCCGAAGCCGCCGTGGAACGGGATGCTGGGGAAGTAGTTCTCCTCGAAGATGTCCGTGAACACCCACCAGCTGTAGGCGTCGACCAGGTCGTCGACGCTGAGCAGGAAGTGCGTGGCCAGCGCCGCGCAGAACGGGCCGTCGTGCATCGGGTCGCGCGGGTTGGACGTGATGTTCCACTCGGTGTAGTACAGCGGCTTGTCGCGCGCGGCCTTGCGCGCGTCGAGCGCGCGGTCTCGCATCACGCTCATGGGCGCATCAGCGAGTTGCGAGACGGTGTCGGTGTCCACCGAGCCGAACGCGTCGGTCGGGTAGTAGTGCGTGCTGATGAAGTCGGGCGGGCAGGCATTGGCCGCGCAGAACGTGTTGAACTCGTCCAGCCAGGCGTTGCCCGCGGTGGCCGGGCCGCCGACCTGCAGCCGCGGCGAGATCGCCTTGACGGCCGTCCACGTGGCCTTGAACAGCTCGAAGTACTTGGCCTGGCCGCCGGTCCAGAACGCCACCAGGTTGGGCTCGTTCCACACTTCCAGCGGCCATTGCGCCACCTCGTCGATGCCGTAGCGCTCGACCCAGTGGCCGACGAGCTTGGTCATCAGCAACTGCCAGTCGGCCATCCGCCGCGGCGGCGTGACGTTGGCGCGGTAATGGAACACGCTGTTGCCGTCGGAGGACAACGTGGCCGGCATGAACGACAGCTCCACCAGCGGCTTCATGCCGATGGACAGCAGGAAGTCGAACGCGCGGTCGATGTTGAAGAACGAGAACAGGAACTGGTTGTCCTGGTTGACCAGCGTGCCCATGTCGTCGCTGAGCAGGCCGTGGAAGCGCACGTGCCTGAACCCGAGTTCGAGATGCGCGCGCGTGAGCTGCTGTTGCCAGTCGGCGCGCAACGCCAGCGGCGCGTGGCAGCTGCCCACGCAATGGCGCCAGGGGTGGCGCAGCGGTTGCGATGGCGTCGACAGGTCGCAGGAGAAGGCGGCGGGCGGCGTCGTGGCCGACGGCGCGGACGAGGGCAGGGACATGGCGGCTTTTGACGGAGGCTCGGCAGGGACGTTGTCGGACGGTCGGCAAGTCGAGTGCCCGACAGCGAGGGCCAAGCCTTCGGCGAGCTTGCGGAGCAGGGTGCGGCGTTGCATCGAGTCTGGGGCGAGGTGGATCGGATCGGATGAGCCGGAAAGGGCGTATCTTGGGGCTTGTGGCATGGACGCGTTGCCAGCCGCGGCGCGCGCAGGGCACGTGTCCTGCCCGGACGAGCCTCACGTCGCGCAGCGGCTGCCTTTGACACAATGGCCGGTTGCGCCGCGCACGTCCACAAGGCGTTCCGCGGCATCTCCTCCGTCATCCTCGGGATTCGCCCTTGAACACTCTCGCACCAAACTTGGCCGCCGGCGCGGCCGTGCCCGCGCCGCGCGCATGGCAGCCGCCCGGCCTGGCCATCATCTTCCTGACCGAGATGTGGGAGCGCTTCAGCTTCTACGGCATGCGCGCGCTGCTGGTGCTGTACCTCGTCCATGAGCTCGGCTACAAGGACGTCGATGCCCAGGTGCTGTACGGCACGTATACGGGACTGGTGTATGTCACGCCGATCATTGGCGGCTGGATCGCCGACCGATGGCTGGGCATGCGCTTTTCGGCCGTCGTCGGCGGCATCGTGATGATGCTGGGGCATTTCGCGATGGCGATCCCGTCCCTGCTGCATGTGGCGCTGGGATTGCTGATCGTGGGCAACGGCTTCTTCAAGCCCAACACCAGCTCGATGGTGGGCGAGCTGTACGAAGGCGTGGACGATCCGCGCCGCGATGGCGGCTACAGCATCTTCTACATGGGCATCAACCTGGGTGCGCTGATCTCGTCGTTCGTGTGCGGAACGCTGGGCGAGAAGGTGGGCTGGCACTATGGATTCGCCGCGGCAGGCGTGGGCATGGCCATCGGCCTGGTCACGCTGCTGTCGTTCCAGCGCGTGATCGGCCGCGCGGGCCTTCGCGAAGGCCAGGCGCCCGTCGGCTGGAACAATGCGCCGGCCATCGCCGCGTGGTCGGTCTGCGCCATCCTCGTCGTGCTGGTGGGCGTGCAGGTCGGCCCCTTGCTCGCCGCACTGCCCCTGGCCGCGAAGATCGCGCTGGCCCTCGTCGCGATTGCCGCCGCCATCTGGCTGCCCGCGGCGATCGGCGACAGGAAGTCCGGTGGCGAGAAGTTGACGGCGGCCGAATGGCAGCGCGTGATCGCCATCTGCGTGCTGACCTTGTTCTCCGTCTTCTTCTGGATGGGCTTCGAGCAGGCGGGTGGTTCGATGAACCTGTTCGCGGACAAGCAGACCATGCGCACCTTCATGGGATTCGAAGTGCCTGCGAGCTGGTTCCAGAGCATCAACTCCGGGACGATCCTGGTTCTGGGGCCCGTGTTCGCGTTCGTCTGGGCCTGGACCAATCGCTCCCGCCATGCGCTGCCCGATTCGGCCAAGCAGGGCCTGGGCCTGATCGTGCTGGGCATCAGCTTCATCGTGATGGATCGTGCGAAGGTGCTGGCCGATGCCACGGGCCCGGTCAGCCCGATATGGCTGTTCTACGCCTATGTGTTGCAGACCGTGGGTGAGCTGATGCTGTCGCCGGTGGGGCTGGCGCTCACGTCGCGCGCGGCGCCCTTGCGGCTGACCGCGTTGTTGATGGGCGTGTGGCTGTTGTCGTCGGCCGCGGGCAACAAGCTCGCGGGCTCGCTCGAGCTGATCATGACCGGCACCGGCATCTCGCCCTACAGGTTCCTGTACATGGCGGCCATCGGCGCCGGCATCCTGCTGCTGTTGCTGACGCCCATCCTGCACCGGATGCTGCGCGCGCGGGACATCTCGACCGTCGCCTGACGGCCGGCTCAGCGCGGCGCCTGCTCGGCGTTGCGCTTGAGCGCCACCAGCCCCGCCTCGAAGTCCTTGCCGACCATCTTGTCGAAGTCCATGAACAACCCCATCAGCTTGGAGACGAACGGGCTGGGCCCGAACATCGCCCAGCTCAGGTCGGTGCCGGCGTCGGTGGGCGTCATCACGAATTCGGCGGTGTTGCTGGCCTTGAACGGCTTGAGGAAATCGAGCTTGATGGCGATCAGGCCGCGCTCGGCGCCGGCGCGCATCTCGGTGATCTCCATGCGGCCGGCGCCGGCCTTGCCCTTGCTGTCCCATTCGTAGATCGCGCCAACGCCGGACTGCGCGCCGCTGTAGGTGCGCGTCATGGTGGGGTCGAGGTTTTCCCACGGCGACCACTTGGGCCACTGGTGGAAATCGTCGATCAGCTCGGCGACCTGCACCATGGGCGCGGCGATGCGCGTGGCGCGCTCGATGCGGAAGGTGGGCGGGCGCAGGCTTGCGGCCACGAGCAGGGCGAGGATGGCAAGGAGGATGACCAGCAGGACGATGATCATGTTGTTTCCGCGGAAGTCGAGTGCAGGCGGGAGTCTGCCCGCATTGCGCGACAGGTGCCAGTCCCCCGGTGAACGCGTTGCGTCCGCATACAGTACGGCTCGTGTCGAAATCGCACCGGTTCGCACGTCGTCGAGGATGGCGTCCAAGCGCCATGAACCCGAACCTCAACCTGGAGTCCTTCCGATGAATGCCCCGTCCCGTCTCGCTGCCGCCGCGCTGTTGGCCACCGCTTGCGCCGTGCACGCCGCGCCTGTCACCTATGACATCGACCCGATGCACACCTACCCGAGCTTCGAGGCCGACCACATGGGCATCTCGACCTGGCGCGGCAAGTTCGACCACACCACCGGCACCGTCACGATGGATCGCGAGGCGGGCACCGGCAGCGTGAACATCGTCGTCGACGTCAAGAGCGCCGACTTCGGGCTCGACGCGCTCAACACGGTGGCGCGTGGCAAGGAACTGTTCGAGGCCGACAAGTATCCGCAAGCCGTCTTCAAGGGCACGCTGGAAGGCTTCAACAACGGCTCGCCCACGCGCGCGGTGGGCACGCTGCAGCTGCACGGCAGGACCAATCCGGTGACGCTGGAGATCCGCAAGTTCAAGTGCATCCCGCACCCGATGTTCAAGCGCGAGGCCTGCGGCGCCGACGTCTACGCGACGATCGATCGCGAGCAGTTCGGCATCGATGCCGGCAAGCCGTACGGCTTCAGCATGGCCGTCGACTTGCGCATCCAGGTCGAGGCGATCGCGACGAAGTAGACGGGCCTCAAGCGCCCGGGCCCTGCTCGGCCGTGGGCTGCAACTCGATCCTGAGCCAGCCCGGCAGGAACAGGTCGCCCTGGTAGCGCGTGCCGGTGTCCTCGGCGCCCAGCGTGTGGATCGCGTCCTCGGACAGCGGCGGCACCTGCATCGGCACGTCGGCCGGGCGCGGGCCGATGTCGACGGTGTTGCGATTGACGAGCGGGTTCATGCGGACTCCTTTGCCGCGGCGCGGCCCGGAGGTTCGCGGCAAGCGCCGCGCCCGGGCGCTCACTCGCGCCGGTAGGTGAGCATCCGCCCTTTGTAGGCCGCCGCGCCATCCCGTTGTTCGTGGTCGAGGAAGGCCTCTTCCATGCGATAGCCGTGGCGCGCCATGTTGCGGTGGAACGCGCTGCGGTTGCCGCGGTTCGGGTCGACGATCCACACCTCGGACACCGGCGCGGCCAGGCGCGCGATGAAGTCTGCCAGTTGGCCGCGCTCGTCGCGTTCGTAGAGCACGTCGCTGCCGATGATCAGGTCGAATTGGCCGTGCACGACGACGGGCGCGCGCTCGTCGATCGCATCGCGCGGCAGCGCCACGCCGGGCCACTGGCCGTGCCGGTACTTCATCGGGCCCAGGTCGTTGAGCACGAGGTTGTGCGCGAGGAAGCGCCCGGCCAGGGGATGGCAGTCGCTGGCGGTCACGTCCGCGCCGGCGCGATGGCCCACCAGGCTCGCCAGGCCCAGGCCGCAGCCGATCTCGAGGATGCGGTCGGTCTCGCGCACCGCGCGCGCGCCCAGGCGGGCCGCCAGATGGCTGCCCGACGGCCATAGCAGGCCGAACAGCGGCCACAGCGACGACGAGATTCCAAGTCTCTCCGCATCGCCCTGCGGGTCGGCGAACTGCTGCTTGTCGAGCAGCGAGCGGATGACCAGGTCGGCGACGCCGGCGATGGCGACGCGTTCCTGCTTGACTTCGTAACCGGGCATGGCCGAGGGGCGAAGCCCGCGCGAAGCGCTTCGGAACTGGAACGGGAAGCGGCCGAGTATGCGCCTGGTCAGAACACGATGACGGCAATGACCACGATGGCCAGCACGATCCAGGTCGCGCGCGACCAGCCGAGGGCCGATGTCGTCTCGGCCTCGGTGGTTGCGTCCTGCGCGTCCGCCGGCAGCTCGTCGATGGCAAGGTCGCCGCGCTCGAAAGCCTGCACGGTCAGACGTGCCGCATCGGCGAACAGCGCCGGCACCATGACGCGGATGCCGCCGAGCGCCACGGTCAGCAGCGTGTCGGTCTGGATGGTCTGCGCATCGCCCAGCGTCGCCGGGATGCCCTCGGCGGCCAGGCAGCCGCGCAGCATCTCGGCCTCCAGCGAGTTGAAGACGCGCGTGACGGTCACCAGCTCGCCGTGCGGCGGTTCCTCGTCGGCCTGAGCCTGCGGCGCGGTGCGATCGTTCGCGGGAAACGGCAGCGATGCGGCGGGATTCATGGCTTCATTCTCCGCCGCGCTCCCAGGCATCAAGCGCCGGCCGGCGGCTCGAGAGTCACCACCGGCTCGACCGGCGCCAGGTCGGCTGCGGCCGGTTGCGGTCCGGTCAGCGTCATCAGGATGTCGGCGTACCACGCGCAGTTCAGGCCCAGCGACTCGTCGAGCACCTGGTCGCGATCGCCCATGTCCAGCCGCGCCGAATGCACGCCCAGCAGCAGCCACGGCAGCGCCGGATTGCGCGGCGGCAGCGCCGGATCGCGCATCACCACCGGCGCGCCGCTGGCGCCGCGATGCATGCGCGCGTCGGTCAGGAAGAATCCCTGGCCCTGGAAACGGATGCCGTACGACGATGCGACGATGGCCTGGCGCACCACCGGCAGATGGTGCAACCCGTCATGGAAGCCGAGCGGAAAGCCCGACACCAGCAGCGACGCGCCCACGCCGATGTCGTCGGCCGGCGTGGCCAGTTGCGCGGGCGTGAACGCCCGCAGCTCGATGTCCGCCGGCAGCTTGCTGCGGTCGAGCTCGAGCACGGCGATGTCGACGTCGCCGCCGCTGTCGCGGCCCTGCCGCCACAGGCTCTTGGCGTCGGCATAGAGCGGGATCGAGAAGCCGGTCGAGCGCGTCAGGTCGACGCCGTCCAGGTGCAGCTCGATCTCGATGCGGTCGGGCAGGTGCTTGTGGGGCGCATCGATCACCACGTGGCGGCTGGTGACCAGGTACAGCTGGTCGTCGCGCTCGAAGAAGAAGCCGCTCGCGTTCGTCTGCAGCAGCGGCCCGAGGAAGGTGGAAACGCGCGCCGTGGCGAGCAGGAGTGGATCGGCGGTGGTCATCGCCCACAATAGCACCGCCCCCAGCACTCCGCTTGCCGATGCGCCGCATGCTCACATCGATCCTCGTCATCCTCGTCATCCTCGTCGTCGCCTACGCCGGTTTCTGCATCGTGCTGTACGCCAAGCAGCGCTCGTTCCAGTATTTCCCGACGCCGCGCCGTCTCGGCCCGACGCAGCTGGCCGGCACGTTCACGCGTGGCGACACGTTGCTGCAGCTGACCGTGCGTCCGCATGACGGTCCCGGCGCGGTGCTGTACTTCGGCGGCAACGGCGAGGACGTGTCCAGCAGCGTCGCGCCGCTGATGGCGGCCTTTCCCGAGCGCGAGATCGTGATGCTGCACTACCGCGGCTACGGCGGCAGCGCCGGCCAGCCGACCGAGGCCGACATCACCGCCGACGCCGCCGGCCTGTTCGACCAGGTGCACGCGAAACACCCCGACGTGATCGTGATCGGCCGCAGCCTGGGCAGCGGCGTGGCCGCGCGCCTGGCCAGCACGCGGCCGGTGAGCAAGCTGGTGATGGTCACGCCCTACGACAGCCTGCTGGGCATCGCGCAAGGCCAGTTCTGGTTCGCGCCGGTGGGCTGGCTGCTGATCGACAAGTACGAGACCTGGCGCTACGTGCCCGCCATCAAGGCGCCGGTGCTGCTGCTGGTGGCCGAGCACGACGAGACCATCCCGCTGGCCAGCAGCCAGGCGCTGCGCGCGCGCTTTCCGGCCGGCCAGGCGACCTGGGTGATGGTGCCCGGCGCGAGCCACAACACCATCCTGGACGATCCGTTGTACGTGCGCTCGTTGGCCGAGTTCGATGCGAAGGCGCCGGTCAATCCCTGACGCGGCGCAGTTCCATCACCCAGTTCGTCTCCCACGCGCCGTCCGCGGGACCGTCGCGGCCGATGAGCGCGAAGTCCTGCGACCAGCGCGCCGCGTCCGGCCCCAGCCGCTCCCACAGGAAGCGCACGCGCACCGGGCGGCCGTCGTCCTCGTCGTCGCCGGAGAACTCGCCGCGGTCGCCGTTCCAGCCGCCGTGCACCGGCGGCTGCATGCGGCCGTCGCGGCTGTCGATCCAGTAGATCGACCAGCGCCGCGCGGCGACGTCCAGGCTGCGGAACGTGACGCCGGCAAAGCCCTGGCTGGCGAACACGTTCTCGTCGACGGAGATCTGGCCGTCCATCATCGTGACGGCGTGGCTGGTGTGCTCGAACGTGATCCAGTCGTCGCTGCCGACGTGGCGCTGGCGCAGGCGGCGGTTGGCGACGTGCCAGGTGCCACCGACCAGGAAGTCGAAGTCGTGCGGGCGGCCGATGAAGTCGGTGGTCATGGGGCGGACTCTCCGTTGAAGTGGTGCGGCCATGGTCGCAATGAATACATGACATCGCAGGTCATGTATTTGAGGCAGACTGCCTTCCATGCGCGCCAGCCGCCTCTTGTCGCTCCTGATGCTCCTGCAATCGCGCGGGCGCGTCAGCGCGCAGGCGCTGGCCGAGGCGCTCGACGTGTCGGTGCGCACCATCCATCGCGACGTCGACGAGCTGAGCGCCGCCGGCGTGCCGATCTGGGCCGACCGCGGGCGCCTCGGCGGCTTCCAGCTGCAGCCCGGTTGGCGCACGCGGGTCGACGGCCTGACGGCGCCCGAGGCGCAGGCGATGTTCCTCGGCGGTCTGCCCGGCCCGGCGGCGGAACTGGGCCTGGGCGAGGCGATGGCGTCGGCGCAGCTGAAGCTGCTGGCGGCGTTGCCCGATGGCTGGCGCGAGGATGCGCGGCGCGTCAGCGCGCGCTTCCACCTGGATCCGATCGATTGGTACCGCGCGCCGCCGGCCACCGACCACCTGCCGGCGATCGCGCAGGCCGTGTGGGGCGAGCGGCGCGTCGCGATGCGCTACGACAGCTGGAAGGGCGAGGTCGCGCGCCGCGTCGATCCGCTGGGGCTGGTGCTGAAGGCGGGCGTCTGGTACCTGGTGGCGCGAGGGAGCGACGACGGCAAGGGCGCGCGCACCTATCGGCTGTCGAACATCCTCGATCTGGAGGTTTCTAACGAGTCATTCAAGCGCCCGAAGGACTTCGACCTCGCCGCATGGTGGCTCGCGTCGACGCGACGCTTCGAGAATGAGCTGGCGGTGGACACGGCGCTGCTGCGGGTGTCGACGTCAGGCATGAAGCTGCTGCACGATCTGGGCACGGCGGTGGCGCGGGCGGCCGAGGTCTCGGCATCCAGGCCGGACGAATCGGGCTGGCGGCGCGTGACGATCCCGATCGAATCGATCGCGCATGCCGCCGCCCAGGTGTGGCGCCTCGGCGCGCAGGCCGAGGTGCTCAAGCCCGCGGCGTTGCGCCGCGCGCTGGTGGAGCGGGTAGAGGCCGTGCGGGCGCTCTATCCCTGATCCGTCACATGCCGTTCTTGATTTCCGGATCGACGCTGTATTCCACGTCGGTGATCGTGTTGACGATGTTGACCGTGTACTTGAAGGTGTCGACCTGGTTGCACAGGTCGTAGAGCGTCGCCAGGGTCGGCTCGATGGTCCAGGACGGGTAGGGGAAATCGGAGTTCGGCGTGTCGAGCTCGATGGCGCGCACCGTGCGGAAGCGGTAGCCGCGGGTGTCGAGGTTGAAGGTGATCAGCGTGCTGATGCCGTCGACGGGCACCGGGTTGGGCGTGCAGGTGATGTTCACGTTGCCGTTGTCGTCCGTGGCGACCGTGACTGAGACCGGAACGACGGCGTTGTCGATGAGTTGAGCCATTGGTTTTTCCCTTGATCAGGACGTCGGCGTCTCCCCCGTCTTCTGCGCCGGCCCGAGTTTTTTGAGTAGATCGGCAAAGACGGGGTGCCGATAGGACGTGCCCATCACCCTATCGGCCCACGCTCTGGCGTCTTGAGTGCCGCCCAAACGAAAGTCCGCTTGTGCCAACAAAGTCATCGCCGCTGGATTGAGATGTTCGGCCAACGGCCGCAGGCGCGCTGCCGCCGATTTCCATGCGGTCTGCGCCTCCCGCGCGCTTCCGTTTTTCATCAAGATGTCACCGTAGGCGAGGCCGGCCTCGCTGATCACGTCGATGTCTCGCGTCGACACTTCGCCGCCATCGCGTTCGTATTGCTGCACGTCGGCCAGGTACGCGGCGAGTTCGTGTTGCGCCTGCGCTGTTTCGGCGGGCGTCAGGGCGAGATCGCTGCGCAGCGTCGCCATGTGGCCCACTTCCCGGATACGCCAACGTCGTTTGGTGATTGGGCGAGCCATCAGGCGTGCCATGATTTCGGAAGCAGCTTCGAGCTCGGCCTTGGCACCTTGGCGGTCGCCGGTGTAGAGCAGCAGGCCGCTGCGGATGCAATGCGCATCGACGAGGTCGCTGTACAAGTCCGTGTTGCTCGGATCAAGCGTGCTCAGCGCGCCCAGCTCGGCAATGCCGTCTCGGTTCATCGCGGCGGCTTGGTCGAGGCGGCCCAGGTTGCGCAGCCAGACGGCGGTCTCGGCGTGGGCATTTCCCACCAGGAAGCGCACATCCTGGTTCTTGTCGGCGCCGGGCGCGCGTTGTGCTGCGACGATCTTGGCTTTCTCGTCGGCAATGGCCTGCTCCTCATGGCCCAGGAAGTCGTCGGCGATTGCGCTCCAGCCGATCGTGTTGGCGCTGCTGACGGCGTCTTCGGGATGAGTGGGCGCGATCGCCTCGACCTCGGCGCGCGCCTGCCTGGACAGCGCCAGGGCCTCTTCGGGCTTGCCCAGGTCCAGCAGCACGATGGCGACGTTCTGCGCCGCGAACACCTTTTCCATCTGCCAGTCGTGGTTCTCCGGCGCGACCTGGTTCATGCGCGTGGCCATCGCGTAGTAGCGCCGGAACGCCGCCTCGGCGTCGTGCAGGCGGCCGCGACCCCATTGCAGATAGCCGAGATAGAACTCGCTCTGCGACTGGTCGAAGATGCGCTGGCCGTCGTCCGGATTGCGCTGCAGCAACTCGCTGGTGGTATCAGCGGCCTGCTGGAAGTCGCGCTGCGCCTCGTCGAACTTGCCGCGCTGCTCCGCGAGGTCGCCGATCAGGTGCAGCGCACGCGCGCGCCGGCCCAACGAATCGGCGTCGAGCCGGCTCAGGTCCTGCGCCGCGTAGTACGCCAGCGCCTTGTCACCCACGCCATCGAGCACATCCAACCGTCCCACTGGCTGCAGCTTCTTGCGCAGGTCGCCGATCATGTATTCGATCAATCCTTCGGCCTGCACGCGTTGCGCGCTCGCTTCGCGCGCCTGCCACAGCGCGACGCCGATGCCCACGCTCAGCGCGATGACCGCGGCGCTGGCCGTCGCCACGCCGGCGAAGTGGCGCTGCACGAACTTCGCGCTGCGATACAGCCGCGAGTCGGGGCGCGCGGCGATCGGCTCGTGGGCGAGGTAGCGGCGGATGTCGTCTGCAAGTTCGGCCGCGTTGGCGTAGCGTTCGGCGGGCGCCTTCTTCAACGCCTTGGCGACGATGGTCTCGATGTCGCCGCGCAGTTCGTGCGACAGCCTGCGCGACTCGGGCGAATGCCGCGCGGTCGGGCCGCCGCGGCGCAGAACGCCTTCGGACAGCTTCCTGGGCACGGTCTCGATCACCGAGCGCATGCGGTCCAGCGGCGCGCCGGTGGGCGCGGCGGTCGGGTGCTCGCCGCCCAGCAACTGGTACATCAGCACGCCCAGCGCGTAGACGTCGGTGGCCGTGGTGACGTCGCCGCCCTGCAACTGCTCCGGCGCCGCGTACTCCGGCGTGAACGCGTTGCCGGCGCGCGCGGTCAGCGCCGTCTGGTCGCCGCCGGCGTCGTCCAGCAGCTTGGCGATGCCGAAGTCCAGCAGCTTGACTTCGCCGGTTCGGGTGACGAGGATGTTGGTGGGCTTCAAGTCGCGGTGCAGCACCAGCCGGTTGTGCGCCTGCGCCACGGCGGCCAGCACGTCCAGCATCAGGTTCAGCTTGGCGGAGACCGACGGCGCGGCGCGCTGGCAATACGCGTCGATCGGCTCGCCGTCGATGTATTCGAGCACCAGGTAGGGCTGCGCGCCGTCGGGCATGACGCCGGCATCGAGCAGCCGCGCGATGTGCGGATGCGACAGGCGCGCCAGGATGCTGCCCTCGCGTTCGAAGCGCGCGGCGTCGCCGTGGCCGAACAGACCCGAGCGCAGGAACTTGATCGCCACCTCGCCTTCGTAGCGGCCGTCCGTGCGCCGCGCCAGCCAGACCGTGCCCATGCCGCCGTGGCCGATCTCGCGCTCCAGCGTGTAAGGACCGATCTTCTGGCCCGCCAGGCCGGACGGGTTGGGCAGCGCCGATTGCGGCATGAACTCGCCGCGTTCGATCGCGGGCAGGTGCTGCAGCATCGCGCAGACGGCGTCGGCGAGCACGGGATCCTGCGCCCGCAACGCGGCCAGGCGCGCGTCGCGCTCGGCGTCCGGCAGGTCCAGCAGTTCGTCCAGCAAGGGCGACAGCCGGCCCCAGGTTTCCTTGCCAACCGACATCAGGTCGTCTCCTCCATGCGCTGCGTTTCGGTCCGCGCGGCTTCTGGCGGCCGCGAATCGTTCAGGAGTTCAGTGCGGCCGAAAGAAACATCCGCGCCTTCTGCCAGTCGCGCTGCACCGTGCGCTCGGTGACCCCCAGGATCGCGGCGATCTCGGCTTCGGCCAGGCCGCCGAAGTAGCGCAATTCCACCACGTCGTGCAGGCGGCGGTCGGCCACGGCGAGTTGCTGCATCGCTTCGTCGACGCGCAGGATCTCGTCGTCCTGGTGGCCGATGGCGTCGCCGATGGCGGTGTTGAGCGTCACGTGCTCCACGTCGCCGCCGCGCCGCGCCGCGCGGCGGGCGCGCACGAAGTCGACCACGACCGTGTGCATGACCCGGGCTGCATACCCCATGAAGTGTTGCTTGTCGGCGAAGACGGCCTGGCTGGCGCCCTGGAAGCGCAGCCAGCTTTCGTGCACCAGCGCCGTCGTGTCCAGCATCGTCACGTTGCCGGAGCGGTGCATGCGGCTGCGCGCCAGGCGCTGCAGGTCGGCATAGAGCAGGGCGAACGCCTGGTCGGCCGACTGCCGGTCGCCGGCTGCCGCTGCCTTCAGCAGGGAGGTGATGTCGGACATGTCTTTTACGTTTCAGGCTCTGCGAGCCCGCATACCCCTACTTTACCGTCTTCGTTACATATTTTTTCAAATCGCCCTGTCGGGTTGTTCCTCGACAGCTCGTTTTATTCATGGAGGAGCGGTGTTTCGGGGAGGAAGGGAGGCCGGAGGGCCACTCGGAATGCCGCTCCTCACCAGTCCCGTGGCCGCGGCCATCGCCGCACGGGCGGGACGCCGGAAAGCGAGGACGCCTGTGATGTCGACCACCCGACCCGAACGCGAGGAAGACTGCGGCCGCGACCGCCCGCTGGATCGCCAGAGCGCGGTGCCGCGCACGACGGACGTGTCGGGCCCGGCGGAGGTGCAGGGACGCCTCGAGCTGCACCTGGCGCAGTGCCGTCGGCGCGGCTCGGTGCTGGCGCTGCTGTGCGTCAGCGTCGACGCGGTGGGGCGGCCCGACGGCACGGTCAGCGCCTACATGGAGCAGCGGGTACGGCAGGAGGTCTCCAACCGCATCGGCAACGCCGTGCGCGGCAGCGACGCCATCCTGCGCGAGAGCGACCGCGACACCATCGTCGTGATGCCAGGCGCCGATGCGGCGGTGGCCGGGCGCGTGGGCCAGCGCCTGGAGCGCCTGGTCAACGGCGACTACCGTGTTGCCGGCGAACTGCTGCAGGTCGCCGTGCGCATCGGCGCGGCCGTGCTGCCCGAGCACGGCCAGCGCGCAGCAGACTTGCTGCGGCGCGCGGGCGACCGTGGCTAGGCCTGGTCGGTGCGAACCGTCGTCTGGTGCGTTGGATCAGGTCGAACCCATCGACCTGCTCAGCACGACAGATCGTCCGCGAAGCGGGCGTCGTCGGCGAGCGTCGCTTCGAGCCGGTAGCCGCTGACGACCAATTGCGTGCCGTTGGCCAGGCGAACGGCCAGGGTGACATATTCGCCTTCCCGTCTTGCGGTCAGCGTGCCGGGCACCTCCATGCCGCGCAGTGGGCGATGGCCGTCGTTCAGGCCGCCCGCGGCGATCCTGCCGAACGCGTGCGCGGCGTCGCCGAGGCAGGTGGCGGCGGTCATCTCGAGCGACACGCCCGTCAGCCAGCCGCGCTCGCCCGCCGCGTTGCGGACGGCGGCGGCAGCCAGGCGCAAACGTACGAGCGCGCCTTCGCAGACCACGTCGCGCAGTTCCGAGTCGTGGAATACGAGGGCGAAGGGCATGCGGTCGATTCTGCCCGACGCCTTTTTGAAAATCATTTTGGACGGTCCGGGAATAAACGGCCGCCTCGCCCGATCCAGCAGGGGACATCCACATTCCGAGGAGCTCCCATGCCCGCCAATTTCGATCGCCGCGATTTCCTGCGCCTGGCCGGCGTCGGCGCCGGCGTGGTGTTCGCCTCCGGTCTGGCCGGTTGCGCGACCCGTGCCGCCACGCCGTCGACCGACTTCCACTTCGTCCAGCTATCCGACAGCCACTGGGGCTTCAACGGCCCGGCGGTCAACCCCGAGGCCAAGACGACGCTGGCCCGCGCCGTCGCCGAGGTCAACGCGCTGGCGCTGCTGCCCGACTTCATCGTCTTCACCGGCGACCTCACCCACACCACCGACGACCCGCAGGAGCGCCGCAAGCGCATGCGCGAGTTCAAGGCCATCGTGGCCGACCTGAAGGTGCAGGACCTGCGCTTCCTGCCCGGCGAGCACGACGCCTCGCTGGACAAGGGCGCCGCGTTCCAGGAATTGTTCGGCCCCACGCACTACAGCTTCGACCACCAGGGCGTGCACTTCATCGCGCTGGACAACGTCTCTGATCCGGCCGCCCGCGTCGGCGAGGAGCAGCTGGCCTGGCTCGCGAAGGACTTGTCCGCGCTCGACAAGGACGCGCCCATCGTCGTGCTGACCCACCGTCCGCTGTTCGACCTCGCCCCGCAATGGGACTGGGCCACGCGCGACGGCGACCAGGTGGTGGCGCAGCTGATGCCGCACACCAACGTGACCGTCTTCTACGGCCACATCCACCAGGAACACCACCACCAGACCGGCCACATCGCGCACCACGCCGCGACCTCGCTGATCTTTCCGCTGCCCGCGCCCGGCTCGCAGCCCAAGCGCGACCCGATCAAGTGGGACGCAGCGCAGCCGTTCCGCGGCCTGGGCTTTCGCGACGTCGATCGCCACGGCGTCGCCGACTTTGCGCTCGACCAACACGGCATCACGGGAGCCTGAGATGGATCGACGTCTTCTTCTCGCCGGCTTCGCAGCCTCGTTGGTCGCGCTCGCAGCACGCGCGGCCACCGTCGCCGAGCCGCGCCGCATCCCCGTGGTGGCGCGCAAGTTCGTGTTCATTCCCAACGAGATCACCGTGCGCGTGGGCGAGCCCGTGGTGCTCGAATTCACCGCGCCCGAAGTGGCGATGGGCTTTTTCGCGCCCGAGCTTGGACTGCGCGCGCTGATCGTGCCGGGCGAGACGGCGCGCGTGCCCTTCACGGCCGACAAGGCGGGCCGCTTCGACTTCCTGTGCGATGTATTCTGCGGCGACGGGCACGAAGGCATGAACGGCCACCTGGTCGTCCAGGCCTGACGCGCGCGCTGCCGTGGGACATATTGCGGCGCGTCTCGAATTCATCGACAGGTTCTGACATGCACGAAGACGTCCAGGCGCGCTTCGCCGCCTCGGTACTGCCGCATCTGGATGCGGCCTACAACCTCGCGCGCTGGCTGGTGCGCGATGCCCACGACGCGCAGGACGTCGTGCAGGACGCGCTCGTGCGCGCGCTGCGCCACTTCGACGGCTTTCGCGGCGGCGACCCGCGGCCGTGGCTGATGGCCATCGTGCGCAACGCCGCCTTCGCATGGCTGGGCGCGCGCCGGCCGGGCGAGGTGGACGTGCCCGACGACGAGCTCGACGCCGCGCTGGCCGACGGCGCGCCGCCCAGCAATCCCGAGGCGCTGGCCATCCGCCGCGCCGAGCGGCGCGAGATCGACGCGGCGATCGCCGCGCTGCCGATCGCGTTCCGCGAGGCCGTCGTGCTGCGCGAACTGGAAGAACTGTCCTATCGCGACATCGCGCGCATCACCGACGTGCCCATCGGCACCGTGATGTCGCGCCTCTCGCGTGCCCGCCACCTGTTGGCCGTCGCCCTGCGACCCGAAGCCACGAGGAGCCTGGCATGAACGCCGCCCGGCCGCCCGAAGGCGTTCGCATCGCAGCCGTTAGGCGGAGAGTAACCCTATGACTGACGACGATCTCTGGCTGGACGCGCTGCTCGACGACGAGCTCGACGCGTCGGCGAGCCTGGCGCTGCAACGCCGCCTGGCCGCCGAGCCTGCGCTGCAGCGGCGTTTCGACGAACGGCGCGCGCTGCGCGATGCGGTGCGCGAGCAGGCGACGCGCCACGCTGCGCCGGACGCGATGCGAGCGAACCTGCAGGCGATGCTGGCCACGCCCGCCGGTGCGCCCGCGAGCGCGCGCGTTCCGCGCGAGCGCGCGTCCGCGCACCGGCGCGTGGCGCTGCCCTGGCTCACCGGCGTCTGTGGCGCGCTGGCCGCGACGCTGTGCACGCTGTCCATCGTCGATCCCGGCGCGCTCGGCTGGCATCGCCTGGACGAGGTGGCGCAGCAGCAGACCGCCGAGGCCTCGGAAGCCGTCAGCGCGCACACGCGAGCCCTGCTGGTGGACCATCCCATCGAGGTCGCCAGTTCCGACCAGCACACGGTGCGGCCGTGGCTGTCGGCGCGGCTGAACTTCGTGCCGCCGGTCGTCGACCTGGTGGACAAGGGCTTTCCGCTGATTGGCGCGCGCCGCGACGTGCTGGCTGGCGAGACAGCCGCGGCCTTGGTGTACCGCCATGGCGCGCACATGATCTCGGTGTTCGTGGAGCCGGCCGAACCGAACGCGCCCGCGGGCGCGGAGGCCACGCGTGTCGTGCGCGGCTTCAACGTCATCGAGCGCACGCAGGGCGGGCTGGCGTTCTGCTTCGTCTCCGACGTCAATCCGAAGGACCTGCGGACGCTGGCCGACCTCGTGACCCCGCTCGCGGGCAAGTGATCAGCCGTCCAGGTTCTCGTGGTGTCCCGTGGCGCCGCGCTTCCGGTACGCGGCGGCGCGGATCGCCTCGCGCGGATGCCCCTTGACCTCGACCAGCTCGCGGCGCAGCGCCGCCAACGTCAACCATGTGGACTCTGTCGCCAAGGCCTCGCCGGCCGACGCGGTGATCGAGCTCGTCCACGAAGTGATGCACCAGTTCCGCTCGCGCCAGTTCCAGGTGCCGCGCGACGGCGCGCACGACCTCACGCACATGGAAGCCAAGGTAATGGGCTTGTTCTCGCGCGGACCGGCGCGACGCTCAGCGACCTGGCGGCGCACAGCGGACGCGACAAGGCGCAGCTCGCACGCCTGGTCAAGGGGTTGCGCGAGCGCGAGCTGCTGGTGGCCGATCCCGATCCCGACGACCGTCGCAACATGCGCCTGCGCCCGAGCGATGCCGGGCGCGCGGTGCACGCGCAAGGGCACGTCCTGAACACGCGCGCGGTGGAGGGGCTCGACGCACGCGAGCAGGCGCAACTGGCCGACCTGCTGCGCCGGGTGAAGGCCAATCTACGCCCGGGAGTGAGCCGCGCGCGGCCTGTGGAAAGAAACACACCTGCGTCGTGAGGGGCTTGCAATGGCGGCTGGATATCGTAGACTGATGATTCATACAGTACCATCAGGTCACCCGATTTCGGCTCGTCATGGACACGCGGCGCAAACCCATCAGCCTGGCGGATGCAGCCATATGCGACGCGTCCTGCCTGTTCGTGTGAGAAGCACGTGGCCTCGTTTCGATTGCTGTATGCACTGACCTTGTTTCTTGCATTGGTGTTTGCCCTTTTCATCGTCTGGGCGCGCGAGTGCCCATGAAGGAGTCGTGATGTCGATGTGGATTTCCAACCAGTCCGTCGGTCTCGCCGTGTTCGTCGTCGCTGGCTTGCGGGTCGCGCAGCATGGTTTGGTGTCGCTCGTCAGTCCCCCGGCGTTGCGGCGTGCGCGATCCGGTGTGCTGCGTCTGATCACCGTGGTCGCGGGACACTGACCGCGGGCTTGCCCTGGTGCGCTTGCGAGTCCCTCAAAACGCTGGCAGCAGTCCGGCTGTGCAAGAGGTTGCAGCAGCGGTGCATCCCTGGGCCGTCACCTGCTCCTGAGCCTCACGAAGCGCAGGCCGCTCCGCGCTGCGAGCGGCATCGCAACAACGATGGGTGCCGCAACGGTGTGCACGATGGGAGGCTGACCAGCGAATCCGCATCGCCCCGACAATCGCGTCTTTCAAACGTGAAGGCAGTCGCGTGATGGCTCAGTGGATTGGTTGGCTCGAACTCGTGGTGGAGGAGGCCTTGCTGGTCGTCGCCTTGCTGGCCGTCTTCGACGGCATTCGGCGCCTGGTGCGCGACGGCTTCTCGCGGCGGCCGGCGCTGGTCGTCGCGATCGCGCTGGTGCTCCCGGTGTGGGAAGCATCGCAGAGCCTGAACCTGATCAAGTCCGTGCGCCTTTTGCAGGGCGAGAAGCTGGCCGCGGTCAACGCGCAGGGCCGCGAGCCTGCCGGCGGTTGGGAGAAGGCGCCGCTGTCGCCCGAGGCGCGCGCGCAGGCGAGCGCCGAGGTGGCGACGATCAACTACATCTTCCTGGGCAATCGTGTCGACGTGATAACCGCCAGCGGTGCACGCGCGCCGTTTGTCCCGACGCCGGCGCAGGGCCGTGCTCGCGAGCAATTCGTCCGCGACGAGAAAGGCGCCGAAGCGAGCGCGCAGTCTGCCTTCGAACGCGGCGCGCGCCTGTTCGTCAGCACGACGGGATTCATGCTGGCCGGCCTGGCCGTGGGCTGGCGCGCTCGCAACCGCGCCCGCGCGTGACGCGCACCAGCACGCCGCGCGCCAGGCCCGGCTCAGGCCGCGTTCAGCGCGTCCGCGTGGAACCGCAGGTGATCCTCGACGAAGCTCGCGATGAAGAAATAGCCATGGTCGTAGCCGGCATGCCGGCGCAGGGTCAGCGATTGGCCGGCCGAGCGGCAGGCCTCTTCGAAACGATCCACGTGCAGTTGCTCGGCCAGGAACTTGTCCGATAGCCCCTGGTCGATCAACAACGCCGGTGTGCGTGCCCCGGCCTTCACGAGTTCCGTGGCGTCGTGCGAAGCCCAGCCTGAGCGATCGTCGCCCAGGTAGTTGGTGAACGCCTTGACGCCCCACGGGCATTGCGTCGGCGCCGCCACCGGCGAGAACGCCGACACGCTGCGGTACAGGCGCGGATGACGCAAGGCCAGCGTCAACGCGCCGTGACCGCCCATCGAATGGCCGAACAGGCCCAGGCTGTCGCGTCGCCACGGGAAGTGCGCAGCCAGCGCCTCGGTCAGGTCGCGCGTGACGTAGCTCTCCATGCGCCAGCGCTCGGCCCAGGGCGCCTGCGTGGCGTCGAGGTAGAAGCCGGCGCCATCGCCGAAGTCCCAGCTGGCGTCGGCGCCCGGCACGCCGGTGCCGCGCGGGCTGGTGTCGGGCGTGACCAGCATCAAGCCCAGCTCCGCGGCCACGCGCTGCGCACCGGCCTTGATCGCGAAGGTCTCCTCGGTGCAGGTCAGGCCGGCCAGGTAGATGAGCGCCGGCACCCGTGCGCCGGCAAGCGCCTGGGCAGGGCGATACACGCCGAACCGCATCGGCGACCCGATGCTTTCCGAGACGTGCCGGTAGAAGCCTTGCACACCGCCGAACGCGGCGTGCTCGGACAGCGTCTCGATCCCAGCCATCAGTAAACGACCACAGAGCGGATCGACTCGCCGCGTTCCATCAGCTCGAAGCCATGGTTGATGTCCTCGAGCTTGAGCGTGTGCGTGATCAGCGGATCGATGGCGATCTTGCCGTCCATGTACCAGTCGACAATCTTCGGGACGTCCGTGCGCCCGCGCGCGCCGCCGAACGCCGAGCCCTTCCACTCACGCCCGGTCACCAGCTGGAACGGCCGCGTCGCGATCTCCTGGCCCGCGCCGGCCACGCCGATGATCACGCTCTTGCCCCAGCCCTTGTGGCAGCACTCGAGCGCCTGGCGCATCAGCGTGGTGTTGCCCACGCATTCGAAGCTGTAGTCGGCGCCGCCATCGGTCAGCTGCACGATGGCGTCGACCACGTTGGGCACGTCTTTCGGGTTGATGAAGTCGGTCATGCCGAACTGGCGCGCCATCGCTTCGCGCGCGGGGTTGATGTCGATGCCGATGATCTTGCCGGCGCCCACCATCCTGGCGCCCTGGATCACGTTCAGGCCGATGCCGCCCAGCCCGAAAACGACGACGTTCGCGCCCGTCTCGACCTTGGCCGTGAACAGCACCGCGCCCACGCCCGTGGTCACCCCGCAGCCGATGTAGCAGACCTTGTCGAAGGGCGCGTCCGGCCGGATCTTCGCGAGCGCGATCTCGGGCACCACGATGTAGTTGCTGAACGTGGACGTGCCCATGTAGTGCAGGATGGGCTGGCCGCCCAGCGAGAAGCGGCTCGTCGCGTCGGGCATCAGGCCGCGGCCCTGCGTCGAGCGGATCTGCTGGCACAGGTTGGTCTTGCGCGACAGGCAGAACTTGCACTGGCGGCATTCGGGCGTGTACAGCGGGATCACATGGTCGTCGCGGCGCAGCGTCGTCACGCCGGCGCCGACGTCGACCACCACGCCCGCGCCCTCGTGCCCGAGGATGGCCGGGAACAGGCCTTCCGGATCGGCGCCCGACAGCGTGAACTGGTCGGTGTGGCAGATGCCGGTGGCCTTGACCTCGACCAGCACCTCGCCGGCCTTGGGCCCGTCCAGGTCCACGGTCTCGATGGTCAACGCGGCGCCGGCCTTCCAGGCGACGGCTGCACGGGTCTTCATGGGAAATCCTCCGGATAGACTGGGCCGACATCGAGTCGGGGACGACGAGCGCGAAGGGTAATCGAAGTCATGGACATCCGCAGGCTGACCAGTGCCGACGCCAAGGCCTTCCGGGACTTGCGCCTCGAGGGCTTGCTCCGGGCGCCGGAAGCCTTCGCCTCCAGCCACGCCGAGGAGAAGGACCGTCCGCTGTCCTCGTTCGAACAGCGCCTGGTCGAGCGCCCGGGCCACGCGGTGTTCGGCGCGTTCGACGGCGATGCGTTGCTGGGGCTCGCCGGCCTGGCGCGCGAGAGCTTGATGCAGATGGCGCACAAATGCACGGTGTGGGGCATGTACGTGGCCACCGGAGCGCGCGGCCGGGGCGTGGCGCGCGCCTTGATGCAGGCCGCGCTGGGTCACGCGCGGGCGACGCCGGGCGTCGCCAAGGTGATGCTCAGCGTGGATGCGGCCAACGTTGCCGCCATCGCGCTGTACGAGTCGCTCGGCTTCGTCGTGTTCGCGCGCGAGGCCGACGCCGTGCGAGTGGCCGGCCAGCCGCGCGACGACCTGCAGTTGCACTTGCGCTTTGACCTCGAGGCGCCCGTGATCGCCGTCCCGGCGATGACCGGCCGCGAGCCCCCGTCGCGCCCCGGGAGTGCGCGCATCAACGTCCTGTTCATCTGCAGCCTCAATCGTTGGCGCAGTCCCACCGCCGAGCAGGTGTGGCGGCGACATCCGCGCGTGAGCGCGCGTTCCGCGGGCACCAGCGCGGGTGCCCGCCACCCGGTGTCGGCGGCCGATCTCGAGTGGGCCGACGTCATCTTCGTGATGGAGGACAAGCACCGGGCGCGCCTGCTCGCCGAGCATCGCGAGCTGCTCGAACACAAGCCCGTTCACGTGCTCGACATTCCCGACGACTACCGCTACATGGATCCCGAGCTCGTCGAGCTGCTGGACGAACCGGTGGCCGCGCTGCTGGCGCTGGGGCCATGAACATCGACGGCCTGTCGCTGGGCTGGCGCACCGACCTGATCTTCGCGCGCTTCGACGGCACGGTGGCCGGCCGCGGCAACCACCTGCGCGTGCTCACGCCGTCGAACCCGACGTACTGGTGGGGCAACTTCCTGCTGTTCCGGCACGCGCCGGGCCCTGGCGACCTCGAACGCTGGATGGCCTTGTTCGAGCAGGAGATCGCATCGGTGCAGCCGGCGTCCCGGCATCGTGCCTTCGGCGTCGACGTGCGCGAACGCGTGACGTTGACGCCCGAGTTCGCCGCCGCCGGCTTCACGCTCAACGAGGCCGCCGTCCTGACGCTCGCGCGCGCGCAAGTGTGCGGGCCGCGCAAGCCGTTGCCCGCGGCCATCGAGTTCCATGTGCTGCGGCTGCCCGAAGACGCCGCGGCGATCGTCGACAAGCAGGTCGAGGTCGACGCGGGTCGCCACGAACCTTCGGGCTACCGCGTGTTCGCGCAGCGCCAGATGGATCGTTACGCGGCGATGCAGCGTGCGGGGTTGGGGCACTGGTTCGGGCTGGTGGCGACTGTCGGGCGCCGTTCGGTGCTGGTGGCGTCCTGCGGGCTGTTCCGCGATGCGTCGAACGACGACGGCCTGGGGCGTTTCCAATACGTGTCCACGCATCCTGCCTGGCGCCGGCGCGGCCTGTGCGCGGCGCTCGTGCATGCGGCTTGTCGCCATGGCTTCGAGACGATGGGATTGCGGACGCTGGTGATGGTGGCCGATCCTGGCGACGTGGCTATCGGCATCTACGAATCTCTGGGATTCGGGCGGGGCGTCAGCGCCTGGCAGTTCGAGCGGCCCGCTTGATAGCGCGGGGCCGGCACGGTTGCAGCGGACGGCGGCCTACGCTGGCCGTGCCGGTATCCTCAGCCCGCGCTGCACTGCCGGCCGCGCGAGGAAGGCCGCCAGCACGCGCCGGACGTTGGCGAAATCTTTGAAGCCCACCAGGTCGCCGGCCTCGTAGAAGCCGACCAGGTTGTTGATCCACGGAAAGCTCGCGATGTCGGCGATGGAATACTCGTTGCCCATGATCCAGGCGCGTCCTTCGAGGTGCTTGTCCAGCACCGCGAGCAGGCGGCGCGACTCGGCGACGTAGCGGTCGCGCGGGCGCTTGTCCTCGTAGGCCTTGCCGGCGAACTTGTGGAAGAAGCCGACCTGGCCGAACATCGGCCCGATGCCGCCCATCTGGAACATCAGCCACTGCAGCGTCTCGTAGCGGCCGGCGACGTCCAGCGGCATCAGCTGGCCGGTCTTGCCTGCGATGTAGACCAGGATCGCGCCCGACTCGAACAGCGCCAGCGGCTTTCCGTCCGGGCCATCCGGATCGATGATGGCCGGGATCTTGTTGTTCGGGTTCAGCGACATGAACTCGGGCGACATCTGCTCGTTGGCGTCGAAGCGCACCAGGTGCGGTTCGTAGGGCAGGCCGGTCTCCTCGAGCGCGATAGACACCTTCACGCCGTTGGGCGTCGGCAGCGAGTACAGCTGCAGGCGGTCGGGATGCGCCGCGGGCCATTTCTTGGTGATCGGAAAGCCGGACAGGTCGGTCATGGAGTTCCTCGGAGTCGGAGTCGGAAGTTGAGGTCGCGATTTCAGGATGGCGCGGGAAGCAGGCCGGCAGTCAGGACTCACAACGCCGTCGGCGCCGGCGGTGTCGGCCGCGACGGCAACGGGATGTACTCCGTCTCGCCCGGCACCTTGTCGAAGCGTTGTTCCGACCAGGCGGCCTGCGCCTGCAGGATCCGGTCGCGCTGGCTGGACACGAAGTTCCACCAGAGGAAGCGCGGCGCATCCAGCGGCGGGCCGCCCAGGAACACGACGTGCGCGGGCGCGTCGCCGGCGGTCAGCTGCGCGCGCTCGCCGGCGTCGAACACGACGAGGTGTTCCTTGGCCGTCGCCGCGTCGGCGTCGTTGGCGCGCACCTGGCCTTCGAGCACGTAGGCGGCGCGCTCGGCGGCGTCGATGTCGAGCGTGATCGACGCACCGGCGTCCAGTCGCACGTCGACCAGGAACATCGGCGAAGTGAGCGCCACCGGAGACGTCGCGCCGAACGCCTCGCCCAGCACCACGCTCAGGCGCGCGCCCGGGCGCGTCACGCGCGGGATCGCGTCGGCGCCGTGGTGCGCGAACGCGGGCGCGCATTGTTCCAGCTCGATGGGCAGCGCCACCCAGAACTGCAGACCCCACAGGCGCGGGCCGTCGGCGCGCACGTCGTCGGGCGAGCGCTCGGAGTGCACGATGCCGCGGCCGGCCGTCATCCAGTTGACCTCGCCGGGCCGGATCGGCACCACGCTGCCCAGGCTGTCGCGATGCAGGATCGTCCCTTCGAACAAATAGCTGACGGTGGCCAGTCCGATGTGCGGATGCGGCCGCACGTCCAGGCCCTTGCCCGGAGACAGTTGCACCGGGCCGAACTGGTCGAGGAAGACGAAGGGCCCGACCGCACGCCGCGCGGCGCTCGGCAGCGCGCGGTGCACCAGGAAGCCGTCGCCGAGGTCGGACGGGTGGGGCGTGATCACTTGCATGGCGGACCTTCCTGGGTCGGTGTTGGCGTTGCGGCACCGATGGTAGCGGGCCGTCGCTGCACCTGCTTGCGCGGGGCGAACGCGACAGGACTGCGGTTTGCCAGGGAACTCGTCAGGACATTTGCAATCGACGACGCCCATGTGGAAGTATCTCCAGACGCTGAGCTGGCCGCCCCGGCGGCTGGTGCTGTGGCATTCGGTGGCCGCCATCCCGATGGCGACCGTCGTGGCGCTGGGCGCCTACCTGTCGTACCACTACCACCAGCTCACCATCCAGAACCGCGAGCGGGTCGACCGCGCCTACGAGGTGCTGGACGTGGTGGACGGCCTGTACATCTCGGTCCAGAACGCCGACCTGGCCGTGCGCGACTACATCATCACGGCCGACGACGCGCACCTGGCGGTGTTCCAGGCCGCGCTGAGATCCGAAGGCGAGGACTCCGACCGCCTGCGCCAGCTGCTGGCGGCCAGCGCGACGCAGGAGACCAACCTGGCCAGGATAGACGGCGCCATCGCGGTCGAGCTGTCGTCGCTTGGCAAGATCATCGACCTGCGGCGCATGCAGGGCTTCAATGCCGCGCAGGCGGCGATCCGCGACGGCGACGGCGGCCGCGGCATGGCCGCGATCCGCCAGCAGGTGACGGTGCTGGCCCAGAACGAGCGCCGCTTCCTGATGCGGCGGCAGGCCGACACGCGCGAGCACGAGCGCGACACGCTGCTGACCGGCATCTTCATCGCGGCGCTGTCGGTCACCGTGCGCATCCTGATCGCGCTGGGCATCCGCCACGTGCACTCGCGGCGGCAGGCGGCGATCGCAGAGGGCGGCGAGCCGGCGGCCGATGCAAATGCAGGTTAGGAACGCCGGCGCACGAGCACCAGGACGATCACGACGGCGTTGAGCAGCAGGCCCGCGATCGCCAGCTTGGTCAAGGTGGACAGCGCGGCATCGTGGCCGTCCGTGCGCTGCTGCAGCCTCGCGACCTCGCCATGCAGGCTGTCCAGCGTGCTCGGCGAGTACGGCTGCGTGGACTTGAGCGCCAGCTTGCGGCCATCGAACTCGAGCAGGGCCAGTTGATCCTGTTCCAGCTTGAGCGGCAACGAGAAGTCGAGCTCGCCGACGCAGCCAGAGATCGCGAGCTTGGTCTTCAGCGCGCCCGCCGGAACGACCAGGCGATACCCGATGGGAACGCCGGCGGCGTCGGCCGACGCCAGGTCGGCCGTCTCGATCAGGCGCTTCTCGCCATTGGCCTCGAGCGAGATGTTGCACGAGGTCGTCGGCGCCAGGGTGGCGTTGGCGGTCACGCGGTTGGTGCCGTCGCGCTTGATCTGGAGGCTGTCCAGGCCCAACCCCACGCTGGCCGCGCCGTCCGCGGCGACGGGCGCGTGCAGCGTGAGGTCGATCCAGCCGTGCGGGCCGGCCAGGATGTGGTCGATGCGCGCGTCGTCGCTGGCACGCGTGCAACCGGCGCAGGCGAGCATCGTCAACAGCAGCAGGCACTTGGTCAGCGTATGCATCGAGGGTCCTCGTGTGGAAGTCGCGCGATTCTCGCTGATCGACGCGACTGGCCGAGGTGCTACGCCGCGACCGCCGCGTCTGCCTTGAACATCGCGCGGATGCCGCGTACCGCCTGCCGTATGCGCGCCTCGTTCTCGATCAGGGCAAAGCGCACGTGGTCGTCGCCGTGGTCGCCGAAGCCGATGCCGGGCGACACGCACACCTTGGCCTTATCGAGCAGCCGCTTGGCGAACTCGAGCGAGCCCAGCTCGCGGTACTGCGGCGGGGTGCGGGCCCAGATGTACATCGAGGCCTTGGGGCATTCGACCTCCCAGCCGATCTCGGTCAGGCCCTTGTGCAGCACGTCCCGCCGCGCCTGGTACTTGGCGGCGATCTCGGCCACGCAGGACTGGTCGCCTTCCAGCGCCGCGATCGCGGCGACCTGCAGCGGCGTGAAGGTGCCGTAGTCGTGATAGCTCTTGATGCGCGCCAGCGCGGCGACGAGGTCGGGGTTGCCGACCATGAAGCCGACGCGCCAGCCGGCCATGTTGTAGCTCTTGCTGAGCGTGAAGAACTCGACCGCGATGTCCTTGGCGCCGGGCACCTGCATGATGGACGGCGCCTTCCAGCCGTCGAACACGATGTCGGCGTAGGCCAGGTCGTGCACGACGAAGATGTCGTGCTTCTTCGCGAGCGCGATCACGCGCTCGAAGAAGTCGAGCTCCACGCACTGCGCCGTCGGGTTCGACGGAAACCCCAGCACCATCATCTTGGGCTTGGGATAGCTGCCGCGGATCGCGCGCTCGAGCTCGGCGAAGAAGTCGACGCCCGGCACCAGCGGCACCGAGCGGATGTCGGCGCCCGCGATCACGGCGCCGTAGATGTGGATCGGGTAGCTCGGGTCGGGCACCAGCACGGTGTCGCCGCGATCGAGCGTGGCCAGCATCAGGTGCGCCAGGCCTTCCTTGGAGCCGATCGTGACGATGGCTTCCTTGTCGGCGTCGATGTCGACGTCGTAGCGATCCTTGTACCAGTGCGAGATCGCGCGCCGCAGCCGCGGGATGCCCTTGGACGCGGAGTAGCCGTGCGTGTCGGGCCGCTGCGCGACCTCGGTGAGCTTGGCCACGATGTGCGGCGGCGTGGCCCCGTCGGGGTTGCCCATGCTCAGGTCGATGATGTCTTCGCCACGCTGGCGCGCGGCCAGTTTCAGTTCGGCCGTGATGTTGAAGACGTAGGGAGGAAGGCGATCGATGCGCGCGAAGCGGCGCTTGCCTGCGGAGGAGGACATGGAAGGACTTTCACGTGAGCGCCCGGAACCGTCCGAGCGACGTCGACCCTCGATGGGGAGGGCCTGTCCTGATCCTAGCCTAGTTTTTTGCAGGCACGGTGGCCGCCTTGGCACCGGCTTGCAGCGTCAGCGCGAGCTTGTCCAGCACGTCGTCCAGCGGCACGAACAGGTTGATGCCTTGCGCCTGCGTGGCGATCGTCGAGATGCCGATCACGCGCCCCGAGGCGTCGAGCAACGGACCGCCGCTGTTGCCGGGATTGACGGCCACGTCGCTTTGCAGGTACGCCACGCCCTCGAACACGCGACGCGCGCTGAGCACGCCGCGCGTGATGGTGCCGCTCAGCGACTGGCCGAACGGCGAGCCCACGGCATAGACCGGCTCGCCCACCGTGCCGCCGTCGGTGCGCAGCGCGAGCGCCTCGGTGGCGACCGGGTCGGTGCGCAGCAGCGCCACATCGCGCTGCTTGTCCACGCGCACCACTTCGCCCACCAGGCTGCGGCCGGTGGAGAGTTTCACGCGCACGAACTTGTCGTCCGCCACCACGTGCTGGTTGGTGAGCAGGTAGCCGTCCTGGCTGATGTAGAACGCCGAGCCGGAGCCGACGCCGCTTTCCACCGTGGCGACGGCCGCGAGGATCTTGCCGGCGCCCTTGTCCACGCCTGCCGTGACCAGCGCGCCGGGGTCGACCTTCAACGGCGGCAGCGCCACGGCCTGTGTCGTCGCGGCCGCGCCGCCCGAGCGGATCACGGCGACGAAGGCGGGATCGGCCAGCAGGTTGTCGACGATCCCGTGCATCAGGTTGGCATCGAAATCCTTTTCGGGCAGGTCTCTTTTCGAGGCGTACGTGTTCTCGATGACGGCGGTGTAGACGACCTGTTGCCGTCGCACCGAGAAGACTTCCCATTTCAGCTTGGTATAGACCGATCCCGATTGTTCCGGCGTTCCGCAGACGCGATAGTCCAGCGCCATCAGGGTGGCGCCCACGCGGAAGTCCACCCCGTTGGTCGCCTTGTCGTCGAACACCGAGATCGCCTCCGCGGGCGTCGAGAAGCCGTAGCGCACCGTCTCGTCCGTGAAAGCCTTGCCGACCGAGAAGTGGATCCACTGGTCGATCTTTTCCGTGTAGGTCAGGTACTGCGTGTTCGAGCAGAACACGCTCCTGCCCACCTGGCCGACCACGTCGTTGCCCTGGATCGTGGTCTTCCACTTGGACAACTCCATGATGCGGCCGCCTGCAGGCAAGTCGATCTTCGCGGGCGTGAGCGTCGCGCCTTTGGGCTGGGGCTGGGACAGGTCGATGTCGTTGGCGCGGGCCAGGCCGGCCGCACCGGCAGCGCAGCACGCCAGCGCGATGGCGCGCAGTCGCAGATCGGGGCAGCTCGAGAAAGGCATCTTCATGGGCAGGCGCCGTACGGTCGATGAGATGCCGGATTATGCCGTCGGGCAACCGGCCGACGCCTCGCTCAATGCCCGACCGCCGCCCCACCCGCGACGCCGAACGGCGGCTTGGTCAGCCACACGAAGCCGATCAGCAATCCGAACAGGATCGCGATGCCCCAGAACACCTCGCTGGTGGCGATCATCGCGCTCTGCGCATGGATCAGCCCCTGCACCTGCGCATAGCCTGCGTTGCCCGACACGCCGCCCTGTGCGAGCGTGTCGAGGTACGACGTCGATGCCGCGCCGTTGGTCGTGAGGTTCTCCGCCAGCCGCACTTCGTGGATTTGCGTGCGGTGGTCCCACAGCGTGGTCACGATGGCCGTGCCCATGCTGCCCGAGAGCGTGCGAAAGAAGTTCGACAACCCCGAGGCCGCGGCCATGCGCGAGGGCTGCACGCCCGACAGCAGGATCTGGTTGATCGGGATGAAGAAGAACGCCACCGCGATGCCCTGCACCAGCCGCGGCACGAAGATGTGGCCCAGCGAGGTGTCCAGGTCGAAGGTCGAGAACCAGTACGCGGTCAGGCCGAACACGACGAACGCGAGCGAGGCGCCCATGCGCAGGTCGAAGCGGTGGCTGTTCTTGCCCACCAGCGGCGAGACGATCAGCGCGAAGATGCCCACCGGCGCGGTCGCGATGCCGGCCCAGGTCGGCGTGTAGTTCATCACCGTCTGCAGCCACAGCGGGATGAGGACCGTCATCGCGAAGAACGCCATGTAGCCCAGCGCCATCGCGATCGTGCCGAAGCGGAAGTTGCGTGTCTTGAACAGGGACAGGTCGACGATCGGGTGGTCGTCCGTCAGCTCCCAGATGACGAGGAACGTCAGGCCGACGACGGCCAGCACCGCCAGCGCGCAGATCACGTTGGAATTGAACCAGTCCTGGTCGTTGCCGTTGTCCAGCATCAGCTGCAGGCTGCCCACGCCGATCACCATCGCGATGAGGCCGGTGACGTCGATCGGCTGGCGCGACGTGGGCGTGTCGCGCTTGCGCAGCAGCGTCCACGCGGTGAAGGCCGCGAACAGGCCGATCGGCGCGTTGATGTAGAAGATCCACGGCCAGGTCGCGTTGTCGGTGATCCAGCCGCCCAGCAGCGGCCCGAAGATCGGCGCGACGACCACGGTCATCGACCACAGCGCCATCGCCATGCCGCGCTTGGTGGGCGGGTAGTTCTGAAGCAGCAGCGTCTGCGACAGCGGCACCATCGGGCCCGAGACCAGGCCCTGCAGGAAGCGAAACCCCACCAGCATCGGCAGGCTGGTGGCCAGGCCGCACAGCGCGGAGGCGATGGTGAACAGCAGCACCGACACGCAGAAGGTCCTGACCTCGCCGAAGCGGCGCGCGATCCAGCCGGTCAGCGGCACCACGATGGCCGCGGCCAGGCCGTACGACGAGATCACCCACGTGCCCATGTTCGGGCTCACCGCCAGGTTGCCGGCGATGGTGGGCACGGCGACGTTGGCGATCGAGGTGTCGAGCACCTCCATGAACGTGGACAGTGCGACGGCGATGGTGAAGATGGGCAGCAGGTGCGCGGGCAGCGGCGCGTTGGCCGGCGCGGACGGCCGGGCCGGCTTGGGCGATTCCTGCGCCGGCAGCGTGGCGGCGGTGCTCACTGCGCGCTCCGGGCTTCCTGCGCGATCAAGGCGTCGGCATGCGCCTCGGCGATCTTGAGTTGCGCGTCGAACACGGGCGTCGTGAAGTTCGCGCCTGGCAGCGCCATCGCGGGCTTCTGCTGATCGCTGCGGTCATGGGTATCGATGGTGACGTCGGTGGACAGCCCCACGCGCAACGGATGCGCGGCCAGCTCCTTGGGATCGAGCGCGATGCGAACCGGCACCCGCTGCACTACCTTGATCCAGTTGCCGGTGGCGTTCTGCGGCGGCAGCAGCGAGAACGCGCCGCCCGAGCCGGCCGCGATGCTGGCGACGACGCCGTGATATTCGACGTGGCCGCCGTACAGGTCGGTGGCCACGGTGGCCGGCTGGCCGACCTGGATGTGGCGCAGCTGCGGCTCCTTGAAGTTGGCGTCGATCCACGCGCCCTGCAGCGGCACGACGGCCAGCAGCGCGGCGCCCGGCGCGACGTGTTGGCCGACTTGCACCGACCGCCGCGCGACGATGCCGTCCATCGGCGCCTGCACGTCGTTGCGCTGCGTGGCCAGAGACGCCTGCACGTAACTGGCGCGGGCGCGCAGCACCGACGGGTTCTGGCGCAGCGTGATGCCGGCGATGGGCGCGCGCGTCTTGGCGAGCGTCTTCTCGGCGACGTTGAGCGCGTCCTGCGCGGCCGCGACGGCCTGCCGGGCGTGCTGCAGGTCCTCGGCCGCGATCGAGTCGGTGCCGGCGAGCTGCGTGCGGCGTGCGAGGTCGTCCTTGGCGCGCTGCAGGTCGGTGCGGCGTTGCGCGACGATCGCTTGCGCCTCGTCGACGGCGCTCTGCTGCTCACGCACCTGGCGCACCGCCAGGCCCAGCTGCGCGCTGGCGTCGGCGAGCGCGACGGCGGCGTCGGAGTGATCCAGCGAGATCAGCGTCTGGCCGGCCTTGACCGGCTGGTTGTCGTCGGCGCCGAGCGCGGTGACGGTGCCGCCGACCTGCGCGTTGACGTAGACCAGGTTGGCCTGCACGTAGGCGTCGTCGGTGCTTTCGCGGAACTGCGCGTAGCCCAGCACCCAGACGGCGTAGGCGATGGCAGCCAGGCCGAAGGTGCCTCCGGCCAGCAGCAGGGCCTTGGCGCGCGAGCCCTTGTTGTTGGCGTCCGGTGCGGCCGTCGGGGTGGTGTTGGTGTCGGTCATGGTGTGTTCCTCTTTGGTTGTGCGGTGGGTCGCTCAGCGGGAGTTGCTGGCGACGTTGGCGGGCGCGGGCAGCGCGCCGCCGAGGGCGTGGTCGAGATCGATGCGCGCGAGCAGCGCCTGCAGGCGCAGGCTGATGGCCTGGTCCTGCAGGCCGGTCAACACGAGCTCGTCGACGAGCCGCTCGTGGCCGTCGATCAGGCCGGCCTGCTCGCGTCTTTGCGCGCTCGCGAGATCGCGCTCGCGGCCGTGCCGCTGGCCTTCGAGCGGCGCGACCTCGCGTCGCGCGCCCTGCAGCCGCACGGTGGCGTCGTTGACCTCGCCGACGCCCTGCTGCAGCGCCTGGTCATACTGCGCGGCGGCCAGCGCCGCGTCGGCGCGCCTGGCGTCCAGCCCCGCGCGCAGGCGGCCGGCGTCGAAGATCGGCAGGTGGATCGCGGGCGTCGCGGCCAGTTCGCGGTTGGAAGCGTGCAGCAGCGAGCTCAGTTGCAAGGCGTCGAAGCCGGCCAGGGCGCTGAGGCTGATGTCGGGATAGAACGCGGCGCGTTGGGAGTCGACGTCCTTGAGCGCAGCCTGCACGCGGTCGCGCGCGGCGGCGACCTCGGGGCGGCGCGCCAGCAGGTCCAGGCGCAGGTCGGCGTCGGGCAGCGCCGGCGGTTCGGGCAGCGGGGCCGATTGCAGCGCCTGCAACGCGTGCACGCCGACCAGGGCCTGCAGCTGGCGCGCAGCCTGCGCGCGCTGCGTCTCCAACTGCACGATGGTCTGGCGCGGTGCGGCCGCGTCGGCATCCAGCGGCGCGAGGTCGGCGCCCGGCGCGAGGCCGGCGCGCACGCGTCGCGCCTCGCGCTCGACGAGCGCCTGGCGCTGCGTCGCCAGCGCCTGCGCGATGTGCAGGCGCTGGTCGGCCGCCTGCCATTGGAAGTAGGTCTTGGCGACGCTCGTGGCCAGTGTCGATGCGGCGGCTTGCGCGTCCGCGCGCGCGGCGGCGGCGCGGCCCAGCGCGGCATCGAGCGCGCTGCGGTTGCGGCCCCAGAAGTCGAAGTCGTAGGAGAAGTCGAGCGCGACGTGGCCGCTGGTGCGCGTCGAGCCGGCGATGGGCGGCGGGTACAGGCTGTGTTCCGGATAGCGCTCGCGCGTGGCCTGGCCGTCCAGCGCCAGGCTTGCGCCGGCGGAGGCGTCGACCTGGCCGGCAGCCGCGTCGGCCTGGCGTACGCGCGCCTGCGCGACGGCCATCGTCGGCGAGCCGGACAACGCCACTGCCACGAGGCGGCCCAGTTGCGCGTCGCCGTAGTCGGCAGGCGCTGGCGCGGTCGTCGCGGCGAGCGTCGTGTCCGGGGCGATGTCGTCGACCCGCGCGGCGGCGAGCACCGGCGCTGCGTCCTTGACGGGCAAGGGTGCGCAGCCGGCCAGCATCGCCGTGGCCACCGCGATCACGATCGGAGCCAGCCGCCTCGCGTGATTGCCCGAGAGATAGTTTTCAGATTGATAGTTCATTTTGGAACCATATGGCTAAAAAAAGGGCACCCATCGCAGGGCGCCTCCGTTTCAAAGGTCTGCGGCCAGGCCCGCGGAAAACTTGGTCAGCAATTGCTGCAGGGTGGCTTTCTCGGCCTTGGTGAAGACGCGTTCGTAGAACTCGTCGGCATTGCGGCGCAGGGCCGGGATCAGGCCTTGGAGCAGCGCGATGCCGGTGTCGGTCAGCGACAGGTCGACGCGGCGGCGATCCTCGGCGTTCGGCACCCGGCGCAGCCAGCCCTTGTCGACGAGCTCGTCGCAGATGCGGGTCATGTTGCCGCGCGTCTCGCCGGTGGCGTCGCTCAGCTCCGACGGGTTGGCCAGGTTCTCGGGACGGCTGTAGAGCACCATCATCGTGATGTAGCCGACCATGGTCAGGCCGGTCGGCTCGAGCAACTTGGTCGCGCGCTCGTTCATCATGATGTTGCAGGTGCGCATGAGGATGTAGATGGCGACGTCGCCCAGGCCATTGCCGCCGGTCGCGCGCTTGTGGGCGCGTTCGGCGGCGGCCATGGTCTCGACGGAAC
>Ga0302279_10001157_pt1 | contig 38297 bp, 46 predicted proteins | sample III_Bog_N3_3_FD_194541 | JGI IMG/M metagenome (GOLD analysis project Ga0302279, IMG submission 194541) | Peat permafrost microbial communities from Stordalen Mire near Abisko, Sweden - III_Bog_N3_3 | ecosystem: Environmental > Terrestrial > Soil > Wetlands > Peat | place: Sweden: Abisko...
CCATCAAAGTCGGCCGCGTCCCCTGCTATGACGAGACCGGCGCGCAAGCTGTGCCTGGCGTCGCTGGCCGTGTTTTCGTCAAGGCCGACGAGGCGGCCTCGGCCTTTCGGCTATCGCGGGCACGTGTCGACGACGCGGTTCTGGCCAAGATGGCCGAGGAACTCGACGACGAACTGTCAATCGAGCCCGAAGCCGCCGCGCCGTCCATTGAGGACTCCGGCAAGGCTCAGACGCTCGTCGGCGCCAAGACGACCAAGGAAGAGCTCCAGAGCGAGCTGCTGCGTCTGCGCCTGGCGCGCGAGCGTGGCGAACTGGTCTCACGGCAGGCGCAGCTCGACGCGTTCGAGAGCGCCGGCCGCGCGGTCGGGCGGCAGTTCCAGAGCCTGACGACCTGGGCGGAGGAGATCAACGGCGTCGCCCGCGTGGGCGGCGTTCCCGCGCTCACCGCCTGGCTGCGCGGCAAGGCGAATGATCTTTGCGCCCAACTCGCCGACACGCTGACGGCGACCGCCGCGACCGAGGCCAATGACACCGACGACGGCGACGACTGACGAGCGCGCGCTATTGCTGGGGGCGTTTGCGAAGGGCATACGCCCCGCGCCGATCGTCTCTCCGGCAGAATGGGGCCGCAACCATTTTATCGTGCCTGTGGGGCCGCAAAAGGGCCAGAAGCTCGATCTGACGCTGACGCCGCACCTCGTCGAGCCGCTCAACATGCTCAGGGTCGATTCGCCCTGGACGGTGATTGCGGCGAAGAAATCGGGCCAGTCGGCGTTTTCGACGCTGGGGCTCATCTGGCTGATGTGCCTGATCGACACGTCGCCCGACGATATGATGATCGTGCAGCCGTCGCTGACAGCGGCCAAGGACTTCAACTCCGAGCGTCTCGACCCGCTCATCAAGTCGACTACGGTGATCGCCAACAAGGTGCGCGCGCAGAAATCGCGCGACGCCGACGGATCGAAAACGCTCGAGAAGAAATTTCCCGGCGGCCGCCTGGTGCTCACCGGCGCGAATTCGTCGACCGACCTCAGCGCCAAGACCATCCGGTTCATGCTGCGCGACGAAGTGGATCGCTGGCCCGCCGATCTCGACGGACAGGGCGACCCGATGGAAATGTGCGATGCGCGCCAGCTCGCGTTCACGCGCTCCGGCACGCATAAAAGCCTGATCATCTCGACCCCGACCAACAAGGGGGCGAGCCGCATCGATACGGCCTATGCGGCCGGCGACCAGCGCAAGTGGTTTGTGCCTTGTCCGCATTGCGAGGCCGAGATCACCTTCGACTTCTCGCAGCTGCGTGGCGAGCTGACGCGGCCTTATAACGCGCGCTACATGGCGCAATGCTGCGGCGCCCGGATCGAGAGCTGGCAGCAGCGCGAGATGGTGCTCGCGGGAAAATGGAAGCCGACCCATACGGGTCCCGGTCGCCAGCCCAGCTACTTTTTCAATTCGCTTTCGTCGCTGCTCACGAGTTGGGACGAGATCTGGGGCAAATACCTCGACAGCCGCGACGACCCGCTCAAGGAAAAGGGCTTCGCCAATCTCTGGCTCGGCGAATCCTATGAGGACGTCGGCTCGGATATCGATCCGGCCCGAATCGCCATTCGCATCGAGGATTACGCCCGCAATGTCGTGCCGCCTTGGGTCGGCCGCCTGGTGCTCGCGGTCGATACTCAGGATGACCGCTTCGAGTGGGCTTTGTGGGGCTTCGGGCCCGCGTCGGGCGGCGCGGCGGTCGAGCAGACCTTGATCGCGGCCGGCGAAATCGCCGGAGATCTACACGAGGACGGCCCCTGGGACGAACTCGACGCTCTGGCGAAACGGCTCTGGCCGCATGCCGGAGGAAAGGGTTTCGCCGCCGACGTGGCGCTGATCGACACCGGCGGCCATTTTACGCAGCGCGCCTATGCGTTCGTGCACAAAAAGGCCCGCTGGCGCGGCATCAAAGGCTCCTCCGACCGTTCGGCGATGCCTCTTTCGACGCCGCGACGGTTCGAGGTCAAGAATCGCTTCAATCGGCTGCTGTTCCGCGTGCCGATCTATTTCGTCGGCACGTTCGATCTGAAAATCTGGCTCAGCCACGCGCTGAAATGCATCGAAACCGACAAGCCGTTGATCGGCGGCCTGAGGCTAACGAAAGACATCGCGGACGAAGTCTATCTCGAACAAATGACCGCCGAGGTGCTCGTGCCGCGCGAAAAGCGCGACGGCATGGTGGTCAAAGAGTGGAAGAAAATCCGGCCGCGCAACGAGGCGCTCGATCTCGCCGTCTACGCCCGCGCCGGCGCGTTCGGCGCGCATCCCAACGGGCTCGGGGTCGACAGGTTCCCGCCGTCGCGCTGGGCCGAGATCCTCGCCGAGCGTCACGAAATCATCGACGGAGCGCGCGACCTGTTCGCGCCGGAGGCGGCCGCGCCTCAGGCCCCGGCGCCGCCGGTCGAAGCCCCGACGCCCGCGCCGGCGCGCGCCCCGCCGGCCCCCGCCGGCTATCTCGGCGGCAGACGCAAAGGTTGGTTATGAGCACTTTCACCCAGACCCAGATCGATGCGCTGACCAATGCGATCGCGCAGGGGGTCACCGAGGTCGTGCACAACGGCAAGCGCGTCCGTTACGCCTCGATCGAGGTCATGCTTTCCTTGCGCGACCGGATGATGCGGGAGCTCGAGCAGCAGACGGCCGACGTCGAGCGTCCGCTCGCCCATCGCTCCGTGTTTTTCCGCAGCTGATCATGGGACTGTTCGATCGGGTCGCGGGCCTGTTTTCCTCTCGAGCGGCGGCGGTGGCTGAGCTCGCCCGGGTGCGCGCGCTCGCCGCGCGCGATGTCCGGCGCGATCTGGAGAAACGCTGGTACGACGGGGCGCGCACCAGCCGCGACACCTGGGGGTGGATGGCCGGTTCGACCTCGGCAGACGCTGAGGTCTATGGCGGGTTCGTCAATCTTCGCAACCGGTCGCGCGACCTGGTCCGAAACAACGGCTTCGCGTCGAAGGCGCTGCGCGTGTTGACCGACAACGCTGTCGGCACCGGCATCGTGGCCATGTCTCGCTCGGGCAACAAACGGCTCGACGCCCGCGTCAACGAACTCTGGAAGCGGTTTGTCGACGAGTGCGATTTTGGGTCGCAACTCGATTTGTACGGCCTACAGCGGCTCGCCATTCGCAGCATGCTGGAGGGCGGCGAGACCCTGATCCGGCTGCGCACCCGGAATGACGGGGCAGGCGTTCCGCTCGAGTTGCAACTGCTCGAGGGCGATTACCTCGATCACCGCAAGAATGGCGATGTTCAGGGGCATGGGCACTCGCATCTCGGCGTAGAGGTCAACGACGACGGCAAGCGGATCGCCTATTGGCTGTTTCGCCAGCATCCCGGCGAGATGATCTATACGATCCCGCAGAGCTACGTCAGCGACCGGATCGACGCCAAGGACGTCCTGCACCTCTACGAGCCGCTCCGCATCGGACAGGTGCGCGGCGTGCCCTGGTTGACGCCGGGCTTGATCGACGCCCGCAACATCAAGACCTACCAGGAGGCGGAGCGGGTCAGGAAGCGGATCGAGGCCTGCGTGGCGGCGATCGTGATCGGCGCGGACGAGGAATCGCAAGAGGGCATCGCGCCCATGGTCACGGACTACGCGGGCAATAGAATCGAGCAGTTCGAGCCCGGCCTGATCGCGATCGCGCGTGGATCCAAGGATATCAAGTTCACCCAACCGGCCACGGCCGGCGGTTATCACGAGGCAATGCGGGTCGACCTGCAGTCGCTCGCCGCCTCCTGGGGCATAACCTACGAACTGATGACGGGCGACCTGTCGCGCGTCAACTATTCGTCGATCAAGGCCGGGCTCAACGAATTTCGACGGCTGGTCGAAGTGCTGCAATGGCTTGTCGTCATTCCGATGGGCCTGAAGCCGGTGTGGCGGGCGTTCATCGATCGCGCCATCGTCGCGGGCAAGCTGCCGCCCCGCGAGACTTACGGGGTCGAGTTCACGACGCCGAAATTCGAGAGCGTCGATCCGGTCAAGGAAACCGATGGCGACATTTCGGCGGTCAGGGCGTTCCTGATGCCTCCGCAGGAAGCGATCCGACGGCGCGGCTTCGACCCCGACGTCGTGCTCGCCGATCACATCGCCTGGCACAAGGCGCTCGTCGCCGCCGGCGTGATGTCCGACGCCGATCCTACGCAGAGCGCCAAGGCGGGGTCGCCGACCGTAACACCGCCCCCTGGCGCGACCAGCGATCAATAGCGGCCATTTGCGAGGAAAACCGATGACAGAAGAAACCGAGGCCGCGGCCGAAGCAGCCCCCCGCGCGTCCGACATCACGCTGAACACGCGACTGGCGAGCTTCGCGTCGCCGACGCCGCAGACGGTCGACGACGACGAGCGGACGGTCGACGTCGTCATGTCGACGGGCGCGCCGGTCAATCGTTCGGATTACGAGGGCGATTACATCGAGGCGCTGTCCCTGGACCGTGGCGCGGTGCGTCTCGATCGACTCAACCGCGGCGCGCCGCTGCTCGATTCGCACCGCTATTGGGGCGGCACGCAAGCCATGCTCGGCGCGGTCGTGCCCGGCTCGGCCCGCATCGAGGGCGGCGAGCTGCGCGGCAAGGTGAAATTCAGCCGCTCCGAGTCCGGCGACCGGGCCTATCAGGACATGAAGGACGGCGTGCTCCGGCACGTCTCGATTGGCTACATCACCCACAAATTCGCGGTCGACAACACGACCTCGCCGCCGACGCGCCGTGCGACCGATTGGGAGCCGCACGAGCTCAGCGCGGTTCCTATCCCGGCCGATCCGCAGGCGGGTTTTCGCAGCGTAACGATCAACCGGGCGCCGCCCGCAAAAGAGGACAAGCACATGACGACTGAAAGCGAGGCGGCGGCCGCCGCTGTTGAAACCCGCGCCGCTCCCGCCCTTGACCAGCGGGCCATCGACGCCGCCGTCGCCGCCGGCGTGAAAACCGAAATGGATCGCCGCGAAGCGATCCAGGACATCGCCACGCGGCTCGGCCTTGGCGTCGAATTCGCGAACACGCATATTTCGGCCGGCGCGTCGCTGGACGCCGTGCGCGCGGCCGCGATCGACGCGAAGGCGAAAGCCGAGACCGCCGCTGGCGGCCCGGCCAATTCGGTCAACGTCAGCCGCGACGAGCGTGGATCGCCGTGGATTCTTCCGGCCTCCGCGCTGAAGACGCCTGAGCCCGGGCAGCGCGCCGCGCAGATGGTGCTCGCTATCGCGGCGGCCCGGCGGCTTGGCGCCAGCCCTGTAGATATCTGCGCCCGGCGCTTCGGCGCTGACGCGGTCTCGACCCGCGCGTTGCAGGCGTCGGTCGGGGCGAGCGGCGGCTATATGATCCCGATCGAATTGTCGTCGGAACTTATCGACCTGTTGCGCCCGCGCACCGTGGTGCGGCGAGCCACGCCGGCTTCGCGGCAGATTTCGATCCCGCGCGGCAATCTGACCATCGGACGGCAGAATTCCGGCGCGACGGTCGGCTATGTCGGCGAGGGGCAGAGCACCGCCTATACGCAAGAGACATTCGGCGAGATCAACTTCTCGGCCAAGAAGGCGAAGGCGATCGTCCCGATCTCCAATGACCTGATCCGCTTCGCGCAGTCGAGCGCGGACATGATCGTGCGCGACGACCTCGTGCAGCAGCTCGCGGTGCTCGAAGATCAGAATTTTCTGCGCAGCGCCGGCTCGGTCTACAGCCCGAAGGGCATTCGCTATCTCGCCGCCTCCGCGAATATCCTGACTGCGACCACCTCGTCCTATTCGGTGACGACCGCGATCGCCGACCTGCAGGGCATGGTGACCGCGCTCGAAAACGCCTATATCCCGATGAAAAATCCGGCGTGGTTCTGGAGCGCCAAGACGAAAAATTGGCTGTACGACGCGCGCGATAGCGTCGGCGGCTTCCTGTTCCGCGACGAAATGGATCGCGGGAGGTTCCGCGGTATCCCCTATTACTGGACGCAGTCGATCCCGAACAACCTCGGCGGCTCGTCCAACTATTCGGAAATCTATCTCGTCGACATGGACGAATTCATCATCGCCGACGTGCCGGGCCTCATGATCGACGCCTCGCAGGACGCGTCCTATTCGTCCGACGGCACGACCCTGACCAACTCGGCCTTTGATCGCGATGAGACCGTGATCCGCATCATCGCCGAGCACGACTGCAACATCAAGCACACGGCCTCGGCGGCCGTGCTGACCAGCGTCCCCTACGGCAACTGAGCGGCGTTTCCGCTTCCTCCATCCCCGGCGCGCGGCGGCAAGCGGCGCGCTGATCTTTCAACCCGGCGGGAGTCTCCAGCCATGCTGCCTTTCTTCAACAATATCGGCGAATATATCAAAACCGTCGTCGACGATTTCAGCAATTCCGCAACCTCGTCCGAGGTTGACGGAACCGCGACCCAGATCGTCGGCCCCGGCTACGCCTACAAGAGCGCGCAGGTCTCGCTCTATCTCGGGGCGGCGGCCGGCAGCCCGAGCGCCGTGTCGGTCGCCTGCCAGGTGGAGCACGCGCCCGCGAGTTCGGGACCCTGGACGGCGTTCACCGATCTCCTCGGCCATGGGCTGATCACCAACATTGCGGCTTCGTCGCAGGTGTCGGCCAACGTCAATCTCGAGGGCGCGCAGCAGTTCGTCCGGCTCGCCGTCACGCCGACGCTGACCGGCGGCTCTAGCCCGTCGATTCCGATCATCGGCGTCATGGTGCTCGGCGGCACGTCCGAACACCCCGCGGTCTGATCCCGCGCCGGCGCAGGGCTGGCGACGTCTGCAATTCTGATCCGAGGAGATCTTTCGTGACCAAGCTTGTCCGCTATCTGAGATCCGACCGCACGTCGAACGGTGTGATGAACGAAGGCGACGTTGCCGGTGTTCCCGACCACGTCGCCGGCAAGCTCGTTACGCAGGGTTTCGCCGAACTGTTCGACGCCGGCAAGGGGCCTGGCGTGCCGATTCTGGGCACGCCGCACGTCCGTGAGGCCTGGGAGGGCGAGGACGACGCCACATGGCAGAGGCGCAAGGCCGAAGTCGAGGCCGCCTCCACCAAGGAAGCTTCGACGCAGCGCGATAAGGTCGCTCGCTTTCTTGTCGATTCCGAGCGCGAGCGCCGGGCGGCGCGCGCGGCGTGATTCTCGGCTTCCCTACGGCGCGCAAAACGCCGCAGGACGTCATCACAGTCGCATGCGACTGGACGCGGTTTTTGCCCCTCACCCAGGGGGCGACGAGCATCGTCTCGCATTCGATCGCGGTCGATCTCGATATCCCCGACGCCGCGATCGGCGGCTTCGGCGATTCCGATTTCATCACGATCGGCACGGCGGGCGTGACGGCGGTCGATGGGGGCGTGGTGGGGTTCGTGCAGAGCGTGCAGCTCTCGGGCGGTCTCAACTACGCCTATTCGATCGTCGCGCTGACCGTGACGTTTAACGAGGGGACGCAATTGAGCCGCTCGTTCAAGGTGCTGGTCAGGTGAGCCTCTTCCTCAATCTAGCGCTCGTCGCCGACGCTGCTGTCGACGCCGTCATGGGCGAGTCCCTGCTGATCACGCCTTGGCTTCCCGGCGAGTTCGTCTCGGGCGTCGCGGATCCGGACAATGCCGCGTTCACGGCGGTCGGCGTGCTCGACGTGCAGGGCGTCGTCGTCGATGGCGCGGGAACACGGAGCGGGGCGCGCAGCGAGGTCGAGACGGTGAAGCCGGTCGCGGAATTCGCGCTGTCGCAGTTCGGCGATGGTCGGCCGCTGCCGCAGAAAGGCACGCAGATCACCGCGACGACGCGGCCCGGGTCGCCGGTGTACGAGGTCGTCAGCGCCGAGCCCGACGGACTCGGGCGCATTGTGTTCCAGCTGGCGCAAAAGTCGTGAGCGGCCTTTCCGCCTTCGCGCTCGGCTTCACGGCGGCGCGCGCCATCAAGGGGCGAACCTGGGCAGGCGCGAATGTGCAGTTCGAGCCATCGACGCCGGTCACGGTCACTGCGCCGCTGATCTGCGTCTATTGCGCGCGCGGCCGCGCCGAAGTCGCCGGCGGCGATATTCTCAACGGCGCGGGCGACGCTCGCTTGCGGTTCGAATGTTTTTTGCCCGCGAAAGCCGTGGCCGCCGGCGTGTCGTTCGACAGCGAGGCCGGGCAGGCGCTCCTCTTCGCGCTGCTGTGGCGGCAGATCGAGGTCGTGCTGCTCACGGATATGGATATTTCGCCCTGGGCCCAACTCTGGCGGCAGTTTCGGCTGCGCATTCACGCGATCGACGCGGCGCGTGATCTCTATGAACTCGACAAGGGGCAAAGGGTGGCGGTGCAGGTCGTCGAGCTGCACTGCGAGACGCTGGCGGAGCCGCCGATCGGCGTCGCGCCCTGCGGCGTCTGGGCGGACCTCGTGACGGCGATGCAGGCCGACAGCGCCGAGGTCGCCTCGCTGGCCAGCCTGTTCGCGGCGCAGATCCAGGGGTCGCCGTCGGCGCTGCCCGACTGGCAGGTCGACATGGGCCTGCTCGGCGCGAGCGACGACGCGATCCAGGCGATCGGCCTCGGACCGCTCGATATTTCGACGCCGGCGCTCGATATGGGCCCCGGCCAGGCGATCATCGAGAGTGAGACTTATGCGGTCAGTCCGCTGCCGGATCTCTGATGCTCGACGCGCTTGACGAGATGGTCCGCGCCATCGACCGGCGGTTCCAGCAGACGATCGACAGGCTGGTGCATGTCGAGCAGCGCCACGCCGACCTGTCGGCGCGCATCGAGCGCATGGTGCGCAAAGGGACCGTTACGGATGTCGACGCGACGCAGGGGTTGGCGCGCGTGCAGATCGGCCTCGACGACGACGGCGGACCGATCAAATCGCCGTGGTTGCCCTATTCGCAGGTGGCGGGCGCGCGCAAGGAACATTCGCCGCCCAGCGTCGGGCAGCAGATGGCGGTCATCAACCCCGACGGATCGCAGGACTTCTCGCAGGGGTTCATCGTGCCTCACGGCTGGTACGATCAGCAGCCCTCGCCCTCGACCGATCCGGCGTCGGACGTCGTGACGCGTGGCTCGACCAAGGATGTCACGACGGCCTCGTCGCGCACGATTTCGGTCGGCGGGGCGAGCTTCACGATCAGCGACGGAAATCTGACGATCACCGCCGCCAACATCAAGTTGAACGGCAATGTCGACGTCAACAGTTGAGGCTCTCGTATGAGCTGGCCCGTCGTGCGCCTCGGCGATCAATCAAATCACGGCGGGGTCATGATCACGGCGGGCAGTCAGCACGTCGCCGGCGGCATCGAGGTCTGCGTCGTGGGCTCTTTGCACAGTTGTCCGATTCCGAACCACGGCGTGACGCCGATTGTCACAGGTTCGCCGGCGTTCAAGTCCGGCGGCCAGTTGGTCGCGCGCGGCGATGGCGCGGGCGGCAGCGTGACGGGCTGCGGCGCGATCCCGATCGGCACCGCCCCTCAATTCGTGTGTGACTGACGATGCCCACCACCACCGGCGTAAATCGATTCACCGGCGCGCCGCTCAGCGATTTCGCTCATGTCCGCCAATCGCTCGACGTCATCTTCACGACGCGGCTTTCGTCGCGGGTCATGCGGCGCACCTTCGGTTCGGCGATCCCGAAACTGTTGGGCCAGCCGCTGACGCCGCCGCTGCTGATCCGCTTTTACATGGCGATCGTCGTCGCGGTCGAGCTGTGGGAGCCGCGCTTCAAGGTGTCCTCGATCCAATATCCAAGCGCGGATAATTCCGCGTCCCAGCTCGGGCAAGGGCGGTTCGGCGTGCAGATTACGGGACAATACAGGCCGCTCGCCCTGGTCGGAGACTTCACGGTCGCCGAGACCGTCACGGTGGTGCTGTGACGGAGCGCTTCAACGCCATCGATCTGACGCAGATCCCGGCCCCGGACGCGCTCGAGACGCTGAGTTTCGAGACGCTGCGTTCAGCGATCCTGGCGGATGGCGTCGCGCGCATGAACGCGAACGGCGTCGCCTACAATGTCAACGTGCTCGAGAGCGATCCGTTCGTGGCTCTGGTCGAAGCCTACGCCTATCGCGAGCTCAACCTGCGCGCCCGCATCAACGATGCGGTCAGGGCCGTCCTGCTGCCGTCCTCGTGGGGCTCCAATCTCGACAATATCGGCGCGCCGTTCGATACGCCGCGCAATGCCGGCGAGAGCGACGGCGCCTATCAGCAGCGCATCCATCTCGCGCCCGATGCGTTTTCGAACGCCGGGCCGACCGGCGGCTATGAATATTGGGCGCGCACGATCCTGCCGACCGCGGTCGACGCCTCGGCCGTCATGACGACGCCGGGAACGGTCCGGGTCGCCGTGCTCTATCCGGCCCCGAACCCGGTCCCGCCGGCGGCCGATCTGCAGACGCTCGCGCAGTTCTTCGCGACCGACGATTCCAAGCCGCTCACCGATGTCGTCGCGGTCACTGGACCGGGCATCGTCAACGTCGCCATTACGGCGATTTCCGAACTGTTTCCGGGCCCCGATCAGGCGACGGTGCAAGCCTCGCAGACCACGGCGCTCAACACGTTCCTGACTGCCAGCCGGAAGCTCGGCTTCACGCTGGCGCGCTCGGCGATCATCGCGGCGCTACAGCAGGGCGGCGTCAAGTCGGTCAATCTGACCTCGCCGCCGGCCGATGTCGCGATCGACGCCTCGAGCGTATTCAACGTGACGGGCATCAGCCTCAACATCGCCCCTAATCGGGTGAGCTGAGATGCCGGCGACTTTGCTGCCCAACAATTCCACGCCCTGGGAGCAGGCGGCCGAAGCGACGGGAACGGCGCGGTTTCCGGGGCTCGATCCCGGTCTCGTCAAATCGGCGATCGACCCCTACACGATCCCCGCGCAACTGCTGCCCTGGCTCGCCTGGCACTATAGCGTCGATATCTGGAACCCCGACTGGTCGGAGGCCGAAAAGCGCTGGGTGATCGCCACCGAGATCCGCCGCAAGCGCCTGAAGGGCACGCTGGGCGGCCTCAAGGCCTATCTCGGCCTGGTCAATACGACGGTCGTGGCGGCGATCCGGCCGCCGGGCAAGACCTATCTGTCGCCGGCGATGACGGACGCGCAGCGCGCCGCCTATCTCGCCCTGTTCCCGCAACTGCGGGTGCTGCCCTATGTCGCCGGCCTGACCAACAAATACGCGACCTTCGCCAATGTCGCCTATGGCTTCGCCCAGGCGTTCGTCGGCAAGATGTATCCGGCGGCGACGCAGGTCGAGGAGCGCTATACGCGCACCGCGGAGATCGTCGACCGCGGCGTGACCACCAATCTGACGGTACGCACCGTCACGTCGCAGGATATCGGCTCTGTCTCGGCGACGACCTATGACGAGATCACGCTGCCGGCGATCGGCTCGCGGCAGATTTTTCCAGGCGCGGCGTATCTCGACAAGAAATGCTTTGGTTCGCCGTTCGACCCCTCCTCGGTCATTCGCGTGCCCGTCACGACGGATTACAGCTTCACCGCGCCGCGGGTGACGATCCAGACGGCCTCGCCGGGGCTCGGGCTGATCGACGTGACCCCGACCGATGTGGCGGAGCCGCATGTGGCGCTCAAAGGTCAGAAATTCCCCGGCAAGGGCGCGTTTCTCAATGCGTCGTTCACGCCGGCCTCGGTCGCCTGGCGCTACATTTATCAGCTCTGGTATCTGTTCGACCCGACCCGCGTGCCGCAATCGCGCAAGGCGTCGACGTTTCTCAACTGGACCCGGCTCGGCATGCCGCCCTACACGGCGGAACTGCAGGTCGATATCGCCGGGGTCGCCGGGCCGCGCGAGGTCTGGCGCTATGTGCACGGCTGCCTGCGCTCGCCGCAGCAGACCGCGCAACAGATTTCCGACGCTTTGGCGGCGATCCGCGTCTCGATGAGCGCGCGCGACCAGATCCTCGTCAAGACCAAGACGTTGCGGCCGATCCAGCCCTCCGACCTGAAGACCGTCGGTTCGGTCTCCGTCGGCGGCTGGACGCGGGCCGAGCCCTGAAATTCCCCTCTTAAGACAGGATCCGCGCCATGCAGAATATGGTGATTTTCCGCGACAATCAGGAGCTCGACAGCGCCGATCTGAACAACATTCAGACTTACGCGCGCGCGACGTTCGACGGGCTGGTGGGCGACATGGTCGCTGATGGCTCGTATTATGCCGGGTTCGGGCTCAGCCAGGCCGCGGCGACGCAGGTGACGATCGCGCCGGGCAACCTCTATGTCGCCGGCGCTTCCTACAATTCGCCGAGCCCGGTCACCATCGATCTGTTCTCGCAGCTGCCGGTGGTGACGCAGAAATGGGTGGCGCTGGTCGCCAACGGCAATGACGTGCAGACCAATGTGCAGCCGCGAGATTTTCTAACCGACGCGACCACCGGCGCGACGCAGCCGCAGAGCGTCGCGATGGAAGATTCGCGCGTCGTCGTGCTCAACACCATCGCCGGCGCCGAAGCGCCGCAGCCTTCCTATCCGACCACGACCTCGACGGTGGTCGTCATCGGCTATGTGCTGCTGACCACGACCGGCATTTCGCAGATCGTGCAATTTACCGACACGCAAATGCCGAACCTGGCGGAAACCGACGCGGCGGTCGCCGCGCTCGACGCCTGGCAGGTGCAGGTCAACGGCACGGTCGGCGGCCTGACCACCGGCCTGGCCGGACTTCGGGCGGCGCTCGCCGGCTATGCGACCAGCCTTGCGGTGCTCAACCTGACGACGATGCTCAACAATCTCGCCAATCAGGTGGCGGGCATCGCCGCGCAGGTCGCGGGCCTCGCCATCAAGGTCTCGCAGCCGGCGGCCTATATTTTCTACGGCCGCAATTATTTCCTCGACTCGGGCGGCAGCGACGTCACCAACGGCGCGTTCACGGCGGTCATCAACGAGGGTGTGCGCTTTCCGGCCGGCGGCGCGACCTCGACCGCGGCGCTTGCGTTGCTCAATCCGCTCGACCCGAACGCGGCGGTCAATTCGGGCTATATGATCCCGGCCTATACGTCGAAGCTGCGCGTCGCCTGCCAGGGTTACGCCAACGAGTTGCAGATCTCGACGCTGTCCTACCAGTCGGCGCGCGGCTGCACTTTGTTGACCCGCCGCCGTCGCCGCCATCGTTGCGGCGGCCCGTTTCTGCCCGGCGGCTCGAGCGATTGGTGGAATATCGGCAATTTCGACCCGGTCGCCTCGACGCTGGCTTTCGCCGCTGAGAGTTTCGGCGCTCTGTCGGTCGCCAATTACATCGAGACCGTCAATCCGAGCGATCCGCAATCGGTGTCCGGTCTCTATGACGGCGCGCGCCGCAATCTGTTCTGGGAGGATTATTACTCGCAGCCCTATTGGAATCGCGTCACCTCGACCGTCAACGTCTCGGGCCAGCAGTTCGCGCAGACCTTTCTCAACGCGCAGGACGGCTGGCTGACGCAGATCGGGCTGTTTTTCACCCGCATCGCCAACACCGGCGACGTCGACGTCAAGATCTGCCAGGTCGACGCCAGCAACCGCCCGGATCTAACCAACGTCGTTTCGTCGTTCAGCATTCCCGCCGGCAACCTCAAGGCCGGCTCGCTGTCGAGCGGCCTGGGCCTGCCGACTCTGGTCGAAACCGTCGTGCCGATCCCGCCAACCTTCCTCTCCGGCGGCGTGCGCTATGCGATCGTCGCGACCACTGCCGGCCAGCATTACATGGCGATGTCGACATCAGACTTCGGCGTGTTGCAGGGCAACTATTTCTATTGCGACTCGACGCAGACCTTCATTCTCGACACGACCCGCGTCCTGCGGATGAAGCTGTATTACGCCTCGTTCGCCGCGACGCAGGTCGCGATCCAGCTGGCGTCGCTCAGCCTGTCGGGCGGCATATCGGCGATTGATATTTTGAGCGAGGCCGAAGTGCCCTCCGCCTGTTCGCTGACCTTCCAGGTGCAGCTTGGCGGGGTCTGGTATCCGCTCAACGTCTCGGGCGTCGGGCCCAATCTGTCGAGCGCGCCGACGCTCTTGCCCTTGCAGGCGGTGTTCACCGGCACAACCGATCTGATGCCGGGTCTCGGCCTCACCAAGAGCGCCGCCACCGTGTCGCCGCCGGCGGCGACGTCCTGCGAATATCTGTCGCTGACCGAGACGCTCGGCAGCGCCAGCCAAAATCTGAAAATCTCCGTCGTGCTCGAAAACTGGAATCCGTCGGATCACACCTGCACGATCAAGCTCAATTCCGGCGGTTCGCATTCGGCCACCAGCGTCGTCGATGTGACCCAGCCCGACGGCTCGGTCCTGCGCTCGGCGACCTTCACTTTGGGCTCGACGATCTCGTCCTATGTCGTCGAGATCGACATGGCGACCAGCGTCGCCGGCAACACGTTCTACATCGCCGAGCTCGACCAGTACGCGGTCTGACAGGGCCTTTCCGACATGACCCTTAATTATGCGGACGTTGCGGTCTCCGACGACGAGCAGATGAACGCCGATTTCTTCAATCGGCGGTATCAGCTTTTCGTCAACGAGATCGCCGCCGCCGAGCAGATGGCGTCGCTTTACGGCACGACGTCGACCCAGTTGCTGCAGCTCGGCCTGACGCAGGTCAATGGCGTGCTGGGGCCGCTGCTGACGCAGCTCAACAATGCGGCGACGGAAGGGTTTCTCACCGCGCCCTCGGTGACCAGCGTGATCCTGGTCGTCGGCGACGCGGCGACGCTGACGCTGGCTTCAATCAACGCGCCGTTGTTCGAGCCGACGCCGTTCCTGACGATTCAGGACGCCAGCGACGATACGAAATGGGCGAGCGTGCAGTTCGTCTCCTACGACAAGGCGTCAGGCGACCTAACGGTCAACGTCCTCTATCTCTCAGCGGGCTCGTCGCTGAGCGGGGCGAATTGGGTGGTTTCCGCTTCCGGGGCCATCTTGCCGACGCTGGTCGCGCTTGCCGCGACCGCCGCGAGCGACGCGACGTCGGCGACGGGATCGGCGACGGCGGCAGCCGGCAGTGCGAGCACGGCTTTGGCGGCCGAGACGGCGGCCGCTGGCAGCGCGACTGCCGCTGCGGGCAGCGCGAGCACGGCTCTGGCGGCTGAAACAGCCGCTGCCGGCAGCGCGACGGCCGCCGCGGCCTCGGCGGCCTCGATCGCCGGCGGCCCTGTGACGTCGGTCGATGGAATGACGGGCGTCGTCACCGGGCTCGAACAGACCGCCAACAAAGGGGCCGCCAACGGCTACGCCGGCCTCGATTCCGGCGGCAAGGTGCCGACGGGCCAACTGCCGGCGGCGATCGTTGGCGCGCTGCAATATCAGGGCGTCTGGAACGCATCGACCAACAGCCCGGCGCTGGCGAGCAGCTCCGGGACTAAGGGCTATTTTTACGTCGTCGGTACATCGGGAACGACGACGCTCGACGGTCTCGCTTCGTGGAGCGTCGGCGACTGGGCGATCTATGACGGGACCGAATGGCGCAAGCTCGACGGGGTCGCCTCGGAAGTGCTCAGCGTTGCTGGCCTCACCGGGGGTATTACGGCGTCTTCGCTGAAGACGGCGCTGGCGATTACAACATCAGATGTTTCCGGCCTGGGATCGTCGGCGACCCGGAGCTTCGGAACCTCGGTCAACGATCCCGGCACGGGCAAGCTCGAAACCCTGCTGCCCGTTCAGACCTTGACCGGCGCGAGCCATCTCTTCGTGGCCGCCGATCTCTATCAGGAGACGCGCCGCTCGAATTCGGGCTCGGCGATGACGGATACATTCCCGGGTTCGTTGACGACCGGGCTCGCCAACGGGACGATGATCCAACTCAACAATGTCGACGCCAGCGCGACGCTGACGCTGAGCGCTGGTTCCGGAACGACCGTCAACGGCGTCTCCAGCGTGACGATCGGGCCGGGGCGTTCGACGAAATGGGTTTACGACCTGGGCGCCACGAACTGGCGGCCGACGATGAATTCGCTGACCTCGTTGCTCAGCGCCAATAATCTCTCGGACGTCGCGAACGCCGCGACGGCGCGCGCCAACCTCGGCCTTGGCGCGGTGGCGCTGACGACCAACAATCTCTCCGATTTGGCCAGCGCGGCGACGAGCCGGCAAAACCTCGGTAATGTCGACAGTCTCGATGCGGTGCTGTTCGGCGACGGGTCGGACGGCAATGTGACGATCTCGTCGGGCGTCACCACGCTGACGCGCGACATGTATTACAACAACCTAACGCTGAGCGGAACGGGCCAGCTGGTCGCTGCTGGCTACACCGTCTTTGTCGCCGGCATCCTCGACATCTCGAATGCGCCAGCCAACGCCATCGTGCCTGTCGCGCCCGCGGCGCTTGTCGGCAACGCGGCGAGCGGCGCGACGGGCGGCGCGAACGCCACCGGCTATTCTGCGACGAACCTGTTTAGCGCGGGCAACGGCCTCGGCGGCCGCACCGCCACTTCGTCGGCTGGTGGCGGCACGCAAGCGCCAGGTAGCACTAGTGGCCTTGGCGGGCAGGCCGGGCAGGGTGGCGCTGGCGGCGCGGGGACCAACGCCGGCGGCGCGCAGAGCGCCGTAAACACACTGACCCAGATTCCGGCCTTTCGCAACTTACTCACGACCTTCCTCTACCGCTCGAGCTCGAGTGTGCTCGCCGTGCTGCAGGGCGGCATGTCGGGCTGCAACGGCGGCGCGGGCGGCGGCGACGGGACCAATGCGGGCGGTGGCTCCGGCGGCTCCGGCGTTGGCGGCGCGGCGCTGGCCATCTTCGCGCGCACAATCAACCGTGGAGCTTCGACAGCGGCGAGCGCTATCAACGCCGACGGCGGCGCTGCCGGCGCGAGCGGCGCGTCGACGGCGGGCAACACCGGCGGCGGCGGCGGCTCGGTGGGCGGCGGCGGCGGCTTCCTCTATCTCGTCTACCGATTCCTGACCGGCGCGAGCGCGACCAACGCTGTCTCGGCTAATGCCGGGGCGAGCGCGGCAGGCGGCGCGGGCCATGGCGCCGGCGTGTCCGGCAACGGCGGCAACGGCTCCAACGGCGGCGTATTGCGGCTATTCAATATCGCCACCGGCGTCGCCACGACGGTGATCGGCTCCGCCGGCGGCACGACTAGCACGTCGACTGCCGGGACCAAGGGCCTCGCTCAATCGTCTCTATGAGGTATCGCACATGATGGACTTCGTCGACGTCTACGGTCGGACGATCGCAGTCGCCGTCGATCAGGACGGCGAGGACGTCTACACGCTGAGCGGCATCACGGTCGGTTTTCCGACCGGCACGCCGCAGGCGCAGGCTGTCGCCACAATCGAGGGCATGGCCCCGGCAGGCTACGTCGCGCCTCAGGTCAACTGGACCTTCTTGCAATTCTGGGCGCTGTTCACGTCCGCCGAGCAGGTCGCCATTTTCACGGCGCGCAAGACGGACGTGCAGACCGACATGTTCATCACCATGGCGGCAGGCGCGGGCCAGTTGCAGCTTACAAATCCCGAAGTCGTGGCCGGCGTCGGCTATCTCGTTTCGACCAACGTCCTGACGTCCGCGCGCGCGACCGCGGTCCTCGTCGGCCAAGCTCCCACTTGAGGGCCCCATGACCCAATCGTGCTTCACGCTGCTCGCCCAAACCCTGCAGATCACTCAGGTCGACAGCGTCGTCGTGACGCCCGTCGTCGACGACGGGACCAACACCGGCACCTGGGTCAGGGCGATCCGCATTTTCGGCGAGCCGAACGGCGTCAATGGGCCGCCGGTGTTCGAGTTGCATATCAAATCGACGACGCAGGCCAATCTCGAAATCGCAACCCCGACGCTCAATTTCTGATCCCGCGTCCCGAAACTCAGGAGACCCCGACATGACCAACCCGGCCTATGGTTTTATCATCAACGATCTCTATTCCGGGCCGCTGCCGGTGGTGGCGGGCGATTTCTCGGTGATCGGCCTGTTGCTGCCCGCCGACGACGCGGACCCGACGACGTTCCCGCTGAATACGCCGGTCGCCTTCAACTCGAGCGACCCGACCGTGCTCGCCAAGGTTGGCACCGGCGATTTCTCGAACGCGCTCGCCTCGATCAACAACCAGCTCGCCGCCTGGCAATCGGCGGCGACGGTCGTCGCGGTGCTCGTGCAGCGCGGCGGCTCGATGTCCCAGACGATCGCCAACCTCGTCGGCTCCGAGGATGCCGGCACGGGCCTCTATGCGTTCAAGCAGGCCGGGGCGCTGACGACGTTCATCCCGCGGCTGATCGGCTCGCCCGGCTATACCGGCGTGACGACCAGCAGCGGCGGCTCGACCGGCGTGGCCAGCGCCAAGCACGGCGGCTTTGTCGGCGGCGGCGCGCTCACCCTGGGCTCGCCGGCCTATCTCAGCGGGGTTGCGGCGGGCGTCTACAAGGTCGTGTGCATCGGCGGGACCTTCACGGCCACCGCGGCGGCCAAGAGCGGCAACACCGGCAACGGCGTCATCACCATGGGTTCGCCCTCGACCGCCGTCGGCGCGGTCGCTGGCCTCTATCGGGCGACCTGCATCGCGACGGCGACCAACGGCGGCACGTTCGCCGTGCAGGATCCGACCGGCGAGATCATCGGCGTCGCCAGCGTGGGCGCGGCGTTCTCCGGGCCGGTGAAATTCACCATCGCCGACGGCGCGACCGACTTCGCGCTCGGCGATACGTTTCTCATCACGTCAGCGGCCTCGGTGCCCGCCGGCGGCGGCGTGTTCTCGGTCACCACGCCGGCGGGCGCGGCGCTCGCCAATGCGACGGTCGGCTCAGCCTATGCGACGCAGGTCGCGTTCACCATCGCGGCCAGCGGGACGGATTTCGCGATCGGCGACGAATTCGACCTGACGGTGACGATCGCCGGCGGTCAGACGATCGCCAACCCGCTGTGTGCAGCGCTGCCGGCCGTCTGCGCCTCGCTGCTGGCGGTCGCCTTCGTCGGATCGGCGGGCGACGGCAACATCACCAACACGCTGCTCTGGCGCCAGACGCTCAACAGCGACCGGCTCTATCTCAGCGACGCCTGGGTCATTCCGGGCTCGGGCGTCGGCTATGCCGACGGCGTCGCGGAGGCGCTGGGCGCGCAGGTCGCGGTCGACGCGCAGCATGCCGGCATTCCCGGCTGGTCGATCTCCGGCCAGCAGATCCAGGGCATCGGCGGCCTGAAGAACGTCTATACGTTCAGCCTGACGGATGGCGCGACGCAGGGACAGGAGCTGCTGACCAATCAGGTCAGCGTGATCGAGCCCGGCGCGATCGGCTCCGACACCGCGATCGCCTCGGCGGGCTATACCTGGGCGGGCGTCTGGAATTCCAGCACCAACCCGCTGATGTGGTTCCTCAACAAACGGCGCATGCGCGATTACGTGAACCTCGCGCTGGTCAAGACGCTGCGGCTGCGGCTCGGCGTCGACAATGTGACGCCGCATGATGTGCAGGCGGTGCTGAACGACATGACGGTGCTCGGCTCCTATCTGCTCTCGAAGCAGATCAGCATCGGCTTTGCGGTGCAGTTCCTGCCGAGCCTGAACTCGCCGAGCCAGCTGCAGCAGGGCCAGTTCGTCGTCAATTTCAGCGACGAGACGCCCGCGCCGATCACGCAGATCACCATCAATTCGGACGACGATCCGGACGCGCTGACGGTGGAGCTGCAGACCATCGTGGCGCAGGCCAACACGCTCGCGCCGCAATATCTGACGGCGTAATCCAGCCTCGTTCTCTCCAACTTCTGAGGATTTGCAACCATGGCGACGATTTTCGTGCCCGAGGCCCTCAACCTGTTCGTGACGGACACCGGGCCGGACAATTCCAAGCACCTGGTGATCACCGAGACGACGCTGCCGAAGCTCGAGGAAAAGACCTTCGAGCATCACCCCGGCGGCGGCATCGGCGCGGTCGAGATCGGCGGGCTCGGCATCAATGCGCTGAGCATGGGGTTCAAGCTGATGGGCGTCGACCCCCAGACGCTCGCGCAGTTCGGCCTCGGCGGCACGGGGCAATTGCCGTTCACCGTCTATGGCGCGATCCGCGACAAACAGAGCGGCACAGCGATCGAGCTCAAGGCGATCGTCAACGGCCGCCTGACGGAAGTCGATCACGGCGCCTGGAAGCGCGGCGACGCCGCCGAGCAGACGCACATGATCAAGGAAATCACGATGTATCAGCTCTACTGGAACAAGAAAGAGCTCTACTTCTACGATTTCTATAACTCGACCTGGCGCGTCAACGGCGCGAACCAGCAGAGCGACGTGCAGTCGATCCTGCGCATCGCGGGGGCGTGAGCGGCGGCTCAGTTTCGAGACGGCGTCGAGGCGGGGAGCGAGGCGGCTTTGGCGAGCGCCTTGCTCAACTGGCCCGCCGCCATTTTCGAGATATGGAACTCGATAGTGGGAATGTGCGGCGTTTTCATCGCCAGCGCCAACAACTCCCCATCGACCACGCCAACCGCGCATGTCGGATCCTTTATCGTCAGACCCGGTTTTTGCAGGTGCAGCGGAGCTTCCGTGTCCGGAGGCAGATCTTCCAGGGCCTTCAGCAGCAGCGCCACAACGCCAAACGTTTCTCGTCGGCTTAGGGGAATCGCCGCGCTGGCCCCGTTGGCGTCCGCTATGCGAAATTCGACCGCTGCGCCCGATGTGCGGACCGTCACTTGCGATTTCATGGGGCGATTTTCCTGGTGAGTTTGGGGCGGCCGCGGGTGGCGGGCGCGGATTTGAAGCGCTTGATCCCTTCCGGCGTTGAAAGGCCTGGCGCGTCGTCTACAGGCGACGGCGCGACGCTTTCCAGCGCCTCGCTCATCCGCGCTCGCCAACGCTCGCCGCCGCTGGCTTTGAACCGAGCAATGGCTTCCGGCGACAGGCGGAGGGTGACGGGCTGCCTGGGGGCGTCGAGCTTCGGACGCCCGCGCGTGCGTTTGATGTTCGCGTACAAGTCCGGGAAGACCTCACGGAAAGGCTTGGCCGTCGCCATTTCCTCCTCGGTCAGCTCGGGATTGTCGGGATCCTGGGCGATGCCGGCCTGAATGCGGGCCTCGTCCTCGTCCGTGAGCGGCGGCTGCGCCTTGATGGCCTGGCGAAGCGCGCGATGTTCGGGGCTGATCTTGCGGGTCATAGGAGCTTCCTTTCCTTCCGACTGGCCGGCCGCATGGAGATGACCGAAATGGCTTCCGCGCCCAACGGCTGAAAGACGACGGCGGCGATCGTGACGCCCTTGAGCATCGCGACAGCGACGAGACGACCCTGGCGGGAGCGAACAAAAACGGCGTTGGCGAAGAAATCGAGATCAAGATCGGCGAAGTCCATGCCGTGCTTGGCAAGGTTCGCCAGCCGCTTGTTTTCGTCCCAAACGATCATCATTGGAATAGTCGTACACGGTAAATGAGTAGCCGTCAACATTTGCGTGTACGAAAAGTAGACCCTCTGGGTTGATGTCGCCCTTGGCTCCGGTTGAGAGCTGTGACTTTGGAGATTTTCCTGATGACTGATGAACCGAAAACTGCGGCGCGTTTCGTGGGCGATCAGGCGCGCTCGCGCTCGGTGAAGCTCGGGTGGCCGATCGAATTCGGCGGCCGGATCTATGAAGAGATTTACCTGAAGCGTCTGAGGGCGGCCGAGGTCGCGGCGTTCCAGGACTCGCTGAAGGGCAAAGATCCCGCCTCGCGGGTGATCTGGCCGATTTTCTTTGACGCCGCCGAGGGGGCCGCGATTCCCTTTGAAGTGATGGAAGCGCTCGACGACGACGACCGCTACGAGCTCGACAAGGCGGCGCTCGATTTTTTGCCCCGAAGGTTCCTGGCCGACCCCAGCGATTCGCCCCGCGAGAGTGGCGAAACTACCGGATCATAGTCGGCCGCGTCGCGGGCTGGGGCCTCGCCGAGGTGATGGCGATGTTCTGGGATGATTTCGTGGCCGAATGCGCGGAGTGCCGGCGCATCGAGGGGTGGGACTGATGGCGAGCCTGACGGAAGCTCTGACGATTGCGTTGATCGACAACGTCTCCAAGCCTGCGCGCACCGTCGCGCAGGCGCTGGCCGACGTCGAGCGGCGCACGAAGGGCCTCGAGAAGGCGCTGGCGGGATCGGGCGCTCCCGATCGCCTGGTAAAGGATCTCTCGAAGCTCAAACTCACCGTCGGCGACATCAACGCGGTCAGCGACGCCTTCAAGAAATTCGCGGCGGCGAACGGGCTCGCCGCCGATTCCACGAAATGGACCAAAGAACAGACGGCGGCGTTCAAGACTTGGAAGTCGCAGACGATCGGCGCGCTTCGCGAGGTCGAGCGGGAGCAGCGCGCCTATAGCGAGGCGATGAAGAAAGCGGTGGCGACTCCCCCGCCGATGCAGGCTCGAACTATGGCGCGCGCCGGCGGCCTCGTCGAGCGCGGCGGCCCCAGCCTGGCGGCGGGCATCCTCGGCGCTTATGTGGCGCATAGCACGGCGCATTACGCCAAGGATTCGATCGAGCTCTACCGCGAATTCGACAAGGAGCGGCGCTTCGGCAAGGCGGTGATGAAGCTCACCGACGCCGAGCAGGCCCCGCTGGTCGAGCAGGCGATCCGCCTCGGCGGCACGACGAAATACAACGACATCCAGGTGCTGGAGTCGCAGCGCGAACTGGCGGCGCGCGGCCTGCAGCGCGACCAGGTGATGGGGTTGATGAAGAGTGCGACCGACCTCGGCCAAGCGCTCTCGCTCGACCTGCCCGATGCGGTCCGCCAGATGGAAGGCGCGATCTTCGGCTTCAAGAAGCCGATGGACACGCTCGATCACGCGATGGCTTCGGCCAAACAGACGGCCGACGTGCAGGTGACGGCGGCCAAGCTCTCCGGCATGACGCCGGAGGATTTGACCCAGCTTTACAAGTATGGCGCGACGCCGGCGCGGCTCGCCGGGGTTTCCGAGGCGACGCTGCTCGGCTTCGGCGCGATCTCGAAAAAGTCCAATATGGGCGGCGACGAGGCCGGCGTCGCGTTCCGCGCGTTGATGGCGGCCGCGACCTCGCCGACGCGCGGCGCGAAGACGGCGCTGCGCGCCGCGGGGCTCAATTACGCCGACTATCAGAAGGCTCCTGACCATCTCGAGCTCGCGCCCTTCGTCGGCGACGTCGCCGAGCGTTACGGCGTCAAGCTGGACGCGTCCGCGCAAAAGGCGCTCGGGAAAGTCTTCACTGACAAAGCGCTGATCTCCGACCCGGCGAAGTTCATGCCGGCGGTGATGGCGACGCTTGGCGACGTGCTCGGCGGCTCGGACGCCAAATCCAAAAAGTCGATCGCCGGCGCGGCCATGGCTTATCTCAAGGCCTCGATGCAGGGCGTCGACGTCAATGCCCTGATCGTCGACTTGATGAAGAAGCTGCCGGGCAACCTGGCGCTCGCCAATGCGATTTTCGGAGCGAAACAGGGCGGTCGCATTTCGTCCGCGCTCGGCGACCCCGAGACGTTCAAGCGGTTGATCGACGAGATCCAGAACGATTCCCCCGATCGCGCAAGCAATGTCGCCAATGAGCGCATGTCCGGATTCGATGGCGCGATGTCCCGCCTCGAGGGCTCGCTCAAGAATTTGGAGACCGCGTTCGGCCGCTCGATCGACGGCGGAGGAGACGGCGGCGCGCTGACCATGCTGGCCGACACGGCGGGCAAGGTGACTCAGGCCTTCGCGGAACTGCCGGGCCCGGTGATCCGCAGCGTGGCGGAAATTGCCGCGCTGGGCGCAGCCTTTGCGGGCTTGAAGGGCGTCGAGGCGCTGATGGGCGGCTTTGGCCTTAAGAGCTCTGCGGTCGCGCTGACAGGCGCTGCGGAGGCTCTGACTCTATCAGCAGGGCGCATCGCCGAGGGCGGGGCAGTTGGCGCGCTGGCGGGCGGCGGCGCGGCGCTCGCCGAGGGCGCGGCGATAGGTCTCGGCGGTCGTTTGTTGATGCTGGTTTCGCGCCTGACGGCCGTGGGCGTGGCGGCTTCCGTGGCTGATGCGGCGCTCGAATTGTTCGCGCCGCAACTGGCGGCGTCGATCCACGACGCCGTGGGCGCTGCGCTCGCATCGGCCGCCAAGGCGGTCAAGGATTACGTCTCGCCGCCGGGGCCGGCCGCACGCCGGCCGGCGGATGCTGAGGACCGCAAGGCTGACGCCGATGAGGTGGAATACCGCCGAAGGCAGGAGAATATTCGCAACGGCAAAGAGGGCACTGTCTACGAAATAAATGCCAAAATCGCGGAGGTCGAGAAGCGGCTGAAGGCGTGGAGTGTCGAGCCGGTGAGGTCGCCAAAACTCGACGATGTCGTGCTCAACCAAGCCTACGCCCATCAGCGCGAGGCCACGAGCTCGACCGTTGGCTCGGTCTACACGTTCGACCCTGAGCGCATGCGCGGCAACGCTATGAGCCGTCCGCTGACCGAGCCGCCCGCGCCGCTCTGGGCCCAGCCCGGATATGATTTCGCCGACGGTCATCCCGCGCCCGACGCTTCGCATCTCAAACCCTCCGTCGACGCGGGCGCGCTTGATGACGTGACCAGCAAAGCGGCCGAGGCGCTGGCCGCGATCGGCGGCCTGACGCGGCCTGTGACGGTGCAGGTCGATACGTCGGCGATCGATGCGGCGATTGCGAAAGTGCAGTCGCTGCTCTCCAAATTGTCGGGCCTCGGCGGCGGCGCGTCGGCGATGTCGTCCTCATATGGCGGGGCGCAGCGCGGCGGGTTCACGTCGCAAGGCATGCCGGGGCAATAACATGCTGTACATGCTCGGCGGCGTGACCTTCGAGGTTGCGCCGACCAACCTTGACCAGGCGCAGCGGACGCGCGGCTTCGATTGGGCGGCCAAGCCGATCGTCGGCGCGGCCAAGCCACGCGAGGCGATGGGCGCGGCCGACGCAACCGTCGCCCTGCGCGGAAAACTGTTTCCGCAGATGTGGGGCGTGGGCGGCCTCGAGGCGCTCGCCGCCATGGCCGAGGCGGGCGCGCCGCAGATGCTGATCCGCGGCGACGGCCAGGTGCTCGGCTGGCAGTGCATCGAGCATATCCACGAGACGCACAGCTACCTCGACCCGCAGGGGCAGGGGCGGGTGATCGAATTCGACATGGCGATGGTCGCCTCGCCGGATGGGCCCGGCGCGGCGGCGATGATTTCCCTGCTCGAGGGGCTGTTCTGATGGCGACGATCGCGACGCTGAAGTTTCCGAACCGGGACATGCCGCTCGACCTGCTGCTTTATGTCGCGATCGGGCGCGAGGTTCCTGGCCTTGTCGAGGATACGCTCGGCCGCAATCCCGGCCTTGCCGATCTCGGGCTGTTTCCGCCGGCGGGGACGCAGGTGCTGGTCGCCGTGCCGCCGCCGCCGGGCGTGACGCCGCCGCCGGCCGTGGTCTCGCTGTTCTGATGCGCGCGGGAGAAGCCGTTCAAGCCTTCTGCGCCGCGTCGAGGGCGGAACTTAACAGGCGGCGGATGGCTTCGGGGCGGGAGGGCTTAGGGCTAGGTTGGCTGTCGATCCATGCGTCCAGTCGGGCGATCGTTGGCCGCTGAACGCGGACAGTAAGGGCCTCGGAGTCAACCGGAGGCCGTCCCATCTTTTTAGCACTTTTTAGTGTTGACAACTTCGCCATGAGTTTATAATGTCAAAAAGTAACGGGCCGGTCAAGAGGTGCAACTCTTGATCCGACCCTAACCACCGCAACCCGGAAGGGGGTCGCCATGGCTGTCGCTCGCGATAGCATAGCGAGCGCGCGCGGTCATCTCGACGATGACCGGCATTTGATCGCGCTCATTCGGCTGTTTTGGGACGTGACGGCGTTCGCCGCCGGCGCTCCCGCCCACAAGGCCAAACTGGCCAAAGAATACGCGACTCGGTTGCGTGTCGACATTGGCGCTCGCCCTGCGCGAGGCCGCGAGGCGCGGCGCATGAAGGCAAACCTGCCGACGACGCTCGGAGCGCCACGGCAAGCCGCAATCTGATCTGTTTTCACGAATGCCGCTCTTGGTCGGGCGGATAAGGCGCGGAAATTCGAGGCTTCATTGGCCCCGGTTCCGCGAACAGCGGACCCGTGCGCTTCGGGCCGACCAAGGCCGGGCGCCAATGGAGACTATGTCATGAATGATGAGGTCACTGTCGATGCCGCGCGGCTGCCAGTCGTCGCGATCAAGAACGGCGAGGTGCTTGCGGACAGCCGCGATGTCGCTGAATTCTTCGGCAAGAACAACAAGGATGTAATGCGGGCGATCCGTGAATTGATCGCCAGAGAGCCGGATTTAGGCCAGCGCAATTTTGCGCCGTTCAAAATCAATGACTTAACCGGAGAGACCACCTCTCACTACGAAATGGACCGCCGAGGCTTCACGGTTCTCGCCATGGGTTTCACCGGCGAGAAGGCCCTGAAGTGGAAGTTGCGCTATATCGACGCTTTCGAACACATGGAGGCAGAGCTCCGCAATCGGCCGGCCGTCGATCCGATCCGGGTCCTCAACGACCCCGCCGCCATGCGTGGGTTACTGCTGACCTATTCGGAAAAGGTGTTGGCCCTCGAGAAGGCCAACGCCGACATGCAACCCAAGGTCGACGCCTTTGCCCGGCTGGCGGAAGCCGAGGGCTCGCTCTGCATCACGGACGCCGCCAAGACGCTTCAAGTTCGCCCGTCGGACCTGTTCAAGTTCCTGCGCAGCCATTCCTGGATCTATCGCCGCCCGGCGACGGACCATGACGTGGCCTACCAGTCGAAACTGACCACCGGGCTGATGGAGCACAAGACGACGACCGTGCATCGGTCGGACGGCTCGGAGAAGATCACCACGCAGGTCCGCGTTACCCCAAAAGGTTTGGCGAGACTTGCGCAAGAATTTCCTCCTCATCTCCGGTTTGTGGCCTGAACTCTGATGCGCGCGGCCTATCAGATCACCGTCGGCGGCAACGTCGTGACCAGCGCGTTCGCGCCGCGGCTGATGTCGCTCATTTTCACCGACGCCGACGGCGGCGTCGCCGACACGCTGGAAATCGAGCTCGACGACACGGGCGGCGCGATCTTCCTGCCCTCGACGGGCGATCCGATCCAGGCGCAGCTGTGGTGGGACATCCCACCGCCGGGCGCATCGGCGGGCTCGTTGCAGTTTACCGGCACGGTCGACGAGGTGCGCTCGCGCGGCGCGCGCGGCGCGGGGCGCACGCTGGCGATCATGGGCCGCTCGGCCGACATGAAGACCAAGGGCAAGCACAAGACGTCGAAGCATCTGGACAATGCGACGTTTGGTTCGGCTGCGCAGACCTTCGGGGGTATCGGCGGCTATCAGGTCAGCGTCGATTCCTCGCTCGCGTCTGTCCAGCGCGATTACTGGTTGCTCGCCAACGAGTCGTTTCTGAGTTGGGGGCGGCGGATCGCCGAGGAGATCGGCGCGACGTTCAAGGTCGCCTATCCGAAGGCGACGTTCATTCCCCGCAATTCCGGCGATTCCGCCGCCGGCGCGGCGCTTGGCGGCGTGACGGCGATCGCGGGTCAAAATCTGATCTCGTGGGACGTCTCGCCGACCCTGTCGTCGGGCGTGTGGAACAACGTCAAGGCGCTCTATTACGACCACACGAAGGCGCAGTGGGGCGAGGACAGCCAGGCGGTCGGATCGGCCGGCGCGGTCGCCGATCACCGCGAGACCTTCAAACATGCCGACAAGGGACGCGCGCATGCGCGCACGACCAGCAACCTGAACAGCGCGCGCCGGCTCGCCGCCGGCTGCTCGGTCGAGATCGACGGCGACCCCGCCGCCTTGAGCCAGGCGAACCTGACGATCTCCGGCGCGCGCCCCGGCATCGATGGCGACTATCGCATCAAGACGGCTCGCCATGTGCTCGACCGTCATCGCGGCTGGACGACGACCTGCGATTGCGAGCAGCCGCAGGGCGCGGCGGGAACGGACTCGCGGGCGAAGCCGGCGGCGACTTAAGCGGTTTTTCTGAGGAACGACCCGATGACCTGGCGCGCTTTTACCGCGGCCGTGATCGCCGCCGCATGGCTGTTGGCTGTCGGCATGCGCGTGTTTGGTTGCTCCGCGATGAGGTTCGTCGACCTCCTGCTCGCCGCGATTGTGGCGGCGCTCGCCTATGCGGTGTGGCTGGCGGTTTCGCGCCACAAGCCGTCGCCGATGGATCCTGACTGAGAGGCTTGAAATGACATCTCCCGTTCCGCTGGCGTGGCGCGCATCGCCGAACTTCAGCAGCCGCGGCGGCCAACGCGTTCGCCTGATCGTCGTGCACGATTGCGAGGGCTCCTATGCGGGCTCCGTTTCGTGGTTCGCCATGGCGGCCTCTCAGGTCTCCGCGCATATCGTGCTGTCTGAGGACGGGTCGCAAGCGACGCAGATGGTCGCGTTCGGCAACAAGGCCTGGCACGCCTGCAACTTCAATCCGTTTTCCGAGGGCATCGAGGCGGCCGGCTATGCGGCGAAGGGGCTCGGCGCGCTGGAATGGTGCGCGCTCGCCAAGCTGACGGCGTGGCGTCTCAAGGCCAACGGCATTCCGTGCCAGGAGGCGACCGCGGCCAACGATTGGACGGGCTTCACCGAGCACTGGAAGCTGGGCGCGGCCGGCGGCGGCCATCACGACATCACCGAAGATGGCGCTGTCTGGGCGGATTTCGTCCGGATCGTCGGCGAGGCGTATCCGGCCGCCAGCAGCGACGGGCAGGGCGTGACCAGCCTGCCGGCTGCCAATGTCCCCGCTCCGCCGCTGTCGTGGTTTTCGCCCACGACGACGCCGCGCCACGACCTCGTCGAGGGCTCCGTCGAGTGGTTACAGGCGCGCCTCAATGCGCTCGGCTATGCGCGCCCCGCGCTGATCGTGGACGGCATGGAAGGCGTGGAGACGGAGCACGCCGTCATATCGTTCCAGATCGCCAAGAAACTTGAGCCCGATGGTGTGGCGGGGCCGCTGACGCTCGCGGCGCTGAAGGCGGCGGCGTGATGGCGCGGGCAGCTTTCGTTGCGGCTTATGGCGACGACACCCACGTCAGCTTCCATTGCCCGGGTTGTGAGAGCAGCCATTACCTGCGCGTGCGAAAAGAGCCGCGCGTGACGCCGTCGTGGACTTTCAACGGCGACCTCGACCGGCCGACGTTCACGCCCTCGGTGCTGGTGACCTACGAAGGCCGCGACGCCGGACAGGTCGACGCGGACGGCGATCGCGCGCCGCCGGCGCGCTGCCATAGCTTCGTCACGGACGGCCGCATTCAGTTCCTCGCCGACAGCACGCATTCGCTAAGTGGTCACACGGTCGACCTGCCGAACATAGAGGCCGCGCCCTGATGCGCGCCCTCATCCTGATCGCCGCGCTGCTGGCGGCGACGCCCGCGCCTGCGCGCGAGGCGTACCGACACGGCCGTTACGCGGTCGTCGGCGCGCCGATCGAGCTGCATCCGGTGCTGGCGCTGGCGTTGCATTTCGAGGGCATGGGCAAGGTGACGCCGTTTGCCGGCCCTTGGTGTCGCGACTTCGTCAACATGGTGCTCGAGCGCGCCGGCGTGCGTGTTGCAGACCATTCGAGGGTGGCGATTGCGGCGCTCAATCTCGGCCCGCGCACCAATCAGCCACGCCCCGGAGATCTCGCCGTGATGCCGCGGCATGTCGGCTTCGTCGTCGCCGATCGCGGCGCGACTGTCGAAATCGTCAGCGGGAATTGGGGGCATCGCGTCGCCCGCGCGACGCTGCCGCGATGGGCTTTCGTGGCTTTCGTCAGGATCTGAAACCTTGCCGCGTGCGGCTCCGGCCCCGCGCGCGGCCTTCGCTTGCCGGCCCTCGAGGAAATCTCATGTCCACCTCTATCGACTTCACCCCGCTCATCGGGGCGCTGACCCCTATTGTCGTCGCCGTCGTCGGCGGCCTCATCGCCGCCGCGATCAAACTGGCTGCGGCAGAGTTCGCCAAGCTGACCGGCGTGCGCCTCGACCAGGCCGCACTCGATCGCGTGACGAGCGCCGTGCAGGCGGAGACCGGCGGCCTCATCGCCGAGGCGACGGGGAACTTCGCGACAACTTCGATCACAGTCGGCTCGCCGATCGTCGCCTCGATCGCGACCAAGATCATCGCGGCGTTGCCTGACGAGATCGCCCGGCTCAATTTGTCGTCGGACCAGGTGTCTCAGATGGTGCTCGGCGAGATCGGGCATCTGCAAGCGCCGGGTCTGGCGGCTGTCCAGCCCGCGCCGAAGGCGGCGTGATGCTCAGCCACGCCGAACTGGCTCGGCTCGCCGGGCTGTCCTATGCCGGTCCATACTCGGGATCGGCGGCGCTCGACGTCCGCTATGATCTGCTGCCGCGCGAGGGCGAACTAGTCGTGGTCGTTCCTGGGACGCATCCAGCCGACGCGATCGATTGGATCCGCGACTGTCGGTTCCTGCCGATCTGGCTGCCGGGGCTCGGCCCGGTTCACGCGGGGTTTGGCAGCGGCGCGGAAGCGATCTGGCCGAAGATGGCGTCCGTGATGCGGACGGCAGGGCTTGTGACCTATGCCGGACACAGCTTGGGCGGCGCGATAGCGCAATGCCTGGCGGCGCTGCACGCGGGCGCGCGGCCTGATCAACCGTTTCGGGTTGTGACGTTCGGCGCGCCGCGTGTCGGATTCCTCAACCCGTGGTTTGCGCACCGCGTGCGCCGCGGCGTCGAAGCGGTTGGCTACGCGCGTAACGGGGACGTGGTCCCCGACGTGCCTATGCGCCCGCCCTACGGGCATCCGACATGGCCGGTTCGCATCGGCGTCGCGGACGCCTCGTTCATCGAAAACCATTCGATCGCTCGCTATGCGGCCGATCTGGAAAAGCTCAACAAGTGAGGATCGGCAACGTGTTCAACGCGAAATCCGCTCAGTTCCGCAGAGTTGGCATTGTCGCCGCCGCCCTCGGCGCGCTCGCCCTATGTGGCCAGACGCCGGGTTGCCAGACGTTCAATTCAAATCTGACGGCGACGACCGCCAATCTCGTCGCCCTCAACAATGCCATTGTGCAGATCGACACGACGATTATCAACAACACGATCGCCGAGGCGAAGCTGCTGGCGCCCTACAATTGCGGCGCTTACGCGCTCGCGTCGACAATTATCGAGAGTTCGCCCGCGGCCTCCAAGGTCAACGCCTATTTCGAGCAAAATCTCGCGGCGGGCGTGACGAATGTCGCCGTGTCGAAGGTCTGCGGAGCCCTCGGCTATCCGACGACAGTGACGGCGGCCGCGCCGGCGGCGTCAAACTAATGGTCGCCCCGGTCGTCGGGGCCATTGTCGGCCTTCTGGTCGGCGGCTCGCTGCCCGCCGCCCTCGGAATCGGCATAATCCCGACCGAGGTGTTTGGGATCGCGCGCAGCGTCGACAGTGTGGCGACTGCCGTCGCCAGCCATACCCAATCGATCTGCCGGGCGACGGACCCGGTGCTGGACCGGCTTGCGGACGCCGAGGACGCTAAGCTTGGGCGCAAGGTCACCCTGTGGCGTCGGCTTGAGGATGGCGTCGCCAGGGCCGCGGACGCAGCCTGCAAGCACGCGTCCGAGCCGAACAACATCGTGACCCGCGTCACGGCCGTCAGGGACGCGATCAAGGCGGCGAGCGAGGCGCAGGCGCAGCTCGATATCTACGAGGGCAAGCTGCCGCCGGCGGTCCCGCGGTCGCCTACATTTGCGTCCGGCGGCGGCCACGCGCCGGCGCACGGTAAATAGTGCGCGTCCCTCTTCAACTCTTCATCTGAGCGAGATCATGGGCGAAACGGAAGATGCGGCTGCAAAGGCGGCGATGAGCGATCTGGTCATGAGGGGTGTCGGGCTGTTCCTCGCGCCGGCGCTTCTGCTCATGCTGGGATGGATAGGCCACACGCTGGTTGAGGCCGGGCAGGGGATTGTCGGACTCGACGAGAAGGTGACGTCGTTGCGGAGTGAATTCAGGGATATGGAGGCGCGGCACGATTCGCAGCTCAGCACGGTCGTCAATGTCGAGGAGCAATTGCAGCGTGAGGTTTCCGCATTGCAGGCGACCGAGAATGTGCGCGAGCGGGAGGACAGAAGGCTGAGGCCGGAGACGGTGTCGCCGAATTGAGGGGCGGCGTCATGTTCCCTTCGGCCGATAACTCGACCAGTCCGGCCGCACGCTGACGTCGCGGCCGCCGCAGCGCGCGCAAATGAAGCGGCGACGCGCGAGGGAGGGGAATGGCGTTTCGTCCGTCACGCCGAGTCGATCGAACGACACGCTGCCGGAATGGCCGCAGCCGACCGCGTTGCAATAGATATCGGCGTTGACGACGCCGAGGCGGCGCAGGCTGGCGATCGTGGCAGGGCGGGGCGGCTGCATGCCGCCTTATAGCTCCCGCCTACTTCGCCCCCCAAACCTTGGCGAACTTCGCCTCGAATTGGGCGCAGGCCTCGCGCGAATGGAACACCAACAGGTCGTTGTCCTGTTGCGTCAGACCCGAATGCGAGAAATTCGCCGACCCGGTGCGGAACACCTGGCCGTCGATGCAATAGCCTTTCAGGTGCATGAGTGGGCCGCCGGACGCCTTGTAACGGATCTCCAGGCTTGGATGGCTCGGCCCGAGCCGCTGGGCGATGTCGTGAGCGCCGACCTGCCGCGCCTCGTCGCCATCCTGCCAGATCCGAACCACCACGCCCCGCTCGGCTGCTCGCGACAGCGCCTCTGATATCGACGCATCTGTCAGCACATAAGCCGACATGTCGATCGTCTCGCCGGCGTCGTCGATAAGCCCGACGTCGATCGCCTCGAGGTCCTCCTCGGGCGCGAAGTGGAGCTCGGCGGGGTAGGAGGGCGCGTCGGCGGCGAGGGCAGGCGACGCTGCGAGGGCAGCGAGCGCCACGGCCGCGACGACGCAAGCTCTCACCCGAAACATCCGCACCTCCCGAACATGACGCGAACAGACTGTGCCGAGTCGTGTGCCGAAAGCAAACCGTCGGGCGCGCGCCAGATGCGTTAGTTTCGCGACCCCGGAAGTTTTACTAACGCCTTGTTTTATCCAGATAATCCCCAATGCGGGAGGCCACAATTCGGCCTGCGAATGGCCCGTATATTTGGTTTTGTAAACCGAAGGTCGGGAGTTCGATCCTCTCCGCCGGCACCACAATTTCCGCAGCAAAATCATTGTCTTGTGCTCCTTCAAGCTTTCTCAGACCGTTGGCTATGTGCCGTATTTTGTGCCGTGCCTTGGCGGGCGCGGGCGGCTTCGTCGGGGGTGAGGAAGGCGAGGTAGATCTCGGTGGTTTGCACGCTGGTGTGGCCGAGATGCTTCGAGAGCTCGTAAATTCCGCCGCCGTCGCGCAGGTATCTGACTGCGAACAGGTGGCGCAGATCGTGGAAGCGGAAGAGCTGCAGGGTGCGGCCGTCGCGCTTGGCCCGGGCGGCGGCGACGCGGCGGCGGTGGCCGAAATCGCTGGCGGCGGATTTGAACGGTTCGCCCGATTCGCGGCAGAAAATGAGCGGCGAGACGGCGGCGCGGGGCGTGTTGGCTGGCGTGTCGGCCTTGGGCGCCATCAGCGTGCGGGGCTGTGCCGAGAAATGTGCCGTCGCCTCGGCGCTCAGCTGGATGGTGCGGCGCTTGACGCCTTTGCCAATGATTTCGAGCGCGCCGTCACGCTCCGAGAAATCGCGCCAGCGCGCGCCGACGAGCTCGGCCTGGCGGCAACCGGTCAGTTCGGCGGCGCGCACCAGCGCAGCGAATCGGCGCGAGCAGGCGGCCAGCACATCCTCGATCGCCTCCGGCGTCGGCAGCAAGATCGGATCGCGGCGCTCGCGCAGCAGCCGGCGCTTGGAGAGCGTGGGGTTGCCCTCGCGCCATTCATTGGCCTCGGCATATTCGAGCACGCGGCTGATGGCGGTGAGGTCGCGCCGCACTGTGGCCGGCGTTGCGCCCTCGGCGCGGCGCGCCGTGACGAGCGTCTGGATGACTTTTCCGTCGATCTTGTCGATGTCGTATTTCGAAAGCCAGGCTTCGCATTGCTTGAGGCTCACGGCGTAGCGCTTGGCGGTGTTGGGGCCGATCTGGCCGAGCGCGCTTTCGCCCCAGGCGGCGACCGCCGCCTTCCAGCTCACGCGCTCCTCGCCGCGCCAGCGCGCGCCGCGGATCTCCTCGAGCTTGAGGTCCCTCAGTTTCCGAGCAGTTTTGACATCACGAGTTCGTAGGCTTTCTCGGACTTCCTGGCCCCGGACGGTGGCGCGCAACCACCAGACCCCCTCGCGCCTGTAGAGATTTTTCTCCCCCATACCTCAGCCTCCCGGGCGCGGATGAACCGCTCGAGCTTTTCGCGATCGAAGGTCCATAGCTTGCCGATCTGCGCCGCCCCTGGCAAATCGCCGCGCGCCGCCATGGCCTGCACGGCGCGGGGCGTGCAGGCGAGCAGGGCTGCGACTTCGGGGACGCGAAGGCGGGGCGTCATGGGGCAAGGCTCTCGAACTTGGCCAGTTCGCCGCGCAGGCGGCGGACTTCGGCGGCGAGCACGTTGACGGGGTCGGCCGCGATCCTCGCCTCGGCGGCGACGCGATCGGTTTTGTCGGACAGCATCCCGCGCGCGAAAGAGGCGCGCTGATCGGCGTAGAACAGGGCGCGGTCGACGGGCGGCAGCAGGGCGAGCTCCGCGGCGGCGGCGCGAGCGCGCTCGATGAGGTCCGAGCGATCGGGCGAGGCGGGAAGCTTCATGGCCGAGGCTCCGGCATGCCATTGTGCTCGACGCCGTCGAGAAGGCGGCCGGCGCGGGCTTTGCCGACGAGACGCAAGATTTCCGAATGATCTCCGCATCCGGCGTGCCAAGACGTTTTCCCGATTTCGCTTCGATTCGTTGAACTCACGATCGTCATAGATTTGAGTTCCCCCGCTGGCGCCGGGACAGGATGCTTGCAGGCCGCCGACGCCCATTCGCCAAATTGCTTGAAGAAAAACGGCACGCGGGCGGCGGCGCATTGATCGCGGATCGAGCGCGCCCAGTCGGGGTGCATCGGTCGCGCGCCGGGGCCGCTCTCGCCGCCGACGATGACCCAGTCGAGATTCGGCGTATCTGGATGCTGGTAGACCATATAATGCCCGCAGTCCGGGCAAACCGGCTCAAGCGCGCCGCCGCATTTCGGGCAACCCTCGGAAATGACGGGCTCCGTATCGGGGCCGCACTCCTCACCGCATTTTGTGCAGCGCTCGACATCAGGGCGCTCTGGCAAGCGCTGCCCGCAACTGCCGCCGCATTCGTAGCAGTCCGGCAGCCATCGGCGAAAATCGCTCGGCCCGAGCAGCGGCTCGGCGCTGACGAAGCGCACCGCGGCCGGGGTCGCGAGCAGATCGGGGATGCGCTCGTCGGCGCGGGGCTGATCCTCGGCGCTGACGCCTACCCAGACGTTCGGCAAGGGCATTTCGAGCGCGCCGTGACGGTTGCCGAGCTTCGCCGGGATTTCGTTGATGGCGCGGCAAATCTGCGCGTTGCCCATGCCGTTGCGTGACGTCAAATATTCCCGCATCCGCTTCGAGCGCTTCGTCAGCACCTGAAATGTATGCTGGGGCGCCAGCGCCATCACCGCGAACACGCGATCGATCTGAGAATTCGCCACATTGTCGTGGAACAGATCGCCCATGCTGTTGACGAAGATGCGGCGCGGACGCTTCCACCTAAGCGGGGCGAAGAGGGTCGCCTCGCCAGCAAGCGAAATTTTCCCGTTCCAGACGGGGCGCTTGCCGGGGCTGCGTCGAATAATGTCGTGATAGGGCGTGTCGCGGCCGGCCGCGTCGGCGATTCGATGAATTCGCCATGCAACCTCCATCGCGTAGCAGTTCGTACAGCCGGGGCTGACGAGACTGCAGCCGACGATCGGATTCCACGTCGCATCGGTCCATTCGATGGCGGATTTGTCGGCCATGGTCAGCTCACTCCGGTTTTCGGGGTCGTGGCCTCGCCACGCTCAACCCCAAGGCTGCGCACCAGGTTCGCGCTGTCGGCCCATTGCGCATGGCCAAGCCACGCGCCGAGAAACTTCTGCAGGCGGGCGTCGTCGCCGGCGGCGCGGTAGGCGGCGATCTTGCGCCTGGCGCGGGTCACGCTGTCTTTGCGCAGCAGCTTGTGGGTCGGCCAGATGCGATAGCCGAGGAAGTTGACGCCGCGCGTCACGCTGGCGATCTGCCACTTCGAAAAACGCAGGCCGAGACGCTCGCGCGAGAACTGTTCGGTTGCCTGTTTGACGCGCCGCAGGTGCTCCGAGTCTGTCCCGAGCACGACGATGTCGTCCATGTAGCGATACCAGCGGCGCTCGCCGAGATCCTGCTGCAGAAAACGGTCGAGCGTCGCGCCGGCGTAATAATTGGCGAAAATCTGCGAGGTGAGGCTGCCGATCGGCAAGCCGATGCCGAGACGGGGAACCATCGCCTCGATCAACCGTAGCGTAGCGCGACACGAGATTTTCGCCTCGATCAGCCTCCACAACGTCTCGCGCTCGATCGAGGCGAAATAGCTGCGGAAGTCGGTCTTGAGGAAATAGAGCGGGCGGCCGCCGCGCGATTCGTGGCGCAATTCGCTCTGCAGCTGCACGACGCCGGCATGCGTCCCCTTACCTGGGCGGCAGGCGAAGGTTCTGGGCAGCAAGGCGGCGTCGAAGATCGGCGCGATGATCAGGCAGAGCGCCTGCTGGGCGACGCGATCCCGAAAGGGCAGGGCCGAGATCAGTCGCTTTTTGGGATCGAACACGTAGAATTCTCGGGGATCGCCCTGGACGTAGCGGCCCTGCGCCATGTCGCTGGCGAGCTCGGCGAGGTTGAGCGCTGCGTATTCCTTGAACTCGAGATAGCCGGCCGTAAGCCGCTTGCCGGCGGCGGTGAGGCGTAGGGCCTCGGCCATGTTGGCCGGCGACGTGATGCGGCCGATGAGGTTTCGATAACGCTTGGACATGACGCACGCACCTGGACAAACAAAAGCCGGCCGCGGGTCTCGACGGGTCGCCCCGCTACGCCCCGTTCTGCCGGACCGTGAAATGTATTCGCCGAAGCGGGACAGCCAGGCTGACCACCAGCCTTGACTTGATGTGGCCGGCCGGCGCGCCCGTAAGCGTCGCCGAGCCGAAATCCGGTCGTCACTGCGGCCCCGCGCCCCCAGATTGTCGTTCGAGTTGTCCGGCCAGTTGTCGACGTTCGCGTAGCGCGAGCCCGCGTTGTCGCCGTTGATCCAGGACCCGCCGAACAGGGAGGCGCGCGGCTGCTTCATGACCCTGTCTGCCCCTTTCGGAGGCTTGCCTCCGAACTGCGCAGCTTCTTGATCCAGGCATTGAGCATCCGGCCCGCTTGCGCGATGTGCCCGAGCGCGATCTCATGCTGCTTGGGCGTAATGACGCGGATGTTGGCTTGGGCAAGAAGCCGAAGGAAGGCGCGTAAGGTCGCCAGCTCCGCGTCGAGGGCATAGAGCCGCGAGAGCTGCTTCGACTTGGCGGCGTGATAGAGATCGCCAATCGGCGCGAACAAGGCCGTGAGCACCGCGTCCCTGAGGACGCCGTGTTTGCGCGGCGCGTTTTGCAGGATCGGGTAGAGGTAGTGCACGAAACCCTCGTATTTCTCGACGATCGCCAAGGCGTCGGTCGCACTGTGTTCGTCTTTGGCGATCGTCATGGCTTGCCCTCAGCGGCCGTCGCTTCCGCGCCGGCTAGACAGGTTGCAGGTGGCCACTGCGGCCCCGCGCCCCCAGAGTGCCGCCCGAGTTGTCCGGCCAGTGGCCGACGGCCGCGTAGCGCGAGCCCGCGTGGTCGCCGCCGAACCAGGACCCGCCGAACAGGGAGGCGCGCGGCTCGTCGGGATCGCCATCGTGGCCCCAGATCCAGAGATTGCCGGTCGCCTGCATGAGGCCGAAACGACTCGTGCGCGGGGCGTCGAGGCGGGTGTTTTTGGGATCTCGGCCGGCGGCGGATTTCTCGGCGACGCCGATTGCGGCCGCGAAGAAATCCTCAAGGCGCAGCAGCGCTTTGCCGTGCTGCGCCATAACGGCGCTGGCGGTCGCGTAGTCGAAGCGCTCGGCCGTCTTGCCGGTCGAGGGGTTGAGCGGGCAATCCTCGCCATCGGCGATCGTGACGCCGAACCGGCTTGTTCCGTCAGCCAGGTGATCGACGCCGGTCAGATAGATGTCGCACCAGAATTTTCCGTGCGGCGCGGCAATCAACGTCATGCCGCGCGGGTCGGGGCAGGTGGGGCGGAAGTTGACGTCCCAGAGCGAGCAAGGGTTGATGGCGGGGACATCATCGCCGCCGGCGCGCGCGGACGCGTTGCCGCCCGGCGCATAATGGAAACCGCCGAGGATCCCGTCGTCGGCGGGAAGGCCGTGCGCGAGCGTGGCGAGGACCACGCCATCGGCGACCCGTACGAAATAGTCGGAGCCGGTGATGTAGCCGGCTTGCGGCGGATGAACAGGCGTATCGTC
>Ga0302279_10001160_pt1 | contig 38249 bp, 47 predicted proteins | sample III_Bog_N3_3_FD_194541 | JGI IMG/M metagenome (GOLD analysis project Ga0302279, IMG submission 194541) | Peat permafrost microbial communities from Stordalen Mire near Abisko, Sweden - III_Bog_N3_3 | ecosystem: Environmental > Terrestrial > Soil > Wetlands > Peat | place: Sweden: Abisko...
GGAAGATCGAGTGGGGTCTGTCGTTCCACCGAGAGACTCCGGACGCGTGCCGCGGGTGTCTGTGGGCGTGACGAGAGACGCCCGAGCCACAGCGAGGGACGCCGTCGGCGTGACACAGAGACTCCGTCGGTGCATGGAGAGCGGCCTTCGGCACGACGAGGGAGGCCGTCGGCACTGCGACGGAGTCCGTCGGTACGGCGACGGAGTCCGTCGGTACGGCGACGGAGTCCGTCGGTACGGCGAGAGACTCCATCGGAGAGGCGAGCGCCGCTCTCGTCGCGACCTGGGCGTCTGTCGGCACAGCGAGGGCGCCCCTCGGCGTGGCTCGGGCGTCTGTCGGCACACCGAGAGACCTCTTTCGAGGCACCGAGAGCGTCAATCGTTGAACCGAGGGACGCTCTGGTCGATACTTGCGGGTCGCTCGGCATTCCTCGGGAGTCTCTCGGTACACCGAGAGAGGCTCAGCGAATTCGTCGCGCGCAACTCGCGGGAATCGTTGAGTCGCGAGGTGGAGAGAGCGACTCTCGCGAGGTCGCGTGAGGCGCTGTGGGTGTACCGAGCGCGGCGCTCGGTGCGACTCGAGACGCCCTCGATGCGCGGTGGGTTACTCTGCGAGCGGCTCGGGAGGCCCGAGGAGCGCGTCGGGAGGCTCTTGCCAGAGCGAGAGGCGCTCTCGCCTCGTCTCGACGTCTACCCACGTGCGCATCGCTTGCGGGAGACTGTATCCGCGCACGCTGAGGCGGCACCTCCGCGCGAAGTGCGCTTCAGAGCCCACACTGCTTCTCGCACGCGGCGAGCGCCGCGCACCGGGCAGCAAACTGCGGCGCTGGATTGACACACGCCCCCGCCCCCGCGCCCGCCTGCGTGAGCTCGGTCGCGAGCGGGGTGCACGTCGACGCGTCACATGTCGATGCGTCGCTCGTACTCGAGCCACCGCTCGAGCATGCGCTCGCGACGCTGAGCAGGGCGACGGGTCCGAGGAAGCTGAGGATGCGCATCCGACTGCAATTATCACGCGGCGCTCGGCCGGGTACTCGTCTCGTCGCGAGTCCGCCTCATTCCCGCTCGACCCTCGGAGAACCGAAGCTCACGGGACGCGGCGCACATGACGCGTACGGACGGTCACGGCGCGACGGCCGGTGCGTCACGAGGCGCGATGTCCAGGAGAGCGGGCAGCACCGAGATCGTGGAACACGCGACGGCTAGGTTTCGGTGGAACTCCCAGGCGAGGTAGAGCCGCCCGTCGGTGGAGAGGATCTCCGGCGGCACGTGAGGGAAGGGAGAGGCGCGCTTGACGGACGAGAGGGCTCCGATGTCGAAGACTGCGTTGCCGCTCGTGCGGGTGACTCCCATGCTCGCGATGGACCCGTCTTCGTGGAGGACGATCTCGAGGGCCGTCGACACGCGTGGGATCCACGGCTTCGTCATGTCGCCGACGTCCAGCTTGAGCGGATCACTCTCCGGCAAGCTCTTGAGGGCCGCGAGGAAGCGCTCCGCGAAGATGCGGTGGATGCGGGTGTGCACTGCATTGATGTATCTCGCGAACGGCCACCGGGTCGTGGCTCCGAGCGGTCGTTTCGTGTCGCCCGGTGCGCGGGTCGACGGTTCAGCGGATGCCGCCGGCGCGGGCGCGGCAGCCGTTGGCGACGCCGAGGGAACGGGAGCGACCGGGACCACGGGGTGTACCGCATCGCCTCCGCCGCATGCGGCAGCGGTCATCAGAGCGAACGCGAGCGAGCTGATCCGACGTCGTTGCAGGGAGGCAACGTAGTAGCGAATCGAGGATGGCAGCGGGCTTTCGGACAGTGACGACGAGGAGGACCTCCGGCGCGACCTCCGCCGCTACCCCGGAATGACCTGCTTGCGGTAGGCACCGGGCGCGACGCCGGCCCACTGGCGGAACGCGTGGCTGAACGAGGCCTCCGACGCGTAGCCCGTCAGGCGCGAGGCCTCCGCGAGCCTTGCGCCGTCGCGGAGCAGCGTCGCCGCCTTCTGCATGCGCAGACGCGTCAAATAACCAAGCGGTGGCTCGCCGACGAGCTGCGTGAAGCGCGACGCGAAGACCGAGCGCGAGAGGCCGACCTCCCTGGCGAGCGAGGCCACGGTCCACGGCGCCTCGGCCCGGTCGTGCATCGCGCCGAGCGCCGCCGCGGTGCTCGGATCGCGGAGGGCGCCGAGAAAGCCTCCGCCGTCCTCGGGGACGCGCGCAAGATACGCCCGGAGGATCTGGATGAAGAGGACGTCCGCCATCCGGAGCAGGACGATCTCGGAGCCGGGCCGGTCCGTCTCGACCTCGCGAGTGATGAACTGGATGTTCTCGGCAAACGACGGCACCCCCTGCTCCACTTCGGGCCTCATTCGGATGACCGGCGGCAGCACGGCGAGGATCTGCCGCGCGAGCGGATCGTCGAGCACGAAAGCGCCGGTGACGAAGTTCGTCTCCGGACCCTTCGCGCCGAGCTCGAGATGCATGACGACACTGCGCGAGTCGCACTGCGCGACGTCGTCGACGTGCACGGGGGCGCTGCGTGGATGGTCGCGCAGCACGTGCGTGTGGCCGAGCGGCAAGACCGCGAGATCGCCGCCGGAGAGCGCGACGTCTGGCTCGTTCGTGCTGTCTACACTGAGCCATGCGCTGCCGCGCACCACGTAGTGGAAGCGGACGCAGCTCGTCCTTCCCGGAAAGGTCAGGCCCCAAGGGGAGCGCCCGACCGTGAAAGCCCAGCAGGTCTGCTGCAAGCGAACCGGGGCGAGAACAGCGCTCAGAGCGTCCAACGAACAGCAGCGTAGGGTGCCCGAACCCCAGCCGCCAGGCGGCGTGGACGATTTCGATACTTTTCCGGACGACTTCGGATGGCTCGTGTGGATCTCGAGCCGTACGTAGGACGCATCGTTCTTCGTCGAAAGGAAATCTTATGTCTAACAAGCTCGACTTCTCCAGGGAGCTCATCGGCCGTCGTGCGCTCGTCACCGGAGGCACCAAGGGCATCGGCGCGGCCATCGCGCAGCGCCTCCTGGACGCCGGCGCGAAGGTCGTGGTGACGGCGCGCTCTCGTGGCGAGGCCTTGCCCGCGGGCGCCGCGTTCGTCGCGGGCGACGTCGCCTCTGCCGCCGGGGTGAAGGCCATCGCCGCCGGAGCGCTGGACGCCCTCGGCGGCCTGGACATCCTCGTGAACAACGCGGGCGGCGCGAACGGGTTCCCGCAAGGCACGGCGTCCATCCCGGACGAGGAGTGGCAGGCCGCCTTCGCTCTCAACCTTTTCGCCGCGATCCGGCTGACGAATGCGCTCTTGCCGGCGCTTCGCGAATCGAAGGTCGGCGCCATCGTGAACATCTCGTCGGGCGCGGCGACGATGGCCGTCGGGGCGGTCGCGCACTACGCCGCCGCCAAGGCGGCGCTCAACAGCTATTCACGCGCGCTCGCGATCGATCTCGCGCCGGCCAAGATCCGCGTGAACGTCGTATCGCCGGGGCCGGTCACGACGCCCGGCAGCAGGGAGTTCAGCGACGCGCTGGGCGCTCCGCCCGACCTCTTCGCCAAGGAGGTTCCGATGGGTCGCTATGGGTCCCCGCAGGACCTTGCCGAGGTCGTCGCGTTGCTCGTGTCGGATCGCGGGAACTGGATGACGGGCGGGAACATCCACGTCGACGGCGGAATGACGGCGCGCTGAAGGTCCCGGCGCCGCGTTGCGACGCCCAGCTGTGGCCGCCGACACCTCGACGCTTACGAACCCTGATTCAGCCCGAACGCCCGCGGCGCTTGGCCCACGATGCGTTTGAAGTCGCGTCCGAAGTGCGCCTGATCGGCGTAGCCGAGGGATGCCGCGAGCTCGGCGAGCGAGGGCGGATGCGGCGCGCGGAGTTGGATGGCCGCTTCGTGGAGCCGGTAGCGCTGGATGACGGACTTCGCCGAAATGCCAACGTACATGCGGAAGCAGCGCTGAAGCGCGCGTATGCCGAGACCGTTCGCGCGGGCGATGTCGTCGACACGCAGGATCGAGCGATCGACGGCGATCCGCTCGACGAGATCGCGGACGCGCTCGAGGCGCGGCGATGGCGTGAGGAGCGGGGTGAGCAGTGCTTCGGTGAGCGCGACTTTCTCCTCCGGTGCCCGCGCCGCGTCGATCGCGCGGGCCCAAGGTCGGGCGGATGCGCCCAGGACCTGCTCGAGCGGCACGACCCGGTCGGTGATGCTCTCCATCGGTCCTCCGAGTAGCGCCTGGAACATCACTGCGCGGAAGGTGACGCCGAAGGTCTCACCGTCGTCAGTGAGCGTCCGCGCGAGGGCGCCCGACCTCACGCCGAGGACGAAGGCGCTTCGTTCGGCGCAGCTTGCGATGCGGAGGATCTGCACCGAGGGGTGCGGGAGCGACTCACCCTTGAAGGGGGACTGCAGCGACCAGCGGATCGCCCAGTAGTGATGAATGTACGGAGCGAGCCGCGGCGACGGGGTGAGGCGCCGAACGTCGAGGAGGCCGTCCGGTCTGGGGGCGCGCAGGATCCCCCGCGGTGGTGGTAGCGGCGACATCACGCGTGAAGCGTACAAGGCGCCGTCGCGTTTGTTCAATACAGGCCTTCGTGCGTCGGGTACCGGTAACGCATGCTGCAAACCTTCGACGTTTCTGCCGGCGTCTTTGTGCGCGGGCTCACCAACCTGAAAACGCTCCTCACGAAGGGCGAGGCGCACGGCACGAAGGTGACGGCCTCCCTCGTCGAGGGGATGCAAGACCTCGCTGCGCAGGTGCATTGGGCGAGCGAGGGCTCAAAGCTCGCGCTCGACCGCCTGCTCGGCGTCTCCCAGGCAGCCGCACCCTCGAGCGCCACGAGCTTCGCTGATCTCCATGCGAGCATCGACGGCGCGATTGCGTATGTCGAAGCCATAGACCCCGCGGCCCTCGAAGCCGGCCTCGATCGAGCGATCGAGCTTCCCGTTCGCGGTCGCACAAAGTCGTATCGGGGCGACCGGTTCTTGATCGAGTTCGCGGTCCCGAACTTCTTCTTTCACCTGACGCTCGCCTACGCGATCCTCCGCAAGGAAGGCGTGCCGCTGGAGAAGGGCGACTTCATGGGGCAATAGCGCTTCGTCGAGGGAGCGCGGCGCGTCGCGGCAAACAATGGGTCCGGCGCTGGTACGAGCCGGGCCGTTGGTATAGAGGTAAGGCACGATGCTGCGCTCGAGTCGGGACTCCCGGCGCCGTGATGAAGTACACGCCGAAGCGATCGGATGGCCTTGATGCGGATGACTCGCGGCCCTCTCCTCCTCGCCCTCTCCGTCGCGAACTGCGGCGGAGTCGCCGAGAGCGCGGCGCTCAAGCCGGATGCGGCGATTGTCCGGGACGCGACAACGCCGAAGCATGACAGCGTGGTCGCGGACGCCGCGACGCCGAAGACTGACGCAGGCATCGTCGTCGAAGCGGGCCCCTTGCCCGCGTGTCACTGGCCCTCGAACCTGAACGCACAGGTTCCGGATGGCGACGTCCTTGGGTGGTACGTCGGGCGTGCGTTGCTCGCATGCGGTCCTGCCGACGTGGACGGTGGTCCCCTGGGAGCACTCGGTCTGAGCGACAGCGGTACCTCGCTCGGGATGAACGCGACGATCAACGGGGACACGTATTGCCTGATGGGATGCGAGCCCAGCCAGTACGCACTATCGTTGCCCAACTGGTTCGGCTTGCCCCCTCGGGACGCGGACGTCGTCCGCCCCGTGCTTCCCCCTGGATGCGGCGGAACCCGCCCCGCGTTCACGACGATATGGGAACACGTGGGCTCCGCCGAGCCCGTCCCCACGTTCTACTGCTGCCCCTGCGAGTGAGGCGGGTACGGGAGCCAGGGCCGATCCCGCTCAGGGATGGATGACCGTCGTCCCCGGCGGCGGCGTGAACGCGAAATGGCTCGGCGTCAGGGCCCGTTCACGCGACGACGGTCCTGGTGACCGTGCTGGGGGATCCCGCAGCGACGGGATTCCAGCCCTGATCAGTCGTCGACCACGCCTAAGCCCCCGTTGATGCAGGCGGTAAGCTGGACGTAGCCCGCAATATTGCAAGCAAAGATCGGGTCGTTTCCGGCACACCCTGACCCCCACGACACTGACGGGGCGGAGCACAGGTTGCATGTCCACACGCCGCCGGCAGCGCAGATGCAATTGGCGGAGTCGGCGGAGTCCCACGGGAACCACTCGCGTCCCGGCTGCGCGCAGACTGTCCCGCTTGTCGGTTCGGCGTCAGGGGGGCTCAGATCCACGCTGGGGCACGCCCACACGCCGTCGGCGCATCCACAGAGCGCGGAGGATCCCTGGGTCATCGGATATCCGTGTCCGCACACGATTCCGGGGCCGGCGTCGCACGGCGAGCCAATCACCGGGTTGCTCGGGCAAGCGATGCAGTGGAGAAGACCGTCGGCGCCGCACGCGCACTGCGTTTGACCTCCGTCTTCTGACTCGTACTGACACCCGTAGCCGGGCAGCGGGCACTTGGTCGGGGTCATGGGCACGGCCATCGGACACGGGCGACCGGCGTCGACGGTCGCTGAATCGGCGAAGCGTCCCGCCTCGAGCGACGGTTTCGCGTCCGCGAGTGCGGCGTCGGGGGCATGGCGCGCGTCACGCGACGGTCGTGCGTCGGTGACGGCCGAGTCTGCTCGTTGGCGAGCGTCCATGACGGCCGAGGCGGCGTCGTGGGCCGCATCGCGCGTGTGTCCGGCGTCGGCGCCGGTGCCTTGCGTCGAAGCGCAGCCCGCGAGCAGCGATGCGATCAGAAGAGAGGATGCGCGCGTGGGGACCATGCCGTGAGTGAAGGGAGTGTCGCACGCGTAGCTGCGAGAGCACGACGTTCCGTCATCGGGATCGCCCGTCCGCATTGGGACTGACCTACTAGCCTTTTTCGGCTCGTCCCAGCCCTTGGATCACATGGTCGAGCACCGCCCGAACTGCCGGGACACCGCGCGATGTCCGGCTGTAGAGCGCGAAGACGTCAACCTTCGGCGGCACCGCATCGGGCAGTAGCCACGCCGACATCATGCAGACGACGCCCGATCTGGTTCACGTTACCTTCCGCGAGCTTGGCGAGGGAAGCGTGTGGCGCTACGGCAAAGACGCCGCCGAGCCGTCGGCCGTCCTGACGTGTGAGGTCCGTCGAGGGCGGCCCCCGGAGCAGCGCGCTCGCCTCGCTGAAGCCTTGCTTGCGGCCATTGTTCAGGCTCTGGGTCTCGACCCCGTGGATCTGCCCGTCGAGTTCACGCAGCACGCTGGAGATGAAATCTACATGCAAGAGCGCGTAGATGGCGTTCTTCAGGGAGGACTCGGCCGTGACTGGTCGCCCAGTGAGCCACAAGTGCCGTTGATCGAGTCGATGAAGGAGGAGAGGCGCAGCGCGGGACACTGACGGCGCCCAGCGGCAGGAGGGCCGGAGGCTCGACCTGGGCGTAGCACCCACCGAGCCTGGCGTGCGCCACTGCTACGGTTGCCGGAGAGTACGTCGGTCTGACCTGCATGGGTGACTACGTCGCGTGCCGGGAGAGGCAGACGCCTTGTACCTGCGGACCGAGACCGCTTGGGGCGACAGGTGCGACGCCCTCGTGGGTCTGCGGAGTCACCAGTTGCCCCGACCCCGAGCAGAACCCGCCGAGCCAAGGGAGTTACGGCTCGGTCTCCAGCCGCGACGCGGCGTAGGCGGACGGTTCCCAGCGGTGGCACCGGAGTTCGCCCGCCGCTAGCCATCGCGCCATCGCCAACGTGCGCGAGCGAGCGGAGGCGGCGCGCGAGCAAGCTGTAGCGATCCTCTCGCGTGCCGGGGACGCGTCGGCTGGACGCCGGTCAGGCTGTCCATCAAGTCCTCACGTGATCGACGACAGAGCCGGCGTTGCGGCGGCTACGATGGCCCCGTCGTGCCCCACCTCGTCCGCGTCTCCCTCAAGCAACCGCCACCCGAAGGAGCGGGCTACCCTTCTCGGTGCCGCAGATCCGCACGCTGCCCCAGATCGACCTGAACAGGGGCGTCACGTTCTTCGTCGGAGAGAACGGATCGGGCAAGTCGACGCTCCTCGAGGGGCTCGCCGCCGCCGCGGAGCTCCCCGCGCTCGGGAGCGCGGATATTGCGCTCGACATCACGCTCGTGCCCGCACAGCGGCTCGGGGCGGCTCTCCGGTGGTACGCTCGCCGTACGATGCTTCCGCAACTCGCAGGCGGTCTTCTGATGGCGGGCTTCGGCGTGATGGAGGTTCTCCGACGTGGGGCGACGGCGAAGAAGGTCGTCCCGACCGCGGCGGACCGGGGCACGACCGTCCTCATCGTCGCCGCGTACGCGCTGGCCGTCGTCGCGATCAGCTCTCACTGGCTGCCGAATGTTGCACTACCCGCGCCTGAGGCAGTCGGGTGGGTCGGCGTCGCGGTCGGACTGCTCGGATTTTCCATCCGCTTGTGGTCCATGCAGGTGCTCGGGCGGTTCTACACACGCACGCTCGTCACGACGAGCGACCAGCAAGTCGTACGCACCGGCCCCTACCGACTCGTCCGCCACCCCGGGTACCTCGGCTCGATCCTCGTGTGGATGGGTGCTGCCGCGACGTCGGGCAACGCCCTGTCACTCGTCGCCGTGACTGCGCTCCTTGCAATCGCGTACACGCACCGCATCCGCACCGAGGAGAAGATGCTGACCGACGCGCTGGGTGAACCTTACGCCGAGTACCGACGTCACTCGTGGCGCCTCCTGCCATTCGTGTTCTGACGAAGTCCTCACCGACCGGCGAAGCGCGCCTCGTAGGCGAGGAACGACGGGAAGTCTCCGTCCGACTCGACCGTCGGGTGCTGCGTATCGATCTCTTCGCGGTCGAGCCAGGTCTTCGAGCAGCCCACCCCTCTGTTCATTATTGCTGCGTCCCTGCCGTGACTTTACCATTCCCCGTGGCCAAGGATAAGCGGACCAAGACAGCTCAATTGTTGGACAAGGCACTCGCCCAGCGGGAGAAAGCGAACGACCAACGCGCCAAGGACCACCTGCAGCTGGCGCTCTCGGTGATCACCGAGGCCGACGAACCGCTTCGGCCCCGGATCGAAGAAGAGCTGAGGGTGATTGAGGCACACTCCCGCCTCATCGCCGAAACCCTCGCCCTCAAGGCCGAAGCAAAGGAGCCCAAGGGAGCCGTCGAAATTCTGGAGGCCGGCCTGGCGAGGAACCCGGATGGTCCGGGCGCGAACGCGGCGCGGGCGATGATTGAGCAGCTCCGGGCGAGGAAACACGATCCCTGAGGGTGTGGCTTCGGGATCAGCGGATGGTCGCTCCCTCCTCCACGGTGAACGAACCGCCGCACGCGAGACAGACTCGGGCCTGAGACTCCAATCGCCGATACTTGCTGCTTGCCTTGCCGCACAGGGGGCACGGAGACGGCTGCGAGAGCTCGACGAACGAGGGCAGAGGGACGACGGACGACGGCACCGGCGTCGGCGGGGCAACGGATGCGTCATCCGCCTCTGGCCGGTCCCCGACTCGTCGACGCGCTTGATGAACTCGGTGTCACTCGTGAGCAAGACACAGCCCTCGCCCAGGTGCACGGTAAGGCGGAGGTCGGCGCCGTCGCTCTCGCCCGGCAGCCTGACCTCCCGTGCAGCAAGAGCGTCCGGATTCGCCAGCGCATCGTGTCGTCAAGCTGCCCTGTCGGTCATATCGCCGGACGGATCGACGGGCGACCGGAGCGCCCCCCACGCCCGCGCATCCAGGGCCTTCTCGGCGACCCTCAACGCTGCGGTAAAGACGGCCTCGGGCGCTCCATCCCTCAAGCCCCGGAACATCGCCGCGCGTTCCGCAGGGTTCATCGCAGGGAGCATGAGGGCCCATCCCGCCATGCTCTGCTCGAGCGTGCGGCTGCGCTTGAACGCGGTCACCCCAGCCGCGAAACGCGCCTCACCCGCCAGCGCCCAGACTTGCCCCTGGCCTGCCTCCTCCTCCTCGATGTGCAGCAGGAAGTGAGCGGCAAATCGCGCGAGCAGCCGGTACGCCAGATGTGCGGCTGCCCCCGTCCTCTCGGCGAAGGCAACCTCGAACGCCGTCTCCACCTCGTCGAGCGCCTGGTTGTGCTCCTCGTGCTCCGAAGCGAGGGTGCGCGCCACCTGCGGCAGCACCTCCGCGATGATCGGGTGCAGGAACTCGTTCTCGTGCTCGGCGTGCTCGCGCAGCGCGGTCACGACCTCGGCGACCGTCGCCGCGAGCTGGGTGCGGTCGTCGGGGTCGGCATAGTCGGTGGTGCCTGCGAGGACGACGGCCTCGAACAGCCGCTTCCGGAGCCCCTTGTGGACGACGGTGTAGAAGTCGGTGCGCGCCGATACTCCCTGAAGATCGTGGTTCATTCTTGCCTCCATGCTCTTTGGACAAGGCCGGAGGACGACTGTGACAGCTGGGGCTAAGAATCGGCACCCAGGGTAGCGCGCACGTCTGGAAGCTCGAACAGGCGCCGGATCGAGAGCACCTCATCGGGCGCGGAGAGCATCGGATGCTCGCGGAACAGCTCGGCGTGCTCGCGCTCGAGGGCGTCCAGCTCGTGGACTCGGGTCGGCGTCACGGTCCGGATCTGGACGAGCCGCTCCGGAACGAACTGGAGGTGCTTCGGATCGACGTAGCCCTTGTCGATGAAGCCACGTGTCTTCCGCGCACACCGGCAAGGGTTCGCCGTGTTCACGAGGCCACACTTGTCATGCATGAAGCTGTAGAGGTCGCGTCGTGCCCTCGCGAGCACCTGGCGGAAGTTCTCGGGCGACAGCTCCGTCACCTCGGCTCCCACGCGGTCGGTCACGCCAAGGATCTCGCCCAAGACGAAGACCACGCGCTGTCGGCGATCGAGACACATCAGCATCGCGAGCGTGCAGCCGTTCTTCGCCTCCTCGACGAGGAGCGGGGCAGGGACGCCTCCGGGCTCGTCAGGCGTGGGCGCGTCGCCTGCGTCGTCGAGGTCCTGCGAGAAGGAGTCGAACGGGCGGGGAGCCGACTCCAGCGGCTGCTTCTTCTTCAGGTTGATGACGTGGTTGACGACGATTCGGTAGAGCCACGTCCGGAACGCGCTCTCGCCACGGAACGTCGAGAGCCGGGTGATGACCTTGACCAGCACCTCCTGCGTCACGTCCGCGGCATCGTCACGACGCCAGACCATCCGGGCGGCGACGTTGAAGATCCATGGGCCGTGACGGGCGACGAGCTGCTCCAGGGCGCGACGGTCCCCTCCTTGCGCGAGCGTGACGAGCTGTTCGTCGGTTGGGTTGGCGGGCGAGTCGGAGAGGGGGCTGAGCATCAGGGTCGCGTCTCGCACTCAACTCGGACAACGGAGCGGAGCGAGTGTGACAGCTCGGCGAGCAGCGGCCAACGGGGTGCCGGGGGGCTGGCGTCCGCCGAGACGATCGTTTGGCGTGATCCGATTGGTGGCGGTCGGGAGCCGTTCCTACGCTTCGGGTGCTCGCGATGATGTGCGAGCGAAAGGACATCGAACAATGAGCTCGTCATCCTCCTCGAAGGTCTGGTTCCTCACCGGCGCGTCGCGCGGCCTCGGCCGTGACCTCGCCAAGGCCGTGCTCGCCGCCGGCCATCGCCTCGCGGCCACCGCCCGGAACCCTGCGGACCTTGCCGATCTCGTCGCGTCCCACCCTGGGCGCGCCATCGCCCTCCCCCTCGACGTCACGGACGCCGCCGGTGCTCGCACGGCACTGGCGACGGCCCGCGAGAAGCTCGGAGGGATCGACATCGTCGTCAACAACGCGGGGTATGCCAACGTCGGCTCCGTCGAGGACCTCGCCGCCGACGACTTCCGCGCGCAGGTCGAGACCAACTTCTTCGGCGTCGTGAACGTGACCCGCGCGGCCATCCCCCTCCTTCGTGCGCAGGGCTCGGGGCACATCATCCAGATCTCCTCGATCGGCGGGCGTCTCGGCACACCGGGACTTGGCGCGTACCAGGCCTCGAAGTGGGCCGTCGGGGGCTTCTCGGAGGTGGTCGCGCAGGAGGTCGCCCCCTTCGGCGTCAAGGTGACCATCGTCGAGCCAGGAGGGATGCGGACCGACTGGGCGGGCTCGTCGATGCGCGTCGACCCGGTCAGCCCCCCCTACGAGCCGACCGTAGGCACGTTCCAGAAGCACATCCGCGAGAACGCCCGTGGCGCGCAGAGCGACCCCGTGAAGGCCGCCCGTGCCATCCTCGAGATCGCCTCCATGGCCCATCCTCCGCTCCATGTCGTCCTCGGCAGCGACGCCGTCTTCCTCGCCGGCCTCGTCGCGGCGACGCGCGCCGGGGAGGACGCGAAGTGGCAGACCCTGAGCCTGTCGACCGATGTCGACGGTCTACCTGCATTCAAAGACACTCCCGTGGCCCGGATGCTCCTCGAGCAGCGGCGATGAGCGACGCGCTCGACGCGATCGCGGTCTCGGGGCTTCTGCTCGCGCGGCTCCGGGCGATCGGCATCGATCCGGACCGAGTCCTTGCGCGTGCCCTCGTCCCAGCGAGCCGCTTCGAGCCGGGTGGAAAGCTCGTGACGCGCGAGTTCTTCGCGCTCTGGCACGCCGTCGACGAGGAGCCGGGGTCGAGCGGGCTCGCGATTCGTCTCGCCGAAGGGCGACGCGCGTCGGAGTACGACGTCGTGTCCGCCGCCGCGCTGAGGTCCCCGAACCTCGGCGAAGCGATACGCCGGTTCGCACGCTACAAGCGGCTCGCCTGCCCCGAGCATGTGCGGGTCGACGTCGAGAAGGGCGAGGTGAGCGTGCGCTTCCACTGGGTCCTGGCCGACACCCATGTGCCGCGTTCGCTCGTTGACGCGACCTTCGCTGCCTTCCTCGCGCTCGCCCGTCGCGGGACGGGGACGGACCTGCGGCCCCTCCGCCTCGAACTCGCGCGCTCCAGCGCGGACGCGGCGTTCCGCGAGCACTTCGCTTGCCCGCTCGTGCTCAACGCCCCGTTCGACCGCTTCGTCTTGCCCGAGAAGGCGCTGTCGCTCCCGTTCGTGACGTCCGACCCGGCGGCGCTCGCCGACCTCGTCCCGGGCCTCGACGTGGCGCTCGCGCGGAGGGCGGGGCCGGCGACGTTCGACGATGACGTCCGGATGGCGATCGTGCGGGCGATGTGCGGGGATCGCCCCACGATCGAGCGTGTGGCGCGCGACCTCGGCGTCAGCGTGAGGACCCTCCAGCGCAGGGTGAGCGAAGCCGGTCACACCTACCAGGGGCTTCTCGACGAGGTGCGGAAGACGGCCGCCCGGAGGCTCCTCGCGCGGACGAGCCTCGAGCCGACCGAGGTCGCGTTCCTCCTCGGGTTCGACGAGCCGAACTCCTTCCACCGGTCGTTCACCGCATGGGAGGGGCTTACGCCGCTGAAGTGGCGCGGGAAGAACTACGAAGGCGCACCGGAGGCGACCCTGGAGTCGTTTGCAGCGGCCAGGTGACGGCGACGACGTGCTCACCCTTGACTCCGTGCTTCTCGCACGATGCGACCAACGTGTAGAGCACGGCGAGATCGTCTCCGGCCTCCGCGTGTCCAACGAAGGGAGTTCGATCGCCCGAGCGCAACGCGTCGTAGCGACGCCTCCGGCGTGCCGAAACTACGGTCGACCCGGACGGGGAGAACCGAGGAGGTACCAGTTCCCGTAGAGGAGCAGCGCGCACGCGAGCCCGAAGAAGCACGCGGAGAACGGCTGTGGGCTGTCGTACGGGATGTCGACGCTGCGCTGCGAGGGGTTCACGAGGAAGGCGTTGAAGCGCTTCGCGGCGTCGAAGTGGTCGGTCGGGTCGGAGTTCGCGGCGTTCGAGATGCGGACGTCCCCTTTGTCGGTGATGAGGAACCCGTCGTAGTTGACGCGCCTGCGACTCCCTGTGCCGCTGTTGACGGTGTCCACGCGGAGGGCGCGGACGGAGGCGATCGGGAAGGTGTCGCGCGAGTGGAGGGGGCCCCACGACGCTTCGATGGCGCAGACGCCTTCGCCGCGATCGCACGTGAGGTGCAGCGTCCGCAGGACGGAGACGATTCCGGTGACGAGGATGCAGACGATGCCGAGGATGGCGACGGTGCCTCCGAGCGTGGCGGAGAGGGAGAAGGGGCGGACGGTGACGACGGGGTGAAGCGGGGGGTCGATCACGGGGGCCACGGTATCGCGTGCGTTGTGCGCATGCAGGGAAAGGGTGCGCTTCCATTGGGGCGCCCCGCGTTCTGCCCGCGCTGAGCATCGCTTGCGTCGGCGGGCGTCCCGAGCGTCGGAGAGGTGGCCACGAGCGTCACGACGTGGGGGGCATCGATCGAGCGGCCGGGAGGAGCATTGCCAGACAGATATCTCGCGTTTATTCGTCTGACAGATGCCCTGTGGCCGCTCGGGGCTGCTATTCGCTGGGCAGATACTTTCGCTTTATTCGCCTGGCAGCTATGATGGCGGCTTCGGTCCCAGACATGCGCCAGCTCATCACGACTCCCGCCCAGGTCGGGGAGATCCTCCGCGGACGACGCAAGGCACGCGGGCTCCCCCAGCAACATCTCGCAGCCAGGCTCGGCGTCAGCCAGAGCCGGCTCTCGGCGCTCGAGGCAGACCCCGCAGGCCTGACGCTCGAACGCCTCCTCGCGCTGGCCAACCAGCTCGGCCTCGAGCTCGTGCTTCAGGACAGATCCGACACGCCAGACCTAAAGCCTGAGTGGTGAGGCGTGGGCCGTCGATCTCACAGCCGAGCGCTCGGCGTCTGGGCGAACGGTATCCGCGTCGGTCGATGGGTGATCCCGACGACGGGACCGATGGAGCTCTCCTACGACGCGACCTGGCTCGCCTCACGCGAGGCGCGCCCGATCTCGCTGTCGCTCCCCATGAACCTCGACGGGGTCGCCCTGCGCGGCGAGCGCGTGGGGTTCTTCTTCGACAACTTGCTGCCCGACGCCGAGGCGATCCGCCAGCGCGTGCGCGCGCGCTTCCAGACGCGGAGCGCCGATGCCTTCGACCTCCTCGAAGCCATCGGCCGCGATTGCGTCGGTGCCTTGCAGCTCCTGCCCGACGGGGAGTTGCCGCAGGGGGTATTCGACATCACGGCGGAGCCGCTCGAGGACTCCGACATCGAGAGGGCCCTGCTCGGTGTCGCGTCCGAATCGACGCTGTCGCGCGACGACGATGACTTTCGAATCTCTCTCGCCGGAGCGCAGGAGAAGACAGCCCTGACGTGGCACCAGGGGCGCTGGTGCAAGCCGCGCGGGTCCACCCCGACGACGCACATCTTCAAGCTCCCGCTCGGCCTGGTCGGCGGGCGACAGCTCGACATGACCACCTCCCTCGAGAACGAGTGGCTATGCGCCGAGATTCTCGCGCACTACGGCGTGCCGGTCGCCGCGTGCGAGGTGAAGCGATTCGGTCAGGCGAAGGCCCTCGTCGTGACCCGCTTCGACCGTCAGCTCCACTCGTCGGGGCAGTACTGGCTACGCCTGCCGCAGGAGGACCTGTGCCAGGCTACGGGCACGCCCTCGTCGCGCAAGTACGAATCGGACGGCGGGCCGGGCCTCGTCGAGATCGCCCGCGTGCTCTCGGCGTCGGTCTCACGCGACGACGACCTCGCCACGCTGATGCGTGCGCAGCTTCTCTTCTGGATGCTGGCCGCGACCGACGGTCACGCGAAAAACTTCAGTATCCGCCTCCTCGCCGAGGGTCGCTTCCGGCTCGCGCCGCTCTACGACGTCATCTCCGCCTGGCCGATCACGGGCAAGCGCCGCGACCAGGTGCACCCGACGAAGCTCAAGCTCGCGATGTCGGTGCGAGGCCGGCACAAGCACTACGGCGTCGAGGAGATCACGCGGCGGCACTTCAACCTGACGGCGCGCGAGTGCGGGCTCGGCACCGACATGGAGAGCATCGTCGCCGAGGTCGTCGCGAGGACTCCCGCGGTCGTGGAGAGCGTCGGGGCGAAGCTGCCGGAGGGGTTTCCGATGCGTGTGTTTGATTCGGTGACGACGAGGCTCCGGAGTGCGGCGAAGCAGATCGGGCGGATGGAGGCGGGGACGTGACGCGCGCTATGTCCGCGATCTCGGCCAGGGCAGCACCGCGCCTGACGGGCAAGACCGGCACACGCGCATCTTCACCCGCTCACAATTTCTGCGCGCCCGAGAGCTTCCCCAGCCCACGATCGAACGTGCCCAGCGGGAGGTGACCAGCGCCTCGCGCGACCTCGAGCACAAGGCAGTCGGAGAACCCCAGCCTCGGGTGCTTCCGGTACTGCGAGACGGCCGCCTTCACGACGTCGGCGTCCTGAACCGCCAGCTGGTCGTGATCCAGGAGTAACTCCACGAAGTCGGCAATCCGCTCGGGGACAACGCCGTACACCGAGTCCAGCACCCGGACCGATTCCATCAGCACGAGGTGCGAGACCCACGCCCCGGGCTGGACGAAGGCCTCCGCTGCGGCCACCTGGGCCGGGTCGTCGCGCGTCAGCAGGCGAACGAGGACGCTGGTGTCAACGGCGCGCATGGCGGGCCTTCACGCTCTGCCGGACGCCTGCTTTGAGCTCCTCCAGGCTCCGCGGGGGGGGCGGCTGCGAGAACAGCGCCCCATGCAGGTCCTCGAAGGTGTGCCGACCGACACGCCGGACGGTGATGTGATCGCCCTCGGCGTCCCATTCCAGCACGGAGCCGGGTACGAGCTCGAGGCGCTTGCGAACCTCGGCCGGTACCGAGATCTGTCCCTGCGCGGTGACCCTGGATTGCGCGAGCTTCATTCCTTGAAAGTACCGCGGTAATGAGCGCGGCGCCATCCTCGGCTTCGTCTCGCTCGAGGACGTCTACCTCGCGAAGTCGCATGTCTCGTCGGTCGCGCCGCTGCAGGAGCTCCCGAAGCTCCGGAACATCCGCCTCGCGAAGGGCTTCCTCCCTGCGGAGGTCGCCGCGCTGAGGAAGGCCATACTACTGGTGACCGACGCTGCCTCGACTACCGGGCGCAGCGGAACCCGACGCCCTGGAAGCGGCCTGACGGGGCACTCCCCTTCCGATTCGCGGCGCGGAGATCAGACGCAGCTGTGCTGAACCAGGCGGCCCCGCGAACGACGTACGTCGTGGGATCGTAGTGGGTCGCAGTCCACTCCAGCACATTCGCTGCAAGGTCGTGGATCCCCCCAGGGGCGTCGCTCGCCGGATACTTTCCGGCGGGACACGTCCCGCCCGCCTGGACCCAGCACACATGCGAGCTCGGCGCGTCGTTCCCCCATGGGTACACGGTCCCCCGGCTCTGCCCACGCGCCGCCCACTCCCGCTCTTCCTCGGTGGGTAGCCTCTTTCCTTGGGCGCGGCAGTACTTCGCCGACTGTGCCCAGTCCACGCAGTTCATCGGATGATTCCCGCGACCCGCAACGCCGTAGTTGCAGGACTGAAGCGCTTCGAACGTCACTCCATCGCGCGAGGACTGCCCGGGGTGATCCGCTGTGCACTGCCCCGACTGCACGCATGCCGCGTAGGCGTCGACAGTCACCTCGGTAGTGTCGAGGCAGAGGGGTTGTAGCGTCACCGTGTCGTGACGCTCGCCCATCTCGAATGTCCCGCCCGCGAGCGCGGCCATGCCCGCAGGGCACGTCAGATCCCCGACGCAGGTCGAACGAGACGAGACCCACGCTTGACCGGGCCAGCAGCAGTGCACTCCGTCCGGCATCCGCGCCCGCCCTTCCTGGCATGCGGGCAGCTCGCACGACGATGCTGCCGGGACAAGGCCCGACGGGCACTGCGTCGGCGTCCCCACGCAGCCGCCCGACCAGCCTTGACCCGGCCAGCAGCAGTGCCCCGCTGTATCGCCGTTCCTTACCTGACCGTCACGACACGCCGAGGGCGCTTCTGCGGCCGCGGGGCAGCACCCGTACGCGTCGCGCTTCGACGCGTCGCATGAGCGATTGCACGGAGCTTGCGCGGGGCTGCGACGAGGGAGCGTCAGCGCGAACGCGCCTGATATCGCGAGGACCGTCCACGCACGAAGTCGGGGAGAGAGGGGAACACGTCGCATGAACAGCCAGGATTATCATGGCGAACGTCTGCCGAGGCTGGAGGTCACCTACTGGTGAGACCGTAGGACAAGCTAGCGGCGCGGGCGCGCGAACGAAGCGCATACGTCGGCTTGCATGAGACGCCGTACGGGCAAAACGCCCCTTCCGTCCACCCCCACTGACGAGCGACCACGGCGGCCCGCTTCGAACGGCGGCTGGCGCGGACGCCGTGGCGCTGGCTGAGGGGCAATGAGCACAGCCGCTCACGGCTTGAGCGACTGAATCTGGAAGTCCGTCGCCCAGTAGAGCGTGCCGTCGCTGGCCAGCGCGAGGCCGCTCAGGCCCGGAGAGGCTGGTGTCGCCAGTGTCTTGCTCGTGCCTCCGGCCACGGGTTGCCGTCATGGCCGTCACGCCAGGCTCACGCGTCCGCGACACGACCCACTCCGCCCGCATCCGCGCGTCACTCGAGATCCACGCCGATCCCACGTCTCACAACCCCTTCGCCACGAGCTCAACAGCAAATTCTACGGTGACTGCGCGCCCAGGCGCTGACGCGCGGCGCGCGAGAGCGCGTCGCCCGCGATGTGGAGGGGACCGCAGCCATGCACCGTGGTCAGCGAGACGCTCGACGTGTGGCTCGTATCGGTGGGCGCCGTGGTGAACAGCCATGACCCACGGCACATCGTGCCCATCGTTTCGCTCGTCGCGGGTACTTACTTCAATCCGAGCCGCTGCTTCATCGACTCCCCCGCCTTGATTGTGACCGAGACCGTTTGGTGAATCCCCATCTCGAGGTTGTCGAGCATGAGGATGTGCGTGCCCGCGGGAAGGGGCTGGTGGATGAGCGGCGTGCTGCCGAGCATGTTGCCGTCTTCAGATACGCGCGTGTAGGGGTATGTGTCGAAGGTGAGGTAGCCGACGCCATGCGGCGGACGGGCATCCGGCGAACTCGTCGCGGTTCGGGTGTCGTTCAGCGTCCTCGATGTCGTCCCCAGCACCTCGTTCCCTTCAACGATGTAGGCCCCCTGCGGCACCGAGTGGACGGCGACGTCGCGCGTCGTCGTGGGGTCACCCAGGCGCCAGCCGAGTCCGGCTGCGACCGTGATGGTCGCTGCGGCCACGACGAGATAAAGAGGGCGGCGGGTGGCCGAAATCGCGCGCGTGCCGGGCGCGACATCCGAGGAGGGCGTGCTCGTGGCTAGGTCTGAAGCCAATGACGTCGGGGCACGCACAGGCTGCACTGGGACCGCGACGGCGGTGTCCTCGAACGCCTCGCGCACACGGCTGGGGACCGTTGCCTCGAGCGCCTGAAGCAGTTCGCTCGCGTCGCGGTACCGCTCCGCTGGAGACAAGGCCATTGCGCGGCACAGAACCGCTTCCCAAGCCCCGACAGCCATACCGAATTTCGCCGGGGTCGGACGGACGCGGTCGGCGACTTGCTCGAAGAGCATCGCCATGGTCGCCCCGTCGAGAGGAGGCCGGTCGGTCAGCATCTCGGTCAAGATGAGTCCCATGGCGTGTACGTCCGTCCATGGGCCGGACCGGCCACGCCGAATCTGTTCCGGGGACGCATAGCCAGGAGAGAACGCGACTTGACTTGAACGCGTCTGGGTCTCTCCGGTGCCCGGCATCTCGTCAGCATCCATCATCTTGGCGATGCCGAAGTCGAGGACCTTCAAACTCGAACCACCTGGTGTGGCGACGAGCATGATGTTCGCGGGCTTGAGGTCGCGGTGTGCAACGCCCGCAGCATGCACGACCGCGAGCGCGGAGAGCGCGGGCTTCAGGAGGCTCAGGCACTCGGCCGGGGTTCGTCCTCCTTGGCCGCGACGGCGCCTCAACTCCTCGTCCAAGGTCTCACCGGTGAGCCACTCGAGCACCATCCAGGCCGCACTGATCCCGGAGGGCATCGCGGAGACGCCGAAGTCGTGCACGAGCACGATGTTCGGGTGGGTTATTCGGGCGATGGTCTTGGCCTCCTGGGCGAAGCTCGCAAGGAAATGGTGCTTCGCTGCGGCATCAAACTGCGCCGGGGTCTTCAGCACCTTGAGGGCGACCGGGCGGCCAAGAGCAGCCTGTTGCGCTCGGTAGACGACGCCAAAGCCCCCCTCGGCGATGGCTCGTTCGACGACGAATCGCCCCTCGAGCGTCGTTCCCGCAAGCCCGAAGACATCGAGCTCTCCGGCCGAGTTCATTGCACGAATAGCAGAACTGACACGTTCAGCGAAGTCAACGACACGCCCTTGACGTGAGCTCGGCGAGCGTCTGACGTCAACCTCGGTCACGACGGACTCACCGCCTACCGTCGCGAGCCTCACCCTGTACCCCGCTGGCACGCGGCGAAGCTGAGCGTAGAGGCTCTCTCCCCCGAGCACTGACGCGACCGCACGCTCCGCGACACGACCCACTCCGCCCGCGTCTCGCGTCGCCCGCGATGCGCCCGTCGCCCGCCTCACAACCCCCTTCGCCCCCTTCCCCTCCTCGCGCGGCCCGTCGCGCCGGCCAGGGCAGCTCCGCTGCCTTCATGGCCGTCACGCCAGGCTCACGCGTCCGCGACACGACCCACGTCGCCCGCGATTCACGCCCGTCGGGCGATGGCTCGATTGCTCTACCCGAACGTCGAGTCGGGCGACGTCATTCCTCCTGCTGCCGCCCGTTCACGCATCCCGTTCGCACGCGCGCGGGCGCGTCTGGTATCTCTCGAGGCGATGAAGTACGGGATCCTGACACAAGCGAAGACAGGTCTGCTCGCCGGGGCGGGACCGCTCGTAGTCGCGTGCGCCGCTACGAGCAGTATCCCGGGATGGACTCCACCCCCGCACACCGTCGAGCTCGCCGCGTACGAGCTCGACGTGACCGAGACCACGGTCGCGCAGTACCGCGCATGCGTGGACGCCCACGGGTGTGACGCGGAGAAGCTCAACGCGCACGACACCTGCAACTGGGGGAAAACGGGCAAGGACGACCACCCCGTCAACTGCGTCGACTGGAACCAGGCAGAAGCGTTCTGCAAGTGGGCGGGAAAGCGCCTGCCTACTGCAGAGGAGTGGGAGGCTGCCGCGCACGGATCGACCGGATATAGGTACCCCTGGGGAAACGACGCGCCCGGCTCTCAGCTCTGCTGGAGAACGTCCGGGACCTGTCCGGTAGGCTCGCATCCGCGGGACGCGACAGCGTCTGGCCTCCAGGACATGGCCGGAAATGTCTCCGAGTGGACGGCAAGCGAGTTCGACGGAGGGGTAGCCTCGCCCCAGAGCACGAACGTTGCCGACAAAGGCGGTAGCTGGATGAGCCGCGAGTGGCTTGAGGTACTCCCCGCGCTCAAACTCGGCGGCGGCGACCCGGCGTCGTTTCGCGGCCCGGGTGTCGGTTTCCGCTGCGCCCGATAGCTTCCCCTCTCCGCACTCCACGCGTCTCGTGATACCGCTAGGCCTCCGGCGAGGACTCTCATGCGCACGCACGCACGCTACACGATGCTCGGTCTCGCCCTGGCGACCGCGTCCCTGCTGATCCCCTCGTCCGCCCACGGCGATGTCCCCGTCTGGCCCGACCTCTCGGCGCCCCCCGCGACGGCCCCCGACGGGGCGAAGGATGCTGCGCTTGTCATCGCCATTGAGAACTACTTCGTCGTCCCCAAGGTCCCAGGCGCCGTCCGCAACGGTACCGACTGGTACTCCTGGCTCGTCGACGGCCGGAAGGTGCCAGTCGACCGCGTGACGCTTCTCCGCAACGAGCAAGGCTCACGAGAGGAGATCCTGAAGCGAGCCGCCGACGCCGCAAAGGGCGTCCAGCCCGGCGGGACGCTCTGGGTCGTCTTCATCGGCCACGGCGCCCCTTCGCAAGACGCAAGCGAGGGGGTCCTCGTCGGCGTCGACGCGCAGCAGACCCCGGAGAGCCTCTACGCGCGCAGCGTCCGGCAGAGCGAGCTCGCGTCTGCGATAGGCGCGGGGACGCCAACCGTGATGGTGCTCGACGCCTGCTTCAGCGGGCGGGCGAGCCGCGGGCAGCCCATCGCCGCCGGGCTTCAGCCGCTCCTCGCGGTGCGGAGCGTCGCCATGGCCGGGGCCTCGCTGCTCACGGCCGGTCAGTCGAACGAATTCGCCGGGCCGCTTCCGGGGGTCGACCGTCCTGCGTTCAGTTACCTCGTCCTGGGCGCGTTGCGCGGGTGGGGGGATGCGAACGGCGACGGCGTGGTGACCGCGAGGGAAGCGGTCGACTACGCGCGCAAAGCGCTTACCGTGCTCCCGACGGGGCGCTCGCAGACGCCGCAACTCGTGAGCGCGCAGCCGGAGCAGCCGCTCGCGAGCCACGTGGCGGAGCGCGGCCCGAACCTGGCCGGGATCGTCTCGGGGGCATCGGTGGCACGGCCGGCCGTCGCCGCTCCGGAAGTTCCGCTCGCTGTCGCGCAAGCTCCGGCGCCGGCCGCTCCGCGCCCGGGGGGTCGCATGGTCCGCATTCCGGCCGGGAAGTACACGATCGGTCAGTAGGCGGCGCGATCAACGAGTTTCTACGATACCTCGGGCGGCTCGCCCCGCGTCCCATCGCGCCCCCTTCACCCCTCGCGCGGCCCGTCGCGCCGGCCAGGGCAGCTCCGCTGCCTTCATGGCCGTCACGCCAGGCTCACGCGTCCACGACACGACCCACTCTGTTCGCGTCCTCCCGTCGCGCACGATCATGCCCGTCGCTCGCCTCACAACGCCCGTCGCCCCGCTCTCCCCTCCCGCGGCCCGTCGCGCCGACCAGCTCCGCTGCCTTCATGGCCGTCACGCCAGGCTCAAGCGTCCGCGGCACGACCAGTCCGCCCGCCAGAGCCGAATCCGCGGGCGCAGGCCACGCGCTGCCCTATCCCTGATCTCGGCCGCGAGACCGCCGCCGGCGAGAAACGGTGAACATGGGTGACGACCGCGGGAACGTCGTATCGGTCCTGCGGACCGTTCGCGAGCAAGCCGCTGGTGGCGCGGTTCGCGTGACTGCACCTCCTCGCAGCCCGTGCTAATTATCATTACAGTCTACGAGCCGAAGCCGCCGAAGTGGACCACGCCGACGATGAGGAGTCCCGGATGATGAAGTGCAGCATGACGGGATGTACCGGCGAGTACGAGCCCAAGCGCGTCACACACACCGTTCGGCACCGCGGCGAGATCGTCGTCATCGATCATGTGCCCGCAGAGGTCTGTTCCGTGTGCGGCGATACGCTCCTCGCGCCGGAGACCGTTCGCGGGCTCGAGCGCGTGCTCGCGCATCCCGAAGCGCCGGTCCGGAGCGCTCCGGTCTACGAGTACGAGGACGGCGCGGGGAGAGCCGCGTAGGTCGCGTCAGCCCTCGCGCGGGCCGTCCCAGCAGGCTAACGCGTCCGCGACACGACCCACTTCGCCCGCGTCCTCGCGTCGCCCGCCTCGCCCCCTCGCGCGGCCCGCTCCGCCCGCGTTCTCGCGTCGCCCGCGATCCACGCCCGTCTCCCACTTCACACCGCCCGTCGCCTCCTCGCCCCCTTCGCGCGGCCCGTCGCGCAGAGCGTGGCCGCGGTGGCCTCGCCGAGCGATGCGGACGCGATGATCGAGAGCGCGGGGAGCCGTCGAAGCGCGTCGAGAGGCTCTTGCCACGGGAAGAGCTGCCCTCGGGAATGTGCGGCGTCGAGCCCGTCGATGCCGTGACCGAGGAGGGATTCGCGGACGAGAACCGGCCGCCGGAGGGCGATGCAGGCGTCCAATTGGTGGCGCGTGCCGCTCGTGGGGCCTGCTTCGACGAGGAGCGTGGCCTAGTGACCTGAGTCCGCGAAACGTCGGTGTCATCCTGAGCGTAGCGAAGGATCCCCCGAGCCAACCGGGCGCGGTCCTCGGGGGATCCTTCCGCCTTCGGCGTCAGGATGACGCCGTTGAATCATGGACTCAGGACACTAGGCAATCTGGGCCATCAGGCGATTGCGGCTTGGGAAGTGCCCGCCCGCCATTGGCGTGCCGATCTCGAACGGCGAGACGACGAGGGGGTCGGCTCGTGATGGCGCCGACCAAACCGGAGGGAGTTGATGAAGGAGCCGCCTGTCCGTTGCTCGGCCGCTGGCGGCGATGGCCGCTGACATGCTGGCGCCGGCAAGCCGGAAGGACGGCTGCGCCCTAGCTCGCGGGGGTGGCCGTGGGCTCGTCGCCAATCTCGATGAGCGGCTCACCCGACTCAAGCACGTGCCGCTCCTGAAGCGCGACGAAGTCGGCGTCCTTGGTCATCACGATCGCCTGCGCCGCGCGCGCAGCCATGAAGATGTCATGGTCGGACGCCGTCAGGAGGGCGAGGTCGCGAACAGCCACGGCTTCCAGCGCGAACGTCTCGCGAAGCCATGAAGCTATCGCCGGGGAGACTTGCGCATCGAGCCAGATCTTCATGCCGCGAGAAACGGATGATCCACCCGACGACTCGCGAACCGGAGGCACGCCTGGACATCCTCCAGCACGAGATCCGGCAGCTCCTCGAGCACCTGGGCGCTACTCAGGCCGGAAGCCAGCAGGTCGAGCACGTCCGTGACGCGAATGCGCATCCCGCGCACGCAGGGACGCCCACCGCACTGGCCGGGGCTCGTCGTGATGCGGCTCATGAGGTCAGACATTCTCTAATTCTAGCGCAGAGGATGCGGCGGGGCTCAGGGAATGCGTGCCCGGCACCGGTCATCGCCTCCGATTGCCCGACGGTCGATCCAGTTTGAACAGGGCGGGACGGCGCTCACGTCCGCGCAAGGCGCGCCGGCCACCCAGACCGACGCGGCGCTGGTCGATCTCGAGGATGACCTTGCCGGCCGGCGCGAAGCCCTTCCCTACCGTCCGAATCCATCCGAACCTACGGCTCCCATGTCGAGCCGCAGCTCCAAGAAGCGGAAGGCCGGTCCCAAGCTCGGGCACCGAAAGCCTACTCCCGAGAACCCCTCGCTCGCTGCCCATTACGAGGTCGTCGACGTCCTCTGGGCCGGCCTTCGCCGGATGGGTGACTTTCAGCGCGAGGCGTCCAAGATCGATGACGGCCTCAGGACGCGGTGCGCGCTGGTCGTCGACTGGGGCGATCGCCTCGGCCGCGCGTTCTATCAACACAAGATTGGCGGAGAGATGCCGACCGCCGCCGGGGAGGTGATGGTGTTCGACGCGCCGTTCGACATCGTCATGGACGCCGCCGCCGAGTTCTACAGGGTGTCCAACCACGTCGAGCCGCCGGTCCTCCCGGGCGAGGTGCGCGCCATCGTCCTCACGCTCGGCACCCTGACCGTCTTCCGCCTCGAGCGCGACGACACGCCGGTCCAGTGGAACCCGCTCCACGTGTCCGATTCGTACATGGCCAAGCGAGGAGACGTGCTCCTTGTCGCCTTCGCCGCCTGGCGCTCCGATCGGGCTGAGGGGTTCAGCTTCCCCATCGTCTTCCACACGAGGGACAAGGGCGACGCCTTCCTCCGGTGCTTCGAGGAGCACCTGCTCGCCATCGGGCGATCGCCGCCGACGCAGGCGGCGATTGAAGAGGAGCTCCGGCGCGTCCCCCAGACCTATCGGACCGAGGATCGCGTGGAGGTCTGCACGCGGGTCTTCGCGCTGGTCCGCTGGCTCCAGTCGTTCGGCGCTCTCCCCCACAACGACTGCAACGGCGTCGAGCTCGTCTACGGATCCGAGATGGAGCTCCAGAACGCCAGCGAGCTGGCCCGCGAGCTCGGGGACCATCGAGGCGACCTGAGCTGAGGCGCAGTCAGCTCAGGTCGTCCTTCGGACCCCCGAGCTCCCGCGCAAGCTCCGCCGCCCCTTCCAGATCGATCTCGCAGCCGTAGGTAATCTCGAGCCCGTTGAAGTCGTCCTCGGGCACCATCTTCGCGATCTCCAACCAACCGACCAGTGCGTAGGTGCGCGCCCGGACGTCACGGCCGCCGTAGGTGGGAGTGAAGCGCGCGAGCTCCTCCTCGACGACTTCGCGTGACGGCCGTGACGCGAGGATCGGCACGATCTGCTCCTTGTAGCGCGCGCTGAAGCGCTCGCCCTGCGCTCTCGTCGCGAAGACCGCTTTGAGGAGAAACCCTCCCGGCCGATCGTTGCGCCACGCCGCGACGGCCAAGAGGATCACATCGGGCCGACGACCGCGATAGCTGAACGACGCATGACGCGCAGCGGCGTCCGGGCCGAGGCGGAGCACGGTGAGCGTGCCCAGCGTGAGTACGACCGCACGCGCGTCGTCGGCGCCGAGCGGCGACTCCACGTGGTCGTCGGTCGCGTAGTACCCGGCGGCGTTCGCCATGAGGGGCTCGAACGGCACGTACAGCGTCGTGATGACATACGGTTTGAGCTGCGGAGGCCCGACCATCCCTGCGCGCAGGGAGTGCTCGTAGAACGCGAGAGCGATGGGGTCGCCCCCGTCGATCATGAGGACGCAGCTCCTCTGTCGTCGCTGCTCGGTCTCGATGAAGGCGGGGATCGTCCGGGCGACAACGTCGGACGCGGCGTCCAACACCCGGCCAATCAGCCAGTCGATGCCGGCGCCGGGTGGCTTCGGCGTGGGAGGTTGCTCTGACATGGCTGCCCTATACTCCGTCCCGCCGCGCGACGGCCCGGCCGTCATGCTGCTCCTCGCCCTGGCCCGTGCTCCCCATCACCTCACCCATCGCAGCCATTCCCCCTCCATCTCCTTCGGCGTCCCCCCCATCACCGCCGCGAACGCCTTCATCCCACTCGCGTCGTCACGCCACCCCTCGCGGTACGCGCGGTAGAACTCCCAGAGCCGCCCCCGCGACTCCATCCACGCGCATACCGACCGCACCAGCGCATAGTCGATTGCCCGTACCCGCTCGCTTCCTTCACGCAACGCCTTTCCCGTCAGCCCGAACGCGCGGTCGAGCCGAACAAGCTCGCGGTCCCCGGGCGTCCCGAGAGCCGCCAGCAGCGTGGCGTGCCGCCAGTTCTTCGGGGCGCCCCGGATCGACCCGTCCGCCCCGAACACCGGCTCCTCGAAATAGCTCGCGAGCCCCTCCCGGAACCAGTCTCGAGCTTCAGGAAAGTCCGCATCCATCAGGACATGCACCGCCTCGTGCGTCAGCGTCTTGAACGACTCCGGTCCGAGCGAGAGATCCACGGCGATCTCTCGAGGCCCCGGGAGAAACATCCCATACGGCAGCCCCGCTTCCGCCGTGACGGCGCCTGCGTACTCTCGATACGCCGGAGCGGTCGAGAACAGCAGCACGGTGACCGCCCTGTCCGGCCTCCTCGCGAGCTTCCCGTCATAGAGCGCGGGGAGCGCCCGCTCGAGGAGGTCCTTCGCCCGCACGAAGAGCGCCCCGTTCCCCGGTACGTCGACCAGCACGAATAGCCCCCCCACAGGCGCAACACGAGCCGCGTTCCCGAAGCGGCCATGCGCGCCCTTGATGCGTGCCTCGACGTCCTGCTCGAGTGACGGGCCGGGAGCGTCGACGGTCGCATCGACCGGTATCGCGCTCGGCGTCGCGGTCGCCGAAGGCGCTGCAGACACCGGAGCCGAGGGCACCGCCGCAGGCACGCTATGCGGCGCGTCGAGCTGTTGAGTGCAGGCCGCCAACGCCAGCGCGAGCGCCACGCGCTTCACTTCTTCGGCTTCCGCGCTCCTGGCCCCTTCGCGTCCATCGAGCGTGCTGCGCCATCCTGGCACGCCTGTACGAGGCCAGGCCCTGCCTGATCGTTGCGGACCGCAGCCGCAGCATGGGACGCACACGCCCCCCAGTCCTCGTTCTTCAGCGCGGCCTCCGCCTTGATCAGCTCACGGTACCCCGCCTGTTGGTCCTCGCTCAGCTTCGCCATCTCCTGTTCGTCCGCGCCTGGGACCCGCGGCGCCGACCAGTCCTTGCGCGTGTAGTCGAACGGCTTCGGCGGGCGGACCCAGTGCGCGACGGTGTCCTGGATCACGAGCCTGTTGCCACGCGGGAGGACGAGGAAGAGCAGCATCAACATGCCCGCGGCGGCGAGCAGCTTCGGGAGCCCGATGTCGTGGAGGCCGCGACGGCGAAGCTGGGTCGCGATCTTCTCCCGGATCCGCTGGCCGCTCTTGCGCGCAGCGACGTCGGACCCCCCTAGCTGCTTGGCCATCTCCTCGGCCGTGGCCTCCTCGGCGAGCAGCACGATCAACGCGAACACCCTGTCGTTCGCCGGGCCGCCGACGAGGTGCAGCTGCATGAGGGCGCGCTTCACGTCGATAGGGTCGGCTGCATCGGGACGCGCCTCGCGGGCGTGATCGTCCGCGGTGTCGGTCGGCCCGGCGTTGCTCTTGCCGCGGCGGAGCTCGTTCCTCCACCACTTCTTGGTGATGTTCTTGATGATGGCGGTGGCGCCGGCGCTGATCGCCTTCTCGTCCTCGACGCCGGTCGACCGGCACCAGAGGATGAGCGCTTCGAGGACGTCCTGTACGGCGTCGTCCAGGTGGCTGCTCGGGACTTTCCTCCGGAGGATGCTCGCAATCAGCTCGCGCAGGCGAGGGTCGGCGAGGAACGCGGGGTCCGCCCCTGCAGGGCGAGAAGACTCGGACGTGTCGGAGGCGGCGCCTTGGGTCACGGCGACGGATGTCGTACCGAGGAAGCTGAAGCGTGTCTATCCTGATCGAAACGCACCGACGAAGTCCGTCCAGTGCGTACGTCGCCTGCTCTTGCTCGGAGTGCACGGTGTCCCGCGACCGAGACCGGGAGCCAGCTCCGCGAGCAGGCGTTCGTGGAACGGGTGCCCCTCCCAGGGCTTCGGCGGACGCGCGTGCGCGGAGACGCGCCCGACGCGCGCGAGCTCGGAGGCGAGCTCCGCTTCTCCGGCCGAGACGTGGCGCTCCACGTCGCGGAGCATGCGGCCGAACTGGGGAGTGAGCTGGGTAGAGGTCGAGGTGGATGAGCGACGGTTGACCACGCTCCAAGAGAAGCCGTAGCGTGATGTCGCTCGCCGCGCAGAGGACCAGGGTAAAATGTACAGGTTGCTCATCAGCGTACACATCGCCCGTCGGCTCAAGACCCTCGTCGCAGCCGCCGCTCTGGCCACTCTCGCAGCATGCGGCGACACCGCCACGCCCCCTCCTCTGGCGCCTGCGCCTCTCGCGCACGCCGAACGTCAGGTGGCACGGAACCTCTTCAGGCAAGGGTTCGATCTCCAGACGGCCGGAGACTATCTACACGCGCTCGAGCAATTCCAGCGCTCGCAACAGATCTACCCCGCTCCAACTACGTTGCTCCACATCGCCGAATGCGAGGCTGGTCTCCTGCGCCTTGTCGAGGCCGCGGCGAGCTATCGCGCTCTTACGCAACAGCTGCTCCCGCCAGATTCCCCAGCGGCGTTCATCGCGGCCCAGACCCGGGGCGCCGCAGAGCTCCAGCAGATCGAGTTGCGCCTTCCACACGTGGGCGTTGAGGCGCCCGCCCCGGCCGCGGCAGCACCTGTGGCAGGCGTACCGGGTGCCTGCGTAAAGGACGCCGACTGCAAGGGAGACCGTGTCTGCGAGAACGCGGTGTGCGTCGCGCCGCGCTGACGTTCGGTGTCTTCAGTGCGCGCCGCGCCCGATGCCTGCTCGCGGCCGGCGAAGTCCGTCCGATCCTTACGTCACGTCATCTTGCTCCACGTGCCGGGCGTCCCGCGACGGAGACCGGGAGCCAGCTCCGCGAGCAGGCGTTCGTAGAACGGGTGCCCCTCCCAGGGCTTCGGCGGACGCGCGTGCGCGGAGACGCGCCCGACGCGCGCGAGCTCGGAGGCGAGCTCCGCTTCTCCGGCCGAGACGTGGCGCTCCACGTCGCGGAGCATGCGGCCGAACTCGGGTCCCGCGAGCACGCGCAGCTTGGCGAACGCCTTGCCTTGCAGCATGGAGATCCATGACCCAGTGCGGGCATGTCTACGGCCTATCTCCGCCAAGGTGAGTGGCGCTTCGCCTGCACCGCCGAACCGTTGAAGGAGCACGCGTCGTCGCTCCTCTGGGAGCCCGTCGAGCGCGGCGTCCAGGAGGTCGAGGAGGCCTGCCGGCGCGGGCGGCCCCGACGCGTGCAAGCTTGTCAGCAGGGACTCCAGCTCTCGGATGCTCTCGACTCCCACGTTCTTGAGACGGCGGAGCTCCGACAGCGGCATCCGTTGCAGCTCACCGAGCACAGTCCATTGCCTGCGGATATGGCGAAGCGGCAGCTCGTTGAGCCGATACTCGGCAGCGAACGCAGGAACGTCGAGCCTCGGCATGCTCGGCGTCTCCACAGGCGGCGGCGAGACGACGACGGAGAGCGGAACCAGCGCATGATGAAGTCGCCGCAGGCACGTGATTCCCATGCCGCGATGCTTGCCCAGCTCGGCGAGTGTCCGACCGTCGAGGTCACCGAGAACGACGTACCCTTCGCGTGCCATCACCGTGTCGATGGCGGCGGGAAGGCTCATCTCCTCCAGCAGGATGCCGCGCTTCTCCGCCGGGACGACGATGCGGTTCTGACGGCTGAACGGGGGTGTGGGGGAGACGGGACCGGCTGCAGGCTCCGCGAGGAACGCGGAGTCCGCCCCCGCGGGGCTAGAAGGCTCGGACGCGTCGGCGGCGGCACCTCGGGTCACGACGGAGGTCGTACCGGCGGAGGCGAAAGCCGGGTCGCTTTTTTTACCCGACCGGAGACCCGAGCCCCGCCCCAGCATCGGATCTATCGGAAATGACGGGACAAACTGTACGTCGAAAAATAAATGTCACGGAAAGGGGTCGAGGGGAATGTTAAGGGCGAGAGGGACGAGACGCCGAACGGCTCCCGCCCCCTGACCGCCCCGGTGGTCGAGCGCTCGCACCCGCGAGAGTCGACCGAGGGGCTCCCACCGACGGCGCGCAGACGCACGCCGTGCAGCCACCGCCACGCTCTTCGGAGCCCCATCTCGGCGTCCTCCGCGCCGCGCACAGGAACAGATCCGCCATGAAGAACGAATCGCTGAAGATCCTCCAGCTGAAGAAGTACGCACGCCTCTCCCCGCCCGACGAAGCCCTCTCCGCGATCGAAGAGCTCGGGAGCTATCGCAGTCGTCGAGCGATCCTCGCCCTCGCTTCCCTGATGAAGCTCGCGGACGAGCGAGGAGACGCGGCCATGTATGCGCTCATCGACATCGGCATCGACGTCGAGGAGGTGATGCTCCGGTGCCTCGAGTCGTCCGACGAGGACCAAGCATGGCGCGCGCAGCAGGTGCTGAGCGCCGTCAACGGAGCCGATGTCGCTGCCTGAGAATACCGCTTACGCCTTGACCTGAAAACCCACGAGCCACCGCGCACCCGCGCGAGCTCAGAGCCTCCGGTGCCCACGCACCGACGAGCGCACCCGTACGCCCAGAGGAACCGCCATGAAGCCGAGCCACACCGCCCTGTCGTCATTCACCCACGCCAATCGAGGAATCGCCATGCCGCCGAGCCACACCGCCGTTTCATCGTTCACCCACGCCAATCGAGGAATCGCCATGCAGACGTCCACGCTCTCCACCCTCTCCCCCGTCTCCACCATCAAGGGCGAGCGCCCTTCCGGCCTCCGCCTCCGCGCGGAGCGACCCGTCGCACCAGCCGCCCGCCCAACCGAGCTCCACGCCTCCCAGGTCGACGCCGTCGCCCGTCGCGAGATCGAGTGGTTCTTCACCAGCGCCGCCACCGACGCCGCCTCCGACGGCGCGCGCGCCCGCATCTACGCATGGATCCACACGCTCGGCCGCCCCGAGCAAGAGACGCTCGCGCTCCGTTATGACCCGATGCCGTGCCCGACGTCGCTCGAGGAGCACTGGGGTGACGGCGGCTTCGCCCTCGGCCTCAGCCTGGCGTTCGCGGGACCCTGGCGCCCGTACGGTCGCCCGCGCCATTCGCTCGAGCGAGAGGCGAGCGACCAGCTCGAGGAAGCCGTGAAGCAGCATGGCCCGGGCGTCCTCGATCACATCAAGTGCCGCGCGGAGTGGGACCTCGCCGCCGCCCTCGGCGCCTACGCCGACGCACGAGGCCGCGTCCCCAGCGTGATCCCCGCGGAACGCTGAGTCTGCCGTTCCTGCTTATTCACTAATCCTGACTTCGACAATCCGCAGAGCCACCGCCGACCGCGAGCTCCTCTCCGCACGCCGCCCCCCCGCGACGTGACGCCCGAGATCCGCCCGCTGTCTGCCATCCGCCACCCACGAGGTTCTCCATGCCGTTCCGTTCGCCATCGTCGTCCACGTCTTTCACCCACGAGGTCTCCATGCCGCCCAGGTCCCGCTCCACGTCGTCGTCCACCCGCGAGGTTCCCATGCCATCCAAGTCCCGTCGTCTCACGCTCACAACCCTCTTCGACGGTCTCGCACGAGAGATCGATCTGCTTGCGCCGGTCTACGAGCGAACCCGTCCTCTGACGCTGTCGGCCTATCCGACGCTTCCCGGTCTCCTCCATCGCCTCACCCAGAAGAGCGATCCCACCACGCACACTGCGCTCGTCTGCTCCGTTCTTGCCATTCACCAGGCGACGCCGCACCGACTGTGGGTCGCGGTCCTCCTCCGGACCTTCCGCCCCATGCTGAAGCACGTGTTCAAGAAGCTCTGCGGGGCCGACCGCGAGGAGCGCCTCGCTCTCCTCCTCACGAGCTTCCAGGAGGCGATTCGCCGTGTGGACCCTCACCGAGACCCTGTCCGCATCGCGATGTACGTCCGGCAAACGACGCGCCGAAGCGTCTTCGCGGCCCTCGGCGACCAGCGCGACTGGGAGGAGGTCGGCTTCGGCGTCGACGCCGACGAAACGATCGACGCGCAGGCCGAAGCGCGCACGACCGCCGCCGATCGCGTCCGCGACATGCCCGACCTCGAGCTGCTCCGCACGCGGACCGAGCACGGTGCCCTCTGGGAATGGGTGCAGCGGACGGTCCCGGGCACGGCCAAGGAGCAGCTCCGCGCCTACCACCGACTCCGCCAGCGGAGGCAGCGGCTCGTCCTCCTGCTCCGCAGTCGCACCGGGCAATCGCCGGAGGCCCCATGAGAGTCCGTCGGGTGAAACCGTACGTGTGCGTCGACTGTGACTACGCCGAGCACTTCCGTTTCCAGGACACCAAGGACGTCGACGCCGCCGCCGGGACCTGGCTCCGTTGCCTGACCTACTCGAGGGCCCAGGAGCAGGACGGCCTCGTCAAGGCCAGCTGGCTTCAGCGGACGTTTGCGACGACGTACGAGCGCGTCGAGGATCTCGTCCGGGTCGGTCTCCTTCGTCTGCGAGAGGACGGCGACTACGAGCTTCACGCCTACGCGCCGCGAAATCAGACGCGCGCGATGCTCGAAGAGGAGCGTGGCCTCGCCCGCGAGCGGATGGCAAGTGCGCGGAATGCGAAGACTTCGACCAAGCGACGCCGTTCGCCCGAACAAACACCGAACAAACGCCGAACAAGCGCGCTTGTTCCTACCTCTACCTCTTCCTCTATTAAACATACCTCTACCTCTTCCTCTCCCTGCTCCTCTCCCTCTTCGGGTGTCAGTGTCGTTGAGGATCCAGAGATCCAAGGCCGCTATGGGATCCATGAGGGGGGTCCAGGGGGGGCGGGCGCAGCGCACCCACGCACACCGCTTCCGGCGAGCGAGCGCGGGCTCTCGGGGTCGCTCTGGCTGCAAGCGTTCACCGACGGAGTGGCCGACCACACGCGCCGCCCCTGCACCGCGGGACGGGTCTACGTGTCCACGCTCGAGCGTCTCGTGTCCCATCACGCCCCGCAGCGCGATGCCCCGAGCGCCTGCGCGTGGCTCCGCGAGCAGGCCCGGGCCTTCGCGGTCCTCTGGGACGGGAAGCACCCGGCCAAAGGGCTCACCCCCGACGGGCTGGAGCGCTGGCTCAACGACGGTCGCCAGGGGCCGCCCGAGTTCGGGCGACCGCGGATTGTGCAGCCCACGGCCGAGGACTGGCACGAGGACGACTGGAGTGATCTCGGCGCCGAGGTGGTGCGATGAGCCGCCCCGAGCGAGTGCCGTATGAGCCCGACCCCGAGCGCCCGCCGCCCGGGGCCGTGTACCTCGAACGCACGATCCCGCCGGCGTACCGGTGGGCGCGATTCGACGCCGACGAGCTCGCCGAGCGCGTGCCCCAGGCGTCCGTCGCGCTCGCCCTTGCCTCCTGCGCGGAGCCCCGAGTCTGCCTGATGGGCATCTCGCGCGCCGGGAAGACCTCGCTCGGCGTCGCGATGATCCGAGCCTGGGTCGCACGCGCGCGCCGCCCCGCGGCCTTCGTGCACGCCTACCGCCTGGGTACCGCGCGCATTCAGCACCCTGCGGGGCATGGCGAGCCCGAGGCCGTCGACGTGGCGATGCGCATGCCGCTCATCCTGCTCGACGACCTCGGAAGCGAGCGCGACCACGCGTTCTCCGCGGTGCCTGACGTCATCTTCGAGCGCGACGCGCAGTCGCTCCCGACGTGGGTCACCACAGGTCTGACCCGCGAGCAGCTGGTGAAGCGCTACGGCCTCGGCGTCGTCGCGCGAGTGTTCGAGCGAGCCAAGGTGATTCACGTGGGCGGGCGGACGCAGCGTCTCTGACGGGACTCCAGCTGCCGAATCCAAGAAAACGACGTCGGTCGAAAAGTCGTTGTCTCAAATCGACCCTTCCAGACTGCTTTATACCCAGTGAGGGACAACGAGCGGCGCGTCGCCGACTCGAGCCCCACCACCGCGGTCGTGCCCCATGCACGTCCGCACGGAGTCGCCATGCCTGTTTCCGTTCCGATGCCGTCCCGATCCACGACCAACCAAGGAGAGCCCATGCCCGAGCCGACTGACCTGTCCCCCGAATCCACGACTCACGGAGAGCCCATGACCCACGACGACGAAGAATCCATGGCCGACACCCAGCGCATGCTGGACCCCGAGGACGCCGCACGAGCCACGCTGAACGGCCTCGCGTGCGAGCTCGGGCACGACGAGGTGCGCGTGCTCACGCGCATCGCGGAGCGACTGCGAGGCGGACGCGACGCCTACGGACCGCTCGATCTGACCACCGACGTACGGAAGTTCCGCAGCCAGGAGGCGCGCGAGGAGCTCGAGGACGCGCTTGTTTCGTTGGCCTACCTCGCCTGCGCCTGGCTCAAGACCGAAACCCACCTGGAGGTGAATCGATGAAGAAAGCCGAAAAGACGATGAAGACTTCGACCAAGGGAGCGACCCATGACGTGACGACGAAGACTGCCAAGACCCCCAATCCCACCGAAATCGCCCTTCACCCCGCGACGCCGCTGGAGATCATGGTCACTCGCGCGCTCGACCAGGAGCTCGAGTGGTACTTCTCCTACGCCGAGTCGGCGCTCCACCGCGAGAGCGTCGGGATGCTCCCGAGCTGCGCAGCCGTGCGGGTGCTCGCGACCGAGCCGACCGACACCGCGGTCCGGACGCGCGCGCTCGACATGGCTCGCATCGTCCGCGGCTGCCTGCTCGCGATGGCCCCACGGCACGCCGAGGTTCTCCGCGCGGTGTACACGCCCCGCGCCTGGCCGAGGAACGTCGATAAGGCCTTCCAGAGCCTGTCGGCCGTCGCCGTGCGCCTGGCGTTCGCCGAGGACCCCTGGCCCCAGCGATCGTCGCGGGCGGGCCTCGAGCAGGCGTCCGCGATCCGACTGTCCGCAGCGCTCGCGAGCAAGAGCGTCTCCGCGGCGAGACTGAAGAGTCAGGCGCAACGCCTCTTCGCCGTCGCCGTACGCGGGTACGCCGGCCTCCGTGCCCTCGAAGGCACCACGCTGGAGGGCGCTTGAAGAGCCCGCGGCGCGCCGTCCTGAAACGCACCGAACAGGAGGCCGAATGGTTCTTTCGCGACCTCGGCGGGAAGATCCCAGAGGGCGGAGACGCGGGCACGCGGGCCGCAGCCCTCCGGATCGACGGATGGCTCCACGAGATCCCGCCGTTTCATCGGGGCGTGCTCGCGTTGCGGTACGTCCCGCGATCGTGGCCGACGTGCATCGAGGACGAGCTCGGCGAGCTGGCCTCCGTCGTCGTGCGCCTCGAGTGCGCGCTCCATCCGACCGTGGGGTCGACGACCGAGGCGCTCGAGCGGGCGTCCGTCGAGCGCCTCCGGGAGGAGATCCAGATCTGCGAGCGCGCTCGCGCCCGTCACGAGCGCTCGTGGCGCACCCCACCGATGACCGCGTCCGAGGAGCGGATCGGGAGACTCGTTCGAAGAGCCTGGCGGCACGTGGCGCTCGCCATTCGCGCGCTCGCGAAGGCGCGCGGGGTTGGGCCATGCGTGGTTCCTGGAAGAGGTCCGCGATGATGCCCCGGCGTTTCACGTCGCTCGGGCAACTCCGTCCGAGCGGCAAGCTGGACCGCGAGCTCGACTGGTTCTTCAACCGTGCCGAGTGCGACATGGGCAACCAATCCAACTATCTCGGCATGCTCGGGCGTCACGGGCCTGGCTCCGCGATCCCGTCGCCCGAGGACGCGGCCGAAGCCGCGCACCGGGCTCGAGGAATCCACCGTTGCCTGACGGCGATGGACTCGGCCGATGCGGGGGTTCTCCAGTGCGCGTACGAGCTGCGCGACTGGCCCGTCCTGCTCTGGGATGCGCTCGGTCGGCTCACGGGCGTCGTCGTGCGCCTCGCGTGCGCGCTCGACCGCATGCCCGACGATCGGCGCGAGCTCCAGTTCCTCGAGCGCGTGCGCGCCGATTGGCTCGCGGAGCTCTGTCCCCGTACGGCGGTGGACTCGACGCTTCTCCGTCTGAAGCACGAGGCGCAGGCGCGTTTCGCGAGAGCCCACCAGGAATACAGCCGCGTGCGCGGGAGCGCGCCGCGCCAGCCGCGCGAACGGAGTGGGTCGTGAGACCGTACGAAGGGAGCGATCTCCCGCTGCGCGCGGCGTACAGCATCACCGAGCTTTCGCGCGCGTCCCGCATCCACCCGCGCCGTCTCCGGCGAGCGCTCGAGCAGGCGGGAGTCACGTTCCTACCGGCCGGACGGGTCAAGCTCGTCTCGCTCTCCGAGCTCGAACGAAAGGTCCCTTCGCTCTGGGAGGGCATCAAGGCGGCGTGCGCTCTGGGAGGCGACGACTGATGCATCTGGTGCCGTTTCGAACCGTTCGCGTCGTTTCGTGCCAAAATCCGGCGTGACGGGACCTGGGTAAGGGTTCTCGAAAAGGTCCGGCGCTGTGCCGGGTCGTTCGGGGGCCCAGTGAGGTGCTCCATGGCTGGTCGTTCAGTGGTTGTCTTGAAGCTGTCCCCGCGTGTGAAGAACGTGATCGCGTTCGCGCAGAACGTCGCGACGTCGATCAGCAGTAATCCACACTTCCCGTCTCCGACTCCCAGTCTTGCGACCTTTCAGGCCGACGTCGCCGCGCTCAATACGGCGGAGACGGCGGTCCTGTCGCGCTCGAAAGGGGCGGTCGAAACGCGGAACGCCAAGCTTGCGGTCGTGCGCACCGACCTCGATAACCTGAGAACCTACGTGCAGAGCGTGGCCGCAGTGGCCGCGCCGAGCGACGCGGAGGCGCTCATCGAGAGCGCAGGAATGACCAGCCGCAAGGTCACCCTGCACGACAAGCCGGCCGTTGCTGCAAAGCAGGGGTCGGTCACGGGCACCGTCAACCTCGCCGCGAAGGCTGCGGCGAAGAAGGCGGCGTACACCTGGCAGTACTCGACCGACCAGAAGACCTGGACCACCGTTCCTCAGACGATGCAGTCGAAGACGGGGATCTCGGGCCTGGTGGGCGGCACGACGTACTACTTCCGATTCCAGTCTGTGACCAAGGCTGGCGTCGGGGATTGGAGTCAAACGGTCGCGCTGATGGTGAAGTAGGTAGAGCGGAGCAGGGTGGCGGTGCAGCCCTCCCGGGGTCCCTTCGCGGGGCCCCGGGAGGGGGGTTGGCGGCGGCGAAAGAGACGAGAGCGTCCGTCGGAACGGGGAGAGACGCCGTCGATGCGGCGAGAGACTCCCTCGGAGTGACGAGAGAGGCGCGAAATTCGACTCGGGCGTCCGTCGGTGTGGCGAGGGACTCCCTCGGTGTGAGGACGGCTTCCGTCGGTGTGACGATGGCGTCCCGCGAGACACCGAGAGTGGCGATCGGAAGATCGAGTGGGGTCTGTCGTTCCACCGAGAGACTCCGGACGCGTGCCGCGGGTGTCTGTGGGCGTGACGAGAGACGCCCGAGCCACAGCGAGGGAGTCCGTCGGCGTGACGTACAGACTCCGTCGGTGCACCGAGAGCGGCCGTCGGCACGACGAGGGAGGCCGTCGGCACTGCGACGGAGTCCGTCGGTACGGCGACGGAGTCCGTCGGTACGGCGACGGAGTCCGTCGGTACGGCGAGAGACTCCATCGGAGAGGCGAGCGACGCTCTCGTCGCGACCTGGGCGTCTGTCGGCACAGCGAGGGCGCCCCTCGGCGTGGCTCGGGC
>Ga0302279_10001162_pt1 | contig 38228 bp, 31 predicted proteins | sample III_Bog_N3_3_FD_194541 | JGI IMG/M metagenome (GOLD analysis project Ga0302279, IMG submission 194541) | Peat permafrost microbial communities from Stordalen Mire near Abisko, Sweden - III_Bog_N3_3 | ecosystem: Environmental > Terrestrial > Soil > Wetlands > Peat | place: Sweden: Abisko...
CCGCGGCTTCGTCGACTGGAACTACGTCAATCACCTTGTCGTCAACGGCGGCGTGATCGCCTGCGGCTACGGGGAGGAGCGAGCGGATGCCGCGGCCCGCGACATCCTTGCCGAGGCCTACCCGGGGCGGCACGTTGTAACCGTCGACGCGCGCGAAATCCTGGCGCGCGGCGGGGGCATCCACTGCATCACCCAGCAGCAACCCTCGCGGCCGGTGACGCCGCTCGCGGACTGAGGATGGTCTCCTCACCAGATGCGGACTCGTCGCCTGTTGACGACGCGTCGGCTGTTGACGACCTGTCGGCAGGATCGTTCTCAGTGGTCGAGGCGAGCATCGCCGACCTGCGGGCTGCCCTCGAGACGGGTCGCGTCACGAGTGTTGGCCTCGTGACGCAGTACCTGGGGCGCATCGCGAAGTATGACCACGGCGGCATTCTGCTGAACGCGGTGGTCGTGCGCAACCCGGATGCCCTGGCCGAAGCCGAAGCGTCGGACGCGCGCAGAGCCACTGGCACACTGCTCGGCCCGCTTGACGGCATTCCGTACACCGCGAAGGACAGCTACAAGGTGCGCGGTCTCACGGTGGCCGCGGGATCGCCCGCCTTCGAGCACCTCGTCGCGACCGATGATGCGTTCACGATCGGTCGCCTGCGAGCCGGCGGCGCCATCCTGCTCGGCCTCACAAACATGCCGCCTATGGCCAACGGCGGGATGCAGCGTGGCCTCTACGGACGCGCGGAGAGCCCGTACAACGCCGACTATCTCACGGCGGCATTCGGCTCCGGCTCCTCGAACGGTTCTGGGACGGCGACGGCGGCAAGCTTTGCCGCATTCGGGCTCGCCGAGGAGACGTGGTCTTCCGGCCGCGCGCCCGCATCCAACAACTCCCTCGTCGCCTACACGCCCTCGCGGGGCGTCATCTCGGTGCGGGGCAACTGGCCGCTGGTTCCCACCATGGATGTGGTCGTTCCGCACACCCGTACGATGGACGACCTGTTCGCCGTGCTTGAGGTCATTGTCGCCGACGATCCCGAGACGCGCGGGGACTTCTGGCGCAGCCAGCCCTGGGTCGCGATCCCGGCCACGTCGGAGGTGCGACCGCAGAGTTACTTCTCGCTGCGGAACGCTGGCGCGCTGCGGGGACGGCGGCTCGGCGTTCCCCGTATGTACATCAATAAGGACGACGGCGCTGCTGAGCCGATTCGCACCGCTGCGTCAGTCATCTCACTGTGGGAGTCGGCGCGCCACGCCCTTGAGTCGCTGGGCGCCGAGGTGATCGAAGTCGACTTCCCCGTCGTCTCGAACTACGAGAAGGACCGGCCGGGCACACGCGACATGGTCGATCGCGGTCTCATTCCCGCCGACTACCCCGAGCATGAACTGTGGGAGCTTTCGATGCTCGCCTGGCACGACTTCCTTGTGGTCAACAACGATCCGCAGCTGCACGCCCTGAAGGACGTCGACGGCCCGAAGATCTTCCCGCATCCTGCTGGTGCGCTCCCCGATCGCTACGGCGACTACGACTTCGACCTGGCTGACTACGTCACGAGAGCGAGGGAGCGAGGCATCAGACCGCTCGAGGAAATCCCCACGATCCGCGACGGCATCGAGGGGCTCGAGCGCACTCGCACCATCGATTTCGAAGACTGGCTCTCGGCCGTCGGCCTCGACGCCGTGGTCTTTCCGGCCGTGGCCGACGTCGGTCGCGCAGACTCCGATGTGAATCCCGCATCAGCGGACGACGCCTGGCGCAATGGCACCTGGGTGGCGAACGGCAATTTGGTGATCCGGCATCTCGGCATCCCCACCGTCACCGTTCCCATGGGACTCATGCCCGACATCCGGATGCCCGTCGGGCTCACCTTCGCAGGGCCCGCGTACAACGACAGCCTGCTGCTCGAATTCGGCTACGCCTTCGAGCAGGCGACGAAACTGCGCTCGACCCCGCCGCGCACGCCCTGAACCGGTCGGGCTACGCCTTCGTTCGCGCGCGCCGTGGACCGCCGCTTACCTCCTCGCCCAGCAGGTTCACGGGGCCGACGATCTCGGGCTGCAGGCGGCGAACCGCATCGAGATAGTCGCCGGTCCAGATCATGCGCACCGCTGTCGGCGTTGCCTTGCCCGACTCATCCCGCAGGTCCCGGCGAACCGCCTCGATGAGGTGTCCGTCGGCGATGGCGTCACCCGGCAATGGATCGGGCAGTGGTCTCTGGCCGACCAGCCGGCGGCCCAGCTCGCGATACCAGTCGCCGAGGATCCTCGTCGATTCGCTCACTTCACGTCGGGCGGCGGAGCGGTCGCCATCCGCGGCCACCGTGTGGTTGTTCCACAGGTCGAGGATGGCGTCGGCTACCAGGCGCACTCCGGCGACGCCGGTGACCGAGGCGGTCACCTGGGCCAGCGGGAGTTGCTTCGTTCCTCGCTCGGCAAGATAGGTGCGAAATGTGTCGTCGAGGCGCCGGGAGGCGGATGCCGCGCGTAACCCCTGCGCGGTGGGCGGCGGTGCGGGGGTGCCGTGCTGGCAGCGACCGAGCCCGAATGCGACGGCCGCTTCGAGGTAGCCCGCGCTGTCCGAGTACGCTTCGGCGAGCGCCTGCCGCAGCGCTGCAGCCGCTCCGCGCGGCCAGAACAGCAGTCCGACCGCGAGGCTCACCCCGCAGCCGAGCGCGATGTCCTCGATTCGGTATAGTCCGGTTTGGATGCCCGAGCGCGCCACGATGTCGAACAGCAGCACGAGCGTGAGGGTGAATCCGGCCTGGCCGGCGGCGAAGGAGATCGCGGTCGGCGCGGTGCCGGCGACCAGGATCGCGACCGGGAGCAGCAACCATAGCAGGCTCACGTTGGTGCCGATGAGCAGCAGGAGACCGGCGCCGACCACAACCCCGACGGTGGTTCCCAGAATTCCTCGAACCGCATTCGCCCCCGTGTTCAGTGCGTTTGAGCGCAGGACGGACAGGGTGCCGAGTACGACCCAGAACGAGTGCTCTACTCCCGTCAGGTCGGCGAGCAGCACGGCTATTCCCAGCGCGGCTGCCCCGCGGATGCTGTTGTGCAACCAGACCGAGTGGCGCTCCGCCTGCGCGCCGGCACGCTGCACTGCAGCACGCAGTGGGCTGACCAGGTTTCCGGGTTGCCTCCCGAGCAGGCGTTCCCACCAGGTTCGACGAACGGCCTCTGAGGACAGCGCGATGTTCTGGGCGACCTGCGCCACGGCATAGCTGAGTTCCTGGGCACGGAATCCGGGGTCCAGTGCTGTGACTAACTCATGTGCGGGATCCGGCCCGCCCAGCGCTCGCCGTGTCCCGGCACGGCGCACCGGCCGCTCGGTCGAAGCGCCCTCCTCGACGGCAACGCGTGCTTCCGTCAGTCGCGCGACGGCTCCAGCGAGCCCGACGGACTCCCGTTCGGGATGCTCGAGCACCTCGGCTCCGCGTTCGAGAACGCCCGCGGCAGCCGTCTTGACCCGGCAGGCAGCCCGGTGCGCACGTTCGGTGGCCGCGGACGGCGCGAGCTCGTGATGTACTGACCGCGAGATCACGGTGTGCAGCCACACGAGTTCATCGACCAGTCGCACCACCGCTCGCCCGGAAGTCGACAGGTTCGTGGGTCGATAGGTCGTCGCAAGGAAACCGGAATGCAGGGCGGCGATCGCTTCGTCCGCTGCCTCAACAGCGAGTGTGAAATCGGCAACGAGCTCGGGATCCTCCGGCCCGAGCATGACGGCGACATCGGCGCGCAGCCTCCCGGCCAGGGCATGGCATGCGCGGATCGCGCTCATACGCAGCGGGTCCCGGGTCGGCGCTGGCCAGAGCACGATGATCGCGAGGATGCTCACGACGGAGGCAAGGGCCCAACCGAGCAGGCGCGGAGGAATAGAGTCCACCGACCCGGGCAGGGTCACGGGAAGGATGAAGGCCAGCAGCAGGGAGGTGCTCGAGGAGGCGAGTACCGAACTCACGGAGCCGATAAACAGGACCGCGAAACCGACGACAGCCATCGCGATGACGGCAAGCCACACCGGTTGGGATACCAGTGTTCCCAGGCAGACGAGTACCGCGCCGGCGAACGCCAGGCCGAGCTGGGTCTGCACCCGCTCGCGCAGAGTTCCGGTGAAGTCGACGAACAGCAGGAGCGCGAACGATCCGAACGCCGCGAAGCTCGCGACATCGCCGTTGCGTATGACTCCTGCTCCGACCGCGAACAGCGCCGGCATCACGATGGCGGTTCGCCCCGCACGCCGAAATGCCCCGTACCCGGGGTCGTGGCGACCGAGCCAGCCCCAGGCGCCGGTGGCAGCCGCGCGCACTCGGTTCATAGGTCCCTTCAGGGTTCACGGGCCGGGCGGACCGCGCCCCTACAAACAGTGTGCTCCGGGGAAGGCGATTCGACGTAGAGGAAGTTCTGTCGGGGTCAGTGCCCTCGGCGCAAACGAATTGTTGAGGCCGCGTTGGTGAGCGCGGAGCTGACCAGGATGCCGACAGCGATCGCGAACACGGAGATGGCGGTCGTGAGCACCTGGTTCACCCCTCCCGTCCCTCCTGTGACGGCTGCGCTCACGCCGAGAAAGCCCAGCGCGCCGGGCACGAGCAACCAGAACGATGCGAGCGTCGTGACGGCGGGCGGAGGAGCCGTGCGGAATGGCGCGATCAGGCGTGAGAACGGAATGACGACGAGCGCACCGGCGAACGGTGACAGTTCGGCACCCAGCACCAGGGTGCCGACGCTGAGCGCGCCGTAGGTGACCAGGAGGCTCAGGAGGAGCCACGCGAGCGAACGCCGCGGCGCTGAGAGGAAGAACACGTACCCGACCGCGAGCAGTACGAGGCCGGCGAGCGGGGCCCACCACCCGAGTTCGGCGCCCCTCTCGGTCGTGGTGGGAAAGCCGCCGGTGATCGCGGCGCCGGCGACGACGCCGAAGGCCAGCAAAAGCAGCTGCGCGATCCCGTAGACCAACCGGGAGGATCCTGCGATGACCTGGTTGCTGGTGAGCTCGACGGCACCGATGGTCAGGGTGCTCCCGGGCAGGAAACTCACGAGCGCGGGCGCGATAATTCGCAGCGGGATCTCGCCCGCCCAACTGGACAGGAACAGCACCGTGAGCACGGTCGCGACGAACGCTGCGACCACGGGAAGCACGGCGTCAAAGTACGGCACGCGGCGCCCCAGCATCACGAGCGCGCCCACAATGGCCCCGAGCAGGAAGTAGGCGGGAATTGCGGGCACCACGGGATCGAGGACGAGGCCGAAACCCACCGTCAACAGGATGTGGCCGACGAACGCCAGCCAGCCGCCGAAGCGCGGAGGCGACGTGCGGATCGCCCGAAGCTGCGCCAGGGCTGCCGACGGCTCGAGTCGCGCGCGCGCGGCAGCCGCGACGAGTTCATCGATCTCTGCGGCCTGGTCGAGTCGCGCGGCGCCCGGCCTCACCAGGTCGACCTCGATCGTGCGCTGGGCATTTCGCAGCTGCACGATCATGACGGTGGGGAGCACCACCAGCCGGACCGGGTCGAGACGGTATGCGGCGGCAACAGTGGTCAGGGTGCGTTCGACGTCGCTCGTGGCCTGGCCGGCTTCGAGCATGGCGATCCCGAGCTCGCACAGCAGTTGCGCTGCCTCGCGATCATCGGCGCTCGTGACCTGCGGCGACTGTTCGCGGCGCTTGAGTAGCCGGCGGAACCAGCCACCCACTCGTCCCGCCCCTCGCTGCACACCAGACACACTACTGAGATCGGGAAGCCGTGCCGAGACCGACTGTCTGCCCGCGGCCCGCGTGACCGATGCGCCGAGCATCCGCGGTGCGCGTACGATCGGGTTAGGGCGCACGCCGTTTTACGGCTCTGTGCGCCTCCGCCCGGGTTCATTCAGCACGAGACGCACGTCAAAGGCCGTCATGGTTGCAATCCCGGTTCCCATCCGCAGCACCATCACGAGCGCGGGGGATGCAGGCCTCTGTGAGCCATTCGTCTCCGCCTTGAATGTCAGTGGGGCCTCCATTTCGGTGTTCGACAGTGACGGAAACCAGTCGACGATCTGTTCGAGCAACCGCGTCGCGGCTCGCGGGGAAGCACTGCAGTTCGAGCTCGGCGAGGGCCCGCACTGGGAGGCGTTGCAGACGAACGCCCCGGTGCTGTGCCCGGACCTGGCCGCAGAGGGCTCGTCGAGATGGCCGATCTTTGGCGCCGCGGCCCTCGAGATCGGCATGGGTGCGGTCTTCGCCTTCCCGATGAAAATGGGAGCCGTGAGTGTCGGCGTCGTCGACCTCTACTCCGCTGAGCCACGCCAGCTGGACGAAGAGCAGATCCTTCTTGCCTCGTCGATGGCCGGGCGGGCCGCCGCCCCGGCCGCCCGGTTCGCAACACACTCTGCCAACTCGGCGGTCGCCGCAGAGCAGGAGCTGGCGCCCGCCCTCCGCCGCGAGGTGCACCAGGCCACCGGCATGGTGCAGGCGCAACTGGATGTGAGCGCTACCGACGCTTTCGCCCGGCTTCGGGCGTACGCCTACACGTCCGGTCGACCCCTCGCCGATATCGCACGCGATGTCGTCGGTCGCCACCTCGACTTCAGCACTTTCACCGATTAATCCACCAGACCAAGGAGCGCGCACGATGGACAGCACGGCACGGGAGACCCGGATCACCACCGCATTCGTGGCGGTGGCAGACACTCTCACGACGGATTTCGATATCGTCGATCTTCTGCACACCCTTGTGGTCCAGTGCACGGAGATTGTGGCAACCACCGCCGGCGGGCTCATGCTCGTCGACGGCGACGGGACGCTACAGCTCATGACCTCGACCAGCGAAGCCGCCGACCTGGTGGAGCTCATGCAACTCGCGGCGTCAGAGGGCCCCTGCATTGACTGCTTCACCACAGGCCAGGCCGTATCGGTCCCGAATATCGAGCATGAGACGAGCCGATGGCCCGCCTTTCGCAAGGCCGCGCTCGAGGGCGGCTTTCACTCGGCTCACGCCACCCCGCTCAAGTTGCGCGGCACCGTCATCGGCACGATGAACCTCTTCGGCGTCAACGCCACGGCGCTCAGCGAGCGAGACGCCGCGGTGGCCCAGGCGCTCGCGGATGTCGCCACGATCGGCATCCTGCAGGAGCGCCTGGTGAGGGAGGGCAACATTCTCGCGGAGCAGCTTCATGCGGCGCTCGACAGCAGGATCGTGATCGAGCAGGCAAAAGGCATGATCGCGCACTCATTGTCCGTCGATATGGACGAGGCGTTCGGTGTTCTGCGAACCCATGCCCGGAACAACAACCTCACCATCCGCGACGTCGCCGACTCGATCAGTAACCGCCGCCTGAGTGTGCGCCGAACTCCCGAGGGGATCTCGATTGTGTCGACAAGCGGCGGGGTGAACCGCCAGGCCTGAGACCTCCTGGCGGGGCGGCGACCGGTCAGGCGGCTTCTCGTCAGGCGGCCGGGGCGATACGACGAAACGGGGGCTCGCTCGCCAGCGACAGTTGCGTGGGCTCCTCGCAGACGAGCAGCCCGCCCGCCGAATTCGCCGAAAGCATCATCGCGTCGAGCCAGGCCTTGTTGAGTTGGTGTCGCTGGTTGGTCTCGTAGGTGAACCTGACCTGGATCGTGGCATCCATCCAGATGCTTGACCGGCCGCCACCTTTCCGGCTGTCCTCGACCCACGAGAGGAAGAACGACTGTCGCAGGCGGAGCTTGGATGCGACCACCACCTGCAAATGAGCGAGTACCCGGTCGTCGAGCTGGATCGGCAATGCGCCGCGCACGGAATAGGTGAGTGATCCCATCGGGTCTCCTGTTCGACGAACGAATGAGACACCGAGGTCTTGAGTGTTAGCGCAGCCTTCCACCTCCCCGACGGGGATGTCAATGCGTTGCCGCAAAGGTTCACCAGATCGACACACACTCTGGGAGCATGGTGCCATGTCATCCCCATCCGTCGGGCGAGCATGGCAACGTCCGCAACTCCGAGACGACGGCGACACCCCGCGCCCGGTGGGCTGGGTCGAACTCTTCTTCGACCTCGTTTTCGTGGTCATCATTGCGGTGCTTGCGGGCGACCTCGAGCGGCACCTGGATGCGGCAGGGCTGGTGCGGTTCCTTCTCGAGTTCGTCGCAATCTTCTGGGCCTGGAACGGCTTCACCTATTACACCGAACGGTTCGAATCTGCGGGGCTCGAGAACCGGCTGTTCGTCTTCCTGGCGATCCTCGCCGTGGCGGGGCTCGCCATCTGGGGCGCCGACGGCCTTGGCAGCAACTATCTCGGGTTCGCGATCGCCTACCTGTTGGCCCGCGGACTCAATATCGCGTTCTGGCTGCGTGCCGCGCGCTTTGTGCCGCGATTTCGCAAGCCGGCGTTCTCGTTCGCCGTCGGCTTCCTGGTGGCGGTCGTGCTTATCGTCGTGAGCTTCACGGTCGACGAATCCATCCGGCTGGTCCTGTGGGGCGCGGCGGTCCTCGCCGACATTGCGGCGCCGGCCGTCACCCAGCGCTTCCAGGTCACGCTGCCCCCGATCAGTCGCGACAAGTTTCCCGAACGGTTCGGCCTGTTCACGATGATCCTTCTCGGTGAAACACTTGCCGGGGTCATCCGGGGGGTCGCTGCAGCGAACACGGCGGCGGCACTCACCCCTCTCACGATGGCGGATGCTGCCCTCGGGCTGGCGATCGGATTCGGCATCTGGTGGGTGTATTTCGACTTCATCGCGCGGCGGCCGACGCGACCCGAATTCACCATCGCGCTGCTGTGGGTTTACCTGCACATCAGTGCGATGGCCTCGATCGTCGTGGTCGGCGCCGGGGTTGCCGAGGCCATTCCCGCGAGCCACGCAACCGCGGTTCCCGGTGGGGTGCTGGCCTTCGTGTTCGGTGGGCTCGGCGCGACGCTGATCAGTTTTGGTCTACTCGAACTCACTCTCGATCGATCGGATTCCGAGCCGACCCACCTTCGACTGAGCCCCGGGCTGAAATTCGCTGCAGGCCTGGTGCTCGTCGCCCTCGCCGTGGCCCACCCGGGCATCCCCGTCAGCGTGGCCTTCGCCGTAGCCCTGGTCGCTCTCGCAATCCAGGCGGCGTACGGCGCCACCGTCTACTTCCGGCGGAAAGTCTAGGGTCGCCCGCCCACCGGGGTCGTTGTTCACCAGATGTACACCAGCCGTCCGTAGTGTCGGGGAGTTCCCGATCAGCGAGATCGCGGTGTGGAAGGCAATCCGATGCAGAGCCGTTCAGCCCCAGGCCTGCTCGAACGCGCGGAGTTCGCACCCCCGCCGCGCACCCTGCTCGACATCCTTCGGGAGACGGCGGAGGCCAATCCACAGTCCTCCGCGCTCACGGATGCGGACGGCTCGCTCAGCTACCGCGAGCTGCTGCGCGCCGTCAACGCCAGCGCCGCGCGGCTGGTCGTCGCCGGTGTGCGACGCGGAGACCGGGTCGGCATCCGCATCCCGTCCGGTGGTCGGCTGCTGTACATTTCCATTCTCGCCGCGATGCTCGCGGGAGCGAGCTACGTCCCGGTGGATGCCGATGACCCCGAGGAGCGGGCCGAGCTGGTTTTCGGGGAGGCCAACGTGGTGGGCGTCGTCGGTGCCGACGGCCTGCTGGTGGCACGCGGCCGGATTCTCGAAACCCGGGGTGAACCGGAAGACACCCCGACCCTCGGAACACCGACCGGCAGCATTTCGCCCATCGATCCGGTGCTGCCGTCCGACGACGCCTGGATCATCTTCACGTCGGGGTCCACGGGTAAGCCCAAGGGCGTCGCGGTGACCCACCGATCGGCGGCCGCCCTGGTCGACGCGGAGGCTCGCCTCTTCCTGCAGGACGAACCGATCGGCCCGGGAGACAACGTGCTCGCGGGGCTGTCGGTCGCGTTCGATGCATCATGCGAAGAGATGTGGCTCGCCTGGCGCAATGGCGCCTGCCTCGTTCCCGCGCCCCGGTCGCTCGTGCGGTCAGGAGTCGACCTGGGGCCGTGGCTCATCGCGCACGGCATCACCATCGTGTCCACGGTTCCGGCGCTCGCGGGGCTGTGGCCGGTTGAGTCGCTCGAACTGGTGCGGCTGCTGATCTTCGGCGGGGAGGCCTGCCCACCGGAACTCGTGGAGAGGCTGGCGGTGGAAGGCCGTGAAGTCTGGAATACTTACGGACCGACCGAGGCGACCGTCGTGTCGACCGGAGCACTGCTCATGCCCCGCGAGCCGGTACGTATCGGCCTTCCGCTTGATGGCTGGGATGTCGCGGTGGTCGGTGACGATGGCGAGCCCGTTGCGGAGGGCGGGGTGGGCGAACTGATCATCGGCGGAGTCGGCCTCGCGCGCTATCTCGACGAAGCGAAGGATGCGGAGAAGTTCGCTCCGTTGCCGAGCCTCGGATGGGAACGTGCCTACCGGTCGGGTGACCTGGTCCGATTCGAACGGGCGGGGCTCATCTTCCAGGGCCGCGCAGACGACCAGGTCAAGCTGGGCGGAAGACGCATTGAACTCGGTGAGGTCGACGCAGCGCTGGCCAGCCTGACCGGCGTTGCGAGCGCAGCGACGGTGGTGCAGACAACGCCAGCGGGCAACCACCTGCTCGTCGGCTACCTGGTTCCCGCTCCCTCCGCGCTGCCGTTCGATGTGCCGGCCGCGATGACTCGGCTGCGGGAGGAGCTACCCGCCGCGCTGGTGCCGTTGCTCGCCGTGATCGACGACATGCCGACGCGCACCTCGGGCAAGGTCGACCGTTCGGCCCTCCCGTGGCCGCTGCCCCTGTCCGAGCGCGCCGCCGAGACCCTGACCGGGACCGCAGCATGGCTCGCCGAACTGTGGTCCACGATTCTCGGCAGTGCAGTGACCGGACCTGACGATGATTTCTTCGCCCAGGGCGGAGGATCGTTGACGGCCGCCCAGCTGACCTCAGCCATCCGCGCCCGTTTTCCCGAAGCTCGCGTCGCGGACATTTACGATCGACCACGGATCGGGGCGCTCGCGGCCGAGCTGGATGCCCGGGCGCCGGCCGTCGAGCGTGCACGGCGGACGGTCACGCCCACACCACGCTCGACCCGGGTGCTGCAAACAGTGCTCGGGCTTCCGCTGCACATCCTGGCGGGCATCCGCTGGGTTATCTACCTTCTCGTCGCCGACGACCTGCTGGCACTCGCGGGCGCGCGATGGGCGCCTGTCGTGTCGTGGTGGGTGCCCGTCGTCGGAATCGTGCTCTTCATTTCACCGCCGGGACGGATGCTGATCTCGGTCGCGACCGCCCGGCTGCTGCTGCGCAGAGTGAAGCCCGGCCACTACCCCCGTGGCGGCAGTGTTCACCTTCGGCTGTGGCTCGCCGAGCAGGTCGCCCACCTGTCCGGCGCGACAAACCTCGCCGGCGCACCCTGGATCAGCTATTACGCGCGGGCTCTCGGCGCGAAGATCGCCCGTGGCGTCGACCTTCACACCCTGCCTCCCATCACCGGCATGCTGAAGATCGGGGCGGGGGCATCGATCGAACCCGAGGTCGACCTTCGCGGCTACTGGGTCGACGGAGACCTCCTTCGCATCGGGGAGATCGCCATCGGTGCGGAGGCATCCGTGGGCTCCCGGAGCACCCTGCTGCCCGGTACGCGGATCGGAAAGGATGCCGAGGTCGCGGCCGGCTCGGCCGTGCAGGGCCACATTCCCGCCGGGCAACTCTGGGCCGGGTCGCCGGCCGTGCGCGTCGGGAAGGCGAAGAACACCTGGCCAAGCCACAGGCCGCCCGAGGCTCGGCGCTGGCTGGCGGGATACGGCGCCGGATCGATCGCGCTGTCCCTGCTTCCCGTGCTGAGTGTTGCACTCGGCGCCGTGATCCTCGGTGGCCCGGTCGCGTCGGCGGCGACGCTCGGGGCGGGGATCGGTCGTGCACTCGCGTTGCTGCCACTCGGAGTGGCGGCGGCCGGTGTTCTCTACGCCGTGCTCACCTTCGCGCTGGTTCGTCTCCTGAGCATCGGGGTCGCAGCCGGCGAATACCCGGTGCGCAGCCGGATCGGCTGGCAGGTGTGGATGACGGAACGGCTTCTCGATACCGCCCGCACGCTACTCTTCCCCCTCTACGCGAGCCTCTTCACCCCCCTGTGGCTTCGCCTGCTCGGTGCGCGGGTCGGCAGGAACGTTGAGGCATCCACTGTCCTGCTTCTTCCCCGGCTCACGACAATCGATGACCACGCGTTCCTCGCCGACGACACAATGGTCGGCTCCTACGAACTCGGGCATGGCTGGATGCGTATCGACGCAGCCCGCATCGGCCGTCGCGCCTTTCTCGGCAATTCCGGGATGACCGCCCCGGGGCGTGCGGTGCCGAAGAACGGACTCATTGCGGTGTTGTCTGCCACTCCGCGCAAGGCAAAGAGCGGGTCATCCTGGCTGGGGAATCCGCCGGTTCGGCTGCGGCGGGCTGTGTCCGAATTCGACGAGTCGCGTACCTTCCGTCCGCTCGCCCGGCTGCGAGTCGGTCGGCTCCTGTGGGAACTGTGCCGTTTCGTGCCGGTGGTGCTGTCGGCCGCCATCGGAATTGGCGTGCTCTCACTGCTGCAGGTGCTGCTCCTTGGTTGGGGCGTCGGGTGGACCGTCCTCGCGTCCGGCGCTGTGCTGCTGGCGGCGGGAGCGGTCGCGGCCGCCGTTACCACCGGCGCAAAATGGGCGCTCGTCGGCAGGATTGCTGTGCGTGAGCATCCGCTGTGGTCCTCTTTCGTCTGGCGTAACGAGGTTGCCGACACGTTCGTCGAAATGGTTGCCGCGCCCTGGTTCGCCGTCGCGGCCGCGGGAACACCCGCCCTGAACGTCTGGCTTCGATCCCTCGGCACCCGGGTTGGCCGCGGCGTCTGGTGCGAGACCTACTGGTTGCCCGAGGCCGACCTGGTCGAACTCGGCGACGGCGCCACCGTGAACCGCGGATGCGTCGTGCAGACGCACCTCTTCCATGACCGCGTGATGGTGCTCGACGGCGTGCGCCTGGAGGCGGGGGCGACGCTCGGGCCGCACAGCGTCATCCTGCCGGCCGCCACCATCGGCGCCGACGCGACGGTCGGCCCTGCGTCGCTGGTTCTCCGCGGCGAGTTTGTGCCGTCGGGGGGAATCTGGTCTGGCAATCCGATTGCCCCGTGGAACCCGCCAACGTGACCTCCGGCGCCGTGCAAGACTCGATGGTGGCCAACCTCAGGAACTCCGCGACGGCGGACACCGGCGCCGCGACTGCTGGCGATCGCTATGACCCCGCCTCCGGCAATGGGGGTTACACCGTTTCCCACTACGACCTGGTGCTCGACTACCGCGTGAGCACCAATCGACTGGGCGCCGTCGCCGCACTCTCGCTGCGCTCCACCCAGCGGCTCGCGCGTTTCAGCCTTGACCTCGTCGGGCTCACCGTCACCAACGTGCTCGTCGAGGGATCCCGCGCAGCGCGTTACACGCAGTCCGTGGGAAAGCTGTTCATCACCCCCGCCAGGCCGATCAACGCAAACACCGACTTCACGGTCACTGTGCGCTACAACGGCGCACCCTCACCACGCCCGAGCCTCTGGGGTGACGTCGGCTGGGAGGAACTCTCCGACGGTGTACTGGTCGCTGGCCAACCGAGCGGGGCGCCGACCTGGTTCCCGTGCAACGACCACCCCAGCAACAAGGCGACCTTCCGCATCGCCATCACGCTCGCATCGTCATATCGTGCTGTCGCGGGTGGGCGCCTGGTCTCGACAACCGCCCGCTCGAGCCGCACCCAGTGGGTCTACGAGTCGGTCGAACCGATGGCCACCTACCTTGCGACGATGCAGATCGGTCTCTATCGTCCCCGGCCGCTCTCGGCGCAGGGGATTCCCCAGTTCGGGTTCATCCCGGCGGATCTGGTGCGCGAATTCGACGCCGACTTCGGTGACCAGCCGGCCATGATCCGCGCGTTCGAGCAGCTGTTCGGGCCCTACCCCTTCACGCAATACACCGTCGTCGTCGCCGACGACGACCTGGAGATCCCCCTGGAGGCCCAGGGGCTGTCGATCTTCGGCCGCAACCATGTCGACGGTGATGGCGGATCGCGGCGCCTGATCGCCCACGAGCTGGCCCACTCCTGGTTCGGCAACAGCCTGACGGCCCAGTCGTGGAAGCACATCTGGCTGCATGAGGGTTTCGCCTGCTACGCGGAATGGCTCTGGTCTGAGGCATCCGGTGGCCCGAAAGTGCAGCGCATTGCCGACCAGCAGTGGAACAGGCTGAGCGGCCTGCGCCAGGACCTGGTCCTGGGTGATCCCGGGCCCGAACTCATGTTCGACGATCGCCTGTACAAGCGCGGCGCGCTGGCGCTCCATGCGGTACGACTGACCCTCGGCGACGACTCGTTTTTCTCGATGCTGCGGGACTGGACCGCCGCCCACCGCCACGGGTCGGTGACAACTGAGCTGTTCATCCAGCATGTCGAGGGCTATTCGCAGGCGCCTGTGCGCCCGCTTCTCGAGTCGTGGCTGTTCCAGGGCAGCCTGCCCGCACTGCCCAAGCGCCGATAGTCAGCGCTGGGTCGCGAGAGCGCCGACCACATCGCTGCCGACGTCGAACAGTCGCACCTGCGGGGGCGCCGCGAGCGCCAGGGTGTCGGGCCACGACTGCACGGTGGCCTTCCGGCCGTGCACCGTCACCAGGAGCTGGGTCAGGTCACGCGTGAGTCCGTCACCGGTCGATTTCAGGATCGCCTCCTTAGCGACCCACAGCTGTGCCAGCCGCCTGCGCGCGGCCTCCGGTCGAAGCCGTGCGATCGCGCGTCGCTCGATCGGGTGAAGAAGCACGTCGTCGACCGGATGCGCCCAGATGCGTGAGACGGACTCGATATCCACACCGATGGGAGCGCTGCCGTGAGCCGCCGCCGCCGCGTAGTTCCCCGTGCGACTGGACGAGACCCAGCACGTTCGATCGTCCGGCCCGATCGCCGCGACGACCGGCCGTCCGTGATCTCGTCCTCCGCACCGGGGGCAGGAATGCTGGACACTGATCCGGTCCGGTGGTAGCTCTAGCACCCCGCCGGCCGCGCGCGCGACCAGGCCGGTGCGTGCATCCGCGGGCCCGCGCGCCAGCAGCACCGTTGCGCCGCCAAGGACGAATTCTCGCTCACTGCACAAAGGTTTAGCCATCTGTTCATCTCAACCGGATTGTCTGGAGAATAGCGCCACGAGATGATCGCTGGGTGACCACGGCGACTTCCCGCGCTGGTTCGGGCGGGTCCGGTGTCACCCGGGTGCTCCGCGGGCAGCCGCGGTGGGTAGTCCTCGTCCTGGGCCTCATCCTTGCGGCCGCCGCGCTGCTCTACACCTGGAACATCGGGTACAGCGGGTTGTCGACCTACTATGCCGCCGCAGCCAAGAGCATGGCTGCGAGTCCGCGGGCTTTTTTCTTCGGATCCGTCGACCCGACCTCGTCGATCACGCTCGACAAGCTGGCAGGCTTCCTGGTTCCGCAGGTACTCGCCGTCAAACTGTTCGGATTCCACGCCTGGGCGCTCGCGTTGCCCCAGGCGGTCGAGGGCGTCATCTCGGTCTATTTCGCCTACGTGATCGGAGCCCGGTGGCGCGGTAGGAAGTTTGGCCTGGTTGTCGCGGCTTTGCTGGCCTTCACCCCGATGCTCGCCGCGATGTTCGGGCGGCCGATGGAGGACGGCATGCTGACGATGTGCCAGATCCTTGCGTTCGCCGCGCTCCAGCGGGCGATCCTCTCACGGTCGCTGTGGTGGCTGATCGGTTCAGGGGCCTGGGTCGCGGTCGGCTTCCAGGCCAAGATGCTGCAGTCGTGGCTGTTCCTGCCTGCTTTGGTCGTCGCCTATCTTGCCAGTGCACACGCCTCGGTCGGCCGGCGAATCCTGCATTCCGCGATCGCCTGCGTCGTCTGCGTGCTGCTGTCGGTGTCGTGGATGACCGCGATCCAGCTTGTACCGGCATCGTCGCGGCCGTTCATCGACGGGACAACGAACAACAACACGTACTCGATGGTGTTCGGATACAACGGCGTCGACCGCCTGATACCGGGGCTCATCCCGGGAGCCGTGCCGCAGCTGAACTCGGTTGCGGGCGGCGGGCAGTCCGGGGGCAACTCGACAGCGACCTCCAGCGCAGGTTCGAGCCGGGCCAAGCTCCTGCTGCCGCAGTTCACCACGCAGATCGGCTGGCTTTACCCGCTGGCATTCGCCGGGCTCGTCCTGGCTTTCGTGCGGCCCCTCCGGCGCTGGCGCGGGCTCGTTCCCGGTGACGAGCGCGGCCCTCCGATGACCGGCGGTACTCCGATGACCCGCAGGCCTCCGATGACCCAGGAGGAGCGGGCCTCCACCGCCACGGGGTTCGGCCTTGCAGCCTGGCTGGTGGTGGCAGCTGTCGTGTTGAGCCTGGCGTTCGTGCCGCACGCCACCTATTTCGCGGTCATAGCCCTGCCGTTGGCGCTGTTCGCCGCCGATGCCACGGTGTGGGGCATCCAGACCTACCGCACTGCGGAAGACTGGCGACGGATTGTGCTCCCCGCGCTCATCGTGGTGCAAGCCGCGTGGGGCACGTCGATCATCCTCGAGGCATCCGCCAAGCTCCACTGGCTGGCGATCGTCACGCTCGCAGCGGCGGCCCTCAGCATCGCGCTTCTCGTGCTGTCGCGAAAGGCCCGCGGTGCTCGCAGCGGACAGTGGCGGGTCGCCGTCATCGCGGCGGGCCTCGCCATTGTCGTTTCACCGGTGGCGTGGTCCCTGTGCGTGCTCGGGCCGGGGGGTGGCGGCAGCGCCAGCGATGCGTTCGCCGGGCCCCGACTGGCTCGCCCCACGGCCGCCACCGTGGCGGCGACCCGCCAGAATCCGCACCTCCCGCTCGTGCGGCCGCCGTTTTCGGCTCCGAAGGTCTCGGGCCTCAGCCCCGAAGACGCACTCCTGCTGAACTACGTCGATGCCCGTAACCCCGGGGGTGCGCTCACATTTGCCACCGACAGCATGCCGATCGCGGTCAGCATCATCCTGCAGACCGATCACGACCCAGTCCCGATGGGCGGTTTCTCCCGGCAGGCACCGACGCCCGCGCTGGCGGCGCTGACGGCGATGGTCGTTTCTGGTCGGCTGCGCTTCGTACTCCTGCAGGCCTCGACTTCGGCGACGCTCACACCGCCAAACGCCACGCTGACAGCGGTCCGTTCCTGGGTCACCGGGCACTGCCATCCCGTGCTGAGTGGGCGATTTCGCGACAACTCACTCAGTCGGCAGGTCCTGTACGACTGCAGGTAGATCTCTTCCACGCTCGCTATCACCCTGCATTTTCAGGATACCGAGTGCACCGGGTCTTGCCGCAAGCCCCCTCAGCGGGCCTACGCTGCTGCAGCGCGGCGGGCTGCTGCGCGGGGAGGGAGACGCATGACCCACGTAACAGTGGTGGGTGCCGGGCCGACCGGCATGATGCTCGCCGGAGAGCTTGCGCTCGCCGGCATCGACGTGCACGTTATCGAACGACGAGCACAAGGAGAGTTGCTGGGTTCCCGGGCGGGTGGCATCCACTCGCGCACGATCGAGATCCTCGACCAGCGCGGGATTGCGGATCGCTTTCTTGCGGTCGGCCACGTCGCTCAGACCGCACGCTTCGGCACCACCGTGCTCGACATCAGTGACTTCCCCACGCGCCATCCGTACGGGCTTGCCCTCTGGCAGAACCGCTTCGAGCCGATCCTGGCCTCGTGGATTCTGAAGCTCGGTGTGCCGGTGCACTGGGAGCACGAGGTCACCGGGCTGAGCCAGGACGACGGCGGTGTCGAGCTCGAGCTTGCGGACGACCAGCGGTTGCGCGCCGACTACGTGGTCGGTGCCGATGGCGGTCGCAGCACCATCCGCAAGGCGGCAGGCATCGAGTTCCCAGGCTGGCCGGCCACCCGCAGCAACCTGGTTGCCAAGGTCGAGGTTTCCGAGGTGCCGCCAGCCGGAGTGCGCCAGGATGAGCGCGGCTCGCATGGTCTCACCGTGATGGCGGATGGCCGGACGTTTCGTGTCGTCACCACCGAGCAGCGACTGGTCACGGCAGGGGAGCCGACCCTCACCGACCTGGCCGAAGCACTCAAGGCCGTCTACGGAACCGACTTCGGTGTGCACAACCCGACCTGGATTTCGAGATTCACCGACGCGACGCGGCAGGCCGCAACCTACCGCAGCGGTCGCGTACTGCTGGCCGGCGACGCCGCGCACATCCACTATCCCGCCGGCGGCCAGGGAATCGGACTTGGCATCCAGGACGCCGTGAACCTCGGCTGGAAACTGGCACAGGTTGTGAAGGGAATCTCACCCGAGTCGCTCCTCGACAGCTATCAGGCCGAAAGGCACCCAGCGGGAGCGCGCGCCCTGAGACACTCGATGGCCCAGTCCGTTCTGCAACGCCACGATCCACGTACGGTTGCGCTTACCGAAACAGTCGACGGGCTGATGGCGATGGACCAGCCGCGAAACCAAATCGCCGCCCTGATTCACGGCCTCGACGTGGTCTACGAACTGGGGCAGGGCGATCTTCTGCAGGGTCATCCCCTGCAGAGCCATGCCCTGCAAGGTCATCCCCTGCTCGGACGAAGGATGCCCGACCTCGACCTGGAAATGGCCGACGGGGCAACCACGGTGTTCGCCCTTCTGCAGAGCGCGAAGCCGGTGCTGCTCGACTTCGACCTGCCGGCGGCTCCCGACATCTCTCCGTGGGCCGACCGAGTGACAGCCGTTCGCGCACGATTCGCTGGACGGTGGAACCTGCCTGTGCTGGGCGAGATACCTTCTGCTGCGGCGGTGCTCATTCGTCCGGATGGACACGTCGCCTGGGTCGGGAAGGGCACAGAACGTGGGCTGAGAGACGCGCTTGCTGTCTGGTTCGGCCCAGGAGCGGGCGCTTGACCGGGAGCCCCCGGGGAACACTCGCATCGCGCTCCTGACCGTCGGGGTCTTGACGCATCACTTGTTTTTTGCAAGTGTTGGCATTGTCCACTACAGGTCCCTTGAGAGGAGACCACAATGACTGCAATGTTCGTCAACCTGCCGGTGACCGACCTTGAGCGCGCGAAGGCGTTCTATTCGTCCGTCGGATTCACCATCAATCCGCTCTTCACCGACCACAACGCAGCCTGCGTCGTCGTGGAAGAGGATCACAACTACTTCATGCTGGTCACCAGGGATTTCTTCCAAACTTTCTCCGAGCGCCCGATCGGTGACCCATCGGAGGCCGTGTCAGCGTCGACCTCGATCTTTCTCGACAGCCGGGAAGCGGTCGACGCCACGGTTACCGACGGCATCGCGGGCGGCGGAACGGAAGCGCAGGCCGCCGCGGACTACGGCTTCATGTACCAGCGGCAGCTCACCGACCCCGACGGCAACATCCTCGAGTTCGGGTGGATGGACCCGGTCGCCGCCCGGCAGGGACCCGAGGTTTACCTGAACCAGCAGGCCTGAGGTCGATGGTCTCACGTGATTACGGGCAGTACTCCGGCGTCTCGCGAGCCATGGAAGTGGTGGGGGAGAGATGGGCCCTGCTCATCGTGCGCGACCTGCTCGTCGGCCCCCGGCGCTATGGCGAACTCGCTGAGGGCCTCCCGCGCATCCCGACCAACATCCTGGCAGCACGGCTGAAGGAACTGCAGGCGGCCGGCGTGATCCGGCGGATGCCTCGCTCGCGCGTGATCGTGTACGAGCTGACCCCGTACGGTCGCGAACTGGAGCCCGTCGTGCTCGCGCTTGGCGCGTGGGGCTTCAAGGCCCTGGGGGAGCCACGCGAGGAGCAGGTCATCACCCCCGACTCGATGACGATTGACCTCAGGACCGCCTTTCGACCGCTGGTCGCAGCGACCCTCCCGTCTACGGCCTACGCGGCACGGCTCGGCACGACGGAATTGCTCATTCGGGTGGATGGCTCGATTCTCGACGTGGAACGCGGGGACGGCCCAGCCGATCTTGCCTTCGCGACCGGGCCGGACATCCGTCGCCTGATCTCGGGGGAACTGGCACCCGATCGCGCGATAGCGACAGGAGTCGTTGAGGTGCTGCACGGTCGCGGCGAGCTGCTTGACCGCTTCGCGACAACTTTTCACCTCGCTGCGTGATCAGCGAAGGGGAGCAATGCCCCCCATCGGAGTTCAAAGAAAAGAGATCAATCCCGAACGTCGATGGTGCGCACTTCTTATTGATGATCAGTCGCTGGTGTCCGTCGGGGCGGTCTGGCCTAACAAGATCGGCCACACCCATTGCAGCTCTTCGAGCGCGGTTCGGGGATCCGTCGGAGGGATGTTCGGCGCATCCGGCCCCGTCACAATGCGGGTCATCAGTGCAGCCGCGATCGAGGTGATCGTCGCCGCAGCCGAGTGCAACTGCTCGTCATCGATACCGCTCGGCGCGACGGCTCGGAGTTTGAGATAGACGAGGCCTTCAACCTCCTGGGCGATTGGAATGAAACGCGCGGCCTGTCGTTCTGCAAGTGCGGGCGATTTGGTGAGCACCACGAATCGAGCGAGAGCAATCTCTGGGTCCTGGACGTGTTCCACCGGTAGTTCGATGAGCCCGAGCGCGCCCGTGAGGATCCCCGCACGGGGATCAGCGAGGTATTCGCGTGCGCGTTGCTCATTGACGCGCGGAAGGTCCATCCCGAGCAGGGCGTCGTCCTTTGTCGCGAAATGATTGAAGAAGGTTCGTTGACTAATGCCGACCGCTGCGCAGATCTGGTCGACGGTGACTGCTGCAGCTCCGTGGTCCGCGGCGAGCCGTACCGCCTGTTTCTCGATCAGCGTCGCGGTTGCCAACCCTCGAGCGTTGCGATTGCGGCGGTCCTGCGCCTGGTTGGTCATGTCCTATTCGTACCGCAATGCGTCGATCGGTGTCTTGCGCGCGGCGCGTCGGGCAGGCAGCGTACTCGCGAGGAACGCGATCACGACGATCACGACGACGACCCCCACGAGCGAAGCCGGCTGGAATAGCAGCAGGTGCAGTCCCTGAAGTCCCGAGAGTGGGCCTGCCGCGAGGGCAGCGTTCAGGGGAAGCCCCACCAGCATCGCGGCAATTACGCCGATTACGCTGCCAAGTAATCCGATGAAGGCGGCTTCGAGGCTGAAAAGGGCGAACACGCGTCCGTTGCTCATTCCCATCGCCTTCATGAGCCCAACCTCCCGAGTGCGTTCCTGCACGCTCATCAACAGAGTGTTGACGATTCCGAACGCCGCGGCGAGGAGCGCGACGATCGCAAAGGCGTCCAGAACACCGGTAATCCCGGTGATGACAGTCTGCACGACGCCGAGCTGGTCGGCGATGGTCTGAGCAGACATCCCGTGCGCGCCAATCCTCTGCTTCAAGTCATTGATGGCGGATGCGGAGGAGTGCGGATTGAAGTGGGCGACGGCGACCTGGTAGCGGTCCAGGGCCTTCGATCCCGCCTTCTGGTCCCTGGCGAGTTCGGCGACGAGCGAGGCGTTCGCGCCAGCACCAGAGGAGAGAATGCTCGCGTTGGAGATCCCCACAATGGTGGCGGTGACCTGGTGGGTGCCGCCGAGCACGTCGGTTATGCCAAGGGACACGGTGGTGCCGATCGCCGACTGTGCGGTCCCGAGGCCAAGCGGTTTGACGTAGCTGTCGGGGATGACGAGCTGGTGCGCTCTACTGGAGGCATCCAGTTGCGAACCGGCCGCGAGGTCGGCGCGCGCTATCGAGGAGGTCGGCGCAATGGCCAGCTGGTACTTGTCGCTGGTGGAGGTCGCGATCCAATCAATCGAGACGGGAGAGATCGGGGTGACACCGGTCAGCCCCCTGATTCCCTTGAGCGTGGTGATATCGGCGGGGGTGAGCGCACCGGCCGAGCCTGTGAGTGGGTTCGCCGTGCCGCTCGACGGACTCGAGGTCTCGGGGTCGAACTTTTGTGGGCCGCTACCACCCGCGCTGGCGGACGCCTTCGAGATCAGAAACACATCGTTGGATCCCAGCGAGGCGACCTGTGTCGTGACGTAGTCGGATACCCCTGCCCCGAGCGCGGTCGTGAGGGTCAGGGTGAAAGCGCCAACGAACAGCGCCAGAACGGTGAGCGTTGTGCGCAGCTTGCTGCGCACCGTGTTCGACGCGGCGGTACGGATGAGGTCGAGCGGGTTCATGCTGCTGCCACTGCCGTGTCGACGAGACGTCCGTCACTGACGTGAATCTGACGGGCGCAGCGCGCCGCGAGTGCCTCATCATGCGTCACGATGACGAGGGTGACGCCACGGTCGCGGTTGAGCACGAAGAGTTCGTCCTCGACAACCGCCCCCGTCACGCTGTCGAGGTTTCCGGTCGGTTCGTCGGCGAAGATGACATCCGGTTCGCCGACTATCGCACGAGTGAGTACAACCCTTTGCTTCTGGCCGCCCGAGAGATCCGTGGCGTTGTTGGCGGCCTTGTCGGCCAGGTCGAACTGGCGCAGGGCCGCAAGTCCGCGCCGGCGCCGCTCGCCGGACGGAACCCCGGCAATCTTCAACGGCAGGATCACGTTCTCCAGCACCGAGGAGCCCGGGGTAAGGAAGAACTGTTGGAAGACAAATCCAAACCGACGATTGCGCAGCCGGTTGATGGCGCGACGCGATAGCCCGGTGGAGTCGGCACCGTCGATCAACACGGTACCGGCATCACCCGAATCGAGGAGGGCAAGGATGTGCATCAGGGTCGACTTCCCCGAGCCGCTCTTCCCGACGATGGCAAGGGTTTCGCCGGCCACGATGCTGAGCGAAACGTCATCCAGCGCCTGGAAGCGGCTGTCGCCCTTGCCGTACCACTTCGACAGGTGGCGCACCTCGAGGATCGGCGCGGGCGCCCCATCCGTGATCGTGTTCATGCAGTCACTATAGTTATACTCTGCAGTGACTGCAATAAAACCTTCTGGTGCCATTCTCCTGGTCTAGACACCCCGCATCATGTCGTTGAAGCGTGTAGTGACAGCAATCTCATTCGGTCTCTGCTCGTCGGCCCTGGCTCGAGCGCGTTCGACGAGGATCTCCACCGCGTCGGTCTCGAGGACCTGGAGAGTTTCGGCGAGGAAATCCTCGAGCGGCATCGTCCGTGGGTCGACCAGGTTGACGTCCATGAGCGCGGTCCGCGTGTAGGGCGGTGCGATCTCCAAGACCTCGATTGATGTGCCGGCGAGCGCATACCGCAGCGAAAGCACGTAGGAGTGCAGCCCGGCTTTGGTCGCCGAGTACATCGAGGACGAGGCAAGCGGAGCGTATCCGAGCATCGAGGTCGTGACAGCGATGGTCGCTGATGGCTGCGCCTTCAGGTGCTCGATGAGCGCGGAGATCAGTCGGACCGGCGCGAGCAGGTTGATGGCGAAAATAGAGGTGAGCTGCCCGTCGTCGATGGGTCTCGCCGGGTCATCCCCGAACATGATCCCGGCATTACTGAATAAAACGTTGAGCGACGGGTGCTCACGCAACACTTCCTTCGCAACAGCTTTGATGGCGTTTGCATCCGCGAGGTCGAGATAGATCTCATGAATACCCGGATTAGCGGCAACGACTTCTCGCATCGCATCCCGATTCCGGTCAGCGATGATGACGGTGTTGCCCCTCGCGAATAGTGCCTCCGCGAGTCCGCGTCCGATGCCCGAGGCGCCTCCGGTGATGAGGATCGTGTTGCCGGTCATTCTCATCAGAACGGGTACCTGCCGGGTTCGCTGCTCACCGTGACCAGTCGGCGTTCGGTGAAGTCCTCGATGGAGTAGTAGCCCGAGCGCCCCCATCCGCTGTTCTTTACGCCACCAACCGGCAATGCGGCCTCGCTCGCCATGGTCGGCCCGTTGACGTGAACGATCCCGGCGTCGAACCGGTCGGCCATTCGCTGGCCCCGCGCACGGTCGCCCGTCATGATCGATGCTGTGAGTCCATATGGCGTGTCCTGCGCCTTCCGAATAGCCTCCTCCGCATCATCGAAGGCCTCGATCACAAGGAGTGGCCCGAATGTCTCGTCGGCTCCGGTTGTGCAGATTGCGTCGGCCGGCACGTCGGTGAGGATCGTTGGCGCATAGATGCGTCCGTCGACGGTTCCGCCCGTCACGAGAGTCGCCCCGCGATCCAGGGCATCCTTGACGCGCTCGGTGATCTGCTCGACGGCCCGATCGTTGATGAGCGGACCGATGATGACCGCTGGGTCAATCGGGTCGCCGACTTTGAGCGACTCGACCCGAGCTTTCAGGCCGGCAACGAATTCGTCATGCAGAGGTCGGGCGACATAGACCTTGCGCGTGTTCATGCAGACCTGCCCCTGGTGCAGGAACGCACCGAAGGTGACCGCCTTGATCGATTCCTCGACGTCCGCGTCATCCAGGATGATGGCGGGGTTGAATCCGCCGAGTTCGAGCACCATTCGCTTGAGCGCTCTGCCCGCTCGCTCGCCGAGGATGCGTGCAGTCTTGTCCGACCCGGTGAAATTGATCACGCGCACAGCCTGGCTGCTGAAAAAAACTTCGGCAATCGCGGCAGCACCCTCCGGTGCGTTGGTGACGACATTGAAGGTTCCCGGCGGAAACCCGGCCTCCGCGAGGATCTCCGCGTGCACCAGTCCGGACGACATGGGTGCGAGTTCAGACGGTTTGATGACGGTGGTGTTGCCGAAGGCCATGGGCAACAGGAACGTGCGCCACGCGAGATAGAAGGCTCCGTTCCACGGTGTGAAGCCGGCGACCACGCCGAGGGGTTTGCGCGACACAGTTGCCGTGCGGCCGGGAGTGTCGCTGAGGATGACATCACCCTGGGGCAGGTAGCCCCAGCCCGCTGCCTGCCGGAGCATTGCCGCCGACAGACGGATCTGGAAAGTAGAGAAGGCCCGGCTTGCGCCGCCCTCGATGGCCATCAGGGTCACGAGCTCTTCGGTGCGGCGCTCGACAATGTCGGCCGCCTTCAGGAACAGGGCCTGCCGCGCTCCCGGCGCCATGCTCGCCCAGGCGGGAAATGCGGCCGCGGCCGCGGCGACCGCGGCTTCAGCATCTGCAGGTGTCCCGGCGGCCGCCTCAGCGACCAGTTCATCGTCCAGCGGGTTGTAGACGGCGAAAGTTGCGCCGGGTGAGGCCGTCCACTCACCGTTGATGAAGTGCGATGTGATCGTCACGCGGCCCGGTTCTTGCAGAAGTGTCATGGCTTCCTCCTTGCTGGTTGGGTGGTGCGGATTCGCTGGTTCACAGCCCGAGGAGAGTCTCGACGGTGCCGTGGGCGATCTTTTCGCGGTCAGCCTCGCTCACCGGAGCAGAGCGGAGGAACGTTGTCGCCTGCTCACTGCTCGCAAACGGATGGTCGACGGAGAACATGATGTGGTCAACGCCAAAAGCGGCGAGCGCACACAGCAGCGGTGTCGCCGTGTTGTATCCCGATGTTGTGAGGTACAGGTTCGCGCGAAGCGTCTCGGCGACGGTCCTCGAGTGACCAGTAATTACCGGGCTGAGCATCGACTCGATCCGGTCGAGGTGGAACGGCAGCCCTTCACCCATGTGCCCAACAATCAGCTTGAGATCGGGGAGCTCTTCGAAGACCCCCTGGGCGACCATTCGCAGCACATGCATTGCGGTCTCGGAGTGCCAGCCCCATCCGGAAGTCGACAGGCACGCCTCGACCTCCTCGGTCAGTCCCGAATAGTAGGTCTCCTTCACTGCCACAGGTGGCGGCGCAGGATGCAGGTAGATGGGCACGCCGAGTCGCTCGGCCACCGCGAGGATGGGCCGCACCGATGGATCGTCAAGGAAGACACCCCGAGTCTGGCCGTGAATCATTGCACCCAGAAAACCGAGCTCCTCGACGGCTCGAACGAGTTCGTGGGCGGCACCCCGTGGATCGGTCATCGGCAGGGCCGCGAGGGCCCGGAACCGATCCGGGTACCGTGTGACGGTTTGCGCCATCCGGTCGTTGATCTGGCGGTTCACCGTGACTGACAGAGCGGGTTCGAGCTCCTGCACGTTGTTACTGAGTGCCGAGAGCACCTGAACATCGATGCCGGCGTCATCCATGACCTGGATGCGCCCCTCGCCCATCTCATCGAGCGCGGCAGCCTTTTTGTTGGCTCGAAGACCGATGTCGATCCCCGCCGCCTCGATGATGTCGCGCGGCAGTACATGCTCTTCAAGGGCAATGACCTTCATCGAAGCCCCCTGAGGCCCAGGGCCGAACCGGAGACGATCACGGTCATGCCGAGCGGTCGACAAAACGCTGAGTGATCCGTCCGATTCCCTCAATCTCGGTGATGAGGGTCTCGCCCGCGACAAGGAATCGTTTCGGGTCACGGCTCGCCCCGACCCCCGGCGGGGTTCCGGTAAAGATGAGATCTCCGGGGAGAAGCTCGATGGTTTCCGAGAGGCGCGAGACGAGCTCGTCGATTCCGAAAATCAATTGGTCGGTCTCGCCATCCTGCACCCTGGTTTCGGTACCGTCTGCGCTGACGATCGTTGCCGCAATCCTGAGCCGGTCAGGCTCTGCGAATTCGTCGAGGGTGACGATGAACGGGCCCGTCGGGGCGAATTTCTCGAACGACTTTCCGATGCTGAATTGCGCTGGCTGGCCCTGCCATTGCACGGTTCGTTCGGACAGGTCCTGTCCGGTGGTGAACCCGGCGACGTGGCTGCGCGCTTCCTCCAGCGGGATGTGGCGGCCCCCCTTGGCAATCACGACCACCAGTTCCGCTTCCCAGTCGACGGTGGGACCGGGGAGGATGACGTCGACGTCTGGACCGGTAACCGAAGAGGGAAACTTCGTGAAAACCACGGGCTCGGTCGGAATCGAAAGGCCGGACTCGGCGGCATGATCGGCATAGTTGAGTCCTATCCCGATCACCTGACGAGGGAGCGGCGAGGGCGCGAGCAGGGTGGCATCCTCGAGCGGCGTGGCATCAGGGCGGGTCGATACATGGACCGAGGCGGCCCACGTGGCGAGCTCATCCCACCGGGCAAACGCGGCCGCAGGATCACTATCGAAGCTTCCACCGCTCGCCCGCTCGACGTCAAGGATCCGGTCGATCTCGACGAGGGAGAGCCGACCCGCATTGTTGGCGATACGCATGGGTTGGTCCTTTCAGATGGTGAGGGATGGCGCGACGGTTCGCACAGTGAATCCCCGCACAGCGGAGTCGAGGATGGTGCCGGCATCGGTGCCGGCGGGGCCCACCCAGGCGATGTGTTGGTCTGGCCGAACGAGTATGAGTTCGTCCGCTGGTACGGGGGCGAATCCCGCGCCACCCGGGTCCACGATGACGAGCGGAATACCGCGCGCCTGGGCGGCCGTGCGCCAGGAATCATCCGGCCTACCAAGCAGCGTGAACTCGGGGCCGAGCACGTCAAAGAGCGACTCGCCGTGGGCGTTGCGGCTGTGCGGGAGGCGGTTGCCTGGCGCCAGGATCGGGATGTAATCCTCAGACGTGGGCGATTGCTGCGCCGACTCCGGCCCGTACCCATAACCGAGTACAAGCCCCAGGCTGTAGAACTCGGCGCGCTTGACCTGCTGGATCGCAGCTGCCGCGGCGGCTCGAGCCCGCACCCCCGATTCGCCGTCATCCATCAGTTCCGGTGAGGTCAGGTCGATCGACAGCGCCCGCATGTTGGTTGCAGCCAACTCGATGGTCTGCTCGGCGACGGGTCGACGTTCCGAGTCGTAGCTGTCCAGGAGTTCTCTCGGTGCCCAGCCGTGCAGCACTGCCGCGATCTTCCAGGCGAGGTTTACGGCGTCACCCACACCGGTGTTGAATCCGTGGCCGCCCCACGGTGGATTCTGGTGCGCCGCATCCCCGACGAGATAGGCGCGTGCCGACCCGTAGGAGTCGGTTAGCAGCAACCGTGCCTGCCAGGGGTCGGTGGCAAGAACCTCGACGTCGATGTCCGCACCGGCCAGGCCGCGCACGAGCGCTGCCGCTTCATCCTCGTTCGCGATCGACTCCGTGCCGGTGGCGATGGCCCACCAGGTGCCGTCCAGGGTCAGCGGGCCGATGACTCCGGGAAACTCGGGGTTCAGCACCCAGTGATGGATCGCGGGACGGTCCCTCAGTAACTCGGCGAGCCGAGCGGAGCGGAAGGTGATGTTCACGTTCGGCCTCCCGCCCGCCGCGCCGGCATAGTGAGCACCGAGTGCTTCCCGCACGAGGCTGCGCGAACCGTCGGCTCCGATGAGGTAGTCGCAGGAGACGGTGGAGATCGACCCGTCAGCGCCCTCGACCCGGACCTGAGGATGCTCGCCCGCGAGGTCGACCTCGATAACGCTCGAGCCGAACCTCGTGGTGACCTCCGGTCGGTTGGCAAGCAGTGCCCGGAGGGCTTCCTCGACGATCGGCTGCGTGACCTGCTGCGCTCCCTCCGACGTCAGGTCGGAGTCCACCAGCTCGAGCCCGAGCACTCCTGAAAGCCGGGTGATCTCTTGGCCGGTTACTGTGGTGCAGAACCGGATCTGGTCAGACCACGAGGTCGGGATCGTTGCGCGTCGCCGGATCTCCGCCGCGGCACCGGTCCTGCGATACAACTCCATCGTGCGCGCAGATGTGGTCTTCGCGCGTGGCCGGGAGTGCTCGACCACCAATCGGGGTTCGACGAGCAGCGACGCGACGCCGTGATATGCGAGCTCAAGCGCGGCCGTCAGCCCCACCGGGCCGCCGCCTGCGATGACGACGGGCCAGTGCCGGGCATCCGACCGGGTATCCGTCACCACACCTCGGGCAGGAAGATGTTGTCGGGAATGACCTCGGGCAGGTATTCGCCTGCCCTGGTTCGCTCATGGATTTCCTTGAACCCCAGCCCCTCTTCCCGGGCCGCAACCAGCTTCTCTGGATCGAAGAAGGTGCCGATGGGGTTCGCCGCGAACTCCTTCGCGTTCGCGATCCACTCGCTCGAGTCCGCCCAGTCACCGAAACCGTCAACCTGAATCTCCACCCCATTACCGTCGGGGTCCTGGTAGTAGACCGACATCGTGATGCCGTGGTCGAGCTTGAGGAACGGCAGTACGCCTTTGTCGCGCAGGCGAATGTAGTTGTTGAGCCACATATCAAAGGTGCTGAACTCGAACGCGGTGTGGTGGATGCCGGTCTCGTGGCTCTTGTCGGTGGGGTGCTTGAGCCCGGGAGGCGAGAGCAGCGCGATGCGGTGGTTCGCCTCGTCGTTTGTGAGCCACGATGCCTCGTCGCTCTGAAAGACGGGCTGCAGCCCGCACACCAGCCCATACCAGGCCACCATCTCCTTCATCCGCAGCGTCGTGAAGGTGGTGTGGTGGAGCTTGGGCGGGTTGGCCGGTCGATCCTTCGCCGTGTTCTCTGGCATTTTTCTCTCCTTTGAGATGGTGGTGGATGGGGGTTTACGTCAGTGTGTCGCGTCGATCAGATCGAGCGCTGCCGAGATCTGAGCATCTGAACCGATGCCGTGCAGGGTGTACAGCTCCTGCAGGGTGCCCGTCTGTCCAAAGTCGGTGACACCAAGATTGGCACTGCGCACGCCACGAATGGTCGCCAGGAACGCCAGGGTGTGCGGATGTCCGTCGAGCACCGTCACCATGGGCGTCGCGCGGTCAGCGGGAAACGCCTGGTCGAGGATGGCCGCGTCGCCGTCCCCGAGACCGGTTCGCGCGCGCACCGCGCGATACAGCCGATCGGCGCTCGTGACGCACACCACATCGGCTGGTACTCCGAGCTGCTCCAGCCGCTCCGCAGCCGCCAGCACCTCCGGCATCACGGCACCCATGCCCACCAGTGTGACAACCGGTCGCTCGACCCGCCGCAGCGCGTATGCGCCCGCGATCGCGTGCCGACGACGACGCTCGCGGGCGGCCGGATCCGACGGCACATCCGCGAGCCCCTGGTCGATGACTCGCGAGCTGAGCCGAAAGTAGCTGCCCGACCCGTCGGGTCGACCCAGGCGCGAGAGCGCGTCGAGCATGCACCACTCGAAGTCCTGCGCGAATGCCGGCTCGAACGCGACGATGCCGGGCTGCTCGATGCCCACCGAGGGACTGATGATCGACTGGTGCGCGCCGCCTTCTGCAGCAAGTGTGACGCCGGAGGGAGTTCCGACAAGGATCGATTGACCGCCGGCATAGACACCGAATGACCACGGTTCGAGGGCTCGGGTGACGAATGGATCGTAGAGCGTGCCGATGGGCAGCAACGGCTCGCCCCACCGGCTCCAGGTCGCTCCCAGTTCCCCGAGCAGTCCGACCAGGTTCACCTCGGCGATACCCAGCTCGATGTGCTGGCCGGATGGTCGTTCGTTCCAGTGCAGGATCGTCTCGGCATCGTCGGCGAACCAGTCGCGTTTCTCATTGGACGACCAGACGCCGACGCGATTAACCCAGCCACCGAGATTGGTGCTGGACGCGACATCCGGGGCAACGGTGACGACCCGGCGGGAGACCTCGGGGGCGACTCGAACAAGGTCGAGCAGGAGGCGCCCCAGGGACTGCTGGCTCGAGGAGTGTCCCTTGATCTCCCGGTGGAAGTCGGTCGGCACGGTGAGCACAGGACCTGCGGCAACCGGCGAGCGACGCAAGCGATCCGCGACGCTCGCGCACAGCTCGGCCTCTGGGGAGTCAACCTCGAACTGTCGCCAGGGGTCGAGGACGCTCTCGCCGAGTTCGGCAGCGACCCGCGCCAACTCGGGCGGCTTCAACAGGTTGGAATGGTTCTGCGGATGACCCGCGTTTGGCAGCCCGTTGCCTTTGATCGTGTAGGCGAAGATGACGGTCGGACGACTGTTGTCGATCTCGCCGAACGCACCGATGAGGCTCTCGAGGTCGTGGCCGGCGAGCCCGCGGATGACCCGCAGTGCCTGCGCATCCTCGAGCCCGGCCATCAGGTCTCGGATCGCTCCCGCGCCCTCCCCCACACCAGGGAGCCGATCACGGAGTTCGCCCGCCGACGAACGCAGGAGCCGCTGGTACTCGGGGTTCGACATTTCATCGATCCGGCGTTTTAGGTGCTCCCCGCCGGGCCGACCGAACAGTTCGGTGAGCAGGCTTCCGTATTTGAGGGTGATGACCTGCCATCCGGCCGCGGCGAACATGGCCTGGAGCCGGGTTGCCGAGATGTTCGGCACCACACGATCGAGCGATTGCCGGTTGAAGTCGACAACCCAGACGAGTTCGCCAAGATCGGCAACCATGGGGTCGAGCACTGCCTCCCAGATCGCCCCTTCGTCGAGCTCAGCATCGCCCACCAGGCTGTACTGGCGACCAGTACTCCGCGGAACCCCCGTGGTGTCCGCGACATAACGCCTGGCGATCCCACCCCACACCGGGGCCGTTGCGCCGATTCCGACGGACCCGGTGGAGTAGTCGACTGTGTCGGGGTCCTTCGAGCGGCTCGGGTAGCTTTGCAGCCCATGGTAGGCGCGGAGGGTGCCGAGGTCGGCGGACGACAGCTCGCCGAGGAGATAGTTGATGGCGTGCAACACCGGCGAGGCATGAGGCTTGACTGAGACGCGGTCAGCACTGGTGAGTTCGGTGAACCAGAGGGCCGTCATGATGGTCGCCAGTGACGCACTCGATGCCTGGTGTCCGCCGATCTTGAGCCCGCTCGGATCTTTCCGTGCAGGGGAGTTCGCGGCATCGATGATTGCGGTGGATAGCCAGAGCACTTTTCGCTCAATGGCCGTGAGAACGTCGAGGTCAACCCCGCCGCTCATCCGCCGTTCTCTTAATTCCATCGCCGGCTCCTTCATCGCAGCAAGATATATCCTATAACATAGCGGCTGCAAATGAAGGCCCGGATTGACGCTGTCTGGCATGGCAGGATGTCACCAGAACTTGTGAGGAGACACGATGGTGTTGCAGGGGCAGGTGCGATCCGTCGCCTCCGCGAACAGCTCCGCCGTCGACCTGGTCACTGCCGAGATTCGTCGCGCAGTGCTGACCGGAACGCTGGCGCCGGGGGAACAGTTCTCGATCCGTGACCTGGCGGAGCAGCTCGGCGTGAGCCACATTCCGATCCGCGAGGCGCTGAGGCGTTTGGAGTCGCAGGGACTGATCCTGCTGCCCCAGGCGAGGAGCGCGAGTGTCGCGCCCCTGAGCGTTGCCGACCTGGACGCGATCTACCGTCTCCGCTATGTCGTCGAGCTTCCGCTAGCCGGAGCCTCGGCTGGTGCGAGAAGCAGCGAACAGGTCGAACGCCTGGACAACCTTCTTGAACTGAGCCGCCATCCGGACCCGGATGTCGCGTGGCAGGGGCACTACGACTTTCACGAAGCGCTCGTGCATCCCGCCGCAAACGACTGGGACGGTCGCATCCTGCACACCCTGTGGTTCGCGGCCGAACGCTACACGCACCTGGTGTTCGATCCGACGCAGATCACCGAGGAAGAGCGGGCGCGGCGCTATGAAACTCACCGGGTGCTCCGTGACGCCGCGCTGCTCGACGACGCACCGGCGATGTCGGAGGCCCTTCACCTGCACCTTCTGGCGAACGAGCAGCGAATTCGCGAGCACATCGCGGCGCTTGAGGTGAACTGACGCGAGGGCCGGTGCGCACTTGTGCGGGGGACAGGGACGATCTAGCATGCAGGATATATCGTAGCGAGTAGCGAGGAGGCTGCCGGATGAGCGAGTGTTTACCGTGCGACCTCGAAGCATCGGAATCATCCGCCGTCATCTACCGCGACCAGAACTGGTCGTGCGAAATCGCCGATGGTTACGACGTTCCCGGCTGGTTCATCCTCCGACTGCGCCGCCATGCCGAGGGATGGTCCGGCCCCACCACCGCGGAGCTCGCCGACTTCGGAGCGGTGTCCCAGCGGCTCGCAACCGCGATCCAATCCGCGACCGGCGCAACGGGCACCTACTTCCTGAGCTTTGGCGAAAACTACCCGCACTTCCACTTCCTGGTCATCGCGAGGGATACCGACCTTGCGCCCGAATCGCGGGGCGCCGCCATCCTCGGACTGCGCGAGCACGGGCGCGACCTCGATGCGTCGTTGGCGGTCGGATCGCGCGTGCGCGATGCGCTGGCCGGAGTGACCCTGTAACGCCCTTCCTGTAATAACCCACCCACCCGAGAAAGGACAATGATGTCTACACCGTTCACCCACACCGTCCACGGAACCGGCGCTGCCGCCGGATTCTCCTTCACCGGTCGCAGCAACCTCGCCGAGGTCACGCCGCGCGCCGGAGATCCCGTGATCATCGCCCTGCATGGGGGCACGTACTCATCCCAGTACTTCGACATCCCCGGGCATTCACTTCTCGACAACGCGACGAAGCAGTCAATCGCGGTGATCGCGATCGACCGCCCCAACTACCTCGGCTCAAGCCCGCTGACGTCTGACGGTTCAATCATCGCCGACAACGCGGCCGTGATCGGCGATGCGATCGGGGAGATCTTCTCCGAGCATGGCGGGGATGCCGCTGGCGTCGTCCTGGTGGCCCACTCCATCGGCGGTGCGGTTGCCACCATCATCGCGGCGACACCGCAACCGTGGCCCCTGCTCGGGCTCGCAACCTCCGGCTGTCTCGTGCGAGTTCCCACCGAATCGGCCGAGGCGTGGAACCAGCTGCCTCCGATCCCAATGATCGACCTGCCCGTGCCGCTGAAGGACCAGCTGATGTTCGGGCCTCCGGACACCTACGACGACGCGATGCCCGCGGCCAGCTACCCGTCCAACACTCTTGTGCCGAAAGCGGAGTTGCTCGATATCACAGGAGGTTGGATTGAGCGCCGGGCCGAGACCTGCGCCGCCGTGACGGTACCAGTGCATCACCGCTCGGCAGAGTTCGATCACCTGTGGGTGGTCGACCAGGGCGAAGTGGACGCGTACCGTGCGGGGTTCACCTCATCCCCCTCGGTGGACGCCCAGCTTCAGCTCGGCGCCGGCCACTGCATCGACTTCCACCTGCCCAGCGATGAGTTCCAGAACTCGCAGCTCGCGTTCGCGCGCGAGGTCGCGACGGTGACGGCCTGATGACTGAGCTCGGCGCGCTGCGCGGCGTCCGCGTCTACCGCAACGGCGCCTTCGGCGACCCAGAAGACATCGTCATCGATGGAGCGGTCATCGGCACGGAGTCTGCGAGCGCGCCCGGTATCGAGACCGGGGGGTTTCTCATCCCCGGCCTCATCGATTCCCACGTGCACATTGAAACGCTCGAAACCCTCGAGACGTTTGCTCGCAACGGCGTCACAACGGTGCTCGACATGGCGAACCCGATGTCGAAGCTCGATGCTCTTCGTGGCACGCGCGGCGTCGCCGACTTCCGCGCGGCAGGGATCGCATCCACGTCGCCGACCAGCGCCCATGCCCGGATGATGCGCGCCGGCCCGATCGCCCTCGTCGCGTCGCCTGCGGACGCGGAGCCCTGGGTCGCGGCCCGGGTGGCTGAAGGCGCCGACTACATCAAGGTCGTCATCGATCTGCCCGGCTTCGACCTCGAAACGGTCAGCGCGCTGGTCACCGCCGCCCACGCTCATGGACGGAAGGTGGTCGCGCACGCCGCGCGCTGGGATGCCGTTGCCATGGCGCAGGGTGCCGGGGTCGACATCCTCACGCATGCTCCCATCGATCGCGCGGTCGACGAAACCCAGGCTGCGGCGATGACTGCTGCGGGGACCGTCATCGTGCCAACGCTCATCATGATGGAGGGTATGGTCGGTGGGCTTACCCGGGCAGGTGTTCCCGGTCTCACCTACGAGCCCGCGCCTGAGTCCGTCGCGCGGTTGCATGCTGCGGGGATGCCCATCCTTGCGGGCACGGATGCGAACGCGGCGCCCGGTCCGCTGGCCTCGCCGGCGTTCGGTGAGAGCCTGCATCGTGAGCTCGAGCTGCTCGTCGCGGCCGGCCTTTCGCCCGTCGAGGCGCTTGAGGCCGCGACGACCCTGCCCGCCCGGTACTTCGAACTCGACGATCGAGGACGCATCCTTCCGGGGCTTCGAGCCGACCTTGTCCTCCTCGACGAAAACCCGCTGGAGACCATCTCGGCGACGCGAAGCATCCGCGGAGTCTGGGTCGCCGGACAACGCGTCTGAACCGTCAGCACCGACAGACATAAGGAAAGAAACCCCGCATGAAGGCTGCCGTCATCACCCAGTTCGGTAACGCTCCTGAGTACGCCGAATTTCCTGAACCGGAGCCGGTCGACGGGGAAGTCGTAGCGCGGATTCGCGCGGCTGCGGTCTCCAACCTGGTTCGACTCGTTGCGGCGGGAAAGCATTACTCGAGCGCAGCCAAGCCTCCCATGGTGGCTGGCGTCGATGGGGTTGCTGAGCTGCCAGACGGGTCACTCGCCTTCGTGCTGGGGGTGAGATCCCCGTGGGGCACGCTGGCCGAGCGCGCCGCCGTAGCCACCGCGACGGTGCGGCCCATCCCGTCTGGCCTTGATCCCGCGCAGGCCGCCGCTGTCGTGAATGCCTCCTTCGCCTCGTGGATGCCGCTGACCCGCATCCTCGAGCCCGGCGCGACACCCACGGTGCTCGTGATCGGGGCAACGGGAGCGGCCGGATCGGTGGCAGTACCGATCGCCAAGCACCTCGGTGCCCGTCGGGTGATCGCGGTCGGACGCGAGGGTGCGGCACTTCGCCGCACCGCAGATCACGGAGCCGACGAAGTCATTCCACTCGGCGACGGCCAGGAGGATGCACTCACGCGCGCCGGTGCGGACGGGATCGATGTCGTGCTCGACTTCCTGTGGGGTGAGACCGCGCTCACGGTGATGCCGGCTCTGGCCCGAAGCGCGCCGCATCCGCAATACCGGATCGACTGGGTGAACCTGGGCGCTCTCGACGGCGTGCTTGTGCCGCTCGACTCCACTCTTCTGCGCATGGCCGACCTGCACGTCTGGGGAAGCGGTGCGGGCGCCTACTCCCCCGAGCGACGTCGTGACCTTACGGATGCCGCACTGGACCTTGCAGCGCGAGGCGTCATCGAGGTCGACATCCAGCGTCGCCGCCTCGAAGATGTCGCGGGCACCTGGGGCGATCGCGGACGGCTCGTCTACGAGCCGTAGTGCTCACGAGTCGGTGGGGCCAATCCCACTCGACTGGCTAGCCCTGAAGCAGGTACGCCATCGCCAGTTCCTCCAATTGCTGAGCGAACTGTTCCCAGGTGAGGCCGTCCTCGACGCCCGCACCCTGTGATGCGCGGTGCACGCACGAACCGGTCACCATGGCCTGCACCATGACGACGGCGACCTGCGGTTCGGCACGCCCGACCTCACCGAGGTGCGGCGACACTGCGGCAAGAAAAAGCCTTCGCCGGGTCGAAATCGCGTCGTGTACCCGGGTTGTCAGGGCAAACGACGGCGCATAGAGGTAGGGGAAGAGCTTGTTACCCGAAAGGTCCGCGACGGAAGCGCGAACCAGCGCGCTCACCACGCCCGCGAGGCTCGACTCGGCGCGATCGAGTGCCGCAGCCAGATCTGACTCCATCTTCGCAAGCAGAGAATCCCACACCGCATCGAGGAGTTGGTCTTTGCCCTCGAACCGTCGATAGATGGCGCCAACCGAAACGTCGGCCCGCTCGGCGACGGCCGTCATCGTGAAGTCGTCGAATCCCTTCGCAACGAGCACGCTCTCCGCCGCACCAAGCACCTTCTGCAGCGCTCTGCGGCTTCGGTCCTGCTGAGGTGGGCGGTAGCTCACCGCTTTCGAATTCATCGCCTTCAGCCTATCGACCGGCGGTCAGCGACCATCGGCCGCTACTCCTGGTGAAGTGCATTGAGGTACATGACCTTGCCCGCTGCCGCGTGTTCACGCAGCACGTTGGTGCGCATGTCAGGGTTGTGTGCGCGCGGAGGCGAGGACACCACCGGGTTGCCGGTCCATGACACTAACCGGCAGATGCGGTGCGAGATACGCCAGCCCTCCTCGGTACGCACGAGTTCGTCGTCGTACCAGCCGGAACCGAGCCAGCTCGGATCCTCACCCGCGTCGTTGCGCACAAGCAACCAGTTGCCGTAGGTGAATGCGTTGGCCTTGTCGCCGTCGACGTGTACGACCGTGCCGAACATCGTGTGCGAGTGGTTGTCCAGTTGCTCGTGAAAGTCGGTGAACGCGGCAACTAAGGTCGGCAGTCCAATCCATTCGGACCCGGCCGGCCCGAATTCGGCGACGACATCCGCGGTGAAGATCTGGTCGAAAAGATCCCACTGGTGCGCATCCAGCGCAAAGCCATAAAGGTTGATGATCCCGACGATTTCGGCCTTGTCGCGTTCGACCCTGTCGTTTTCGTTGTGGGTAACTGGCATGGTGGCGTTGTTCCTGTCGTTAGTGGGTGTGGTCGCAATGAGCTCGTGGTCGCGGTGTGCGCGTGTTCGGGACTGTGAAGAGCCGGCTACCTGGCCCCGGCTGGCGCAGGCGCGAAACGATCCAGTGTGGTGATGCCATCGAACTGTTGCGGTTGCAGTCCCGCCATCAGCCGGCCGTGGTTCTCGGCGAGCGCCTCAAGGTTCAGCGCCCCGTGCAAGGTGATGATCCTGGCATCCCGCCACGCTCGCTGGATGGGTTCGAAGTCCATGATCGCGGTCGATCCGGAGTTGCGCTGCAACAGCTCGATCGCCTCGGCGCACCACTTCGTCGCGTACGCGGTCTCGACCAGCACACGCGCGCTGAAGTATTGCAGGTAGGCGGGATCAATCGCCTCGCCGGCGAGCGTCAGCTCCCCGATCCGGTCGGTTTCTGCGGCGTTCGCCCGTGTCATCAGCTCTGCGGATCGCAGCTTCGAGTGCACCTCTGAAAGCATCAGGTGGGTCAGTGGCGCCTCGAGCTGGTTCTTGTAGGTCGTACCGCGGATAGGCCTCCCTGCCGAGCGCTCGATGAAGCGATCGAGCGCTCCCTGGGCAATCCCGATCGACATTCCCGCCATGAGCGAAAACGACCAGCCCAGCGTCGGTGCTTTCCACAGCGAACCGGCAAGGCCGTTCTCGATTCTTCCCGACAGGATGTCCGCGAAGACAACCCCGCGGTATTCGGGCACTAAGACCGCCTCCTCGGTGAGTTTCACCGAGACGCTTCCGGTACCGCGCATCCCGGCGACGTGCCAGTCATCGAGAAACTCGAGTTGTTCGCGCGGCACCTGTACCGCTACGAGAAACGGACCATCGCCTTCATCAGCAATGCAACCGAGGTTGGTGTACGGTGCCCACAGCGAGTCAGTGGCGAAGGTCCACGGGCCGCCCGAAATCATCCAGCCGCCCTCGACCCGCCTGGCGCGGCCGCGCGATGCCGGGAAATGGCTCGAGCCCGCTGTGCGGGGACCCACCCATGCGGGTCCGTATACCTCCTCAAGCACGCGCGGACCGCTGCCGGCGGGGATCCAGTGAGTCGAGGATCCCGCCCACACCCCCCACCCGC
>Ga0302279_10001163_pt1 | contig 38209 bp, 25 predicted proteins | sample III_Bog_N3_3_FD_194541 | JGI IMG/M metagenome (GOLD analysis project Ga0302279, IMG submission 194541) | Peat permafrost microbial communities from Stordalen Mire near Abisko, Sweden - III_Bog_N3_3 | ecosystem: Environmental > Terrestrial > Soil > Wetlands > Peat | place: Sweden: Abisko...
ACGCGCGCCGTCGGCCGCCTCTGGCGCGAGCTGCCGGCGGTGGAGCGCGAAGTGGGCGAGGTGGCCCGCACCCACGGGGTCGACCAGCTGTGGGTCCCGGCCTTCGAGGGCGCCAGCCCGGACGCCGACGGCGCCAACGCCGTCGCCTCCCGCTTCGCCGCTACCGGCATGAGCGTGCTTGAGTTCGCCGGCTTGAACTTCGCCGGTGGCCGACCCCACTCGAACAGCTTCCCGCAGCCGACCGGCGACGAGCAGCCGCTGGTGCTATCCTCCGCCGAGCAGGCCGCCAAGCTGCGGGCGCTCGGCCTGCACGCCTCGCAGGCCTCGGCGCTTCGTCAGGCCACCGCGCGACTGGAGATCTTTCGTCCGTTGCCGGTGCACGACTACCGCCGGCCGCCGCATCCCGGACGGCTGTGGTACGCCCGCCCCGGGCGCAACCCCTTCGCCGGCCCCCGTCCCGAACGGACCGACCCGGACGATGTGGCGGCGGCGATCAAGGCCTTCCTGACCACCGATCCGCCCGAGCCCATTAACCCCCGATTAACCACAACGGCGGACCCTGTGAGTCGTCTTCCTTGAAGACACCCCACCATCACCGACTTCATCAGCCCGGCGCGCGTCGCCGGGCTGCTTTTTGACCGTCCGCCGCGCCCTTGCGCCGACCGGCGGGCCATCGTAGAAGGCGCGCCCACGGCCGAAAGGCCTGTTCCTCGGTAGCTCAGTTGGTAGAGCAGCCGGCTGTTAACCGGCGGGTCGCAGGTTCGAGTCCTGCCCGGGGAGCCACTTTCGTCGCGCAACCTTCTGATAACTCAGAAGAATTGGCTGGCCTCGCGCAGGAAACCCCGACATCTGCCCCAACATCGGAACGCGACGCGCCGGGACGTTTCTGGGCGTTGCTGGACTGATTGCGCGGCTAGCGTGCTTAGCGCGATCAAGAAGCAATCCATTTCCCATAACATTACCCGCCGTCCGCTTCCCGCGCCGGAGGTCCGCTTCCGAGCATGAAGCCAATGACGGCTATCGAAACACGACAGCCGACTCTCACAGAGTCCGCCTGTCGGGTCAGGCTGCACCGGCGTTAGTGGAACGCCCATTCGGACCCCAGGCCGGCGACCTGGGTGTAGTGGATCTGACCGCCCGTCCAGTCGCCGACCACCACCGCCCCGACGGTGTTCTCGATCAAGAACTGGTCGTGGCCTTCGCCCAGGTAGTCGCCGACGCCGACGAATTTCCACTCCGAGCCAAGCCCTGCGATCTGGGTGTACTGCGCCGCACCGTTCACCACCTCGCCGATGACAACCGCCCCGACGGTGTTCTCGATCAGGAAGTCGCTCTTGCCGTCGCCCAAGAAATCCCCCGCGCCCTCGAAGGTCCATTCGGGGCCGAGACCCGCGACCTGGCTGTAGTGGATCGCCCCGCCGGACCAGTCGCCGACCACCACCGCGCCGACGGTGTTCTCGATCAGGAACTGGTCGTGGCCTTCGCCGAGGTAATCGCCGACGCCGACGAACTTCCACTCCGGACCCAGCCCGGCGATCTGGGTGTACTGCGCGGCGCCGTTCACCACTTCACCGACATCGACCGCGCCGATGGCGTTCTCGATCAGGAAGTCGGTCTTGCCGTCGCCCAGGAAGTCGCCCGCGCCTTCGAAGGTCCATTCCGGGCCCAGACCGGCGACCTGGGTGTATTGCGCCGCGCCGTTCACCACCTCGCCCACCACCACCGCCCCGACCGTGTTCTCGATCAGGAAGTCGGTGTTCCCATCGCCGAGGTAGTTGCCGGTCCCATGGAACGACCATTCAGGTCCCAGACCAGAGACCTCTGTGTAGGCGGTCGCACCGTTCACCGCCTCGCCGACCACCACCGACCCGGCCGCGTTCTCGATCAGGAAGTCGGACAGGCCGTTCGCCTTGAAGTCGTCCCTGGCCGCCGCGGCGCCGGACTCCACCGTCAGGCTCGCGTTGACTTGCGCGGTGGAGGCGAAAGTCGCCTCGAAGACGGACGCCGAGCCGAACGGGACCGCGACGCCGGCCGCCGAGACCCCCTCCCACCGGATGTCGTCGACGCCGGCGCCGAATGTCGCTGCCTCCCCGGCGGTGACGGCCTGCGGGGCCGACCAGACCCCGCTCGCCTGCGACCAGACCACGTAGTGGTCGACAGCTGGATCGGCGAGGAACGTGATCGAGGTCAGGGCGGGCGAGCCGGACGCCAGGCTGAAATAGTCCTCGGTTCCGGCGGCGGGATCCAGCAGGATCGGCAGGAGGCTGCCGGCGAACGTGAACCCGTATTTCTGAAACAGAAGGTCGAAGCTGCTTCCCACCAGGGAGGTCGCCTGGATGATCGATGGGACGAGCGAGCCCAGAACGTCGTTGGGCTCGTAGACGCCGTTCTGCAGCTGGGTTCCGGTCTCGAAGGCGTTCCAGGCAGGCTGCTGGAGGTTCTTGATCACCGTCGTGTCGTAGTGGTTCTGCAGAAAGCTGAGCGTGCTGTCGCTGTATCCGACGCTGATCGGCACGATCGTAGCGGTCAGCCCGATCGGCGCGCCGACCAGCGAGACGGCGTCGCCGATGTCCCGGTAGTTCACCTGGGTCGTGCCTGACGCCGGCGCGCCGGCGATACCCTCGGCGGCGGTCAGGGCGCCGTCGACCGCCAGGGCCGGGTAGATCGTGTCGCCGCCGGGCGCGTTGAACACCACCGCGCTGTAGCCGGACGCCTTGCTGACGATCTCCGCCGCGGCGCCGCCGAGGGAATGCCCTGTCAGGGTGATGGTAGCGCCGGGATGCAAAGACGCGACATATTGCAAGACGTGCGCGGTATCGCTGACCAGTTCCTGCATGTCGGGCGTTGGCGAGCCGGTCGGGAACGTGCCGAGGTCGGTCAGGAGATTGGACACGGCGTTGACAGGGCCGCTGGTGTCGGTTCCGCGGACGGCGATGACGATCTGCGACTGGTCGGGGTTCGAATAGACGACCACCTGCAGGGCGCCGTCCGTGAGCACCCCATTGGACAGGCCCACTGTCCCGCCTCCGATGAGTCGGGAAATCGTGGTCGAGAGGCCGTTGTCGAGGGTGAATCCCAGGGTGGGAAGGTCAATCGGCGAGGGGTTGTAGGCATCCCCTGACAACTCCGCCAACTCCAGCGCGGTGGGCGCCGGGTCCTGCGTCGCCATGTCGGTGATGACGACGCCGCCCGCCCCGTCGGACTTGGCCGAGAACGACAGCGCCAGGTCGCCCGCGGCGTTCTGCGCCACCCCGTTCGCCGAGAGATTCAGGAACAGCAGCTGGGTGACGCCGCCCACCGTGACCGGGACTTCCAGGAGCATGTCCGGGCCGTGGCCCTGGGAATCGACGCCGCTGCCGGCGGAGACCAGAAGCGGCTGGCCGGCGAAGGAGACCCCCTTCAGGTCGATACTGTCCGTTCCCGTCAGGAAGCCGATCAGGCCGTTGAAGTTGGTCGGCTGATCCAGGATCACCTCGCCGCCGTTGGCGGCCACAAAGGCGTTCGAGCCCGGGTCGTTGATCTCGGCCGAGCTGCCCATCCCATCGCCGAGCCGGACGCCCTCGCCGAGAACGATCTGGGTGAGCAGTCCGTCGGCGGTCTGAACGTCGCCCGGGCCCGTGAGGACGACGTCGCCGCCCCCGGGCGCCGGCTGCAGGTCGATCGTGTTGATCCCGGTCCCGGTGGACGAAATATCGCCCGCGCCGTAACCGGCGGTGATCACGCTGTCGCCGTTGCCGTCGATCGTGACGCTGTCGCTGCCGGCGCCGAGTTGGATGTTGTAATTGCCGTCGCCGGCGGTGACGAAGTAGGAATCCCCGGCGAGCGAGCCGGTGTAGAAGGTGGCGCTGGAGCTCCAGCCGATGGCGGCGTAGTTGGCCACGTTGGGCAGGTCGACGAAGTCCGTGCCCCCTAGCCCGTGATAGAGATCGGCGCCGTTGGCGATGGCGATGACCTGGCCCGCCTCGAGGTTGTTGAAGTCGACGACATCGTCTCCGGTGGTGAAGAGCGGCGGCAGGGTGATCGCGCCGGCGCTCAGCGTGCCCGGAATGGTGACCGTGCCGAAGTTCTCGTCGTCGACGATCCAGTCGCCGACGATGGCGGTGTCATCGGCGTTGAACTGGCCGACGAACTGAACCACCTCGAAGGCGGTGGCGACGCCGGTCGAATTGCCGAAGTCGAAGGTGTAGGTTGCGTTCTGGTCGAAAGGTCCGCCCCCCTCGTCGGGGGAATCGACCGCCGGCTGGATCAGCTGGTCGTTGAAGGTGGAAAGCACCACGCCTGGGTAGCCGGCGAGGTAGTTGGTTCCGGAAATGGTTCCCGACGCCGTCCCCACGCCGTGCAGGTAGCCATCGACGTCAATCGAGAGCGAGAGCGTGAAGGCGATGGAGATGGTGTAGTCGGTGGGACCGCCGCCGTCGGAATAGACGCCGGATGAATTCAGAGTGGCGGTGAAATCCGTCAATGACCTAACCCCGGGAACTCAATGCACCTGCTGCCTGACGCTGCTGAAACGACTGTTTTCCAGGCTCCGAGCCTAGCTGAATCGATCGCGGAGCACCATCGCGCCGAGCGTGGCAAACGCCCAGCTGCAGCGACCGAAGCATCGACAGTTTACTGGGGCATTTGCTCGCCTGGGTCCCGGCATTGCGCGCCGCACGGAACCCCGGCAGATTGGCTGTCATGCGCGATACGGATGCGGATTGGCGGTCGCTGGCTGAGGCGGAGCCGCACTTCGGGGTAATCTCGAACGACAGGTTCCTGGCTTCGAACCTCACGCCCCAGGCGATTGAAGACTTCTTCGCAGGCGGCCGGGAAGACGTCGATTTCCTGGTAGGTGAGCTGCGCCGTCGCTGGCCGGACTTCGCGCCGCGCACGGCGACCGATTTCGGCTGCGGCGTTGGGCGAGTGAGCCTGGCGATGCTTGAGTATGCTCCGCACGTCACCGGCGTCGACATCGCCCCGGCGATGCTGCGCGTCGCGGCCGATCGCGCGGCGAAGGTCGGAGCGCGCCTGACCCTGTCGAGCGAGATCCCGCCCGCCGCCCCACATCCGTCTCTCTAGCCGCGCCTCGCCTTCAACACCTGTGCAGGCGCGTCGACCCGCGTCGAGTCCTGCGCTCCAAGTGACCGTTGATAGTGCGCGGGCTGGCGCGACGCCCGCGCGGCAACGCACCCTCCCGCCCGAGCCGTAGGCATGTCCTCTCATTTCTCAACGACGCTGCGCCGCCGCCCCGCCGACCCCGGCGAAACCTAGCGCACGCCAAAGCCGCGCACAATTTGAGATAGAATCTGATCGAAAACGAAGTTCAGCCCTGACGACGCCTCCAGCGCGATCGTCGGCCATTGCCGCCTGACTCTGAGTCAGCGGGTCGCAGAGTTGCTCCCTACTGGACCACTTACCGCGGTCCGGCTGGAGCCGTGCGTTGATCACGCAGGCACTGGGTCCACGCCTCCCGTATTTCCTACGAGAGGTGTTGTATTTCGAGAGCCATCCGACGAAGCGGCCATGGCGATGCGCGCCGCGATCGGCTCCATGCCGTCGGCGAGAAACCCCCGCGCCTCGATGGGGTTCTTGGATTCCGGGGAGCCACTTTCCGTCCATCGGCGGCTAAGCAGGCCGCCATCGCGGCAAAATCCACGTTGCCATGCGCCCGTCCAGGCATATTGCTGCGCCCATGACCGCTCGCGCGCCGCAGAGATCCCCAACGAGCGCCGACGCCGCCGACAATAGCCTCGATCTGATCGCGCTGGGGCGTTCCAGCGTCGACCTCTATGGCGAACAGATCGGCGGGCGCTTGGAGGACATGGGCTCGTTCGCCAAATATGTCGGCGGCAGCCCGACCAACACCGTCATCGGCGCGGCCCGGCTCGGCCTGCGCTCGGCGCTGATCACCCGGGTGGGCGCCGACCACTTCGGCCGCTTCATCCGCGAGCAGCTTGAGCGTGAAGGCGTCGACGTGCGCGCCGTCGCCAGCGACCCCGAGCGGCTCACCGCCCTGGCCATCCTCGGCATCCGCGACCGCGAGCAGTTCCCCCTGCTGTTCTACCGCCAGGACTGCGCCGACATGGCGATCGGCGCCGACGACCTCGATCCGGCGATGATCGCCTCGGCCCAGGCGATGCTGATCAGCGGCACACATCTCTCGACGCCCGGCGTGTTCGCCGCCAGCCTCCGCGCCGCGGAGCTGGCCAAGGCGGCGGGACGCAAGGTGGCTTTCGACATCGACTATCGGCCGGTGCTCTGGGGCCTGACCGCCCGTGACGCCGGCGAAAACCGCTTCGTCGCCGACGCCAACGTCACCCACCGGCTGCGCCAGGCCGCCGGCCTCTGCGACCTGATCGTCGGCACCGAGGAGGAGTTCCAGATCCTCGGCGGCGCGAGCGACACCGTGGCGGCGCTGCAGGCGGTGCGCCGCCAGAGCGGGGCGCTGCTGGTCTGCAAGCGCGGCGCGGAGGGCTGCATCGCCTTCGCCGGCGAGATCTGCGCGGACTTCGCCGGCGGCGTCGCCCGGGGCGGGTTCGACATCGAGGTGTTCAACGTGCTGGGCGCCGGCGACGCCTTCATGAGCGGCTTTCTGCGCGGCTGGCTGCGGGACGCGCCGCTGGAGACCTGCTGCGACTACGCCAATGCCTGCGGGGCGATCGTGGTCTCCCGCCACGGCTGCGCGCCGGCCATGCCGACCTGGCCCGAGCTGGAGTCGTTCCTGGCCGCCTCAAACCGCCCGCACCGCCTGCGCGAGGATGCCGAACTCGAGCACCTGCACTGGGCGACCACCCGCCGGCCCGACTACCCGGCGCTGTTCGTGCTGGCCATGGACCACCGCAGCCAGTTCGAGGACCTCGCCCGCGAACTGGCGGTGGACGAGGCGCGGATCGAGGGATTCAAGGCCCTGGCGGTGGCGGCGGTGGACGCGGTCGCCCACGGCGATCCGGCGTTCGGCGTGCTGCTCGACGGCCGCTTCGGCCAGCGCGGCCTGGCGGCGGCCGCCGACTATCCCTACTGGGTCGGCCGGCCGATCGAAGTTCCGGGCTCGCGGCCGCTGGAATTCGAAGGCGACGCCGACGTCGCGATGACCTTGCGTGAATGGCCGTTGCGCCAGGTGGTCAAGTGCCTGGTGTTCTACCACCCGGATGACGACGCAGACCTGCTGGCCCGCCAGGATCGCCAGATCGTCCGCCTGTTCGACGCCTGCCGAAAAACCCGCCACGAGCTGATGCTGGAGATCATCGCCTCGAAGGCGGGGCCGGTGGACGCAAGCACGGTCGCGCGGGCCATCGAGCGGATCTACGCCCTCGGAGTGCGGCCGGACTGGTGGAAACTGGAGGCGGCCGCCGACCCGGACGCCTGGCCGGCGATCGCGAACGCCATCGCAGCGCACGATCCCCTCTGCCGCGGCGTGGTGATGCTGGGACTGGCGGCGGAGCAGCCGGCGCTGATCGCGGCGTTCCAGGCCGCCGCGGCGTCGCCGATCGTCAAGGGGTTTGCTGTCGGCCGGACCATCTTCGCCGAGCCGGCCAGGCTCTGGCTCACCGGCGCCATCGACGACGCGGAGGCGACGGCCCGGCTCGCCCGCAATTTCGCCGTCCTGGTCGACGCCTGGCGGGCCGCCAAGGCTCGCGCCTCCACCCGCGCGGCGGCGGAGTAGACCCATGGCCACGCTTCGCCTCACCGCCGCCCAGGCCATGGTCCGGTTTCTGGCCACCCAGTTCATCGACGTCGACGGCGTCGAGGTCCCCTATTTCGCCGGCGTCTGGGCGATCTTCGGCCACGGCAACGTCTCGGGCCTCGGCGAGGCGCTGGCCGGCGCGGGGGAAAGCCTGCCAACCTTCCGGGCGCACAACGAACAGGCCATGGCCCACGCCGCCATCGCCTTCGCCAAGGCCAACCGCCGACGCCGGGCGATGGTCTGCACGACCTCCATCGGGCCGGGCGCGCTCAACATGGTCACCGCCGCGGGGGTGGCGCACGTCAATCGGCTGCCGGTGCTGTTCGTGCCGGGCGACGTGTTCGCCGGCCGGGGCCCGGACCCGGTGCTGCAACAGGTGGAGGACTTCGCCGACGCCACAGTGACGGCGAACGACTGCTTCCGGCCGGTGTCGCGCTACTTCGACCGCATCCAGCGCCCCGAGCAGCTGATCTCGGCGCTTCCCCGGGCGATGGCCACCCTGCTCGACCCGGCCGCCTGCGGTCCGGCCACCCTCGCCTTCTGCCAGGACACCCAGACCGAGGCGGCCGACTTCCCCGCAAGCCTGTTCGAACGGCGCGTCTGGCGCATCCGCGCGCCATCGCCCGATCCGCGCGAGATCGACGACCTGGCCGCCCTGCTGCGCGCCGCCAAGGCGCCGCTGATCATCGCCGGCGGCGGGGTGATCTATGCCGGGGCCGGGGGCGAGCTTGCGCGGCTGGCGAGCGAGGCCGCCATTCCCGTCGCCGAGACTCAAGCCGGCCGCGGCGCCCTGGCCTGGGACCATCCGATGGCGCTGGGATCCATCGGGGTGACCGGCACGAGCGCGGCCAATGAAGCGGCGGCCAGCGCCGATCTGGTCATCGCCGTCGGCACGCGCCTGCAGGACTTCACCACCGGCTCGCGCGCCTTGTTCGCCCATGCCCGGCTGGCCCAGATCAACATCACCGCCTTCGACGCCGCCAAGCATGACGCCCTCGCCGTGGTCGGCGACGCCGGGGCGGCCCTGGCGGCGCTGCGGACGAAGATCGCCGGATATCGCACGCCCGACGCCTGGTCGCGGGCGGCGCTGGCGGGCGTCCTGGCCTGGAACCGCGACTGGGACGTGGCCACCTCGGCGCCCGCCGCCGACGGGCTGCCTTCGGACGGTCAGGTCATCGGCGCGGTGATGCGCCAGGCGGACGACGATGCGGTGGTGGTCTGCGCCGCCGGCGGCCTGCCTGGCGAACTGCACAAGCTCTGGCGGCCCAAGCGGCCGGGCGGCTACCACGTCGAATACGGCTTCTCCTGCATGGGCTACGAGATCGCCGGCGGCCTCGGGGTGAAGCTCGCCGATCCCGCCCGCGAGGTGATCGTGATGGTCGGCGACGGCAGCTATCTGATGCTGAATTCCGAGATCGCCACCTCGGTGATGCTGGGCCTGAAGCTGACCATCGTGGTGCTCGACAACCGCGGCTTCGGCTGCATCAACCGGCTGCAGCAGACCGTGGGCGCCGAACCGTTCAACAACCTGCTGGGCGACTCGCGGGGCGAGGCGCCGGACATCGACTTCGCCGCTCACGCCGCCAGCCTGGGCGCGATCTCCGAGAAGGTCGCCGACATCGCCGCGCTGGAGGCCGCCTTCATCCGCGCCAAGGCCTCGCCACGCACCCATGTGATCGTCATCGACACCGATCCGGTCCCCACGACCGCGGCCGGCGGCGCCTGGTGGGACGTGCCGGTGGCCGAGGTCTCCGAGCGGCCGGCGGTCGCGGCGGCGCGTGCGGTCTACGAACAACATCTCAGGGCCCGGCAGGACCAGACATGAGCATCCGCTTCGGCGTCAGCCCGATCGCCTGGACCAATGACGACATGCCGGAACTCGGCGGCGACACCACCGTCGAGACGATCCTCGACGACGCTCAGGGCATCGGCTTCGAGGGCGTCGAGCTGGGCGGCAAGTTTCCCAAGGACCCTGCAGCCCTGCGCGTCCTGCTGGCGCCCCGCCATCTGGCTCTGATCGGCGGCTGGTGGTCGACCAACCTGCTGGTTCATTCCGCCGACGACGAGATCGCCGCCGCGCGGGATCATCTGGCGCTGCTGAAGGCGCTGGGCTCGCCGGTGTTCATCGCCGCCGAGACCAGCAACGCCATCCACGGGCGGCGGGCCACGCCGCTCGCCGACACGCCCCGGCTGGCCGCATCTGACTGGCCGCGCTTCGGCGACCGCCTGAACGCCCTGGCGGCTCACGTCGAAACGCAGGGGCTGAAGTTCGCCTACCACTTCCATCTGGGCACGGTGGTCGAGCGGCCCAAGGACCTTGACGCCTTCATCGCCCACACCGCCCCCAACGTCGGCTTCGTGGTCGACACCGGCCACGCGGCCCTGGGCGGGGTCGACGCCGTGGCCTTGATCCGGCGCCATCCCGAACGGGTGGTCCACGTCCACACCAAGGACATCCGGCGGACCGTCGCCGAGCGCATGCGGAAGGAGGGCCGCAGCTTCCTTGACGGCGTGCTGGCCGGGATGTTCACCGCGCCCGGCGACGGCGATCTCGACTTCGCTCCGGTGATGGCCGCCCTCGCCGACATCGGCTACGCCGGCTGGATCGTCATCGAGGCCGAGCAGGACCCCAAGCTGGCCGATCCGGTGGTCTATAGCCGCCTGGGGCTCAAGACCCTGAAGGCGGCCGCGACTGCCGCGGGATTGATCCCTGGGGCGGCGAAGGCGCAAGGCTAGGCCATGACCAATCTGCGCGTTCGACCGAGGGGACCCGACGCCGGCGGCCGGGTGATCAACATCACCCCCTCCAGCGCCGGCTGGCGCTACGTCGGCTTCGAGATCCGCCGCCTGCCGAAGGGCCAGAGCGCGACGTTCAAGTTCACCGGCCGCGAGGCCTGCGTGTTGATCCTGGAGGGGACGGCGAACGTCCGGGTCGGCGACGCGCGGTTCGAGGGCGTCGGCGGCCGGGCCTCGGTGTTCGACGAGGCGGCGCCCGGCGCGGTCTACGCCCCGGCCTTCCAGGCTATCACCCTCACCGCCGTCACCGACATCGAGGCGGCCATCTGCACCGCCCCGGGTTCCGGCGCCGGCGCGCCGCGGCTGATCGGCGCCGAGCGCATGCTCCGCGAGACTCGCGGAACCGGCACCAACCAGCGTTTCGTCCGCAACATCCTGCCCGAGACCGAGCCGGCCGAAAGCCTGCTGATCGCCGAGGTGATCACCCCCTCCGGCCACTGGTCCAGCTATCCGCCGCACAAGCACGACGCCGACACCCCACCCCAGGAAACCGCGCTGGAGGAGACCTACTACCACCGGCTCAATCCGCCCCAGGGCTTCGCCTTCCAGCGCGTCTACACCGACGACCGCAGCCTCGATGAGACCGTCTGCGTCGAGGACGGCGACGTCGTGCTGGTGCCGCGCGGCTACCACCCGGTCGGCGCTCCGCACGGCTACGACCTCTACTATCTGAACGTCATGGCCGGCCCGAAGCGCCAGTGGATCTTCCGCAATGACCCGGCGCATGCCTGGATCGCCGAGCGGAAGCCGGGATAGAGCCGTCCGGCGGTTCCCTTGCGGAGCCGCCGTCCCTCGCCCATCTCGATCCCATGCCCTTCGATTTCGCCGAGCGCCTGGACGAGGCGCTTGATCCCTATTCCGCCCGCGTCGCCCACGCCTTCGAGACCGTCGGCCCGGCGGTCGTCCATATCTCGGCCCAGACCAAAGCCGGCGCCGCCGGTACTGGCTCCGGCGTGCTCTTCGCCCCCGACGGCTATGTGCTGACCAACAGCCATGTGGTCTCCGGCGCCGCGAAAGTATCCGCCAGCCTGACCGATGGCCGACAGTTCGCCGCCGAGCTGATGGGCGACGATCCGGCCACCGATCTGGCCGTGCTGCGCCTGGCCGCGACCGGCCTGCCGCACGCCGGCTTCGGCTCATCCGGCCGCCTGCGCGTCGGCCAGCTGGTGGTGGCGATCGGCAATCCGCTCGGCTTCCAGGCCACCGTCACCGCCGGCATCGTCAGCGCCCTCGGCCGCACCCTCCGCGCGCCCAACGGCCGGCTGATCGAGAGCGTCATCCAGACGGACGCGCCGCTCAATCCCGGCAACTCCGGCGGTCCGCTGGTCGATGGCCATGGCCGGGTGGTCGGGATCAACACCGCCATGATCGGCCGCGCCCAGGGCCTCTGCTTCGCCATCGGCGTCGATACCGCCCAGGACGTGGTCGCCCGGCTGATGCGCGACGGGCGGGTCAAGCGCGCGCGCCTGGGCCTCGCCGGCCAGACCACCGTGCTCGACGCCCGCATCGCCCGCCGTCTTCAGCGGGAACGCGACACCGCCGTGCTGGTGATGGAGGCCAAGGGCGGCGCGGCCGAGCGCGGCGGCCTCATGCAGGGCGACCTGATCCTGGAGTTCGCCGGCGAGGCGGTGTTCACCGTCGACGACCTGCACCGCCTGCTCACCGACGACGCCGCGGGCCGCGACCTGGAGGTGAAGGTGCTGCGGCGGGCGAAGATCGAGTTCCTCACCGTCCGGCCTGACGCGGACGGGTAAGGCAGGCGGTGGGCAGCCAGAAGAGCCCAGCAACTGAACACACTAAACTCTTGTCATCCCGGAATCCGCGCAGCGGATGTCCGGGACCAGGAAGCACAGCCGGCGCAATGGGGTCCCCGCCGCTTCGCGGCTACAGCCGGGATGACCAGCTGTTGGAGTTGGGGTTGAGCGTGCGGCTACAGCCGCACCGGCCTGCCCGTCCGCACCGACTCCCCTGCCGCCTCGGCCAACGCTAGGGCCGCGATCCCGTCGTCATACCCCACACTCGGCGCCGCGCCCGCCAGCACCTCGGCGAAGTGGTCCATCTCCAGCCGGTAGGCGTCGGCATAGCGGTCTAGGAAGAAGTTCTGGAACCGGTCGGCAGCCGCGCCGGGTTCGGTCCAGGTCGAGAGCGCGCTTTCGGTGACATTGCCGGCGCGGAGCATGCCGCCGGCGCCGAAGGCCTCGATCCGCTGGTCGTAGCCGTAGCCGCTGCGCCGGGAGTTGCTGATCAGGCAGAGCTTGCCCGAAGCGGTGCGCAGCAGGATCTTCGCCGTATCGACATCGCCAGCGACGGCGATCTCCGGATCGACCAGGCAACTCGCCGCCGCGAACACCTCCGTCACGGGCTCGCCCAGCAGCCAGCGGGCGGTGTCGAAATCGTGGATGGCCATATCGCGGAAGAGCCCGCCGCTGACCTTCACATAGGCGATCGGCGGCGGCGCCGGATCGTGGCTGGTGATGTTCAGGCTCTCCAACGCGCCCACTTCGCCGGCGTCCAGCCTGGACTTCAGCGTCTGGAAATTCGGATCGAAGCGTCGATTGAAGCCCAGCAGCAGCCGCGCGCCGGCGAGCCTCGGAGCCGCGGCGCGGGCGCGCGCAAGGTCGAGATCGATCGGCTTCTCGCAGAAGATCGCCTTGCCCGCCGCCGCCGCGGCCAGGCAGTGATCGAGGTGGGTGTCGGTGGAGCTGGCGATGATCACGCCGACGACCTCGGGATCGGCGAGCGCCGACTCCACGGTAGCCACGGTCGCGCCGACCTCGGCGGCGACGCCGGCGGCCGCTTCGGCTATCGGATCGACCACGTATTTTAGGCTGAGCCCCGGCTGGCCCACGGCGTTCTTCGCGTGGATCTTGCCGATGCGGCCGGCGCCGAAGAGAGCGAGCGCGGCCATCAGATGTCTCCCACCCTCACCGGCGAGCCGGTCTCGATCGACCGACGCGCCGCCTCGGCCAGAACGAGCGCCCCGAGGCTCGCGGCAAAGCCGGTGAGCGGCGTCGCGGCGCCGGCGAGCACGTCGGCGAAGTGCTCCAACTCGGCGCGATAGGACTGGGCGTATCGGGCCGGAAAGCCGGCGAAGATCGGCGCCGCCAACGCGCCCGCCTCGGTCCAGCGCTCCACCGTCGAGGTGCGCGGATTGCCGGCCATGGCCATGCCGGCCGATCCGTAGGCCTCGGCGCGCTGGTCGTAGCCGTAGCCGCTGCGCCGCGTGTTGCTGATCACGCAGAGCCGGCCCGACGCGCAGCGCAGCACCACCCGGGCCGTGTCCACGTCCCCCGCCGCGGCGATCGCCGGATCGACCAGGCAGCTGGCCCAGGCGAACACCTCGGTCGGCGCCTCCTCCAGCAACCAGCGGGCCATGTCAAAGTCGTGGATGGTGAAATCGCGGAATAGCCCGCCGCTGGTGGGGATGAACGACGGCGGCGGCGGCGCGGGGTCGTGGCTGATCAGCTGCAGGGTCTCCAGCGTCCCGAGCGCGCCCGAGGCCAGCCTGGCTTTAAGGGCCTGGAAATGCGGATCGAAACGGCGATTGAAGGCCACGTAGAGCGGCGCGGCGATCGATCCGAGCTCAGCTTCATGTTGGCGCAGCTTGGCCAGCTCCAGGTCGAGCGGCTTCTCGCAGAACACCGCCTTGCCGGCGCGCAGGCACTGAATAGCCAGGTCGAGGTGGGTGTCGGTGGAGCTTGCCACCAGCACGCCGGCGAGGTCCGGATCGGCCAGGGCGTCCGCCAGGGTGGCGACCTCGCAGCAAAGTTCGCTGGCCATGGGGCCGGCGATCTCGGCGCGCGGTTCGATCAGATAGGCCAGGTCGAGGCGCGGACTGGCGGCGGCGTTGCGCCCATGGATCACGCCCATGCGGCCCGCGCCCACCAGCGCGACTTTGAAGGGCCCGTCGCTCATGCTTTGCCTTTCGCTCGCCGGGCCCTGAGCGTCTCGCGGATGCGCCGCATGCCGATCACCTCGATGTCGTGCCGCTCCAGCAGGGGCCGGACCTGCCCGGAGCGGAAGAAGGCGTATTCCTCGGTGCGGATGTGGGCCAGCTCCGGTTCGATGGCCTCGAAGTCGCCGGGCGCGTTGAAGTGCAGCGCCAGATAGGTCAGCCCCTCGGGAATGTCGGCAAACATCGCCCGATAGGCGCTGGCCGCGTCTGTCTGCCGATTCCACGGCGTCTCCAGCACCAGGTCGAAGATCGGATCACCCTCCCCGGCCGCTTGCGTCACGACCCGGTCGTAGGCGCTGGTGTCGGTCGGGCCGGCGTAGGTCATCGGGTTGAAGCGCTCCAGGTCCTTCACCAGCAGAATCGGCAGGCCGTAGTCGCGGCCGAGCCGGTGATAGATGTCGATGAACTCCGGCGCCATCACCGCGCCCATGTGATCGTCCAGATGCGTCACGTCGATGCCCGCCGCCAACGCCGCGTCGATCTGCGCGCGCAGCTCCGCCTCGACCGCCTCGGGGACGGCGTTGCGCCGCAGCGAGGGCACGTCGGCCCAGAAGTACCCGGCCTCGTCGGTCAGGCCCGCCGTTCGGGACGGGGCGGTCAGCGGCCGCCAGCGGCAGGGCTTCTTCTCGCTGTTCAGGGTCAAGTGAACGCCGACGTCCAGCCCCGCATCGGCGGCAGCCATCTCCGCGGCCTCCGGGAACCAGGGGCACGGGACCATCACCGAGCCCGAGCTGCAGACGCCCATCGCCGACAGCTCCCGGAACGCCAGGATCGAGCCGTGCGACATGCCGATGTCGTCCTCGTGGATCACCACCGTGCGGCGGCCATGAGCGTAGGGGTTCGAAGCCATGACGCGCACCGGGGCCGATGCTAGCGTAAAAGTCAAAGGCCGCGGATCACCGCGACGATCAGGAGACCACCCCCGTGTACAAGGTCGGCGATGCGGAGATCGAGGCGGTCACCCGGGTGATCCGCGAGGCGGCGCTGTTTCGCTACGGCGTCGGCCACGAATGCGAGACCTTCGAGACGCGCTACGCCGCCTGGCTCGGCGTGAAGCATTTTGCCCTCGCCGCGAGCGGCAGCCATGCCCTGGCCGCGGCGATGGCGGCCGTGGGCCTCGGTCCCGGCGACGAGGTGATCATCCCGGCCCACACCTACATGGCCACCGCCACCTCGGTGCTGACCGCCGGCGCCATCCCGCTGATCGTCGACATCGACGAAAGCCTGACCATCGACCCAAAGGCGATCGAGGCCGCCATCGGCCCTCGCACCAGGGCGGTCGTGCCGGTGCATATGTGGGGCGCGGCTTGCGACATGGACGCGATCATGGAGATCGCCGCGCGGCGGGACCTGATCGTCATCGAGGACGCCTGCCAGGGCGTCGGCGGCGGCTACAAAGGCCGCAAGCTCGGCGCCATCGGCCATATCGGCGCGTTCAGCTTCAACTATTTCAAGAACATGACCTGCGGCGAGGGCGGCGGGGTGGCGGTCAACGACGACGCCCTGGCCGAGCGGGTCCGCTGCTCCATCGACCCCTGCCACTTCTACTGGCAGGGCCGCAGCGACGCCGTCCAGCCGTTCAGCGGCAATGGCGCCCGGGCCTCGGAGCTGATGGGCGCGATGCTGAACGTCCAGCTGGACCGGATCGACGGCATGGTGGCGGCGATGCGGGCCGAGAAGGCCAAGATCCTGCAGGCGACCAAACCCCTCGGTAATCTCGGCCTGAAGGCGACGCCGATGAACAGCCCCGACCACGACTGTGCCGCCCACGTCATGTACAGCCTGCCCTCGGCCGAGGCCGCCGCCCGCTTCGCGGCGCTGTTTCCCTGCGTGATCGCCGGCAAGACCGGCCGCCACAACTACACCGAATGGGACCAGGTGCTGATGGGCGCGGGCGCCGCGCATCCGGCCATGAACCCGTTCAACATGCCGGCCAACGCCGACTGCCGGAAGACCTACGCCAAGGACATGTGCGCCAGGTCCCTGGAGATCCTCGACCGGACCATCCTGGTCCCGACCCACCCGGACCATTCGCCCGAAGAGATCGCCGACATCATCCATAACCTCGGCGCCGCCGCCCGAGTGGCGTTCGGCACGACGCCGCCGGAGGACGCCGACCTGCGCAATGTCAAAGCCATCGACGCGCAGAAATTCGATCTGAAGCTGGACGCCTGACGGGCCGGCGCCTGCGTACCGATCACATCTGATGGCCCGCGCCGGCGGCCCCGTCCGGCGTGCCGTCCGACCAGGTCGCCACCGGTATATAGAAGATGGTGTAGGGATCGACGCCCGCCTCGGTGGCGTAGATCCGCGTCCCCGGCAGGTTCGCGCCCCAATCCGCGGTCGGCATCGGCGGCATGTAGAACATGATGTGCGGATGCCACGGACCGTGCGGGCCGTCGCCGAGATAGCTGTCCTTCGACATCATGAAGGTCATCGACCCCACCTCGGGCGCGCCGATCTTCCCGGCCGCCATCGCCGCCCGGGTCCGCGACAGCATCTCGGAAATCGGGACGCCGGCCATCACCCAGGTCGTGCGCTCCAGGAAGGTCGGCAGCACGGAACGGGCGGCCTGTGGGTTGAAGCAGATCGGCCCGTTCTCCTTCGGATTCCAGAATTCGTCGTCCTGAAAGCCGCTGAACCAGGCGCGCGAGACCACGCAGACGAAGCCATTCTTGCCGGGAGCCGCCGAGACATAGCCGTGCGGCCCGAGCACCAGCACCTCCGCGTCGGCAGAGACCGACGGCGGCGCCGCGCTCCGCGCCAGGGCGATCTCGGCGGCCCGATCGGCGATCAAGTAGTCGCTGGCGGGCGCCATGGCCGGGTAGGCCGTCGCCGCCCGGGCCGCGCCGATCGCGGCTGACAGGCAGACGGCCAGGCAAACGCCCAGCGCCAAGGCCTTGCCGCGCGCCGCCGCAATCCCGGATCGCACCCGATTTCTGCGCTGCATCGACTTCAGCTCCCCAAGCCTCCCGCGGCGGTCTCGCCTGCGGCGTCCATCGTAGGACGATCGAGGTCCCGGCGTTCCGACAGCCCGCGAGCCGCGGCCGCAAAGAGCGCCCCGCGACTTCGCGTCTCAACCACGGCGTCTGGAGCACACGCAGAGCATTTCGACGCGGCAAAGCCTGTCGGCGGCGCTGGTGTCGGTCTAGTCTCCCGTCGATGTCAGAATGGTCCGTCTTCAGATCATTGCGCGGGGCTAGCCCGGCCGGGCTTGGTCGCGATCTGGTGGCCGGGCTCACCCTCGCAGCCATCGCCATCCCCGAGCAGATGGCGACCGCCCGCCTCGGCGGTTTCGCCCCGGAGGTCGGGCTGTTCGCCTTCGTCGCCGCCGCCGTCGGTTTCGCCGCCTTCGGCTCCAGCCGCCAGCTGTCGGCCGGCGCGGATTCCACCATCACCCCGATCTTCGCCGGCAGCCTGGCCGCCATCGCCGCCGTCGGCTCGCCCCAATACGCCGAACTCGCCGCCGCCCTGGCGCTGATGGTCGGGCTGCTGCTGGTGGTCGCCGGCGTGCTCAAGCTGGGGTGGATCGCGGACCTGCTGTCGCGGCCGGTGATCACCGGCTTCCTGGCCGGCATCGCCGCGCACATCGTGCTTTCGCAGGCGCCCGCGCTGCTCGGCCTGCCGGAGGAGAGCGGCGACGTCTACCATCGCCTGGCGGCGCTCTGGGCCCATCGGCGCGCGGTCAACCTCGTCGCGGTGGCCATCGCCCTGGGCGTGTTCGCCTTCACCCTGATCTCGGAGAAGATCAGCGCCCGCATTCCCGGCGCCCTGGTGGCGATGGTCGGCGCCACCCTCGCCACCGCCGGTCTCGGACTGGAGCGGCGCGGGGTCGCGGTTTTGGGCCATGTCGCCGGAGGCTTTCCGCATGCCGGCTTCCCCGTCCTCGGCCTGGAGACGGCGACGCCGTTGGTGGGCCTGGCGATGGTGGTGGCGCTGGTGGTGATGGTGCAGACCGCCGCCACTACCCGCTCGTTCAGCGGCGGGCAGGACGACCCGGACGTCGATGGCGACTATGTGGGCGTCGGCGTGGCCTCGGCGCTGGCCGGCATGATCGGCGCCTTTCCGGTCAACGCCAGCCCACCGCGGACCGCCATCGTCACCGACAGCGGCGGTCGCTCCCAGTATGCCGGCCTGGTCGCCGCCCTCGGCGTGCTGGCTTTGGCCGCCTTCGGAACCCCGCTGCTCGCCGACGTGCCGACAGCGGCCCTGGCCGGCGTCCTGCTGTTCGTCGCCATGCGCATCTTCCACCTGCGCCAGTTCCTCGACATCCTCAGCCGCACCCGGGCCGAGTTCGCCCTCGCCGTACTGACCACGGCGCTGATCGTCATTCTACCGATCCAGACAGGCGTCGCGCTGGGCATGTTCCTGTCGCTGGCCCACGGCGCCTTCACCATCACCCGGGTGCGCCCGATCCCGTTCGAGCGCCTGCCCGGCACCACCGTCTGGTGGCCGGTAGGACCCAGTCAGACCGGCGAGATGGCGCCCGGCTGCGTGGTCATGGGCTTCCAGGCGCCGCTGTCGTTCCTCAACGCTTCCGACTTCCGCAGAGACATGCTGAAAGCCATCGAGCAGGCCACCGGTAAGGCGCGGCTGATGGTGCTGGAAGCCAGCAGCATCGTCGAGATCGACTTCACCGCCGGAGCGGTGCTGATCGAGGTGATCGAGCGGGCGCACGCCGCCGGCATGACCTTCGCCGTGGCCCGTCTGGAGTCGGTCCGCGCGCAACGGGCCTTCGACCGGCTGGGCGTCAGCACGTCCCTGGGGGAGGGCCGGACGTTCCCGAGCGTCGAAGCGGCGATCCGCGCCCTGGCCCCGGCGTCGGCCGCCTGAGCGCGGCTATTTGTCGGCCGCGCAGGTGATCACCAGCTTCGGGTCGTCTTTGATTCGGTTGAAGAACCGGATCACCGCATAGCCCCAGCCGGACAACTGCTCGTGCCGGTCGCGGATGCTTTTGATCTCGGCGTCGATCAGGCCCAGGTATTCGATCTTCTGGGGATAGGTCAGCATGGTGCTGGCGTCATACTGGCTGCGAAGCGTCTCCAGCGACGCCGAATAGAGCGCCAGGGTGCTCATGTTGGCGTTCAGCCCGTCGGTGAGGTGCGAGACCTGCTGGGTCAGGTAGTCGTTGCGCTGCTTCTGGCTGCAGAACGGTTGCGGCGTATCCCGGTCGAGGTTGTCGAGGCCGGTGACCCCGTCGGGCGGGGTAATCGCCTCAAGCGCCGGCTCGGTGAAGGTCGGACGCGGCGGCGGCGGCTTCAGGGCGGCCAGTCCGGCGGTCGCGTCGGCGCTGCCGGGCGCATCGGCAAGCGCGGCCTGAAACGCGTCCCAGGCGCTGCGCGCGTCGCCGGCGCCGCCCCGGGCCGCATAGGCCTTGCCAAGCGCCAGCTCGATCGGCGCCCTGGCGGCGGCCAGCACATCGCCGCTCATTTGCGACGCCAGCTTCGCCTGCGCCTGGTTCAGGGAGTCGATGGCCTTGTCCCATTCCTGCTTCTGCTCGGCCATTGAGCCGATGAAGAAGAGATCCTGCCAGTCCAGACCGGCGGGCTCGACGAAGCCGTATTCCATCTCGGCGTTGTCGAAATCGCCGGCGCCGTAGTAGGCTCGGGCCAGGCGCTCCTTGTAGACACTCGACGGCAACAACTGGCCGCGCTGGTCGCCGTTCAGCAGGCCCATCTGGTCGACCACCTTGCCGAGGTCGGCGATCTCCTCGGGCAGCATTCGCAGTTTCGAATAGGCCGCCGCCCGGTTGGCGTAGAGCACCAGCACCGTCTCGTCCGGCGGGCCGCCGCCGCTGGCCGCGATCGCCGCCGTATAGTCGGCGATGGCGTCGTTGTAGTCGCCCATGTCGAAGCGAATTTCCGCCCGCGCCTTGAGGATCGCCGGGTCGTTGGAAAGCGCCGCGGCGAAGCCGTAGTTGGCCAGCGCGGCCGGCATCGTGCCGCACTTCAGCGCTTCCTCCTTGAACATCTCTGCCCGGGCCACATAGCGGCTGGCGTAACCGGAGCGGCTGCGCGACGGCCACGCCGGATCGGGCCCGTCCTTCGGCAGCGACGGATCGCGGGCGTCCACGGCCTCCTGCGAGCAGGGATCCACCGGCGCCGGTGGCGGTCCGGCGACGGGCTCGGGCGGCGGTGGGTTCGCCAGCGCGTCCCGCGCGGCCTGAGCCTCGGACCGATGCCGGCCGTTCGGATAGGCGGTGAGGTAGTCGTCGTAGGCTTCGACGGTGTCGGTGTCGTGAGCGTCCTTGTAGGCCGCGTCGTCGATCGATCCGACCTCGGTGGAACGGACCGCGGGGGACGGTCTGCCCCGGACCAAGGCAATGCGGTCTTTGGCCTGAGCTCTCAGCGCCGGGCATATCTCCGGGATCGAGCCGTAGACTCTTTCCATCGCGTGCAGATCCGTGCCACCCGCCACCTTCGCCCAGGCATCGTTGTATCGGGCGCAATAGAACCCGGGCTGGGCGTTGGCCGCGCCGGCGAGGAAAGTGAACAGCAGTCCGACGGCGATCAGCCAGCGCATTTCGTCATCTTCATCGCCGCCCCGCTCGGATCAACCACCGACAGCGTATGGTTACGGTGAAGGGTGTAGCTCGACAGGCCGTCGCTGAACTGAACGCGGACGACGCCGGCCTGCGTGTTCGGCTGAATCGCCCCCGTTTCGGTGGCGCCAGATGAGGTTAGTGAAAGCTTCTGTCCGTCAACCGCCAGGGTGACCGGGTCGTGACAGCTGAAGCCCGGCATGGCCCAGGCCCCAACCAGGGCCGCCGCGTCCTTGTCCGCCACGGCCGGCGGCTGGCCGGCGCCCGGTGTGGCGGTGACGCTCGCGACCGCGCCGCCGGACGCAGCGGGGGCGGCGCCGTGCCGAGCCAGCGAGCCGATCAGGATCAGCGCCGCGACGCCGATGACGCCGGCGATGGCGATCCAGCGCGTGGTCGGATTGGCCCACTGATCCCTCAGCCAACTCTGCCCGCCGCCGCCGGGGACGGCGATCGGGGCGGCGACGACGGCGGCGACGGCCGCGCCGGCCGGCTGTGCGAGCGGGACGGGTTCGGCGACCGGCGTCGGCATGGTCGCGGCGGCGATCTGGGGCGCGGACTTGGGCGCTGGCTCGAGGGCAGGCGGCGGCGGCTCGGGCTTGGTCTCGACGTGGGCCGCCGCCTTCGCCTTGCGCGGACGCGGCGGCGGCGCGGCGACCGTCGGCGGCGGCTCCGGCGGCAGTTCGGCCGGTGGCTCCTCTCGAACCACGGGGCGGCCGGCCGGTGTCGGCGGCCGCTCACGCCGCGGCGGCAGCACGGGCGGGTCGATCACCGCCGAGAACAGCGCCTCGAGATCCGCCTTGCTCAGCGCCAGGGCGCGGGCGGCGACATCGACCACCGCCCTGGCCTCCCGACGCGCTTCTTCGGCCTCGAGCTGGGCGGCGCGGGCGGTCTCGAACTCCTGCTGCGCCGCCTTCAGGATCATCGGGGTCACCCCCATCCCGGCGACGCGCTGCAGCTGCTCCTCGGTGCGGGTCGCGGTCGCGTTGGCGGCCTTGGCGATGTCCTTCGCTTCGGTCTCGCGGCTCTCGGCGGTCTGCGACGCCTCCAGGGCGGCGGCGATCGCCTCCTGCTTGACCCGGATTTCCTGCTCGCGCATCGCCTGGGCGACGGTGATGTCGCCCGGCCGGGCGCCGCCCTTGGCCACCACCAGTTCCTCGACGGTCTCGATCAGCCGGTTCCAGCCCCGGTGCGGCTCGCGCCCGGTCCAGCCGTCGATCGGCAGGCCGTTGATCCGGTCATAGGGGAACGGCGGCTTGGTCAGGCCGCTGAGCACATTGACCAGCTTGTCGGTCTCCAGCGCCAAACGCGCCTCGTCGCGCACCGGGTTGCTGTTCAGCGAATGCGGGGACCAGATCACCATCACCCCGGCCAGCTCGCTGATCCGGTGTTCCAGCTCCATCTGCCAGTCGACGCCGCGCATGTCCTCGTCCCACCATACCGCCACGCCCACGGCCCTCAGGCCGCGGATGATCTGGTCGGCAAGCGCGCGGTCAGCACGCGAATAGGAAAGGAAGAGCCCCGACATCCCCGTTTTCGTCCCGCGATCCGGTACGCGAAGAACAAGCCCCCGCCTGCCACAACGCCGTTCGCTAGTCGAAACATAGCGTCAGCAACGGGGTAACAACAATCGCTCGTCTATGCGCCGTCGTCGTCGATCTGGCGAAGGAGCGGCACGCCGCACCGCCGTTTCAGCTCAAACAGAGACAGCGGCGGTTCCTCAGCAAGCCTCCTGCCAGAGCCGCTAACCTATCAAAACACGTAGCTGGCCTGCTCGGCGTCGCGGCAGAATTCATCGAGTTCCAGCAGGGCGACGCTTTCCATGTCGCGCACCGCCTCGGCGAACCCGGCCGGCGTGCCATAGGGCGAGCGGGTGCGGATGCGGCCGATGTCGCGGGCGTAGCGGGTGTAGCGGTCGGCGCTCGACTTGCGCGCCGCACCGCGCTGATAGACCGCCACCACCGCGCTGGTGGCGAACAGCGACCAGGTGGCGAAATGCAGCCAGGCCTGGGCCAGCACCGCCCCGTGGCTGCTCGGCTGGTCCGGACGGCCGGTCAGGATGATGGCCAGGCAGGCGATCACCGCGCCCAGTACGAAGGTCACCTCCGATAGGGTCGCCGGCAGCCGGTCGGCTTCGCGTGACAGGTGCGCCTGCGCCTCGAAGTGCTGCATCTGCACCTCCAGCCGCAGCCGCTCGTAGACCGCCTCGGCGGTGGCTATGAAGCCGCGGTTGCCGTGCCCCTTCACCGGCTGCTCGCCGATGGCGATTTCGCTGGGATTGAATTCCAGCATCGCCGAACGGCCGCCCATCAGCTCCTGGGCCAGGTTGGCGATGGCCTGGTCGGTGAACAGCTCGGCGTAGCGGGTCGCCTTGGCCGGATCGGGCTCCTCGGCGATCAACACGAAAGCCTGGAACTTGATGCAGCGCAGTCGCTCGGCGGCGAACCGCGCCAGCAGCCAGCGCTCCTTCAGCCGCCCGAAGATCAGGATCAGCTGCGCGCCCAGGCCGGCCACCCCCAGGCCGGCGCTGAGCGGCTCCAGCCAGGTCGGCGCGCCGAACAGCGGCGCCAGCGTCAGGGTGTAGGCCAGCGTCCACATCACCAGCAGCACGCAGGCCAGAGAGGCGCGGCCCACCCACACATGCAGCCGCTTCCACAACACCGCCGAGCGTTCGGCCCTTCCAAAGGCTTCGGCGATCGGCGGATTGCGGGCGAAGAACGCCAGGTCGGCGTAGGCCTCGACGAACTGGTCGGACGGGTTGATGTCGCGGTTGAAGATTTCCATCGCGGCCCCCCGACCCTGATCGTCCGTAGTTCGCCTTATAGCCGCCGCCGCGAAGTTGTGCGACGGAGGGGCGATGAGCGCGACTATTGGCAGGACGATTGCTGATTCCACCCCCTGGTGGCCCCCGCGGCGCACGCCGCCCAAGGGCGCCCCGAACATCCTGGTGGTGCTGTTCGACGATGTCGGCTTCTCGGATTTCGGCTGCTACGGCTCACCGATCGAGACCCCGGCCATCGACGCCCTGGCGGCGCGCGGGCTGCGCTACACCGGCTTCCACACCACCGCCATGTGCTCGACCACCCGTGCGGCGCTGCTCACCGGCCGCAACCACCATTCGGTGGGTGTCGGCTGCCTGGCCAACTTCGACTCCGGCTATCCGGGCTATCGCGGCAAGATCGCCGCCGAGGCCGGCACCCTGGCCGAGATGCTGCGCCCGGCCGGCTACCGCAACTACATGCTGGGCAAGTGGCACGTCACCTCGCTGACCGAGACCGGCCCGACGGGACCCTTCGACGGCTGGCCGCTCGGCCGCGGCTTCGACCGCTTCTACGGCTTCATGGACGCCGAGACCGACCAGTACGCGCCGGAGCTGGTGCGCGATAACACCCCCATCGAGCCGCCCAAGGGCTACGCCGAGGGCTACCACCTAACCGAGGACCTCACCGACCAGGCGATCCGCTTCATCGCCGACCACCAGGCCAATGCGCCGGACGTCCCCTGGCTGACCTGGCTGGCCTTCGGCGCCTGCCACGCGCCGCACCAGGCGCCCCACGAACTGATCCTCAAGTACGACCGGGTGTTCGCCGACGGCTGGGATGTCGAACGCGAGCGGCGCCTGACGCGGCAGAAGGCGCTGGGCGTCGTGCCGCAGAACACCCGGATGCCGCCCCGCAACGACTATGTCCGCCCCTGGGCCGAGCATTCCGCCGACGAGCAACGGCTGTTCAGCCGCCTCCAAGGCGCTTTCGCCGCCATGCTCGACCACGCCGACCAGAACATCGCCCGGCTGGTCGCGTTCCTCGACGACGCCGGCCTCGCCGACAACACCCTCATCCTGGTGATGAGCGACAATGGCGCCAGCCAGGAGGGCGGGCCGCTGGGCATGGTCAACGCCATGGGCCCCTACAACGGCAAGCCCGAGCCGATCGACGAGAAGATCGCCCGCATCGACGACATCGGCGGCCCGGACACCCATTCGAACTTCCCCTGGGGCTGGGCGATGGCCTCGAACACGCCGCTGAAGCGCTACAAACAGAACACACACGGCGGGGGCATCCGCGACCCGTTGGTGCTGAGCTGGCCCAAGGGCGTCGCCGCCCGGGGCGAGCTGCGCCACCAGTTCCGCCACGCCTGCGACGTGGTCCCGACCCTGCTGGAGGTGCTCGGCATCGAGGCCCCGAAGACCATTGCCGGCGTCGAGCAACAGCCGATCGAGGGCGTCTCCTTCGCCGCCAGCCTGGGCGACGCTGACCCGCCCCGGGGCGCCGCGCAGTACTTCGAAATGTTCGGCCACCGCGGCCTCTGGAAGGACGGCTGGAAGGCGGTCGCCTACCACCCGCCCGGCGCCGCCTTCGAAAAGGACGTCTGGGAACTCTACCACCTCGACGAGGACTTCTCCGAGAGCGAGGACCTGGCCGGCGTCCACCCCGACAAACTTGCCGAGCTGATCGCCGAATGGTGGCGGCAGGCGCAGGCGCACAAGGTTCTGCCGCTGGACGACCGGTTCGGCCCGCGCTTCGCCGAGAACGCCACCCGCTTCCACGGCCCGGGCAAGGCCTTCGTGTTTCACCGGGGCATGGGCCACCTGCCCACTGACGTCGCCCCGGACGTGCGCTCGCGCGCCTTCGTCATCGAGGCGGAGGTGAAGCTGGCGGCCGGCGACGAGGGCGTGCTGATCGCCCATGGCGACGCCACCAGCGGCTATTCGCTGTTCGTCCGCGACGGGCGGCTGATCTACGACATGAACGTCGGCGGCCGGCACGCTGTCACCCTCAGCGACCAGACGGTTCCGGTGGGCCACCATACCCTCGGCGTCGCCGTGCGCAGCGAACCCGGCCGGCGGATCGTCAGCCTGCTGATCGACGGCGAGGCCGCCGGCGCCGGCGAGACCGACCTCGGCTTTCACAACTTCATCTCTTGGAGCGGGCTCGACATCGGCCGCGACCGCGGCAGCCCGGTCGCCGACTACGAAGCGCCGTTCAGCTTCACTGGCGGGCTGAAGAAGGTGACCGTGACCATGGATCCGGATCAGATCCTCGACGGCGAGGCGATCGGCGAAGCGGAGATGGCCCGCCAATGACCCTCAGCTACGAACTCTACTGGTCGTTCCGCTCGCCCTACTCCTACATGATCATGGATCGGCTGGTGGCGCTGGAGCGCGACTACGACGTGGCGGGCGTGATCCGGCCGGTCTACCCGCTGGCGGTGCGCACGCCGGAGTTCTTCGAGACCCGCGATCCACTGTGGTTCAGCTACTTCATCGTCGATATTCACCGCGAAGCCGCCTTCCTCGGCCTGCCGTTCCGCTGGCCCAGGCCCGACCCGGTCTACATGGACCCGGCGACGCGGAAATATCCGCCTGAGCAGCCCTACATCCACGCCCTGACCCGCAAGGGCGTGCTCGCCGCCGAGCGCGGCCGCGGCCTTCAGTATCTGGATGAGGTCAGCCGGGTGATCTGGACCGGAACCGTCGACAACTGGTGCGAGGGCGACCACCTCGACCAAGCCGCGATCCGCGCCGGTCTCGATCCGGCCGAGCTCAACGCCGCCGCCGAGACCGAGGCCGCGCGGCTGCACGCGGTAATCGAGGAAAGCCAGGTCGCCCAGCGCCAGAACGGCCACTGGGGCGTGCCGATGATCCGCTTCAACAACGAACCCTTCTTCGGCCAGGACCGGTTCGACCAGTTCAAGTGGCGGCTCGAACAGCAGGGCCTGGCGCGGCGCTGAGCCTGCGTCCTTCGAGACGGCCGCTGACGCGGCCTCCTCAGGATGGAGCGCTCGCCAGAGCGCGTCTCGAACCACGCACGAGGCCGACGGCCCGGCTCTTGCGATCCTGACCCGCGAGGCCCCTCAGGCTTCGCCGGCTACACCCGTCCTTTCGGACGGCTGACAGCGGGTCCAGGACAGGAAATTCGCTATGAATATCAGTGGTTCATCCGCTCAGAACTGGTTCCAGCAGCTGGAAAGCAACCTGGCGACGGCGACTGGCGCGGCGGCCAATTTCGCCGCCACGGCGGCAGGAACTGCCGCCTTCGGCCCGGCATTTCCCGCCGCCCAGGCAGCGGCGGGCGCGGTGATTGGCGACGTCTCCAACGCGGTCTCCAGCGCGCTGGCCCCCAAATCGGCGACCCTGGCGCCGACGATGATGGCCACCCTGCTGTCGGCCCAGTCGCAGGCGAACAGCTCCGCGCCGGCCCAGTCCGCCTCCCAGATCATCAGCGCCCTCGACACCAACGGCGACGGTCAGCTGAGCCTGCAGGAGGTCGAGAACGCCCTGGTCGGCCAGGGCGGCAGCGTCAATGGATCGACCGCCACTTCCGCCAGTTCGCAGATGTCCCAGGCCTTTGGTCAGATCGACAGCAACGGCGACGGCCAGATCAGCTCCAGCGAACTGACCAACGCGCTGGCCACCCTGCAGCAGGACGCCCAGGCGATGGGCGGCCACCACCATCACCACCGCCACGGCGCCTCCGCCAGCCAGACCGCGAGTGCGACGGCGACCTCTTCGACCGCCGCTTCGACCACCTCCGCCGCCGCCGATACGGTCGCCGCCACCGACGGGGTCGGGTCCGGGGCCACCGGCGGATCGGGCGCCGGCGCGGGCGGCGCGGCCAGCTAACACCGTTCGGCCTGGCGCTTGACGGGCGCCGCGGCCCCGCCTACCGTCCGACTCAGCGTCAACCAGGAGCGGAAAGGAGGGTGCGTCACAATGCGAATTGCAGTCAGACCCATTCCTCCGTGCGACCTTGCGGCATCCGTCGCCGTCGCCCGCGCCGTCCAAGGGTTCCGCTGACTTAGGCGATCCCGGCCGGCGCCTCTCCAGGCTTCCGACCGAAGGACGACCCCCGTGTTTCCCGCCATGCTCCGGAGCGTTTCGCTCCGCTCCACGCCATTCTTCCAGGATATGTCCCGATGAGCGCCGTCATCGACGAGGACGACGACGAGACGCGTCCGCGCATCCTCTCGAACACCCAGATTCTGGGCTACATCGTCCGCCACTGGCTGCGCGAGCCGGTGCGGTTCGCCTTCGCCTGGGTGCTGATCGTCGCCAGCGCCGCCTGCGACATCACCATCCCCTGGGCCACCAGCGGCCTGACCAGCGCGGTCAGCAACCCCGCCCGCCTGAGCGCCGCCGCCTGGAGCGCCTGGGCGCTGCTGTCCGGCCTCTACCTGTTCAACTACATGGCCAGGTCCAGCACCTTCCGCATCCTCAACGGCTTCTACAGCCGGATCATGGCGCGGATGGTGGGCGAGGGCTTCGAGCGGGTGCAGTCGTTCTCCACAGACTGGCACGCCTCCAACTTCGCGGGCGCCACCGTGCGGCGGGTTTCCCGGGCCATGTGGGGTTACGACAGCGCCTCCGACGCGCTGCTGCTGATGCTGGTGCCGACCATCATCGTCATGTGCGGGCTGTCGATCTCCATCGGCCTGCGCTGGCCGGTGGCCGGGGTGTTCATGGCCGCGCTGGTGATCGCCTTCGCGATCTACAACGTGGTGCTGGCGGTGCATTACATCCGCCCGGCCAACCTCGCCTCCAACGCCCTCGACTCCAAGATCGGCGGGGCGCTGGCCGACGCCATCGGGGCCAATCCGGTGGTCAAGAGCTTCGGCGCCGAGGCCCGCGAGGCGGCCCGGTTCGATCGCACCGTGCAGGCCTGGCGGGTGGCCGTGAACAAGACCTGGGACCGCTTCAACATCGTCGGCGTCGGCCAGAACCTGTTCCTGTTCGCCCTGCAGGCGGGCCTCACCGGCCTCCTGGTGCAGGCCTGGAGCCAGGGCAAGGCGGGGCCGAAGGACGTGGTCTTCGCCATCACCACCTTCATCGTCATGGCCGGCTACATGCGCAATTTCAGCGAGATCACCCGCATGCTGCAGAAGGGTCTCGACGACACCCAGGACGTGGCGTCGTACATGCGCACGCCGCCGCAGCTGGCCGACCGACCGGACGCGCCGGTGTTCCAGGGCCAACTCGGTGAGATCGTGCTGGAGGATGTCTGCTTCGGCTACGCCAACCAGGGCCGGCGGCTCTACGACGGCTTCTCGCTTCGCATCGCGCCGGGCGAGCGGGTGGCCCTGGTCGGGCCGACGGGCTCGGGCAAGTCAACCTTTGTGAAGCTGGTCCAGCGGCTCTACGACCTCGAAGGCGGCCGGATCGTCATCGACGGCCAGGACATCGCAGCCGTCCAGCAGGGTAGTCTGCGCCGGGCCATCGCCGTGGTGCCGCAGGACCCCGCCCTGTTCCACCGCTCCATCGCCGCCAACATCGGCTATGCGCGGCCGGACGCGACCATGGAGGAGATCGCGCTCGCCGCCAGACGGGCGCGGGCGCACGACTTCATCTCCGCCCTGCCGCTGGGCTACGACACCCTGGTCGGCGAGCGTGGGGTCAAGCTCTCCGGCGGCGAGCGCCAGCGGGTGGCCATCGCCCGCGCGTTCCTGGCCGACGCGCCGATCCTGGTGCTGGACGAGGCCACTTCGTCCCTCGACGTCGAGACCGAGGTGCAGGTGCAGGCGGCCACCGAGGAACTGATGGCCGGCCGCACCACCATCGTCATCGCCCACCGGCTCTCCACCATCCGCGGCGCCGACCGAATCCTGGTGTTCCAGGACGGCCGCATCGTCGAGGAGGGCCGCCATGGCGAGCTGGTGGCCAAGGGCGGCGCCTACGCGCGGCTGCACGCGGTCACGCAAGGGATCTAGTGTGTCCCAAACGGTGATCATCCGGGCGGCGAGGGAGGGCGAAGCCGCCGCCCTCGCCGCCGCCCACACCGAGGCGGACTTCGAGGCCTATGCGCCGCTGTTCGGCGATCGGTTCAAGCGGATCGGCGAGGCCGCGACCCTGAAGCGCTGGCAGGACGCCCTGGACGAGGGCGACGTCGTGCTGGCCGCCGTCGACGGGGCCGAGATCGTCGGCGTGGTCCACATCAAGGACGACCTGATGCGCGCGCTCTACCTGCGCGCATCGCACATCGGCCACGGCATCGGCCACCGGCTGATGACCACCGCCTTCGCCCAGGCCCGCGACCGGGGCGTCGCAACGATCCGCTTCAATGTGCTGGAGAACAACGACCGCGCCATCGCCTTCTACGAAGCCCACGGCGCGCGGCGCATCGGCCGCACCCTGCAGCAGGACGACGACGGGGATGAGTGGTGGGACTACGACTACGTGGTGAGAATCTGATGGTTGCCACGACCCGCTCCGTCGGTCATCGCCGGGCTCTGTCCCGGCGACCCAAGCACTCGATGCATTGGGGCGAGGCCGCGAGGCCGGAGCCACGCCGTCGTCGGCTGCGCGCGACGCCGTACCGGACAACCTTGTTGCTGGGTAGCCGGGACTTGCGCCCAGCTATGACCGGTCGGTGGGGAGCTTCGTCGATCCCGCTTTTCTCACCAAGCCCCCACGTTGTCCATCGACGCCCACGGCTCGGCCTTCGGCAACGCCCCGCCCTTCTGCAGCAGCTCGATCGAGATGTTGTCGGGCGAGCGGACGAAGGCCATGCGTCCGTCCCGGGGCGGGCGGTTGATGGTCACGCCGCCGTCCTTCAGCCGCTGGCAGGTGGCGTAGATATCATCCACCTCATAGGCCAGGTGGCCGAAATTGCGGCCGCCCTGGTAGTCCTCGGGATCGTAATTGTAGGTCAGCTCCACCGTCGGCGCCCGCTTCTCCTTGGCCGCTTCGATGTCTTCCGGCGCGCAAAGGAACACCAGCGTGAACCGGCCGGCGGGGTTGTCGGCGCGGTAGGCCTCGACCAATCCCAGCTTGTCGACGTAGAAACTGAGCGCCTGATCGAGATCGCGCACCCGGACCATGGTGTGAAGATATCTCATCGGCGTTTCCTCCTCTTCGGCAATGTTGCCTGCATAACGCAGGCGGCCGCCGGAGTCGCCGGGGTCGGAATCCTTTCCTCCTTTTCATTTGTGTTGCGGCGCGGCGAGCTTCAAAACGACGATCATCGTTCATCGGGGGATGGCTGGACGTGGCTGGGGCCGCGAGGCGGTCCCGCGCCTTCGAAAGCCGGGGATGCAGGTTAAGTCGTCATATCTGGCCGTCGGCCTGATCGTCGCCCTGGTGGCGGCGTGGCTGGTGCTGCGCCCGCTGCTCGCCCACAACACCAAGGCCAGCGACACCGCCGCCGCCAGCGCCGAGGCCGCGGCCTCGGCGGCGCCGCCTTTGGTTCAGGTGGCGCTCGTGCCCGAGACCGAGCGGCCCTATGTGGTGACCATTCGCGGCCGCACCCAGGCCAATCGCACCGTCGTGGTCCGCTCGGAGACGTCCGGCGTGGTCGCCGCGACGCCGGTGCTGCAGGGCACCGCCGTGAAGGCCGGCGCCCTGCTCTGCCGGCTGGCCGTCGACGCTCGCGCGGCCAGCCTCGCGCAGGCCCAGGCGGACCAGAAGTCCAAGCAGCTGCAGATGCAGGCCTCGCAGAACCTCGCCGCCCGCGGTTTCCGCTCGCCGACCCAGGTGTTGAGTGACCAGGCCAGCCTGGATTCGGCCACCGCTTCCGTGCGCCAGGCCGAGGTCGCCCTCGACCAGGTCAATATCCGCGCGCCTTTCGCCGGCGTGTTCGATCACCGCGACGCCGAGGTGGGCGCCTATCTCGCCCCCGGCCAGTCGTGCGGCACCATGGTCGAGCTGAACCCGCTGCTGATCGTCGGCGACCTGGCCGAATCCGATGTCTCCAAGGTGCGCGTCGGCGAGTCGGTGAGCGCCAAGCTGGTCTCCGGCGAGACCATTTCCGGCCGGGTCCGCTACGTCGCCCACGACGCCGACCCACAGACCCGCACCTACAGGGTCGAGGTCACCGCCGCCAATCCGGCCGGCCAGATCCGCTCGGGCCTGTCGGCCGATATCTCCGTCGATGAGGGCCAGTCGCCGGCCTACCTGGTTCCGGTCGCCGCCCTGGTGCTCGACGCCGGAGGCCGCCAGGGTGTTCGCTGGGTGGGCGATGACGGTAGGGTCGGCTTCACCCCGGTCACCGTGCTCGAAGAAACGCCAGACGGCATGTGGGTCAGCGGCTTGAAGGGGCCGACGCGTGTAATCACCGTCGGCCAGTCCTATGTATCCGAGGGCCAGGCCGTGAGGGTGGCTGAACGATGATCGACGGCCTGATCGATGGCGCCCTGAAGCGACGCAAGGTGATCCTGGCGGTCACCCTGGTGCTGACCGTGTTCGGATTCTTCTCCTACCTGACCGTGCCGCGCGAGGCGCAGCCGGACATCACCATCCCGTTCATCGTCATCCAGGTGCCGTTCCCTGGGGTCAGTCCCGAGGACTCCGAGCGGCTGCTGGTGCGGCCGATGGAACGCGAGCTGCAGTCGCTCGAAGGCGTCAAGGAGATGAACGGCCGCGCCTACGAGGGCGCCGCGGTCGTGACGCTGGAGTTCGACCCCAGCTTCGACAAAGACAAGGCGCTGGAGGATGTCCGCGCCAAGGTCGACCTGGCCCGCGCCCGCTTCCCGCCGGACGCCCTGCCGCCGGAGATCGACGAAGAGAACATCTCCTCCGACCCGGTGATCGGTGTCGTGCTCTCCGGCGCCGCGCCTGAGCGCACCCTGTTCTCCACCGCCCGGGCGCTGCAGGATCGGTTGGAAGCCATCCCCACCGTCCTCAGTGTCGACATGGCCGGCTCGCGCGAGGAGATGCTCGAGGTCACCGTCGATCCGCTGCGGATGGAGGCCGACAACATCACCGCCCAGGATCTGGCCGGGGTGATCGCGCGCAACAATCAGCTGATCCCGGCCGGCGACCTGAAGACCCGGCAGGGCGAGTTCGCGATCAAGGTGCCTGGCGTGGTGCAGAACCCGCAGGACATCCTGTCGCTGCCGATCAAGGTCAACGGCGACCGGGTGGTGACGGTCGGCGACATCGGTCAGGTGCGCCGCACCTTCAAGGAGCCGGAATCGATCAGCCGCTACAACGGCCAGCCGTCGATGGTTCTGTATGTGGCCAAGCGGCCGGGCTCCAACCTGCTCGACACCATCTCGGCCGTGCGCCAGGCCGTCGCCGTCGACCAGAAGAGCTGGCCGCCGACCATCCGCGCCGACTACAGCTTCGACGACAGCGAGTTCATCACCCACACCCTGACCATGCTCGAATCCGGGCTGATCACCGCCACCCTGCTGGTGATGCTGATCATCATCGGCAGCCTGGGCGTGCGCCAGGGGATCATGGTCGGCATCGCCATCCCGATCTGCTTCATGATCGCCTTCCTGGCGCTGGGGGCGCTGAAGATCACTCTCAATCAGATGGTGATGTTCGGCATGGTGCTGGCGGTCGGCATATTGGTCGACGGCGGCATCGTGGTGGTCGAGTACGCCGACCGGAAGATGGCCGAGGGGGCGCACAAGGCCGAAGCCTTCGCCGCCGCCGGCAAACGGATGTTCTGGCCGGTGGTCAACGGCACCCTGACCACGCTCTGCGCCTTCGTGCCGTTCCTGTTCTGGGATTCGATCCCGGGCAAGTTCATGAGCTTCCTGCCGCTGACCCTGTTCTTCGTCCTCGGCGCCTCGATCTTCGTCGCCCTGATCTTCACCCCGGCGCTGGGCTCGATCTTCGGTCGCGCCCAGGGCGCCGACCCGGCGATGCTGGCCGAGATCGAGAAATCCGAGCACGGCGACCCCTCGCAGATGCGCGGCTTCATGGGCTGGTACGCGCGCACCATCGCCATGGCCGGACGCCATCCCTTCCGGGTCACCCTCGGCGCGATGGTGGTGATTGTGGTGATCGTCGTCAGCTTTATCATGCAGCCGCACGCCACCGAGTTCTTCCTCAAGGAAGACCCCGACCAGGCGCAGATCTTCATCATGGCTCGGGGCAACCTCTCCATCCAGGCGATGGACGCCGAGGTGAGCAAGGTCGAGGCCAAGCTGTTCAACATCAAGGGCGTCGAGGCGCTGGACACCCGCGTCGGCCAGTTGCAGGGCGGCGGCGGCGGCAACACCCAGCCGCCGAATGACACCATCGGTCGGATCGCCGTGCGCTTCGTCAACTACGATGGCGAGAAGAAGCTGCACCTGACCGGCATGGACATCGTCAAGACTATCCGCGGCCGCCTGACCGAAACCCCCGGCGTGCAGACCGAGCTGCGCCTGCCCGAAAGCGGTCCGCCGGAGGGCAAGGACGTGCAGGTCGAGCTGCGCAGCGAGAATCCCGAGGCCCTGAACAAGACCGCGGACCTGGTGCGCGCGCACCTGGCCGCCGATCCGCAGATCGTCGAGCTGGAGGACACCCGCACCTCACCCGGCATCCAGTGGAACTTCACCGTCGATCGGGTGGCCGCCGGCCGCTACGGCGTCGACGTGTTGTCGGTGGGCCAGGCGATCGAATTCGTCACCGACGGCGTGCTGGCCGGCAAGATCCGCCCCGACGATTCCCGCGACGAGCTCGACATTCGTGTCCGCTTCCCACCGGAAGACCGCAACATCGGCGCCTTCGACCACCTGAAGATCAGCACGCCTTCGGGACCGGTGCCGGCCAGCTATTTCGTCAAGATGACCCCCGCCCAGCAGGTGACCACCATCACCCGGCGCGACAGCCAGCGGCTGGTGATCGTCCAGGGCAACGTCCATGGCGTCGCCGCCAACATGAAGATTCAGGAACTGAAATCCTGGCTTTCCAAGACCCAGATCGACCCGTCGGTGCGCTGGAAGTTCATCGGCGCCGATGAGGAAGGCGCCAACGCCGGGGTGTTCTTCGCCGTGGCGATGCTGGTCACGCTGTTCCTGATGAGCCTGATCCTGCTGTGGCAATTCAACAGCTTCTACGGCGTGGTGGTGACCCTCTCTGCGGTGGTCCTGTCGACCGTGGGCGTGATCCTCGGCATCGACCTCAACCTCTTCCACACCTTCGACTACATCTCGGTGATCATGTGCGGCACCGGCGTGGTCGCCCTGTTCGGGGTGGTGGTTGGCCACAACATCGTGCTGGTCGACACCTTCTACCGCTTGAGACGGCTGGGCCACGACGCCCAGGACGCCGCGGTGCGCTCAGCCACCCAGCGGCTGCGGCCGGTGGTGCTGACCACGGTGGTGACGGTGATCGGCCTGCTGCCGATGATGTTCCAGCTGCACCCCGACTTCCGCCAGGGCGGCTTCGACTACCACGCGCCAGGCTCGGAATGGTGGGTGGAGCTGTCGGCAACGGTGGTGTTCGGCCTCAGTTTCTCGACCCTGCTGACCCTGTTTCTGACCCCGGCGGCCCTCGCCGCGCCGATGGTGCTGAGCCAACGGTTCGCCCGGCTGATGGCCATCTTCGGCGTCCAGGTCCGCCGCCGCCCGTCGCGCGTCCAAGGGCGTCCGGTCACCGGGCCCGCGGCGCCGGAGCCGGCCGAATAGTCCCCTCACCTAACCTCTCCCCGTGACCGGGGAGAGGGATACTAAAGTGCAAGCCCAAGCTATGGTGGCCTAACCGCGGCACTGCTCTTTCAGTATCCCTCTCCCCGCGCGAGTGGGGAGAGGTACGGTGAGGGGTCGCTCCGCACCCACGCACGCCTCTCACCCCTCCCGGGTCTGCCGCCTCCACAGGGCGGCGTATTCCTTGCCCTCGGCCAGCAGGCTGGCGTGGTCGCCGCGTTCGACCACCCGGCCGCGGCGGATCACCAGGATCTGGTCGGCGTCGACGATGGTGGAGAGCCGGTGGGCGATCACCAGGGTGGTGCGGCCGGCCTTGACCTTGCGCAGGGTCGCCTGGATCGCCGCCTCGGTCGGCCCGTCGAGGGCGCTGGTAGCCTCGTCGAGCACCAGCAGCCGCGGATTGGCCAGCAGCGCCCGGGCCAGGCCCACCCGCTGGCGCTCGCCGCCGGACAGCTTCAGCCCGCGCTCGCCCACCCGGGTCTCCAGCTTGTAGGGCAGGCCCTCGACAAACTCCGCCAACTCGGCGGCGCGTAAAGCGCCCCACACCTCGCCCTCGTCCGCGCCGGGCTTGGCGAAGGCGATGTTGGCGAACAGGCTGTCGTTGAACAGCGCCACCTCCTGCGGCACCAGCGAGACCGCCCGGCGGATCGAGGCCTGTCTGGCGGCGCGCAGGTCCAGGCCGTCGATCTCGACCCTGCCCTCTTGCGGATCGAGCAGGCGCAGCGTCAGCCGCACGATCGTGGTCTTGCCGGCGCCGGACGGGCCGACCAGCGCCGTGGTCGAGCCCGGTGGGACCACGAAGCTCACGTCATCGAGGCCGACCGACCGGGCCGAATGTCGGAAGGTCACATGCTCGAAGGCCAGGTTCGCGCCAAGGTCCGAGGCCGGCGGCAGGTCGCGAGCGTCGGGCGCGTCCTGAATCTCAGGTTCGACGGCCCTGAGTTCGATCATCTGCTCCATGTCGATGAAGGCCTGGCGGATCACCCGGTAGTTGGAGCCCAACTGGCCGAGCGGCGCGTAGACCGTGCCGAGGATCAGGATGCAGGCGGTGATGTCGCCCTTGGTCATCTGGTGGTGCAGCACCTGGAAGCCCGCGAGCAGGACCACGCCGCCGAGGCCGACGTTGAGCACCACTGACTGCACGGCGTTCAGCAGTTGCAGCGAGGTGTTGGATTTGACCGCTGCGACCGCATAGTCGCTCAGCGCCCGCTCGTACGCCGAGACGATCCGCTCCTCGGAGCCGAAGGCCTTGATGGTCTCGTAGTTCATCAGCGCGTCCACCGCGAGGCCGGCGGCCAGGCTGTTGGCGTCGTTCAGCGCCCGCCGATGCTTGATGCGCCAGTTGGAGATGCTGAAGGTGACCACCGTGTAGACGACGATGGTGGCGACCGTCGCCGTGGACAGCAGCCAGTTGTAACGACTGGTCATGACGTAGGCGGCCATCGCCAGCTCGAACACTGTCGGCCCGAGGTTGAACACCACGCTGGAAAGCAATGTATCGGTGGAGCTGGCGCCCCGGTCGATGATCCGCGCCACCGCGCCGGTGCTCTTGCCCTGATGGAAGCTCATCGACAGCGACAGGGAGTGGGCGAAGGTCTCCTGGGCAGAGCGCGCCAGCGCCCGTTGCGAGACGGGGGTGAAGATCGAGTCCCGGATGAGCGGCGTGGCGCCGGAGATGAACTTGAGCAGCACCCAGCCCCCGGCCAGGCCCGCGAAGACCACGAACACAGCGTGTGTCGTGCCCTTGCCTGTGGTGGCGTCGATGGCGTGGCCGATCAGCACCGGCGCGTAGACGCCGGTCCACTTGCCCACCAGCACCAGAGCCAGCGCCACTGTCAGCCGCGTCTTCAGGCCGGGCGCCTTGGAGCGCATCACCAGCCGGACCAGCTCGGCCATCGAGCTCCAGAAATTGAAGGTCGGCGTCGCCGGCTCGCTCGGACCGGCCCGGCCCAGGCGACCGCCGCGAATGGCGCCGGTCGCGGTCAATGCGCCGGCTCCGCCACGTCGAAGATCAGCGTGGTCTGCTCGCCGCCGCCGGGGGTCAGCCAGTCCACCCGCCATCCCGCCGCCGCCCGGCTGGCCCGGAACGGCGAGCCGCCGAGGGGCGCGGGGGTCGAGATGTCCGCCGACAGGTGCGTCTGACCGCTGGGCGCGAACAGGTCGAAATCGTGGGTTCCGGCGGCGAGCTGGTTCATCGGCAGCACGAAGCGGCGCTCGGTGTCCGCCTCCGCCTGTCCGCGCTCGACCCCGTCGACGCGCAGGGTGACCGTCTCGCCCGCCGCGGCGCGCCCGGAAAGCGTCGCGGCCTTCTGGCCATCGACGTCGAGCACCGTCGCCACAAGGCCCGCGCCCGCCGTCCCGAGCGCCTCGCTGCCGCCGCCGGCCCGCAGCCGCGTCACCGTTCCGTCCGGCGCCAGGAACAGGTAACCCTCGGCCTGGGTCAGCCGGCCGTCCGCCGACATCGACAGCCCGAACAGCCTGGGATCGGGCGCCGCCGGCGTCAGCAGCCGCCACTGCCCCGCCGCGTCGGCCACCGCGAACTGGGCGGCGCCGGCGGGGGTGGCCAGGCGCACCCGGGCGCCGGCGCTGGCCCGGCCGGTCAGTTGAATGCCGCCGGCGACCTTGGCCGCGCTGGTCAGTTCCGGCGGCGCGGCGAAGCCTTGTTCGCCCGCCGGCGGCGCATCGGCGGTCTGCGCGGCGTCGCCGCCGCCCGGTCCGCAAGCGCTCACCAGCAGCAGCGCCGCCAGGGCCGTGACGAAATGCATCCCGTTGATGGGTTGCAACCTGTGCCGCACCGTCCGAGTATCCTCCACAACAATCGCCGCACGCCTCGGCGCGCCCCGGACCTTAGCAGAGGTGGACGGGCGCTTGCGGGGCGCGCGCATTTTTTCCTGGAGCG
>Ga0302279_10001164_pt1 | contig 38193 bp, 24 predicted proteins | sample III_Bog_N3_3_FD_194541 | JGI IMG/M metagenome (GOLD analysis project Ga0302279, IMG submission 194541) | Peat permafrost microbial communities from Stordalen Mire near Abisko, Sweden - III_Bog_N3_3 | ecosystem: Environmental > Terrestrial > Soil > Wetlands > Peat | place: Sweden: Abisko...
TCTGGGGGGCGTGCACGCCTCCGCTGGAGGCGGGCGGTCCTTGGTGGGGGGCGTGCTCGCCCCCGGTTGGGAAACGCGGTCCTTGCGCTGTGGGAACGTCGTCCTTGGCCGCGAGGGGACCGTCCTCCGCCCAGGGGAGCAGTCCGTGAGGCGGGGGAGGCCATCGCTCCGTGCGGGGCGCGCGGTCCTTCGTGTGGAAGGCTTGCCGCCCTGGTGCGAGGAGCGCGGTCCCACGCCGGGGGAGCGCATCCCTCGGTTGGACGAAACCTTGCCCCCTCGCGCTGCATGGCGTAACCGCGAACGAGGATGCGTGGGCTGGGAGCAACGGTGGGCGTGAGAGGAGGGCTCGGGTCGTTGGCATTGGCCTCCGCCCTGACCCTCGCGGGCCTCGCAAGGGCCACCGCTCCGAGGTCGCCACCGCCCCCGTCGCCGACGCTGCGGCCCCCGTGGTGATCGACGAGCCGCGCGAGGCCATCGACGCCGGCAAGGGCGTGACGAGCATCCGCATCGCGGCGACCGTGTCGCCCACCCCCATCCACAGCGCCCCCGAGTGGCCCCCGAAGGATCCGACCAAGGCGGCCGACGAGCGCGCGGGCGTCGTGCGGCTCGGTTACCTGCGCAAGGGGCAGGTCGTCGAGGCGAAGCCGTCGATCATCAAGAAGGGCAACTGCCCCGAGGGCTGGTACGAGCTGCTCGCCGGCGGGTTCGTGTGCGGCAAGACCGTCACGATGGACCTCGGCGCGAAGGAGCTCGCCGACGCGCCCCACGCGCCGTACATGGACCGCCCGCTCCCCTACGAGTACGGCCTGAACCTCACGAACGGCGCCCCCGCGTACCTCCGCTACCCGACGCGCGTGGAGCGGAAGCAGTACGAGGCCAACCTCGCCATCGGCAAGGACGCCGCCTCCCTCCAGGCACACGCCGGCGCCGACGGCGAGGAGGGCACGCCCTGGTACCTGAAGGAGCACCCGGGCAGCGCTCGCCCGCAGGTCTCCCTCGACGAGCTGCACGGCATCGAGGGCCCGGTGAAGGAGCGGATGATCCGCGGCTTTTACGTCGCGCTCGACATCCCCATCCACAAGTTCTCGGGCAAGTTCTGGCGGACGACGCGCGGCCTGTGGGTGCCGGCGGACTTTCTCCTCGTCCACAAGGCGTCGACCGAGTTCGAGGGCGTGGCCCTCGGCGACGGGCCGCCCATCAACGCGCCCGTGTCGCTCTTGCCTGCGCCTGGCGCGCCGCCGCCGTCGGCGACGGTCCAGGCGCCTGCCGCCTCGATGATCGCCGCGGTCCCCGTCCCGCCCCACGCGGAGGACTCGGGGGAGGCCGCCGGGGACGGCCCGGGGACCACGCTGGGCGCCGGCTCGGGCAGGAAGCTACCGCTCGCGTGGGCGCTGTCCCTCCACGCGCGCAAGTTTCAGATCACGGCGGACGGGAAGGTGAAGCGGGGCGAGCACCTCGACCGCTTCACCGTGACGTCGCTCACGGGCGCGAAGAAGGCCATCGAGGACCGCAACTACTACGAGACGACCGACGGCTACTGGCTCCGCGACATCGACGGCACGGTGACGCGCCCCGGGCCGCCGCCCAAGGACCTCGCGCCGGGCGAGAAGTGGATCGACGTCAACATCACGACGCAGACGCTCGTGGCATTCGAGGGCGAGAACCCCGTCTTCGCGACGCTCGTGTCGAGCGGCCGCCACGACGACAAGGATCCGACGAAGGACCACCGCACCAAGATGGGCAGCTTCCGCATCCGCGAGAAGCACATCGCCGCGACGATGGACGCCGACAGCTCGACGGACGGGCCATACTCCATCCAGGACGTCCCCTGGATCATGTACTTCGAGGGCAGCTACGCGCTCCACGGCGCCTTCTGGCACCTCTCGTTCGGCCACGAGCGCAGCCACGGCTGCGTGAACCTGATGCCGAAGGACGCCCGCACGCTCTTCGGCTGGGTGGGCCCGAAGCTCCCCGACGGCTGGCACGGCGTGAAGTCGACCGCGGCCAACCCGGGCACGCGCGTCGTCGTCCACGATTGATGGTCGTACTGACGCGTCCCCGGGGCGACGATTGTCATCGTGAAGTTGAATGATTGTCATCCTGAGGCGAAGCCGAAGGACCCCCCAGGGCGCGCTGGGCTCTTGCCATACGGGCTCTCTGTCGGGGGTCCTTCGCTTCGCTCAGGATGACAGTGTGAGACGAGCTTCGCTTCGCTCCGGATGACAAGGTAAGACGACGACCGTGGAAACCACCCATCTCGACGTGCTCATCGTTGGCGCCGGCCTCTCGGGGATCGGGGCCGCCTACCACCTCCAGACCAAGTGCCCGCGGCGCACGTACGCGATCCTCGAGGGGCGCGAGCGGCTCGGGGGGACGTGGGATCTGTTCCGGTACCCGGGCATCCGGTCCGACTCGGACATGTACACGCTGGGCTACTCTTTCCGGCCCTGGACGAACGCCAAGGCCATCGCCGACGGGCCGTCCATCCTCGCGTACGTGAGGGAGACGGCCGAGGCGTACGGGATCGAAAAGAAGATCCGCTACCAGCACCGGGTGACGCGCGCGTCGTGGTCGACCGCCGAGGCGCGGTGGACCGTCGACGTCCTCGACGGCGCCTCGGGCGAGACCGTGCGCTTCTCGTGCAGCTTCCTCTTCGCGTGCGCCGGCTACTACGACTACGACGAGGGCTACACGCCGGACATCGCGGGCCGCGAGCGCTTCACGGGCCGCGTCGTGCACCCGCAGAAGTGGACGCCCGACATCGACTACGAGGGCAAGCAGGTCGTCGTCATTGGCAGCGGCGCGACCGCGATGACGCTCGTGCCCGAGCTCTCGAAGAAGGCCGCGCACGTCACGATGCTGCAGCGGTCGCCGACGTACATCATGTCCGCGCCCGAGAGCGACAAGATCGCCAACTGGCTGCGCGCGCGCCTCCCGTCGAAGGCGGCCTACGCCATCACGCGGTGGAAGAACGTGACGCTCGGGATGGCGTTCTACCAGTACTGCCGGCGCTTTCCGGCGGGCGCGAAGAAGCTCCTCGTGGGGCAGGTGAAGAAGGCGCTCCGCGGCTCGGCAGAGGACGCGCACTTCACCCCGACCTACAACCCCTGGGACCAGCGGCTCTGTCTCGTGCCCGACGGCGATCTGTTCAAGTCGATGCGCGACGGGCACGTCTCGGTCGTCACCGACCAGATCGAGTCGTTCACGGAGACGGGGCTGCGGCTCAAGTCGGGGCAGGACCTGCCCGCCGACCTCGTCGTCACGGCGACGGGGCTCAAGCTCAAGTTTTTGGGCGGCGTCACGCTGGAGGTCGACGGCAAGGCGATCGAGCCGTCGAAGACCATGACGTACAAGGGGATCATGTGCAGCGGGGTCCCGAACCTCGCGTTCGCCATCGGGTACACGAACGCGTCGTGGACGCTCAAGTGCGACCTCACGAGCGAGTACGTCTGCCGCCTCCTCAACTACATGGTGGCCCGCGGCTACTCCCAGTGCTGCCCGCGGCGGGACGCGCAGGTGAAGGAGGAGCCGCTCCTCGACTTCACCTCGGGCTACGTGCAGCGCTCGATCGCGGAGCTGCCGCGCCAGGGCTCCGTCACGCCGTGGAAGCTCCACCAGAACTACGCCCTCGACCGCGTGCTGCTGCGCCACGCCCCGCTGGAGGATCGGGTGCTCCAGTTCTCGTGAGGGGCACCCCGGACTCGGTCCGAGGTGCCCCGACCTAGTTCACGAAGAACGTGGTGTACGCCGTCACGTCCGTCCCGTGGAAGGGCGGCACCGTGGCCGAGGTGTACTTGCGCGCGATGCACTCCTTGTCCGGCGAGGCGCCCTGGACCGGGTTCGTGATCTGGACGAGCTGTACTGTCCCGCCCGTGCCGAAGGTGACCCGCGCGCGACCGTAGCCGTGCGCCGCGCCCGCCGCCCAGCAGCTCGTGGGGTTGATGGCGTCGAGCGCGCCGTGGGCGGCCACGGGGTCGAAGCCGCGGACCGTCGAGCCGATCGACATGCGGGGGCTCGACAGCGAGGTCGGCGCCGCCGTGGTCTGCTCGACCACGACGACCTGGGGCTCCGCGGCCGCGGGCCTGGGCGGCGGGGGAGCCGGGAGCGGCTCGGGGGGCGGCGCGGCGGCGAGCTGCGGGATGGCGGGGAGCGTCGGGAGCTTCGTCTCCGTCCGGGCCTTGGCCGCGTGCACGGGCGGCGCGGCGGGGGCCGCCGGGAGATCCTCGACCCGGGTGTCCGCCGGGGCGACGACGTCGGGCGGCGGCGGGACCTCGAGCGCCTGCGCGGCGGCGCCCACCATGGCGCCGCTCGACGGCAGGACCTCCTTCGTCGTCGTGTGGGGGCGCGTCGCGACGCGGGCGGTCACGACGAGCGCCGCGAAGCACGCTGCGGCCGCCAGGATCGAGGTCGATCGCGACAGCTTCCGCCGGCCAGGCAAGGGGTTAGGCGCCTCGTCCACCCAGCCGTACGGCTTCGACTCCTCGGTCGCCTCGGTTCCCTCGGGCGACGACGGCCGTTCGCTCGCCTCTTCGCGGGCGAGGAGCGGCTCGGGATGGACCACCTCGGGGGCCGCGGTCTCCGCCTCGGCCGTCCGCTCCGGGTGGACGGACGGGGAGAGCGCAAAGGGCTCGTCGGCCGGGGCGACACACGCGGACCGAGACCCGCTGTTCTCGATCGGGTCGGTCGGCTCGGTCGGCGGCTCGCTGACCGGTAATCCTCCGCCCGGGGGGAGCGACTCCCGATCCACCTCTTCGAGCAGCCCGCCGACGTTCCCCCGCCGGTACCGGCTCTTCGACGCGTTGCCCCTGCTCGCCCCGTTGCCCGTCCGTCTAGCGTTCATCGGTCCTCACGAGGTTCTTCGGTCTGGTGCTGGCGCGTGTACGTGAAGAGAGACCAAAGCAATTGGTGTGCTCGCGGCTGGGTCCGGACGGCCACCTTGAATCCGCGCGAAATCGGGTGAAGCAGCGGTCGGGCGAGCATGCCATTCGCGGCCGGTGCGACACGGCGATCCGACCCGTGCCCGTGCCCGTGCCCGTGCATGGGGAGAGAGCCCATGGGGGATCCATGGCCTTGCCGGTAGCGTTCCGTCGCCCCGTTGGAAGATTCGGCGCGCTGAGGCTAGGGTTACTCGGTGCTGCCTGCCGTCCTCGTCCTCCTCGCCCAAGGCGTCGCCGTGCTCGGCGGCGTCCAGGGAGGGGCACGGCCGGTCGAGTGTGGGGCGCTCGACGGCGGGCGGGCGAGCAACGTGTGGGAGCGGGCGAAGTCGCCGGAGCTCCGCCGCTACTGCGACCTCCTGGCGAGCGGCGCCGCCAAGCTCGCGGGATCAGGCCCGATGACGCACGACGTCCTGGCCATCGCCGACGAGGCGGACCACGCCATGCCGGGACGGGCGGCTCCCGGCGTGCTCCGGGGTCGCGCGCTGGCCAGGCTCGGCCGCTTCCCCGAGGCGCTCGCGGCGCTCGAGTCGGCCAGGGCCAGGGACGAGCGGGCCCTGGATGAGCCGGTCGCGCTCCTCGCCTGGGCGCGGGCGCTGGCGCAGGCCGGTCGCACGAAGGACGCGCTCGACGCGTACCGCGCCCTGCTGCCGCGTGCGTCGCTCCTCGTGACGGCGGACCGCGGGCCGGCCTACGTCGAGGCGGGGCTCCTCGCGATGGGGGAAGGCCCGGGCGGGTTGCCGGGGGCGGTGGCGATCTTCCGGCAGGGGCGCCGGGAAGCGCAGGACACCGGGCGGGCCGTCGCGGCCGTGGCGCTCGCGCTGGCGCTCGACCGGTCGGGCGAGAAGGCGGAGGCGAAGGCGACGCTGGCGGCGCTGGGCGCGGGCGAGGCGCGGGCGGCGCTCGAGGATGCCACGCTGCGGGCGAGCCTCGGGGTCGGCGCCGCGCCGGAGGTCTTTGCGATGCTCGGCCTGACCCTCGAGGGTGGAGACGCGGCCGCCGCGCGCGCAGGCCGCGACGCGTGGCAGAGGTACCTGGGGAGCGCGGCCGGCTCGGGCCCGTGGGCCGACCACGCGCGGGAGCACCTCGCCGAGCGAGGGGCGCGCCGGCCCGAGGTCGCGCACGCAGCAGGGGCCGCGGGAGGCCACAGGTGAGGCGCGCGACGTCGCTCGTCGCCGCGGGCGTGCTCGCCTGCGTGTGCCCCGCCCTGCCTGCGAGGGCAGACGCGCCGCCCAACGCGTGGGACATCGCGAAGGACTCCGCCGTCCGCGACCGGTGGGAGCTCCACGAGGCCGTCCGGCGCGAGATGGCGTTCGGGCAGGAGCGCGACTACGGGACCCTGCGCGACGCGGCCCTCCAGCACGCCCGCGCAGAGCTCGAGGACGCGGACGCGGCGCACAGCCCCGACGTGCGCCTGCGCTTCGACCTCGGCGAGATCTACGAGCTGCTCGACATGCACGATCGCGCGGTCGCCGTCCTCGCGCCGGCGCTCGGCGAGGCGGGGGACGAGCCCGCCGCGACGCACGCGTGGGTCATGCTGGCCTACGCCTACGCCCACCTCGACCGCACGAAGGACGAGCGCGCGGCCTACGCGAAGTACCTCGACCATGAGACGGACGACCGCTACCGCGTGACCGCGCTCCTCAACCTGGCGGAAGCAGACATGCGCCTGGGGTTCCTGGAGGAGGCCGTCGCCGGATACCGGGAGACCATCGCCCTCGCGGTGTCGCTCCCGCTGCGGCAGGGCAAGGACGACGAGGTGCTCGGGACGTGGGGCCTCGCGGTCGCGCTCGACCGCAGCGGCGATCCCACGGGGGCGGCCGCGGCCGCGCTCCAGGCGACCAACATCGACAGCGCCTCGGGTCGCTCGGCCGGGTGGCATCCGGACTTCCGCCGCGCGCTCATCTGCAACACGGACTTCGTGTTCTTCGTCCCGCCGTACGAGCGCTACTGGTACATCGCGCTCGGCAAGACCGAGGACGCCAAGCAGGCGCCGGACGCCCGGGCCGCGGCCCGCGAGTGGGCCATCGTGGAGGAGTTCTGGGGGCGGTACGTGTCCGACGCAACGCGCGCGGCGTCGCCCGATCGGTGGCTTCCCCGGGCGCGCGCCCACCTCGAGCGCGCCCACGCCGAGCGCCTCGCGGCCGAGAAGCGGGCGAAGGGCATGCGCCCCGAACGAGCGCTGCCGAACGAGGGAGAGTTGTTCATTCACTGAGCGGGAAGGAGGTAGTCTCTCGTCCCCATGGTGCGCCTCACACAGACCGCGAAGCGCGCAGGCTGCGCCGCCAAGCACCCGCCCGGATACCTCCTGCCGCTCCTCCGGGGGCTGCCTCCCGTGCACGACCCCAACGTCCTCGTCGGCTCGGCGACGGCGGACGACGCCGCGCTCTACCGGATCGACGAGACGCGCGCGCTCGTCCACACGATCGACTTCTTCACGCCCATCGTCGACGACCCGAAGGACTTCGGCGCCATCGCGGCGGCCAACGCGCTGAGCGACGTCTACGCGATGGGCGGGAGGCCGCTGTCGGCGCTCAACGTGGTGGGCTTCCCGGACGCGACGCTCGACGGCTCGGTCCTCGCCGAGATCCTCGCCGGCGGCGCGGCCAAGGCGCTCGAGGCCGGCATCGACATCGTGGGCGGCCACACCATCAAGACGGACGAGCCCATCTACGGCCTCGCGGTCACGGGCATCGTCGAGATCGCGCGCGCGGTGACGAACGCGGGGGGCAAGCCCGGGGACGTGCTCGTCCTCACGAAGCCCATCGGCGTCGGCATCGTCTCCACCGCGTGCAAGCAGGACAAGGATCGCCTGGGCGCCATCGCGGAGGCGATCGTGCTGATGGCGACGTTGAACAGCAAAGCCATGGAGGCGATGCAGGCGATCTCGGTCCACGCGGCGACCGACGTGACGGGCTTCGGTCTCCTCGGCCACCTGCGCAACGTCACGGCGGCGAGCGGGTGCGTGGCGCGCATCTCCGCGCGCGCGGTGCCCGTGCTCGAGGCCGCGGCGGCCTACGTGCGCGAGGGCATCGCGCCGGGCGGGACGCTCGCGAACAAGCGGTTCCTGGACGACTGGGTCTCGTACGACGCGGACGTCGACGAGGCGAGCCGCATCCTGCTCTGCGACGCGCAGACGTCGGGCGGCCTCCTCATCGCGTGCGCGCCGGACCGGGCCGAGGCGCTCGTCCACGAGCTGAATGCACGCAAGACCCCGTGCGCCGCCATCGTCGGCACCCTCGAGGCCGGCCCCCCTGGACGCATGCGCGTCGTCGCGTGAACCGGGCGTCACCGTCACGCTCGCGGTACCGTCCCGCGCCGTGGTATGGCCGATGCGGAAGCGCGTGGTTGACTGGTGTGATCCCCGATCTTCAAAATCGGTGTGAGGCGGTTACGCTGCCTCAGGCAGGTTCGATTCCTGTGCGCTTCCGCCAACACCAAGAGCCTTGATGCGAACGTTCGTCATCGGCACCGCGGGGCACGTGGACCACGGCAAGACGGCGCTCGTGCGCGCGCTGACGAACGTGGAGACCGACCGGCTGCCGGAGGAGAAGCGCCGCGGCATCAGCATCGAGCTCGGGTTCGCGCCGTGGCGGGTCGAGGACGATCTCACGGCGACCGTCATCGACGTGCCGGGCCACAGGCGGCTCGTGCACACGATGATCGCGGGGGCGTCGGGGATCGAGCTCGTGCTGCTCGTCGTCGCGGCGAACGAGGGAGTCATGCCGCAGACGCGGGAGCACGCGCGCGTGTGCGAGGCCCTCGGGATACGCGAGGCCGTGGTCGTCTTGACCAAGAGCGATCTGGTCGACGAGGAGACGCTCGCGCTCGCGGAGGCCGAGGCGCGCGAGCTCTTGCTCGGGCGGTTCAACGTCAGCGTCGTGTCGTGCTCGGCGAGCCGCGGCACCGGCCTGGGCGACGTGCGCGCGGAGGTCGCGAGGCGCCTGCGCGCGCTCCCCGCCTGGGCCGGGAGCGGCGCGGCGCGGCTCTGGGTGGACCGCGTGTTCTCGATACGCGGGGCGGGCACCGTGGTCACGGGCACGCTAGCGTCGGGCAAGGTTCGCCGCGGGGACGAGCTCGTGGTCTTCGGGGCGGGAGGTGTGTCGCGGGTCGTCGCGCGCGCGCTCCACGTGCACGACCGCGTCGTCGACGAGGCGCTGTCGCCCACGCGGCTCGCCGTGAACCTACCGGTCGCAGTCCAGGACGTGCACAAGGGAGATCTCCTCGGCTCGGACGACGGCGCGGGGCTCACGACGCGCGTGGACGCGGAGCTCCGCGGGGGGCGCCTGCGTCGCGGCGCCGACGTGTCGATCCACCTCGGCTCGGCCCACGTGCCCGCGCGCGTCACGCGCGTGGAGACGCTGGACGAGCACGCGCAGCTCGCGCGTTTCGCCCTCGGCGAGCCGCGGCCGCTGCGGGGAGGCGACCGGTTCGTCGTGCGCCACGGCGGGGCACAGGACGGCTCGGTGGCGTGCGGGGGCGTCGTGCTCGACGCGCTCCCGCCGTCGCGCTCGCGGCCCGTGCGGCGGAGGGAGCTGGCCCACGCGGTGCGCGCCGGCGACGCGCCCGCGGCCCGCGGGCGCCTGCCCATCGAGGCGGCCATCGGGCGGGCGAGCAGCGCTGCCGTGGCGAAGGGCGAGCTCGCCAAGGTGGGCACGGGCGTCCTCGCGCGGGCCGCGCTCACGGCCCTCGCGGACCAGGCGCGCGCGCTCGTGGCCGCGCACGCGGTGCGCGCTCCGCTCGACCGCGGCCTGCCCGTGGCGACGCTCCAGCAGAAGCTCGCGCTCCGCGCGGGGCCGGACGCCGCGGCCGCCGCCATCCTCGCGGCGCGCGCGCGCCGCTCGGAGGGCGACCGGGACCTCATCGCCATCGAGGGAGACGTCGCCATCCTAGCGTTCAAGGCGCGCGCTGCCGACCCCGCGCTCAATGCGGCCGTCGAGCGCGCCCGCGCCGAGCTCGTCGCGGCGCGCGCGCACGGCGTGTCGCTCGTGAAGGTCGCCGAGGCGACGGGCGGCCCGTCCGACCGCGCGCGCGCCATCCTCGCGGCGCTCGAGCGCCAGGGCGCGGCCGTGAAGGCGGGCGACCTCTGGTTCTCGCGCGAGATCGTGGACGAGATGTGGCAGCACGTCACCGTGCACCTGTCCCGGTCGCCGCGCCTCACGGTCCTCGAGTTCAAGGCGCTCGGGGACCTGCCTCGCAAGCAGGCCGTCCTCCTGCTCGAGCACTTCGACCAGGCGGGGCTCACGCGCCGCACGGGCGACGCGCGCGTGCTCTTCTCCTCCAAGCGGTGACCCCGTCATGACCGAGCCCCGCAACCTGACCGGCTTCCCCCGCACCGATCGCGTCCTTGCCCACCCGCGGCTCGACGACGTCCGCGAGCGCCTGGGCTCCGCGGCCCTGCTCGGCCTCGTGCGCGCCGCGCTCGACGGCGCCCGCGCCCGGGCGCGCGCGAACGAGCTCTCTGCCATCGAGGGCGAGGCGGAGGTCGCGGAGCAGGTGCGGGAGGCCGCGCTCTCGTGGCTCGCGCGGCGGACGTCCCGCGTCATCAACGCCACGGGCGTGGTGCTGCACACGAACCTGGGGCGTGCGCCGCTCGGCGAGGCTGCGATGGCGGCGCTCGCGCGCGAGGGGGCAGGCTACGTGTCGCTCGAGGTCGACCTCGCGACGGGGGAGCGCGGCGGACGCGGGTCGTTCGCCGAGCGCGCGCTGGCGACGCTGTCGGGGGCCGAGGCGGCGCTCGTCGTCAACAACAACGCCGCGGCCGTGCTGCTCGCGCTCGCAGCGTTCGCCGCAGGCAAGTCCGTGCTGGTGTCGCGCGGCGAGCTCGTCGAGATAGGCGGCGGCTTCCGCGTGCCCGAGGTGCTCGCGCGGTCGGGTGCGCGGCTCGTCGAGGTGGGGACGACGAACCGCACGCGCGTGGAGGACTACGCGCAGGCGCTCGAGTCGCACGAGGGCGTCGCGGCCATCCTCCGCGTGCACCCCGGCAACTTTCGCCAGATCGGCTTCGTGTCGCGGCCGTCGCTCCCGGAGCTCGTGGCGCTCGGGCGCGCGCGGGGGCTCGCGGTGCTGGAGGATCTCGGTGGGGGAGCGCTCGTCGACATCCCGGGCCTCTCGGGGGATCCCCTCGTCGCCGAGAGCGTGGCGGCGGGGGCCGACCTCGTCGCCTTCAGCACGGACAAGATCCTCGGCGGCCCGCAGGGAGGCGCCCTCGTCGGCACGGCCAGGGCCGTGGCGCTCGTGCGCAAGGATCCGCTCGCTCGCGCGCTGCGTCTCGGCCGCCTGCCGCTCGTCGCGCTCGAGGCCACGCTCGACGCGTACCTGCGCGGCGACCCCGGCGCCGTTCCCGCCGTGGCGATGGCGCGCTGCTCGCTCGAGGAGCTGCGCGCACGGGCCACGGGCTGGGCGGCTGCCCTCGAGGACACGGGGGCGAAGCTCCGCGTGATCGACGTCGCCTCGGTGACGGGCGGCGGCACGTACGCGGGGCTCGAGATCCCGTCGGTGGGCCTCGCGATCCTCGGGGCCCACCCCGACGCCCTCCTCGCGCGGCTGCGGCAGGCGCCGCACCCCGTGCTCGCGCGCATCGGAGGGGGCGCCGTCGTGTGCGACGCGCGGACCGTGCTGCCGGGGGAGGACGCCGCGCTGCTCGCCTCGGTGCGGTGGGCGCTCCGGGACTAGACCGCCCCCCGCACGGCAGCCCGGCGGCGCAGCTCGAAGAAGAAGGCGGGGCTCTCCTTCACGTCGCCGAACGCGAGCACGGCGTCGTGCTGGGCGATGGGGTCGAAGGACGGCGCCAGGAGCGCGAGCACCTCCTCGGGGGTGAAGCCGTGGGCGCGGAGGTTCTTCGCCGGCGCGCGGTGCACCTTGAGCAGCAGCACGCCGCCCGGGCGCACGAGCGCGGCCATGGACCTCGCGTACCGCTCTCGCCGGGCGATCGGGACGCACCCGAGGCAGCCGCGATCGATGCCCACGTCGAACGCGCCGACGAGCGACGGCTCGGTCACGTCGTCCACGAGCCAGGTGACGTGCGCCCCACCCGCCGCGGCCTCGGCGCGCTCGATGGCGCCGCGCGCGAAGTCCGTCGCGACGACGACGTAACCCTTGCGGGCGGCCGCGCGCGCCATCGCGCCGCTCCCCGTGCCCACGTCGAGCACGCGCGCGGGGGGAGCCGCGTGGGCCTCGAGCGCGCGAACCATGTCCTCGTCCGCGGCGAAGGCCAGCCCGCGGCTCGCCTGGGCCGCGTGCTCCTCCGTCCACGCGGCGCGCGAGAGCAGACGCGGTCCGCCCGACAAGGAGCGCTCGAGCAGCCACCCCACGTAGCGGACGACGTGGGCGGCGGGCGTCGCGACCCCTGCCCGCAGCACGCGCTCGGCCGGCGCGTCGGCCACCTCGTGGCCCTCCGCCGCGTACGCCACGAACATGCCCCGCTCGCGTAGCTTCGCGAGGTTCTCGGCCACGGCCGGCGCATCGCGCATCTGGAGGTTCATCGATGGCGCGAGGAGCACCGGAGCGCGCGTCGTCGTCGCCACCGCGCTCACGAGCTCGGAGCAATCGCCCGCGGTGAGCCTGGCGAGGGTCGTCGCCGTGCACGGGTAGAGGACGACGGCGTCGGCCCACTGCGCGAGCTCGATGTGCGGGGCGGGGGCCTCGGGCGTCCCGTTCCACAGGCTCGTCGCCACGGGGCGGTGCGTGATGGCCTCGAACGAGCGGGGCGCGAGGAAGCGACGCGCCGAGCGCGTCATCGCGACGCGCACCTGGTGCCCCGCGGCCACGAGCCGCTCGACGAGCTGCGGCGCGTACACCGCTCCCACGGCGCCGGTGACGCACACGACGACGTGCGCGCCCGGGGTGTCCGCGGCCTTCGAGGCGCTCTTCGCGGGCGGCGTCACGACCGTGGTGAGCGCGCCGAGGCGCACGAGCAGATCGACGGCGGCGTCCACGGCCGCGCGCTCGGACGCGTCCGCGCCGGCCTCGCGCAGGACCGCGGCGACCAGCTCCTCGCGGCCCACCGGCGCGCCAGCGGCCGCGAGGACGGCCTCCACGAGCGCGGCGTGGTCGCCCTCCAGCGCGTACACCTGGTCTTGCCCGAACACGAAGACGGCGCCCGGCCCCTCGAGCACTCTCGGCGCCGGCGCACGGACGAGGAGGGGGTCGCTCAAGGGCCTGCGACGGTAGCACGGAGGGCCGTCCCGGGAGGCGGGCCTGCCGGCCTGGCCCGCCTGATTTTTCCGCTATACATGAGGGATGGGGGCGCTCGAGCAAGCCTGCGAGCAGCTCCGTGGCAACGTCATCCAGGGTGAGTCGGGTCGTTACGAGATCGGCGACCGGATGAGGCCGCTCGATCACGAGTGGGTGTTCGACGCGGTCGACCTCGCCACGCGCGAGCCGGTGACGGTCATGGCGTGCCACCCGGGCGTCGTGGGCGGCGACTCGGCGCGGCGCTTCCTCTGCGACGCGAAGGCGCTCGTCGCCGCCACGCGGGCCGCGGCCGCGCCGTGCTCGTTCTCGCGCGCCCTGGACGCCGTGGTGCTGGGGCCGCCGCACGACCTCGGCGTCCTCGTGCTCGAGCCGCCGAAGCGAGCGACCCTCGCGCTGACCCTCCGGGCCGCGCGCCGCGCGGGGTTGCGCGCCGCGTTCGTTCGCCGCGTCATCGGCCAGCTCTCGTACGCCGTCACCGCGCTGCACGAGGCCGGGTTCACCCACGGCCGGATCACTCCCGGCAACGTGTGGCTCGACGGCGAGCACGATCAGGTGACGGTGACCCTCTCCGTGTTCCGCCGCTTCACGCACTTCCGCACGCACGCCGCGACGCCGGGCGCCTTCGAGGGAGAGCGCGTCGTCTTCCTCGATCCCGAGGAGGCGCCGTACATGGCGCCCGAGGCGATCGAGGCGGCCGCGGCGCGGGGCGACGAGCCGAAGAGGCCGGAGCGCGAGCTCCAGTGGGCGCGGCGCGTCTCCGCGCCCGTGGGGATCGTCTGCGCCGCGAGCGACGTCTTCTCGCTCGCGGTCCTGGCGTTCGAGATGCTGACCGGGCAGCGGCCGTACGGCGCGCGCGACACCTGGGCCGCGGGGCACCGCACCCTCGGCCCGCGCAGGTCGGTGCTCGCCTGCCTCGACCCGAGCGCGGCGAGCGGGCGGGGCGCGCCGTTCTTCGCGGAGCTCGAGGCGGTCTTCGCCCGCGCGCTCGCCGAGGACATGATGGTCCGGCAGCGCTCCGCGTCCGACCTGTGGAACGAGCTCGTCGTGCCGCTCGCGGGGGTCCGTCGCCTGCGCCGTGCGCCGAAGGTCGCGCCGGCTCCCGCCCCGGCCCCGCCGGCCGCGAAGGTGCGCACCGACCCGTCCCCGCACTCGGGCGTGCGGCCCCGGCCGACCCCGCCCGCGTGGACGTGGACGCGCTGGCGTCCGGCGCCGGTCGTGCTCCACGCGGCGTGCTTCTCGCGCGATGGAGAGCGCGTGCTCGCGGTGGGCCCGGGGGGCCTGTTCGCGTGGTCCGAGGGCGCGTGGAAGGAGCAGCCGCTGCCTCCGCTCGGCCCGAGGCGCCTTCGGGCGGTCACCTTCGCCGGCCGCGACGAGGTCGTCGTCGGGGGCGACGATGTGCTCCTGCGGCTCGGCCCGGGCGGCGCGGTCGCGACGGTGGCCCTGCCGTGGGCCCGCACGTCGGTCCAGGGCGTCGTGGAGGATCCCTCGAGCGGCCGGCTCGTCCTCGTCGGGCACTGCCCTGCGGAGCATCACCTGCGCGGGAGGGTCGGGTTCTTCGCGGGCCTCTGCGGGACCGAGCTCGACTTCACGCTCCTGGCCCCTGCGTCGACGGTCCTCTCGGCGGTCGCGCGCGTGGGGGACGCCCGGTACCTCGCGTGCGGCGAGGACGGCGCGATCGCGGCGCTCGAGCGCGGAAAGCTCCACGAGCGCCGGGCCGAGCTCCAGCGCGCCCCGGCGCACCTCCTCGCCATCGCGGGGAACGAGCGCACGGCGTTCGCCGTCGGGGGCGCCGCCGGCGTGGTCGCGCTGCGGGCGGACGGGAAGGTCCGGTTCGAGGGGGTGCCGACCGACCAGTGGCTCACCTCGATCGCCATGGACGAGACCGGTGAGGCGTGGGCCGGGGCCGCGCGGGGCCTCGTCCTGCGGCGCCGCGACGGGGCCTGGGAGGCGGCGGCGCAGGTGGGGGAGCTGCGCTCGCCGATCGTGGCCCTGTGGGCGAGCCAGCGGCGCGTGCGCGCCGTCTACCGCGACGGCGCCTTCAGCGAGGGCTCGTGATTCCTGGCTCGAGCGTTCGTGCTGGCGCGGCGCGTCAACCTGCCCCATAGTGCCGACGGGATGCCGCTGCCGCCTCGCCAGGGGCTCTACGACCCCAGCTTCGAGCACGACGCCTGCGGTCTGGGGTTCGTCGCCGACCTCAACAAGGAGCCCACCCACGGGACCGTGGAAAAGGGGCTCGAGATCCTGCGCCGCCTCGCCCACCGCGGGGCCGCCGGCTGCGACCCGTGCACGAGCGACGGCGCGGGCGTCCTCCTCCAGATCCCGCACGCCTTCCTCGAGCGCGTGACGTCGCGGCGCGGGCTCGAGCTGCCGAACGCGGGGGACTACGGCGTGGCGCAGGCCTTCCTCTCGCGGGACCCCACCCGCCGCGCGGCCGAGATGCGCGCGCTCGAGGACGCCGTCCGCTACCACAACCAGAAGGTCATCGGCTGGCGCGACGTCCCGGTCGACGCGACCGTGCTGGGGCCGCTGGCCCGCTCGTCGCAGCCCGTCTTCAAGCAGCTCTTCATCGCGCGCATGTGCAACGCAGCGGTGTTCGAGCGCACGCTCTTCATGATCAGGAAGCGCGCGGGGCGCATGGCGGCGCAGGCAGGGCTCTTCGATTTCTACCTCGCGAGCTGCTCGTCGCGCACGGTGGTCTACAAGGGCCTCGCGCTCCCGGAGCTCCTCCACCTCTTCTACACAGACCTCGCGGCCGACGACCTTCGCAGCACCCTGGCGCTCGTCCACTCGCGCTTCAGCACCAACACGTTCCCCACCTGGGAGCGGGCTCACCCGTACCGGCGCATCGCGCACAACGGGGAGATCAACACTCTCCGCGGCAACCAGAACTGGATGGGCGCGCGCGAGGCGATGCTCGACTCGGACAAGTTCGGCGAGCACATCGGTGACTTCAAGCCCATCATCCGCGCCGGCGGGAGCGACTCGGCGTCGCTCGACAACGTGGTCGACTTCCTCGTGGCGGGCGGGCGGTCGTTGCCGCACGTGATGATGATGCTCGTGCCGGAGGCGTGGGACGGGACGAGCCCCGAGGAGGATCCGCAGAAGCGCGGCTTCTACGAGTACCACGCGTCGCTCGTCGAGCCGTGGGACGGGCCGGCGGCGCTCCTCTTCACGGATGGCCAGCTCATCGGGGCGACGCTCGACAGGAACGGCCTCCGCCCCGCCAAGTACGTCATCACGCGGAGCGGCCTCGTCGTCGTGGCCAGCGAGCTCGGCGTGCTCGACTTCGAGCCGGAGGACATCCTCGAGAAGGGCAGGCTCCAGCCCGGCAAGATGTTCCTGGTCGACACGGCGGCCGGGCGCGTCGTCGGGGACGAGGAGATCAAGCGCCAGGTCTCGGGGCAGCAGCCGTACTCGGAGTGGGTGAAGGACAACAAGATCGAGCTGTCCTCGCTCCCCGACGCGACGCCGCCGCCGCCCATGACGCCCGAGGCGCGCGCGCTGCTCCTCGCGGCGTTCGGCTACAGCCGGGAGGATCTCGGCGTCCTGCTGACCCCGATGGCGCAGGTCGGCGAGGAGCCGACGGGCAGCATGGGGGTCGACACGCCGCTCGCGGTGCTGAGCGACCGGCCGCAGCTGCTCTTCCGCTACTTCAAGCAGCAGTTCGCGCAGGTCACGAACCCGCCCATCGATCCCATCCGGGAGGAGCTCGTCATGTCGCTCGCGAGCGCGGTGGGCGGCGAGGGCAACCTCCTCGAGGAGACGCCGCGGCAGGCGCGCCAGCTCGAGCTGCCGCACCCCTTCGTCACGAGCCGCGAGCTCGCGCGCCTGACGCGCAACTCGCTGCCGGACTTCCGCGTGACCGTGCTGCCCACGCTCTTCGAGGCGCGGCCGTCGGCGCACGCCGCCGCGCACGAGGCCCTGGCCGCCGCGCTGGACGAGCTGTGCGCCGCCGCGTCGCGCGCGATCGACGCGGGCTCGAGCGTCCTCGTCCTGTCCGATCGCGGCGTGGACCCTGGGCACGCGCCCATCCCGAGCCTGCTCGCGATGGCCGCCGTTCACCACTCGCTCATCCGCGCGGGCAAGCGCTCGCGCGCCGGCATCGTGGTCGAGTCGGGCGAGCCGCGGGAGGTGGCGGACCTCGCGCTCCTCCTCGGCTACGGCGCCGGCGCCGTGTGCCCGTACCTCGCGCTCGAGGCCGTGGCGGACCTCTCGGCCGCGGGCGACGTCACGGTCGACGCGAAGACGGCGGCCACGAACTACGTGAAGGCCCTCAAGAAGGGCCTGCTCAAGGTCCTCTCCAAGATGGGGATCTCGACCCTGTCGAGCTACCAGGGCGCCCAGATCTTCGAGGCCGTGGGGCTCGGGTCGGGCGTCGTCGAGCGCTACTTCGCGGGGACCTCTTCGCGCATCGGCGGCATCGGCCTCGCCGAGATCGCGGCCGAGACGCTCGCGCGTCACGCGCGCGCGTGGCCGACTCCTGGGACGGCGGCGGCTGCTTCGGCGGGGCGCGAGCTCGACGTGGGCGGCGTGTACGCGTGGCGGGCCACGGGGGAGCGGCACCTGTGGAGCCCCGAGACGGTGGCGTCGCTCCAGAAGGCCGTTCGCCTCGAGGACGCGCGGTCGTACGAGGAGTACGCGCGCCTCATCAACGAGCAGGGAGACCGCCCCATCACGCTGCGCGCGCTGTGGGATCTCCGCGCCGGCGGGCCGGCCGTCCCGATCGAGGAGGTCGAGCCCGCCGCGCAGATCGTGAAGCGCTTCTCGACGGGCGCCATGAGCTTCGGCTCGCTCAGCAAGGAGGCGCACGAGAACCTCGCGGTCGCGATGAACCGCATCGGCGCCAAGAGCAACAGCGGCGAGGGCGGCGAGGACCCCGCGCGCTTCGTCCGCGAGCCGAACGGGGACTCGAAGAGGAGCGCGATCAAGCAGGTCGCCTCCGCGCGCTTCGGCGTGACGACGCACTACCTCGTCAACGCGGACGAGCTCCAGATCAAGATCGCGCAGGGCGCCAAGCCCGGCGAGGGCGGGCAGCTGCCCGGCCCGAAGGTCGACGCGGCCATCGCGAAGGTGCGCCACTCGACGCCCGGGGTGACGCTCATCTCGCCGCCGCCGCACCACGACATCTACTCGATCGAGGATCTCGCCCAGCTCATCTTCGACCTGAAGACGGTGCACCCGCGCGCGCGGGTCAGCGTGAAGCTCGTGAGCGAGTCGGGCGTGGGGACGATCGCCGCCGGGGTCGCCAAGGCGCACGCCGACGCGATCCACATCGCGGGGCACGACGGCGGCACGGGCGCCTCGCCGCTGTCGTCCATCCAGCACGCGGGCACGCCGTGGGAGCTCGGGCTCGCGGAGGCGCAGCAGGTGCTCGTGATGAACGGGCTCCGGGGGCGCGTGCGGCTGCTGGTCGACGGGCAGCTCCGCACGGGCCGCGACGTGGCGTTCGCCGCGCTCCTCGGGGCCGAGGAGTTCGGCTTCGCGACGGCGCCGCTCGTGGCCGCGGGCTGCATCATGATGCGCAAGTGTCACCTGAACACGTGCCCGGTGGGCGTGGCCACGCAGGACCCCGTGCTCCGCGCGAAGTTCACGGGCACGCCCGAGCACGTCATCAACTACGTCTTCTTCGTCGCCGAGGAGCTCCGCCAGCTCATGGCGCGCCTCGGCTTCCGCACGCTGGACGAGATGATCGGGCGGGTCGAGTGCATCGTCCCCAGGAAGGACGTGAGGCACCCCAAGGCGCGGCTCCTCGACTTCGCGGACGTCCTCCGCGTCCCCGACCGCCAGGGCCCTCTCCGCTACGAGCCCGGTGTCGCCGATGCCACCGACGACGCCCCCGGAGATTTGAGCAGGGAGATCGGGAGCACGGGAGGTTTTGAAGTCAAATCTCCCGATCTCCCGATCTCCCTGTTCAATCCCTCCGGGACGGTCCTCGACGACGAGATGCTCGACGCCGCGCGCCTCTCGCTCAAGTACGGCGAGCCCACGACCATGAGCCTCGTCATCCAGAACAAGGACCGCGCGTTCGGCGCGAAGCTCGCCGGGGAGATCGCGCGCAAGCGCGGCGCGGAGGGTTTGCCCGACGGCACCGTCGTCGTGGAGGCCACGGGGACCGCGGGGCAGAGCTTCGGGGCGTTCGCCGTGCGCGGGATGCTCCTCGTGCTCGAGGGCGACGCGAACGACTACGTCGGCAAGGGCCTCTCGGGCGGCGTGCTCGCCATCCGTCCCCCCGCGCGCGCGCGCTTCCGCGCCGACCAGAACGTCATCGTGGGCAACACCGTCCTGTACGGCGCGACGAGCGGCAAGGCCTTCTTCGCGGGGCGCGCGGGGGAGCGCTTCGCCGTGCGCAACAGCGGCGCCGTCACCGTGGTGGAGGGCGTCGGCGACCACGGCTGCGAGTACATGACCGGCGGCACGGTCGTCGTGCTCGGGCTCACGGGCAAGAACTTCGGCGCCGGTATGAGCGGCGGCATCGCGTACGTCTACGACGAGGACAGCCACTTCGCGCGCCGCTGCAACGGCGTGACCCTCGAGCTCGACCCCGTCGTCCCCGGCGGACAGGACGAGGCGCTCGTCCTCGCCTTGCTCGAGGAGCACGTGCTCCACACGCGCAGCGTGAAGGCCCAGCGCCTCCTCAAGGACTGGCCGACGACCCGCGCGCGCTTCGTGCGGGCCATCGCGCGCGAGTACCGCGAGGCGCTCGCGAAGCTCGAGGCGGTGCGCGCGCATGGGTGACCCGCGCGGCTTTCTCAAGACCCGCCGCGGCAAGGAGGCCTACCGCGCCCCGGCCGAGCGCGTGGGCGACTACCGCGAGCTCGTCGTGCCGCCGGCCGACGCCGAGCTCCGCGCGCAGGCCTCGCGCTGCATGGAGTGCGGCATCCCGTTCTGCCACAAGGGCTGCCCCCTCGGAAACCTCATCCCCGAGTGGAACGACCTGGTCTACCGCGGCAAGGACGATCTCGCGGTCCAGCGCCTGCTCGAGACCAACAACTTCCCCGAGGTGACGGGCCGCGTGTGCCCGGCGCCGTGCGAGGCCTCGTGCGTCCTGAACCTCGACGGCGAGCCCGTCACCATCAAGGCCATCGAGCGGCGGATCGCGGAGGACCTTCGCGGCCACCTCGAGCCCGTCATCGCCCGCGAGAAGACGGGCAAGACCGTCGCGGTCGTGGGCTCCGGCCCCGCGGGCCTCGCGTGCGCGCAGGAGCTCGCGCGCAAGGGCCACGACGTGACCGTGCTCGAGCGGGACGACCGCATCGGAGGCCTCCTCCGCTACGGCATCCCCGACTTCAAGATGGACAAGGCCATGATCGATCTTCGCATGGTCCAGATGCAGGCCGAGGGCGTGCGCTTCGAGACGGGCGTGAACGTCGGCGTGACGGTCACGGCCGCGGAGCTCACGCGCCGCTACGACGCGGTCGTCCTGTGCGGCGGCGCGCGCAAGGCGCGTGACCTGCCCGTCCCGGGGCGCGAGCTGTCCGGCGTGTGCCTGGCCATGGATTTCCTGACGCAGCAGAACGCACGCGTCGCGGGGGACGTGGTGCCCGACGAGACGGCGATCCTGGCGACGGGCAAGCGCGTCGTCGTGCTCGGCGGCGGAGACACGGGCTCGGACTGCGTGGGCACGTCGTTCCGGCAGGGCGCGCGCAGCGTGACGCAGCTCGAGCTCATGCCGAAGCCGCCGCTCGTCCGCATGCCCGAGAACCCGTGGCCCGAGTGGCCGCTCGTCCTGCGCACGTCGAGCTCGCAGGAGGAGGGCGCGGCGCGGGACTGGGCGGTCTCGACGCGCGCGCTTGGCGGGGAGAGCGGCGCCGTCACGCACCTCGAGGCCGCGCGCGTCACGTTCGACGGGCGCACCATGCGCGAGATCCCGGGCGCCACGCTCTCCATCCCGTGCGAGCTCGTGCTCCTCGCGATGGGGTTCGTGGGGCCCGAGCGGGAGGGGCTCCTCACGCAGCTCGGCGTCACGCTCGACGCGCGCGGGAACGTGGTGAGCGACGCGTCGGGCAGGACGAGCGTGCCGGGCGTGTTCGTCGCCGGCGACATGGGGCGCGGGCAGTCGCTCGTCGTGTGGGCGATCGCGGACGGACGCCGGGTGGCGGCCGGGGTCGACGCGTACGTGAGGCAGCAGCGGCTGGCGGTGGGCGCGTAGCCGCGGGAGCCGTCAGGTCCCGAAGCGCCGCTCGAGGGCCGTCACGCGCCCATCGAGCGCGGCGATCGTAGCTTCGTTGGCCTTGCCGAGGACCTCGTGGCGCAAGGTCCGCACCTCGCCTTCGAGCCGGTCGAAGCGTGCGTCGACCTGGTCGAAGCGTGCGTCGACCTGGTCGAAGCGTGCGTCGACCTGGTCGAAGCGTGCGTCGAGCTCGGTCTTCGTCACGCGGTCCTGGAGCGCCTCGATGACGACCTTCAACTGTCCGCGCAACTCCTCGAGGAGGACGGCCGTGTAGTCGTCGGTCTTCGGCGTGGTCCGCGCGGCCCGCGCTCGCTTCGTGGGTACCTTGCGTGTGCTCACGGTACGACCTCTAGCCGGGGCGATTCTTCGAGGCAATGGGCAGCGGACCATGGTCGTGTGCGGCGTCGTGTGGGTGCCATGCTGGGCGCTTCAGCATCGGCCGTGCCAGGCTCCAAACCGCGGGTTGCCCCGGCAGCGCGTAGGGAGCGCCCTGTCCCGGCCGCCCCTTCGCCTGTCCCCGGACGGCCCGCCCGTGCGGTTCGACGGATCGCGGTACGCGCCTTTGGTATCCTGATCGCGCGATGCAGCGAGCGCTCGTAGCCGCCACGAGGTACGCATGAACGCGGGGGGAGGCGCGGTGACCGCGCCGCGCCTGCGGGCGTTCCTCGCCGAGATCGAGTCGGGCCTCTCTCCCCTGCCGACGCGCGCGCTCGTGGCGGCGATCGGCGCCGAGGCGCACGGGGCGCTGCGCGCGGCGGGCGCTCTCCGTCCCGCGTCCCCGCTCGCGATCGTGCCGTGCGACGCCGCGCCGAGGCCGTGCTGGCGCGCTGTGGCCGCCTCCGGCTCGCCGCGCATGGGCGTGTGCAAGGATCCGAAGGGGACCTGCGCGCCGCGCGCGGTCGACCCGGCGGAGCTCGCGCAGGACGAGCTCTCGGCGCCCGACGTCGCGCGTGTCCTCCGCGAGCTCTACGCGGCGGACGGACGCGGGCTCCCGCCGCCGGGCTCGTTCCGCGCGCCGGAGATCGTCGTCCTCGGGTGGCAGCCGCACGAGACCGGCGAGCGCGAGGTGGCGCTCGTGACGAGGCCCGGGCAGCAGCTCTACATGGCGGTCGCCGTGATGCGTCGCCGGCTCGTGCTCGTGCCGACCGCGCGCCACGTCACGGCCGAGCACCGGAAGAAGCACGGCCCCGGCGCCTTCATCGCGATCGAGGTGCTGGAGGAGGCGCTCGACGTGCGCGCGGGCCGCATCGCGCGCGGCGACGTGGTGCACGGCGCGAACGACGCGCCCCCCGTGGCGGCGCCCCCGCCGGAGCCGCCGCGCCCCGCGCCCCCTCCGCCCGAGCCCACGCCGCCGCCCGCGCCGCGCGCCGCGATCCCCGCGCCGCCCGCGAAGCCTCCGCCGGGCGCCCCGGCCGCGGGCCCGCTCATCCCCGGCGCCAGGCGCTGGGCCGACGTGAGCATCTACCTCGTCGACGGCGAGATGGTCCGCATCGACGTCCCGGGCCGCTGCCGTCGCTTCTCGTACGTCGACCTCGGCATGGCGAAGGTGCAAAACCGCCGCCCGAACGCGCAGTGGCAGATGCTGCGGGCCATCTGCGAGGGGGACGGCGAGTTCAAGTGGCGCGACTTCGGCCAGTTCCAGGCGGCGCGCAAGACTGTGAGCCGCCTGCGGCAAAAGCTCCGGACGCTCTTCGGCCTCGACGAGCAGCCGATCCGCACCTTCAGCTTCCACCAGGGCTTCCGCGTGAGCTTCCGCGCCTTCCACGAGCCCCCCGCCGAGCGCCAGCCGCCGATGGCCACCGTGCCCCTCATCGACGGGGACGGCCCTTACGGGCACGGGGGCGGCGGCGACGACGACTAGCGCGGCGACCGGAGGAATTTCACAGGGAGATCGGGAGATCGGGAGGTCTGAATTGAATTCATCCTCCCGATCTCCCGATCTCCCTGTGAAAATTCCGAGCTGTTCGATGTGGCAAGCGCGGCGGGTGGTCACATCCCGCGGATGACACGGCACATCCATCGGATGGGTGGACCCAGAACGCGGATGACGCGGCACATCCATCGGATGGGTGGACCCAGAACGCGGATGACGCGGCACATCCATCGGATGGGTGGACCCGGAACGCGGATGACGCGGCACATCCGCCCGTACACCCCGTACATCCGCGCGCACACGCGGCAGCCCGCCCATTCCACCCAGGGCAGAACGCCGTGACCGGAGGGACAAGCCGGATGGCCCTACCCAGAAAATGAGCGTCCCCATGCTCTTTTTCGTGGGCCCTCGAACCCTCGCGAAACACGCCTCCTGGCGCCCACTCTGGCCTCGCCGACCGCCTCGTCCGCCCGCCTCCGGGCGCCTCCTCGGTGACTTGTCACGAAGACAACGGGTGAGGGGCCTTCAAGAGGGCCGCTCGAGCCAGGAAAGGAGGTGATGAACATGGCCAACACGAACAAGTCTCAGTTTCAGGCCCAGGAGCAGATCGTGCTCACGGGCATCGGTACGTATCTCTCGGGGGTCACGCAGGTGACGCTCGGGGGCGTCGTCTACTCCAACGCCGATCTCAAGAAAGTCTTCACGGACGATCTTGCGGCGGTGGCAGCAGCCGACGTGCAGGGTGCGCAGTATCACTCCGCAGTACAGGCAGCGAAGCAGACGAGGGCGAAAGCCACCGCCGTGCTGAAGCTGCTCAAGGCCTACGTCCTCGTGCAGTACGGAGACAACCTCCCCGTACAGCAGGCCTTCGCGTTCGCGAAGCCCCAGACGAAGACGCTGAAGGTCAAGGTCCAGGCAGCGGATCAGGCGAAGGTGACTCGCAAGATGCGCGGCACGCTGGGCAAGGCACAGAAGAAGGCCGTCAAGGGAACGGCGGCGCCGCAGCAAGGCGCCCCCGTGACCGGGACGGCAGCTCCCGCGCCTTCGAAGTAGGTCGGTGAGGACCGGGACCGGGGGGCCGCGTGGCCCCCCGGTCTTCTTCGCGCGCGACGGCCCTCGATGCCCCGCCGTACATGCGAATGCGGGCGATCCCGTCCCGCGCACGCGAACGCGCCCGGCGAATTCGCCCGCGATCCGCGAGCGCCGCGGTCGGTCCACCGCTTGCAACTCTGCTGTGGCGAAGGAGGAGACCATGAAAATCCGGATGCTCGTCGTGGCGCTGCTGGTGGTGGCTGGTTGCGATGCAGGGACGGGTGGGCAAGGGCACATATGCAGCCCGCGCTCGTCGTGGAGCCAGTGCTCGCAGCCCGAGCCGTGGCCCGAGCGAGGGCTCGACCGATCGCGCTAGCGGCGGGCCGCCGACACGCGGCCCGTGACGTCGGCCAGCGCGCGGAGGAAGTCCTCCGCCCACGTCAGCGCCGTCGTCTTCGTGATGACCTCGAGCAGCTCCGTGTGACGCCGCAGGCGCTCCTCGGCTGGCATGCGCATCGCGCGGTCGAGATCCCGCGCGGTCCCCTCGGGGTACCAGGGGTTCGTGAGGAGCGCCGCCGACAGCTCCTCCGCGGCGCCCGCGAACCTCGAGAGGAGCAAGACGCCCGGGCGGTCCGGGTCCTGCGCGGCGACGAACTCCTTGGCGACGAGGTTCATGCCGTCGCGGAGCGGCGTCACGTAGCCGACGTCGGCGGCCCGGTACAATTCCGAGAGCTGCTTTCGCGCGTACGACCGGTACAGATACCGGATGGGGACCCAGTCGGCCTCGCCGAACTCGCCGTTGATGCGCCCCACCGTGTTCTCGATGCGGCTCCGCTGCTCGGCGTAGTCGCGGATGTCGGCGCGCGAGGGCACCGACACCTGCACGAGGCTCACGTTCCTCCGCCACGACGGAAACTCCTCGAGGAGCACGCCGAACGCCTCGATGCGCTCGGGGATCCCCTTGGTGTAGTCGAGGCGGTCCACCCCGAGCACGAGGCGCGAGGAGCCGATGGCGCGCATGAGGCCGCGCACCTCCTCGCTGGCCTCCGTGTCGCCCGTGTCCTGGAACTCCTCCGGGATGATCCCGAGCGGAAAGGCGCCCGCGTTCATCACCCGCTCGCCCCGGATCGCGCGCGCGTCCTCGACCCGCACGCCGGGCATGCGCGCCACGCACGCGAGCAGGTTGTCGCGATCGCGCGTCGTGTGAAAGCCGACCAGGTCGTACTCGAGCATCGCCTCGAGCACCGTCGTCGCCCACGGCAGGAGGAAGAAGATGTCGGGGTTGGGGAAGGGGATGTGCTGAAAGAGCCCGATGGGCCCCGCGTGCCCCTTCGCGCGCAGGTGCTTGGCGAGGAGGAGCAGGTGGTAGTCGTGGACCCAGATCGTCTGATCGGGCCCCACGAGCTTGGTGGCAGAGGCGGCGAAGGCGAGGTTGGCCTGCTCGTAGGCCTCCCAGTCCTTGTGCTTGAAGCTCACTCGCCCGGGAAACGAGTGGAAGAGCGGCCAGAGCGCGCTGTTGCTGAGGCCGTTGTAGTAGCGGCGCTGCCACTCCTCGGGGATGTCGATCCACGCGAGCGCGAGGCCGCCCACGTCGTCGAAGCGCACCTCGCTCGGGGCGCCGGTTGCGGTCGTGTGGCCGCTCCAGCCGAGCCAGATGCCGGCGTGCGTCGCGAGCACGGGCCGGAGCGCCGAGACGAGGCCGCCGACGTTTCGCTTGCGCGCGTCCGACGAGCGCAGCTCCGGCAGCCGGTTCGACAGGACGAGCAGGCGGTAGCTCGGCGACGAGTCGCGCGGCGGGGACATCGGCTGCGGCTCGGCGCCGGCGCTGGGCCGCGCCCCTTCGTCGTGCCTCACGGCGACGATCCAGCGGAAGAAGGCGTGCACGTCCTCGGGCGACTCGAGCCGCCACCTCGCCTTCGTCGAGTGGTCGGGGAGCGCGCCCACGAGGATGGCCGCGTCCTCCTCGCACGCCGCGGCGAACATGTCCTCGTCCGTCTGGTCGTCGCCCGCGATGACGAGCCGGCACTTCGGCCCCAGGAGCTCGCGCACCCACGTGACGGCGTTGCGCTTGCGCGCGGCGCGCGGACGGACCTCGACCATCTCGACGCCGCGCAGACGCTCGAAGTCGGGGTGCGCCTCGAGCCACGGGCCGATGACCGACGCGAGCTCGACGAACAGCGCGGGCTTCTCGTGGGTCGGCACGCGCCGGAAGTGCAGCGCGACCGACCACGTCTTCTGCTCGAGGATGGTGCCCGGGTGCTTGGCCTGGATGCGGCGCAGCTCGTCCACGAGCGAGTCGACCGTCCGCTTGCCGGAGAGCTCGAGGTCCGCCACGAGCGGGTCCCACCGCTCGCGCGAGCTGCGCCACGCTCCGTGCTCGGCCACGAGCCGGACGTTGCGCGGCGCGGGAAAGAAGCGATCGAGCTTCTCCCTCGGCCGCCCGCTCACCACCGTGACCGACACGCCCGGCAGCGCCGCCAGCTCGGCGAGCAGCTGCCGGAGCTCGGGCGTCGGCCCGGGCCCCTCGGGCGTGCTGGTGAACGGGATGAGCGTGCCGTCGAGGTCGGTGAGGATCCCGAGGGGCGTGTGCCGCAAGAGGACCGGCCAGGAGCGAGCGCCCATTCCCGGCGCTCTTGCAGCTATCTGACCAAGCGGCCCTCCCGGGTGGAGGGCCGCGCGCTCAGCCGCTCCCTCAGCCGTCCGTCACCCGCAGTGGGGCGTCTGCGGCACGACGCCCGGGACGCACTGCTTCGAGATCGTCGCGCAGTCGAAGGACGACTTCGTGCCGCCGACGCACAGGGAGAGCGTCGTTCCCGTGCACACGTTCACGTCGGAGTCGAGCGGCGTGCAGGTGTCGCCGGGCCGGGCGCAGTAGATGGCGTTGTCCTTGGACGAGCACGTGCCACCGAGCGCCGCGCAGTCGAAGGGCGACTCTTCCACGCCGTCGCAGCTCTGGGCGGTGTTGCCGCTGCACGTGATGGCGATCGTGGTGCAGGCCTCTCCGCACTGCACGCCCCCGTCGGTCACGTCGCACGAGTCGCCCACGTTCGCGCAGTTGAGGCGAAAGTGCAGGCCGTTGACGCCGCAGTAGTCCTGGAAGGTGCTGATGCACGAGGCGTTCGCCGGGCACCCCGCGTCGAGGCCCCCGAGGGAGCACCACGGCGTCTGGTCGGTGCCGACGTTGCACGTCGCGCCGGGCGTGTACTGCCCGACCCCGCAGTGCTGCACGAAGAGCCCCGCGCAGTCGACCTTCGTGACCGAGTCGCTGCAGAAGGCGCCCGAGTCGTTCGGCTGCGTCGCGCAGCGCGGATCGGACGCCGCGATGTCCTCGAACACGTTGCACGCGCCCGCGGCCGCGCACGACGTCGCCTGGGCCATGCACTGGAGGACGCCCTGCTGGATCGGGAAACCCTGGCGCGTCCCGGGGATGGGGCCGACCGCCCACTCCATGCAGAGCGAGAAGTTGTTGGCGTCGATGGGGACGCCGACCGAGCTCTGGATCGAGGCCGACAGGAGCGGGCAGGTGGCGGCCAGCGTGCACAGCTCTGCTCCCTGCTGGGTCGTCAGGTAGTTGAGCGGCGCGGGGAAGGCGTCGGCGGGGGCGTCCCCGCCGCCGTCCGTCGGCGGCGGGCCGGTCTCCGGCGAGCCGCTGTCAGCCGCGGCGTCGCCCGTGGCCGTGACGGTGAGCCCGTTGAACACGGTGCAGGCCCCCACGGCAGCGAGCGTGACGGCGAGCGCGGCGGTGAATCCAGCGATGCTGTGGCCGACCGACGCCATTCACCGCGAGCATAACACCCGACGTTGGCTGGGCCTCCTTGCTTGCGGAAATGGCCCGGACGGCCGGCGCTACGGCCCGTACGGGCTCGGGTGGAGCTCGCCTTGCGGAACGGCGGGCCCGGGAGGCGGTGGCCTGGGCCCGGGAGGCGGCCTCACGCCGGTCGACGTCGCGGTCGCGTGGGGGCGCGCGGTGCCCGTGGGCGTGGTGTCGCCCCAGGTGTGGACGTCTCCGTCGACCCTGGCCTCCGCCGCGCCCGCGTCGAGCGTCACCTCGTGGGGTGTGCCGGCGGGGGCGATCGTGCCCGAGCCGCTCGCCACGGCGGTGCCCGCATCGGCCGCGGGCGCCCCGCTGGCCGCTGCGTGCGCGCTGGCGCTCGCGCCTGCCAGCGCGCCGGGACCGGGCCCGGCCGACGAACGCATCGCGAGCCACGTCCCCACGACGCCGAGCGCGGCCGCGGCGAGCAGCGCCAGCACCGCGAACCGGCCCCGCGACGGGGGCCCGGGCGGCGGGATGGATGCATCGTGGGTGATCTGCGTCCCCTTGCTGCCGCCGTCGGTCACCGTGGCGTCGGACGGACCGAGGGGAGGCGGCGCGGGCGGGTTCGAGGCCTTGACGACGTGGTGGCTCGCCGTCACCGGGTCGCCCGCGCGCGCCTGCCGGACGCTCAGCGGCGGGAGCTTGCCCTCGAGCAAGGACTGGATGGCGTTGCGACGCTCGGTCAGCCGCGCCTTGCAGATCTCCTGCATGAAGGCCGCGACCTCGCGGTGCGAGGCGGGAGGGAGGGCCTGCTCGACCGCGTCGACGAAGTCCTGCGCCGTCTGGTAGCGGAGGCTCGCGTCGCGCGACAGCGCCTTGCGCAGGACGACGTCGATCTCGGGAGGCAGGCCGACGACGAAGTGCGACGACTCCGGGATGGGCGCCTCCATGACGCGCCGCAGGGTGTCCAGGTCGTTCTCCCCCTGAAAGAGGCGCCGGCCGGTCAGCGTCTCGTGAAGGACGATGCCCGCGGCGAAGATGTCCGAGCGCCGGTCGACCGCGTCGCCGCGCGCGTGCTCGGGGGACATGTACGGGTACTTGCCCTTGATGGCGCCCGAGCGCGTCTGCGTCGAGCGGTGGGCGGCCTTGGCCACGCCGAAGTCGATGAGGCGGCAGATCCCGTCCGTGCCGACGAGCACGTTGTGCGGGGACACGTCGCGGTGAACGAGCTCGAGCTTGTTGCCGCTCATGTCGACCACCTCGTGGGCGGCGTGCAGGCCGAGCAGCGCGTCGAGCACCATGCGCACGCCCACGCGCGGCGGAACGGGCACCTCCGCCTCCTTGGCGGACTTGAGGACCGTCGAGAGGGCGACCCCCTCGATGTAGTCCATGACGAGGAAGAGCTCCCCGTCGGCCTCGACGACGTCCGTGACGGGCACGACGTTCGGGTGCCGCACGAGCGACGCCATAGCGGCCTCGTCGCGGAACATGTCGTAGAAGGTCCGGTCCTGGAGGAGGTGCGTGTGCACGCGCTTCACGACCACGAGCCGCTGAAAGCCCGCCGCCCCGACCTGCCGCGCCGCGTACACGTTCGCCATGCCCCCCGACGCGAGGAGCATGAGCAGCTCGTAGTTGCCGAGCCGGGGGACGGGGGCCTCCACTCAGAAGCTCCCGCGCGCGACGAGGCTGCCCGGCCCGATGCCGAAGCTCACGCCGCCGCCCGGCGCGCCGCCGGGCGAAGGGCCCGGCTCGGCCGAGGGGGAGTGCTTGTGCCAGTCGACGAAGAGCAAGGTGCTTAGCAGGGTGACCGCTCCGAGCCCGCCGCTGACGGCGACCGCGATGTTGGTCCTATGCTCCTTGCTCAGCCCGTCGTCCAGCGCCTGCTGCGTACCGTTGTACTGGCGCCGCGCCTGCTCGGTGTCGAGCGCCGACCAGATGCTCACGCCGGTCGCCACGAGGGTGAGGGCGCCGCCCACGTAGACGACCACGGGGGACCATGTTCGCCCGCGCTTGCCGTGGCCGTCGGCCACCTCGATGGTGGTCGTGGCCGGGGGCGGCGGGGGCGCCACGACGGGAGGAGGAGGGGGAGGGGCCACGAGGGCCACGCTGACCACGTCGCCGGCGGCGACGCTGGGCGTCTGGCGGACGGAGCGCCCGTCGATCTTGCCTTCGACGACGTGGGCGCCCGGCGTCACGTAGACCGAGCCCCCGTCGAGCGGCTGCTCGTCGACCCGCACGTCCTGGAAGTCGGGCGCCACGATGTCGAGCCGGGCGACCTTCGACGAGAGGTCGCGGAGGGCCGCGGTGGCGCTGTTGCGGTCGCGGGCGTCCGCCGGCGCCTCGCGCAGGTACTTCGCGTACAGGGTCGCCGCCCGGGGAAGCTCGCGCGCCCGGTGCCAGGCGCGCGCGGCGTTCCAGATGACGTCGGGGTGCGGCGCGTGGGAGTAGGCGACCTCGAACTGCTCGGCGGCGTGGCGAAAGTCCCCCGTCTTGAACGCGTGCTGGGCCTGGGCGAACGCCCGCTGGGCGGCCTCGCGGTCCGCGGCGCTCGGCGGCGCCGGCGCCGCAGACTGGGCGTGCGCAACGGGCACCCATGCCCCGGACGGCGATGGGAAGAATCCCATGGCCAGGCCGAGACAGACGGCGGCAGCGGTGAAACCAGGACGAACCGGTGTTGCGCTCGCGCGCATCTCTTTTCAAGGCTACGCCCGTACGCTCACGCGGGCAATTCATGCTAATCGGGACGCAAGAGCTCCCCAGGAGCACACGGCGGCGCGTCCGCGGCGAAGCCGCGGCGGCGTCTACACGACGGCACGTCCGCGGCGAACCGCGGCGTGGTCTACACTAGGAGCGAGCGAGGTCACCATGGCAGACGCATTCATCGTCGGGGCGGTCCGGAGCGCGGTCGGTGTCGGTAAACCGGGCAAGGGAGCCCTCAGCGCCACGCGCGCAGACGTGCTCCTCGCCCGCGTGCTGGACGCCCTCGCGAAGCAGGCGAAGGTCGACCCGAAGGTCATCGACGACGTCATCGCCGGCTGCGTGACGCCCATCGGCGAGCAGGGCTTCAACATCGGCCGCATGGCGGTGCTCGAGGCGGGCTGGCCGGTGGAGGTCACGGCCGCCACGGTGAACCGGATGTGCGGCTCGAGCCAGCAGGCGGTCCACCAGGCGGCCCACGCCATCATGGCAGGGCAGGCTTCGATCACGATCGGCTGCGGGGTCGAGGTGATGAGCCGCACGCCGATGGGCTCGGACGGCATGGTGGGCGGCAACGTCTGGCCGCCCGCGCCGCCGGAGTACAAGTACGACTTCGTGATGCAGGGGATGAGCGCCGAGATGATCGCCGAGCGCTGGAAGCAGACGCGCAAGGAGCTCGACGAGCTGTCCCTCGAGAGCCACCGCCGCGCGGTAGCGGCGCAGGAGAAGGGCCAGTTCGACCGCGAGATCGTCTCGCTCGACGTCGCCTACCCGGACGGCCAGAAGCGCCCCTTCGCCAGGGACGAGGGCCCGCGGGGCAACACCTCGCTCGAGAAGCTCGCGACCCTGCCGACGGTCTTCAAGGCCGACGGCGTGGTCCACGCGGGCAACAGCTCGCAGATCTCGGACGGCGCGGCCGCGGTGCTCCTCGCGAGCGAGGCGGCGTGCGCCAAGTACGGCCTCAAGAAGCGCGCGCGCATCGCGCAGACGGCCACCGCCGGGGTCGACCCGGTCATCATGCTCACGGGCGTGATCCCGGCGACGCAGAACATCCTGAAGCGCGCCGGGCTCTCGGTGAAGGACATCGACCTCTTCGAGGTGAACGAGGCCTTCGCGAGCGTCGCGGCGGCGTGGCGCACCGACGTCGGGGCGGACTGGTCGAAGGTCAACGTGCGCGGCGGCGCGATCGCCCTCGGCCACCCGCTCGGCGGCTCGGGCGCGCGCCTGATGACGACGCTGCTCCACGCCCTCGAGGACGGCGACAAGCGCTACGGCCTGCAGACGATGTGCATCGGCTTCGGCCAGGCCACGGCCACGATCCTCGACCGGAAGGTGTGACGGGTGACGGCCGCGTTCGCAGGCAGGCTCGCGGCCGTCGATACCTCTACCTCGCTCGGCTCGATTGCGCTCTTCGAGCGAGGCGAGCTCGTCGCCGAGGACGCGCAGCGCGTGTCGAACGCTCACGGCGAGTCGCTCATGCCGATGGTGGACGCGCTCTTCGCCCGCGTCGGCTGGAAGCCCCACGACGTCGCGCGGTGGGCCGTCGGCATAGGGCCCGGCTCGTTCACGGGCGTCCGCATCGGCGTGGCGACGGTCAAGGGCATCGCGCTCGTGACGGGCGCGGAGGTCGTGGGCGTGACGTCGCTCGACGCCCTCGAGGTCGGCGTCCTCGCGGGCGCGGGCCCCGGCGTGGTCGTGGCGAGCCTCCTGTCGGCGATGAGGGGCGAGCTCTTCGTCCAGGCCACGTGCGACGGCGCGCGTCTGCTCGACCCGTCGAACTGGAAAATTGCGGAGGCACCGGAGCGGCTGCGCCAGCTCGTCACGCCTGCGGGCGGAGGCGCACCCCGCACGCTCCTCCTCGTGGGAGAAGGCGCGACTCTCCTCGACCGCGCGTCCTTGCCTCAGGTCACGGTCCTCCGCGTCGAAGCGCCACACGACGCCCCGCGCGCCTCGTCGCTCGGGCAGCTCGCGCTCGTTCGCCCTGCGGACGACGCCGCCGCCCTCGAGCCGCTCTACGTCCGTCCGCCGGAGATCACCGCCCCGCGGGTAACGCCCGCGCGCTGAGGGCAGCTGCCGTCCGCGCGGCCCGCGCGGGTGATGTCAGCCGCCCTCACCTTGCGGCTGCGACCACTCTCGGTGGATGTCGTATGTGGCGGGCCGTCCCCCTCGATTCTGCGCGCCGGCGAGGGGGGCCATGCCTGGGTATCGCTGTTGCTAAGAGGGCAGCATGCGAACGTGCTTATGGTCCAGGGCCACGCTGCGCACCATGGCGGCTGCGATCCTCGGCGCCAGCCTGACCGCTGGGCCCGCCTGCTCGACCGACTTCCAGCCCAAGGCTTGCTCCACCGACGGCGACTGCGGTGCCAACGTGTGCGACGTCGTCCCCGGCGCGACGAGCGAGGTCGCCTGCGTGCCGGCCGCGTCGGCGACCTTGCAGATCGGCATGAGCGCGCCCATCTCCGGCCCCGAGCAGGAGCTCGGCACCGACATGAAGCTCGGCGTGACGCTGGCGTTCGACGCCCAGAACGCCGCCGGCGGCATCCGCGGTCGGAAGCTCGCGCTCGACTTCATGGACGACGAGTACCAGCCCACGCTCGCCGAGGCCAACGCGCGCGCCCTCGTGAACGTGCAGGCGACGACGACCCCGCCCGTGTGTCCGAGCACCACGGACACGACGGTGACCGGCACGCCGATGATCTCGCAGACGGGCCTCGAGCGCGGCCCCGGCGCGGTGCTCGCGTTCCTCGGGAACGTGGGCACGCCAACGATGCTGCGCGCCGCTCCCGTCTCGGTCGAGACGGGAACGCTCTTCTTCGGGGCCTTCACGGGTGCGACGACCATGCTGCGCGACACGACCGCGGGAGCGTGCGCCCAGTACATCTTCAACGTGCGCACGAGCTACGCGGAGGAGGCCAACGCCACCGTCCAGTTCTTCTTCAACCAGGGCGTCCCCGACTACACGCACCTCGTCAGCTTCGACCAGGACGACTCGTTCGGCGACGCCGGCTACGCGGGGCTCGTGGCGGCGTACACCACGCTCAAGGGGTTCCCCGCGTCGCTCGCCGCGTCCGCGACCCCGATCGCCCGCTTCCAGTACACGCGCGGGGACGACGCCTCGGTACCGCCCGCGGTGCAGGGCGCCACGGCGTACCTCGCGACCCTGCTCGCGGCGGACAGCGCGCCGCACACCGTCGGCATCATGATGACCGACACGTACGGGCCCGCGGCCGAGTTCATCCAGGGCGTCCGCCAGTGGCAGTACGCGAGCGGCCCGGAGCAGACGATGCTCCAGATGGCGACGCGGCTCACGCTCTACATGAGCAACGTCTCGTTCGTCGGCCCCAATTCGCTCTCGTCGCGGCTCGTCGCGGCAGGGACCATCAGCGCGCCCGGCGGCGCCGTCCCCTACACGCAGGGCGTGTACGTGTCGCAGGTCGTTCCCAACTACGAGAGCGACACGAGCGACATCGTCACGGAATACCAGCAGGCGATCAAGGCCGCGGGGCAGACCGAGACCTTCACGTCGCTCGAGGGCTACATCGACGCGCGCGTCTTCATCGCGGGCATGCTCGCGCACCAGGGCCCCTTCACCCCCGACGGCCTCGTGGCGACCTTCGAGGCGCTGCCGGACCTGAGCCTCGGCATGGGCCCGTCGAACGGCTACTCGGCCCAGAACCACCAGTACCTCACGTCCGTGTGGGGGACCGGGATCCAGCCGAACGGCACGTTCGCCAACGTCTACTTCTGGAGCAACGGGCTCCCCATCCAGTTTTACCAGTGACCGCGACCGGGGCGAGGCCCCAGCCATGGCGTCGAACAGGACTCGAGGACCCCTCATGAGCTCATCGCCCGCTTCCGTCGTGACGGCGGCGCCGCTGGTCATCGGCCGCTACGTCCTTCACTCGCCGATCGCCCGGGGCGGCATGGCCACGATTCACATCGCGCGCCTCATGGGCGCCGAGGGCTTCTCGCGCATCGTGGCGGCCAAGCGGCTGCACCCGGAGTTCACGGAGCACGCCGAGTTCGTCGCCATGTTCCTCGACGAGGCGAGCATCGCGTCCAAGGTCCACCACCCCAACGTGGTGCCCGTGCTCGACGTCATCACGACGGGCACCGAGATCGTCCTCGTCCAGGAGTACGTGCACGGAGTGCCCCTGAGCTCGCTGATGCGGGCCGCGCGGAAGCGAGACGCGCCCGTCTCCATCCCGCTGCTCGTGACGGTGATGAGCGGCGTGCTCGCGGGGCTCCACGGCGCGCACGAGGCCAAAGACGAGCTCGGCCAGCCGCTCGAAATCGTTCACCGCGACGTGTCGCCGCAGAACGTGATGGTCGCGCTCGACGGCACGCCGCGGCTGCTCGACTTCGGCGTGGCCAAGGCCACGCTGAGCGCGCACGTCACGCGCCAGGGCGCGTTCAAGGGCAAGATCGCGTACATGGCGCCCGAGCAGCTCCGCGGCAAGGCGACGCGCGCGTCGGACCTCTACGCGGTGGGCGTGATGCTGTGGGAGTCGATCGTCGGCCGGCGCCTGCACCAGGGGGTGACCGAGGCCGCGATGCTCACCAACATCGCGACGTCCGATGCGCCCTCGCTCTCGCAGGCGCTCGAGGACTCGAGGCCCCTCATCCCGGCCGAGCGGTGGGAGCAAGTCCTGGCGCTCGAGTCCATCGTCCGTCGCGCGCTCCTCCGCGACCCGGACGCGCGCTTCGCGACCGCCGCGCAGATGGAGGAGGCCCTCGTCGGCGTCGTGCCGCGCGTCCCGACGGCGGAGGTGGCCGCGTGGACGAAGGACCTCGGCAAGGAGTTTCTCGCGGGACGCGACACGCTGCTCGCCCACGAGGAGGTGAGCTGGCGCCGGCAGCACGGCAACCTCGAGTCGGGCTCGCGCCTCGTCATCCCGCGGCCGATCGACGAGATGGGGGTCTCCACGGCGGACTCCCAGGCCGGTCAGAGCGAGTGCGCCCCGTCGTCGTGCACGAGCGGGGGCTCGAGCCGCGTGTGCGTCGTTCCGCCCACCGCGCCGACGTCGTCCTCGTTGCCCCTGCGCCGCCCCCTCGTGTGGCTATGGTCCGGGCTCGTGCTCCTCGCCGTTGCGGGGGTGACCCGCGCGCTTCTCTCCGGACCGCGCGAGGCCGCGCCCGTGAGCGCCGTGGTCGTCGACGCGCGGCTGCCGCCCGTCGTTCCGGCGTTCGTACCGCCGGCGCCCGAGCCTCCGCGTCCGGCGGAGCCCGATCCCGCGCCGCCTCGCCCCGCGGTCGCCGAGGTGGCCCACGCGGCCCCCGTGCGCTTCGCCTGGCCCGTGCGCGCGCGCCCTGCTGTGGCCGCGCCGCCGCACCACGGAGACCCTGCGCCCGTCGTCGCCGCCCCGAGCCCGTCGGCGGCTCCGGCGACGACCGGCGACACGGACTGCAACCCGCCCTTCTACTTCGAGGGCAAGAAGAAGCTCTACAAGCGCCACTGCATCTGAGCGAACGGCGGCCTTCGTGGCGGGCGTCCGCCCGTGGGCCGTCCAGAAGGGATGAACATGCTCCTCGGTCGTCGTCGTGGTTCTCTTTCTCTGGGCGCGGGCGTGGCCCTGGCAGCGGCTGTCACGCTCGCGGCCACGGCGGCGCGGGCCGAAGGACCGACGAAGGACGAGTGCGTGGACGCACACGGCCGCGGGCAGGACGCGCGCGAAGCGGGGCAGCTCTCGCTCGCGCGGAAGCTCTTTCTCACGTGCGCGCAGCCGTCTTGCCCCGCGCTCCTCCAGGGCGACTGCGCCCGCTTCAGCGACGAGCTCGACAAGACGCAGCCCACGGTGACCGTCGCGGCGCGCGACAGCGCGCAGGCCGACCTGCCCGACACGGCGGTGTACGTGGACGGCGTGCTCATGGCGACGCGGCTGGACGACGGCAAGATCCACGACGTCGACCCGGGGCACCACGAGATCCGCTTCGTCAACGGGCACCACGAGGTCACGCAGGCCCTCGTGGTGAACGAGGGCGAGCGGGGGCGGCTCATCATCGCGACGTTCCCCGCGCCGCGCGTCGTCGGCCAGCCCATCGGCGTCGTGCCCGTCGAGCCTCCGGCGACGACGGGGAGGCGGCCGGTGTTCCCCCTCGTCCTGGCAGGCACCGGGCTCGCGCTGGTCGGCGCCGGCGTCACGCTCGGCGTGCTCGGCCTTCACAGCGTGCCTTCGAGCTGCGGGGTCGCGGACCACGCGTGCGCCGTCCCCCCTGGCGACCCGGCGCTCACGACGGCCAAGAACGCGATGACCATGACCAACGTGGGGTTCGCGGTGGGTGGCACCGGCCTGGCGGCCATGGTCGTCGGACTCGTGTGGCACTTCGTGGCGCCGACGAGCAAGGAGACGGTCACGGGCCTCGTGCCGTGGACCGCGCCGCACGCCGCCGGCCTCGCGTTCGGCGCCGCCCTGTAGCCCTTCGTCCGCGCCCGCCACCCCCCTGGACACCCCGCGCGTAGCGGCTAGGGTGGCGGCCATGAAACGCTCCTTCGCCGTCTTCGGCGCCACGGGGGCGCTCATCGTGCTGGGTGCGATCTTCTTTCGCCCTGCGGCGAGCGCGGAGGTCCCGCGAACGCCCCACGACGACGCCGAGATCCTCGAGCACCTCGCCACGGGGGCGAGCGACCCTCGCGAGAACGAGCGGGCGAGGCTAGGCACCATCCTGGCCGCACAGCCGCGTGACCTTCGCACGGCGGTAGCGCTCGCGCACCTCGACATCGAGATCTCGCGCGCGCGGTCGGACCCGCGCTACCTCAGCTACGCCCAGGCCGCGCTCGCTCCCTGGTGGGAGCAGGCCGACGCGCCTCCCGAGGTTCTCATCCTTCGGGCGACGATCCGCCAGTCGGTGCACGGCTTCGACGCGGCGCTGGTGGATCTCGATCGCGTCGTGGCGGTCGCTCCGTACGAGCCGCAGGGCTGGGTGACGCGGTCGGTCGTCCTCGCGGTTCGCGGCCGCTACGAGGAGGCCAGGGCGAGCTGCGCGCCGCTTGCGAGGCTCAGCTCGCCGCTCGTCTTCACCGTCTGCGAGACCTCGATCGACGGCGTCACGGGCTCCGCCGGGCCCGCCTACGCCCGCCTCGCGGCCATGCTGGAGCCCGGCAACGGCCGCGCCGTCAGGCTCACGCCGGGCGAGATCGAGTGGGCGACGTCCACCCTCGGCGAGATCGCCCTCCGCTCCGGCCACGACGGCGACGCGGAGCAGAAGTTCAAGGCATCGCTCGCCATCGATCCCGAGGACGCCTACGTGCTCGCGGCGTACGCCGACCTGCTGCTCGACCTGGACCGGCCCAAGGAGGCCGCCAAGCTCGTGGAGGGCCGCACCGACAACGATGGCCTCCTCCTCCGCCTCGCGCTCGCGGAGAGCAAGACCCGCGGGCCGCTGGCCGCCGAGCACGCCGAGCTGCTCGCCGCGCGCTTCGACGCCAGCCATCTGCGCGGCGATACCGTCCACCGGCGCGAGGAGGCGCGCTTCCGCCTGGGCCTCCAGCACGATGCTGCCGCGGCGCTCACCCTCGCGCGCGCCAACTGGGACGTGC